>FUFK010037656.1_pt1 | contig 36399 bp, 35 predicted proteins | sample 1021851 | NCBI WGS metagenome assembly FUFK01 (sample SAMEA51879418, study PRJEB19060) | metagenome | reverse complement strand
GACGACGACGGCACCACAGAAGGGCGCCAGGATCCAGCTGCTGCTGCCGCCGCCGACCTCGATGCGCAAGCCGCGGCACCGCGCGACGACGTTGATGTCGACGGGCCGTCCTCGAACTCGTCCACGACGACATCGAGCACCACCACGACCACCATCCCCGGCATTGTCGTCAACAAATTCGCGCTCACGATCGACGACTGTTTCGACCAGCTCGAGGATCTCGCCGCCGGCCGGCCGCGGGAAGTCACCACCAAGATCCCCTGCGACGAACCCCACGACGCCCAGATCTTCAGCCGACTCTCCTATCCGGCCGAGCCGGGAGAGCTGTATCCGGGCGACGACATCGTCGAGGACTACGCCCTCGCCGCCTGCTACCTCCGATTCGAAGCCTGGGCCGACGCGATCTACGAGACCAGCGCACTCGAGATCCGGGCCTTTATCCCGACACGCGACGACTTCGAGGCGCAGAGCTACCGAGGAATCCAGTGCTTCGTCGAGCGNAACGACGGNGACAAGCTCGTCGGCACCTCGCGCAGCAGCGGGCTCTGAGCCCTCGCCACAGGGTCCGCACCGGCGCCGAGGCCGCCGACTACCATCACGTCTGGTCGGCGGGCATGACCAGGAGGTTTCCTCCATGGCGTTCGCGCCCTTGGTTNTGGCCATCGTCATCGGCGCCATCGTCGGCGTCTGTCGCGGCGGTCACGTCGCCGCGCTCTCCGGCGTTCGTTTCGCCTCGCTGTCGCTCGTCGTGATGGCGGTCATCAGCAGCGTCGCANTCGAGCATCTCGACCTCCCCGCTCCGGGCTGGATTGCGCTCGGATCCCTCGTGATGGCCCTGGCCTTCGCCTTCCGCAACATCCGACTCGCCGGCATGGCGGTGGTGAGCGTCGGCATCATCGCCAACCTCGTCCCGCTCGTGGTGAACGGAGCGACGCCCGTCCGGCCGGAGGCACTCGTCGAGGCGGGCATGGTCNACGCCGCCGACCTCGAACACGTGACCTTGTCCGGGCCCTACGAGTTGAGCGATGCCGACACCTCGCTTGCCTCGTTGGGCGACACGATCCCACTGTCGTTCGCCAAGCAGGTCGTGTCATTCGGCGACCTCATCATCCTCGTCGGCATCGCCGACGTTCTCGCCAACCTCCTGGCCCGGCGTCGGCGGCCGGCCGTCCCGCTGAGCGCGCTTGCGAGCCTCGAGGCCTTCGGGTGGCACGAGGCGGAGGAAGCCTCGGGCTCGATCGTCGAGCTGCGTGCTGAGATGCGCAGCCTCTACCCCGAAGACGAAGGCGGGGTCGTGCGGGTCTTCGCCAACACGAGCGCGAGTCCGGTCCAGGACTGCGGGGTCGCCCCGCCGCCGGCGGCCGAATCGCCGTCCCAGTACTCCGCGAACCCTGAGCGCACCGCTCCGGCGATCGTTCGTCCCCGCAACTCCTCCCCGACCTCCGTCTCGGCCGGTCCGCGATCGAGGGCCCTCCAGAGCAGGTAGGCCAACTGGGGCCACACCGGCCCCCGCCAGTAGGACGACGGGTCGTACATCGGCTCGGTCGGATGAACGCCGCGGGGCCCGAACGCGCCGCCGTGATCGGCCGAGTCGGCGAGCGAGGCGACCGCTGCAGCCCGTTGATCCGTGTCGTCGACCACGAGCAGGGCACACAGTGGGTCGGCCGTGCGGATCCGGCCCGACGTCGACGCGCCGGGACCGGCGTCGACCCAGGTCGCAAGGTCGGCATCCCAGCGATCTTCGATCAGCGGGACAAGCGCATCGACGTCAGCGAGCAGCTCGTCGTCACCGGTGACCGAAGCCAGTTCACGGGCGTTCCACACCGTGAGGGCGTTGAAACTCACAGAGGCGGCGCCGAACGCGGGATTGGCGAGCGGGCCACCGGTCGGACCGAACTCGAGCGACGTGAGCAGATCGATCTTGTGTCGACGCCACACGTCGAGATCGAAGCCGGAGCCCGGGCAGTAATGATCCCAACGGGGCGAGTCGTCGCAGCCGGTCTCCCACGGGTGCACCACAGTGATCAGACCCGACTCCGGGTCGCGAGCCCGGTCACGCACCAAGAACCGGAGGCCAGCGTGGGCTCGCTCAGCGAGTTCGTCGGGCACGTCGATCCCCCGGCGGCGGAGTTGGGCGACCGCATGGCCATACATCGGCGGCTGGGTGATCGATGAGCTCCCTGCCCTTCCCCAGAGATCGACCGGCACCTGCGGATCGAGTTGGTAGCCCATGTGGGGAACGAAGCCGACGCCGTCCTGAAGTTCGAGGACGCACCCGAGCTCGGCCACCGCTCGATCAGGCCGCTCGAGGTCGGCCCAGATCAGGGTGTGGAAACAGGAATCCCAGAGCCACAACCAGGGGTACACCTCCGTGTTCGGTGCGGTGTAGCCATGGTCGACCCAGGCGTCGTCCATCAGGCGGCCGACCGACGACGTGATCGTCTCGATCGTGATGTCACTCTCCGGATCGGGCATGGTGGACGACATGGCCGTCTGCGCTTTCGTGTCGTTCCGACTGGGTCTCACCGACGGCGTGTCGGTTGTGACCGGGCACTGGCAGCGCGCCGTCGAGTCGATGGGCTTCGACACGATGACGGTCGCCGGCGAGGGTCCGGTCGATCGGACCGTAGCCGGACTCGAGTTGGCTGCGGCCAACCCTCCCGACCTGGACGAGCTACGCGCCGCCCTTGCCGACGCTGATCTGATCGTCGTCGAGAACCTCTGCACCATCCCGCTCAACCTGCCCGCCGCCCGCGCGGTCGCCGAGATCTGTGCCGGTCGACCGACGGTGATGCATCACCATGATCCACCCTGGCAGCGGGCCCACTTTGCCCANATCACCGAGCTCCCGATCGAGGACCCGGCTTGGCGTCACGTCACGATCAACGACCTCACCCGCGATCAGTTCCACGACCGCGGCATCGACGCCGTGCGGATCTACAACGGCTTTCCCACCGACACCCGGCCCGGCACCTCCCCCGAGCTGCGGGCAATGCTCGACATCGCCCCCGACGAGGTCGTCCTCGCGCATCCCGTTCGGGCCATCGAACGCAAGGATGTCCCGCGAGCCATCGCGATCGCCGAAGAACTCGACGCCACCTACTGGCTCTGGGGGCCNGCCGAAGACGGCTACGGCGACGAACTCAGCCGGATACTCGACCGGGCCCGTTGCCGCGTGGTGCACCGGGCGCCCGACGTCGACCCGATCGACCTGTACCGGGCGGCGAATGCCGTGCTCTTTCCCTCGACCTGGGAGGGCTTCGGCAACCCACCGGTCGAGGCGGCCATACACGACCTCCCTGCCGCAGTCGGCCCGTACCCCGTCGCCGACGAGCTCCGCCGAATGGGCTTCCGCTGGTTCCCGACCGACGACGCCGGCCCACTCGGCCGATTCCTTGCCGAACCCGACCCTGCGCTCCTCGCCCACAACCGGGATGTCGCCCGCACGCATCTCTCGCTCGAGTCGATGACCGAGGCCCTCCGGGCGCTGTTCGACGAGGCGGGCTGGATACCGTAGGCCGNCATGGCGACCAGCCCCCGTGATCCGGTCCTCGAGCAGCGAGCCCGTGCGAGTCGTCTCGCTGACCTCGGACAGCGGGTCGGCTACGGCCTGTTCGGTCTCGCTCTCGTCGTCTTCTTCATCGGCCTGATCGGCGACTTCACGGGCGGCATCTCCACGGCGATCATCGTCTGCGTCGTCATCGGTTCGATCGTGTTGGCCCCAGCAATCGTGGTCTCCTACGCCGTGAAGGCGGCGGTGCGCGACGACCTTGAGCACGGACGCGAGGTCGGCTGATGGCAACCCGTCTCCCCGCCGCCGAGCGTCGAGCTGGTCTCGTCGAGGCTGCCCTCACGGTGTTTTCGGCCGAGGGGTTCAAGGTCGCCACGATGGATGCCGTCGCGGCCGAGGCCGGCGTCACCAAACCGGTGCTCTATCAGCACTTCCCCTCGAAACGGGAGCTCTTCCACGAACTCATCCGCGACGTGGCTCGGAGGCTTCGCAGCGACGTCACCGACGCGATCGGTGCCGCCACCAGCCCTCACGACATGGTCCGGCGCGGCATGCGGGCCGTGTTCACCTTTGTCGACGAGCGCCCTGAGGAGTTCCGTCTGCTCTACGGCGAAGGCGTCCGTTCCGACGAGGCATTCGCCGTCGAAGTGCGNGGGTTCGAACGATCGATGGCCGACGCCATCGCCGAATTGATCGACATCGANGGCATCGAGCCGGCCGGACGCCTTGCGCTCGCCTTCGGCATCGTCGGACTCGCCGAGGCGAGCGCTCGACACTGGTCGCTTGGCGGGAGCGGCCTGAGCCTCGACGAGGTCGTCGAGCATGTGTCGGACCTGGCCTGGCANGGCCTGCGGGCCCCGCAGCGCAAGCCCGACTGAACCGCGACTCGTTCAGCTGCTCGGGCGACGGCCGCCGTGCTCGGGGGGNGGTGTGATNTCGATCGGCTCGGCAGGTAGGTCACCGGCGATCAGCGCCGGCANGTACTCGCGCAGCAGATACGGCACGGTCGGCATGTCGCTGGCCANGAGTTCGTCNAGNGTCCACCACCGGGCCCCCATGAAGGCGGCGGCCTCCAGCGCCTCGAGGCCCTTGGGGTCATACTCGCCGCCATCGCACCAGGCGACATGAATGCGATCGTCGGACTCGAAGTGGTAGCCGGCGAAGTCATACTCGGTCTGCTGCACCCACACGCATGGACCCATGTCGACATTCGGGATGCCGGTCTCCTCGTGGAGTTCTCGGAGTGCAGCCGCACCGGAGTCCTCGTTCCATCCNATGCCGCCACCGGGGATCTCCAGCCAGTCNGGCTTGCGGGGGTCGATCGGATCCTCAGCTTCGATGAGAAAGATCCGAGCCTCGCGATCGAGAAGAACGACACGAGCCGCTGGTCGCCGCAGGGTGAAGGTCATGGCGACGCAACCTAGCGGGCGACCCGCAGGAGAACTTCCTGGGTGACCGTGGCGACGTGGGTGCCGTCGGGATTCCACAGCTCACCGGTGGCGTGGCCCCGGCCACGCCGAACGCCGCTCGACCGGAAATCATGGAGGGTCCAGTCGGTAGCGGAACGAAGGTTGTGGAACCACACGGCGTGATCGAGGCTTGCCCCGAAAAACGGGCGCACCACGTCGGGGGCGTCGTAGTCGGGCGACTCGATCGGATGGGCGTACTCGACTGCCTCGGTGGGGAGATCGTCGCTGGTGTAGGTGTGGGCGACGGCGTGCATCAGCGGNGTGTCGGGGTAGGGCTCGGTGATCCGGATCCACGCGCGGGCGTCGGGTGGGGCTGCGGCGGCACCGCTTCGTTCGATCATCGGCTCGATCCAGGAATCCATCTCGATCGTGCCCGGCGCGGCGACGTCGGGGATCTCGACGCGCTGCGCCTCGGGCTCGTCTTCGACCCGCTGGAACGACGCCGAGAGATTCAGGATCACGCCGTGGGACTGTCGGGCGAGGACGCGCCGGGTGACGAACGACGAACCATCACGGACACGGTCGACCTCGAACTCGATCGGCTCGCCTTGGTTCCCGATACGAACGAAATACGCATGCAGGGAGTGCGGCTCGTAGACGAACTCGGTCGTGAGCCCGGCGGCGAGCAGTCCCTGGGCNGCGACCTGACCGCCGTAGACCTGACCCCACGGGTACTCGGCGCTGATGGCTCGGAAGATGTCGTCGCCGGCCGGCTCGAGGCTGAAGAGTTCATCGAAGGTGACCGGCGCAGCCATGGCGGCTGACCCTAGCCAGCACGCTGGTTCGGGCCACCAACGATCGGCGTGCGACACTCCGGCCATGGACCGAGACCGACACCAGTTGACCACTGTGGTCGTCGGCGACGAGTCCAACGGCTGGGCCGCTGCCGGTTTCACCGTGCACGACGACCGCGTCCGGATCGGCTCGACAACGATCGTGTGTGATCCGAGCGTCGGGCAAGGAATCGCCGCCGTCGGCATCGACGGCCTGCTCCACACCGTCGACGGCCTGCCCATCGGCCTCGTCGACGCGCCGATCACCCCGGCGGCCGAGCACCACAACCGGGTCACCGGCTTCGATCACCTGGTCGTCATGTCGCCATCGATCGACCGCACCGCCGACGCCCTGATCGACGCCGGACTTCAACGACGACGCACCCGCCGCTTCGAGATGGGCGGCGAGACCCGCCGACAGGACTTCTTCTGGCTCGGTGATGTCATCCTCGAACTCGTTGGCGTCGATGGTGTCGAAGGGGTAGGTGACGCAGCGTTTTGGGGCGTGGCTCTCGAGTGTGACGACCTCGACCTCGCCGCCCGCCGACTCGGCGAGGGGCTGGGCACGGTCAAGGATGCGGTGCAGCCCGGCCGGCGTATTGCGACGGTGCGAACCAGGGACCTCGGCATCTCGGTGCCGATCGCTCTGATGTCACCGCACCATCATCGTTGAGATCCGTCCTTCCTCAGAACCGCAGTTCAATCGCCTGAGGCACATCCCATCGAGTCGTGCGACCCAGGCTGGGGAGCCGGGCGGTGGCGGACCGCAGCAGCAGCACGAACCGTCACCGTGCCGTCGGTGGAGACACCGAGTACGTCCGCATCAACGATGAGGCTCATTGTCTCGGCGTGGGCGGCCGGCCAGAGCACGCTGAGGTGCGGGTTGGCCTCGAGCAACGCACACGATGTGCGACCCAGACCGAAGGTCAACGTCACCCCGGTGAACGTCGGCATGACATGCGTGACTCGAGGCGGCCCCGCTGGGTCAGACACGACGGCGTAGGCGCTCTGGCCGTAGCCGCGAACGACCTCGGGGAGGAGCTCCACAGGGACCTGCATGCTCATGAACCGATGGTAACGGGTTGCGCGGAACGGGTCCGAGGACACCGGCTGCCGGCTAGCGCACAGCGTCAGCAAAGGCGGCAGCGATCACCTCAGCATCGTCGAGATCAGTGCGCCAGTTCGAGACCGACAACCGGATTCCCGGTCGGCCCTGCCACACCGTGCCACTCGGATAGCAACGTCCATCGGCCACCACGGCAGCCAGAACGGCACTNGTGCGATCGGGATCCGACTCACCGGCGGAATCGACCGCCTCGACCACGACCTGGTTGATACCTTGACCTCTCACCCGGAGGCCGTCGATCGACTCGATCGCAGCAGCAAGCGCTTCAGCCGCGTCACAGGCACCATCGACAAGTCGTTCCACCCCCGAGCGGCCAAGCGACCGCAGCGCCGCCCAAACCGGGACCCCTCGGGCGCGGCGCGAAAACTCCAGAACCCGATCGGTGGGGTCGTCGACCTCACCCACCGGCGGCAGATAGGCGGCCCGTACGCCAACGGCGGCGGCGAGCACGGCGCGATCCGCAACGATCGAGATGCCGCAGTCGTAGGGCGTGTTGAGCCACTTGTGCGCGTCGCATGCCCACGAATCCGCTCGCTCTGCACCCGCAGCGAGCACGGCACGACGACGCGACGCCCGCACCCAGAGCCCGAAGGCGCCATCGACATGCAGCCACACGTCGTCGCGTTCCGACCGGCGTTCAGCGACGGCGTCGGCGATGACATTGATCGGGTCGAAGGCCCCAGCGTTCACGTTGCCGGCCTGAGCGTTGACGATGAGCGGCCCGACGTGGCCGAGGATCGCAGCACGAGCGGCGTCGGGATCCATCGCTCCCGACGAATCGCTCGGCACCGGGACGATCGCGTCGGAGCCGAGCCCGATCACGCGTGCCGACCGGGCGACCGAGGAGTGCTGTTCGGCGCTTCCGATCAGGGCGACAGGCGGGGCCCCGACGAGCCCAGTTCGTTCGACATTGATGCCATGAGCGGCCAGAACATGATGGCGAGCCGCGAGCAACCCGATCGTGTTCGCCGCCTGGGCACCAGTCGGAAACCCCACAACGGCGTCTCGGGGAAGATCCAATACGTCGAGGATCCAGCGGCCGGCAACCTGTTCGGCGGCGACCGGGGCCGGGCCGTGCTCGGCGAACGCTGCGTGTTGGTCCCACGCCGAGACGAGCCAGTCAGCACCGAGCCCGGCAGGAAGGGTGCCGCCATTGACCAGGGCGAGGTACCGCCCCGATCCGAGTGCCGACAACCCGGGCTCCAGCCACGCGGCCAACTCCTCGACGGCGACGTCAGGGGCGACGCCCTCGTCGGGGAGGTCGATGACCGGGGCGCGGGCAAGAAGGGTGGCGGCATCGACCGGCGGTCCGACGGGACGATCATCGAGTGATTCGAGCCAGTCGAAGGCAAGCGCAGCCGCCCGATCGAGGGACGGACGGTGATCGACAGGCTTCACCGGCAAGCGCCTTCGTGACGTCGAAGCTGCTCGATCAGTTCGCCCCTGTTCCCCTCGACGCACCAGCCGTCCACGCCCACGAAGGTAGCCAGGTCGTCGAGCGCGCGGGCCATTCCCTCGGCGGTGACGTCCCGGTCGGCACCCGTCTCGGCAAACGCGCCGANCACGCGAAAGAGCCCCTCACGGCGATCGGTCTTGCCGTCGAGTCGCCCGACGATGCGGTCGCCCATCAGGAACGGCAGCACGTAGTAGCCGAACTTCCGCTTGGCCGCCGGGGTGTAGATCTCGAGCTTGTACTCGAAATCGAAGAGGCGCTCGCCGCGCTCGCGAAACCACACGACCGGATCGAACGGCGATAACAACGTGCATGCCTCGATCGCCCGAGGCAGCGTGGCCTCCGGGTGAAGCACGGCAGGAAGATTCCACCCTTCGACGGAGACCGCTTCGAGCTCACCGGCCTCGACCAACTCGGCGAGTCGCTCCCGGGCGGGCCGCTTCGGAAGTCGGTGGTAGTCGACGATGTCGGCCGCGGCGGCCACACCAAGGCTTTGGGCCGCCCGCCGCAGAAGCTCGCGATGAGCATCCTCCTCCGATGGGGTCGGAACAGCCCGGATCTCGTCGGGCACGATCCGTTCCAGCAGGTCGAACTCCTTCACGAACCCGGGACGACGACGGATCCCGACCTCGCCGACCCGAAACAACCAGTCGAGCGCAATCGCACCCTCGGACCGGTCGCCCCACCAGGCACCGTCTCTCGGACGGGGGTCGACGAGTTCAGCCGGCGCAAGCGGACGTTGCCGAACCTGGTCGAGTACCTCGTCGAGATACCCCTGGTTGGCCGCGGCGAACTCGACAAGCCCCTTCCAGGTCTGACCGGCTGCCGCTCGCGCCTTGTGCCACCGCATGAGCGGTTCGTCCTCGACGGGCATCAGCGAGGCCTCGTGACACCAGGTCTCGAACCATTCGTCGTCTCGATACGCAACCCGGTCGAGCAGGGTGGCGTCATAGGGACCGAGCCGGGCGAAGAGTGGCAGGTACTGCGTGCGCATGACGACCGGCACCGAGTCGAGTTGCAGCAGGCCGACACGACCCATCACCCGCCGGAGGTGACGCCGATCGACGTTGCCGGCGGGGCGAGGGTCTCGAAAACCCTGCGCCGCCAGCGCGATCCGTCGCGCCTGCGACGCCGAGAGCGTCCGGGTCACGCCCCGAGGTGCCGGGCGAGGGCGTCGAGGTCGGGCAATCGCCAGTGGTCGTGATCGACATGGAGATCGAGCGGGTCGAGCTGCACCACCGGCAGGCCCGCCCGACCGGCCCCGAGGACATCGGCATGCACGGTGTCGCCCACATAGAGGGTGCAATCCCGTGCGGTGCCGAGCGCCTCGAGTGCAGGGTCGAAGATGGCGGGATCGGGCTTTGCGATACCGATCGTCGTCGAGTCGACAATTGCGGGGACGTGCGGCAGGGGGCCGTCCGGTTCGAGTTGGCAGATACCGAGGTTTCGGCATTGGTCGACCGCCGTGCCGTCGTTGTTCGAGACAATCGCGACCGGTCGGACCGAGCTGATCCGGTGGAAGGCGGCGATGTTGGCCTCGAGCGGATACCGCCAGACCTTGTGCAGACCACTGCCATCCCGGCGGGCCGCCGCACGCACCTCGATCGCCCGATCGAGATCGGTGCCAACGATGCCGGCACAACCGAATGCCTCGCGGTCGTAGTGCGCCCAGATGTCGAGATCGTTCTCCGCAACCGTCTGTGAAGCGAGCAACTCGGTGATACCGCGGACACCGGCATAGTGGGCGTCGGCGGCAAGCTCGGGCGGGATCTCGCACTCGAGCCCACCTCGGCGAAGGATCTCCGAAACCACGGCCGGGTCGGGGACGATGAAGACACCGCCCATGTCGAACACGACCGCATCGATGTGCTCAGGCAAGACCATGGACCGGAGTAGAGCACACNCGCCGCGGTCGCGCCCTCCCTAGACTCCAGCGATGACCGGTGCCGCCGAACCCATCGTTCGCGACACCACGCGATTTTCGGGTTGGCGCATCATGGCGCTCGCCACGATCACCCTCGGGCTCACCGGNCCGGGGCAGACGATCGGCGTCAGTGTNTTCATCGACCACTTCGCNGACACCCTCGACCTGTCGAAGAACGCGATCTCGGCCGGCTACGCGATCGGCACGCTCTGCGGATCGCTCACCTTGCCGACGGTCGGGCGGCTGGTCGACCGCTACGGCGTGCGCCGGGCGATGACCACCATCGGCGTGCTCTTTGCCCTCGGCCTCACCTACATGAGCGGGGTGCAGGGCCTCGTGACCCTCACGATCGGCTTCTTCTTCATCCGAATGCTGGGGCAGGGATCACTCTCGCTCGCATCCACCGTGGCGATCTCTCGCTGGTTCGACCGACGTCGGGGGCTTGCGCTGGGGATTGCGATGACGATCTCCTCGGCACTGATGGCGCTCGTGCCGGTCGCGTTGTCGTTCGTGATCGACGAGGTCGGCTGGCGCCAGGCGTGGCTCGTTGCCGCCGGAACCGTTGCGCTGGTCGTCGTGCCTGTGTCCTGGTTCGGGATCATCGACCGCCCCTCGACGGTCGGCCAGTTCCCCGACGGAGAGCCACCCACCGACCACACCGACGACGTCGAGGAGTGGGGCGTCGAACGCCGCGAAGCGGTCCGCACGAGGGCGTTCTGGATCCTGGCGCTTGCGACGGCGCTCGCCTCGATGCTCGTCACCGCCCTCAACTTCCACCAGATCGCGCTGTTGGGCGAGAGCGGCTTCACGGAGACCGAGGCGGCGATCATGTTCTTGCCGCAGGTGCTCGGCTCGTCGGTCGGATCCCCCAGCATGGGCCTTGCGCTCGACCGGATGGGCACTCGCTACGCACCGGCCGTCACGCTGGTGATGCTCTCCGGCTCGCTGCTGCTCGCCGGCTGGGTCGCATCGACCGCCAGCGTGATCCTGTACGCCGTCTGGTTGGGGCTGCAGTCGGGCATGGTCCGCACGCTCGGCGCCGCACTGCTCCCGGCCTGGTTCGGCACCCGCCACCTCGGGTCCATTCAGGGCACGATGAGCTTCATCGGGGTGCTCGCCTCGGCTGCCGGACCGATCGCCTTCTCGCTCACCGAGTCCGCCACGGATTCGTTCCGCAGCACTGCCACGTTGTGGGCCGTCGCCCCGTTGCTCGCCATGGTGTTCGCTCTGTCGAAGCGGCCGATCACGACCTGAGCCGCAGTCGAGCCCGAAAACGACGACGACCCGCCGGCGCTGAGCGCCTGACGGGTCGTCGAATGCTCGGAACGGAACGATCAGGTGCCGGTCCAGTTGGGTTCGCGCTTCTCCGCGAACGCCTTCGGACCCTCCTTGGCGTCGTTGCTGCCAAACACCTTGCCCATGAGTTCGCCCTGCATCTCCCAGAGCTCCGCCTCGTCGTATCCCTGTGCCGCGGCCTTCACCAGCTTCTTGCTGGCGGCCACCGCGAGCGGGGCGTTCTTGGCGATGCGCTCGGCCAGGGCGACCGCTGCGTCGAGTGCTGCGCCGTCCTCGGTGGTCTGCGAAAGCAGGCCGAACTCGAGCGCCTCGGAAGCGGTGATGTTGTCACCGGTGATGGCCATCTCCATCGCTTTGGCGTAGCCGACACGTGCCGGGAGGCGCATGAGACCGCCGCCAGCCGCAAACAGGCCGACCTTCACCTCGCGGATGCCGAACTTCGCGCTCTCCCCCGCGACCATGAGGTCACAGGACAGCGCCAGTTCGAGACCACCGGCGATGGCGAAACCCTCGACCGCTGCGATCAGCGGCTTTTCGGCACCGGCCTGGATGAACTTCTGCATCGGGCCGATGTCCTCGCCGGCCGCGAAGGCCTTGAGGTCCATGCCCGAGCTGAAGCCCTTCCCGGCGCCCGTCAACACACCGGCCGTGAGGCCGGGGTCGTCGTTGAGTTCGTGCACCGCGTTCCACAGGCCGTGGGACAGGTCGCCGTTGATGGCGTTCATCGCATCTGGCCGGTTGAGGGTGATGATCATCACCCGGTCGCGACGCTCGACGATGACGGCGTTGTTCTCGCTCATGTGCACTCCCCTACTTCGGTGGCATCCGAATGCCGCCGTCGAGCCGGATGGTCTCGGCGTTGAGATACGGGTTGGTGATGCACTCCATCACGGTGAAGGCGAGTTCCTCACCAGAGCCGAGACGCTTTGGGAACAGCACCGACTGGCCGAGGTGCGCCTTGAACGCTTCGCTCTGCTCGCCCTCGCCATAGATCGGGGTATCGATCAAGCCCGGGGCGATCGTGTTGACGCGAATACCGACGGCCGAAAGGTCACGGGCGATCGGCAGGGTCATGCCGACGACGCCGCCCTTCGACGCCGAGTAGGCGCACTGTCCGATCTGGCCGTCGAACGCAGCGGCCGACGCCATGTTGACGATGGCGCCGCGGCTGCCGTCGTCGTCGACCGGGTCGGTCTGGGCCATCGCAGCAGCCGAGCGGGTCAGCATGTTGAACGAGCCAATCAGGTTGACCCTGATCACGAACTCGAACGCGTTCAGGTCGAACGGCTGGTTGTTGCGATCGATCGTGCGACCGGCGTAGCCGATGCCGGCGGAGTTGACGAGCGCACGAAGCGGACCCATCTCCGAGGCGGCGGCGACCGCAGCATCGGCGTCGTCGGTGGACGACACATCACACTTGACGAAGAGGCCACCGAGCTCAGACGCAACGGCTTGGCCCTTCTCCTCGTTGAGGTCGGCGATGACGACGCGGGAGCCGGCGGCGGCCAGCTGGCGAGCCGAGGCCTCGCCGATGCCGGAGGCACCTCCGGTGATGATCGAGGAGGAGCCCTCGAGGTTCATACGGGGCATCAGGAATCGATCCTTTCGATGATCGTTGCGTTGGCGAGACCGCCACCTTCACACATGGCCTGGAAGCCGTAACGGCCACCCGAGCGCTCGAGTTCGTTCACGAGCGTGGTCATGAGCTTGGCGCCCGAGCAGCCCAGCGGATGGCCGAGGGCGATGGCGCCACCGTTGACGTTGACCTTGTCGAGGGAGACTCCCGTCTCCTTCTGCCACGCCAACACGACCGAGGCAAAGGCCTCGTTGATCTCGAAGAGATCGATGTCGTCGAGGGTGATCTCGGCCTTGTCCATGATCTTCTCGGTGACCGGAATCGGGCCCTTGAGCATGGTGACCGGATCCGTGCCGGCCAGCGCGAAGTTGGTGAAGCGAGCACGAGGCTTGAGGCCGAGTTCAGCGGCCTTCTCTGCGCTCATGATCAGCACGGCAGCAGCGCCGTCGGAGATCTGCGACGAGTTGCCGGCCGTGATCTTGCCGTCTTCGGAGAACGCCGGCTTGAGGTTGGCCAGGGTGTCGGGCGTGGTGTCGGGGCGGATGCCTTCGTCCTGCGTGAACATCTTGATCTCACCATCGATCTCGACGGGAACCGGGACGATCTCTCGGTCGAAACGACCCTCGGCGGAAGCCTGGGCGGCCCGCTGCTGGCTCTGGGCCGAGAATGCGTCGAGGTCCTTGCGGCTGAGGCCGTATTCGTCGGCGATCATGTCGGCACCGATGCCCTGCGGCGGCAGACCAGAGTCCTCGTAGCGCTTGAAAACCTCAGGACCGAAGGGCATACCGAGTTCGCCGCCTGCCGCCGACGCGCCCATCGGGGTGCGTGTCATCGACTCGACACCAAGGGCGACGACGACGTCGTAGGCACCGGCCATGACGCCCTGAGCAGCAAAGTGGATCGCCTGCTGGCTCGAACCGCATTGGCGGTCGACCGTGGTGGCGGGGACCGACTCGGGCCAGCCGGCCGCGAGCACGGCGCTGCGGCCGATGTTGAACGCCTGTTCACCCACCTGGGAGACACAGCCGGTGACGACGTCGTCGACGATCGACGGATCGAGGTCGTTGCGCTCTTGCAGCGCCTTGAGGACGTGGGCACCGAGATCGGTCGGATGCCAGTCCTTGAGCTTGCCGTTGCGGCGCCCGGCAGGGGTCCGCACGACGTCGACGATGACAGCCTCGTGCATGAGGTCGCTCTCTTTCACTCGCTTCGGCCCGAGACCGAAGACTTTTCCTGAGGGTTGGGGGTCTGGAGGATGGCGTCGACATTGGTGCCGAGCCGTTCGAGGAGGGTCGCCAACTGCTGGCGTTCCTCTCGACTGATGCCGTGGCGGATCTCCTGACGGAAGCATTCGTCCACGGCGTAGAAGCGTTGGACAAGGGCTGAACCCTCGTCGGTGATCCCGACCAGCCAGACGCGGCGGTCGTGGGGGTCGGGGTTGCGGGTGACGAGTCCACGGGCCTCGAGTTGGTCGATCATCGCACCGCACGAGGCCCGACCGACCCCGACGAGTTCGGCGAGCTCGGTCTGGTTGGTGCCGCCGAAGTCGTTGACGAAGGCGAGCAGCGACGCCTGGTTGAGGTTGAGGTCGAGCTCGGCGAGGCGGTGGTCGAAGGCATTCCGCAGGCGCCTGGCGGTGTCGATCAGCGCAATCTCGACGCGACGCCACGACGGCGCGCTGCGGGAGTGATCGGCAGACATCATCGGTTCGGTATGTTTCCATACAGTCCGATGCTTGACAATTCGGGGGCGGACAATCGGTCGTCGCCTCGGGAGGGTCTGGCCCGGCTCGAGCGACTGCGCCGGACAGGTGTGACGTTCGACCACGTCGCCCGTCTGCGCGCAAACCGTCAATCTGCACCTAACGTTGGGGGTCGGGTCGACAACGGCCCGACATGATTAAAGGAATCCCCCGCCATGGCACAGGGCACCGTGAAGTTCTTCAACAACGAGAAGGGCTACGGCTTCATCAGTCGGGACGACGGCGACGACGTCTTCGTCCACTTCTCCAACATCGCCGGCGACGGTTTCAAGTCGCTGGAAGACGGTCAGCAGGTCGAATTCGACGTTGGCCCCGGCCGCAAGGGCGACGAAGCCCTCAACGTCCGCGTCATCTGACCCCCCGCCAGGCACGACGCCTGGCGATGCTCTCACGGTCATCCGTCCGGGCGATGTGTCCGGGCGGATGGCTCGGTTCAGACGATGATGTTGATCATCCGACCCGGTACATAGATCACCTTGCGGATCTCGGCACCGGCGATGTGGGCCACCACATTCTCATCGGCTGTTGCGGTGGCCAGCGCTGTCGACTCGTCGGCGTCGGGCGCTACTCTCACGCGGCCACGGACCTTCCCCTTGACCTGCACCGGCAACTCGACCTGGTCGTCGACGAGAAATGACTCGTCGGCCACCGGGAAGTCGGCCCAGACGACCGAGTCGGTGCCGCCCAGCTTCGACCACAGCTCCTCGGCCATGTGCGGCACCAGCGGCGACAGCATGCGAACCATTGCGTCGGCGACCACCCGCGGGGTGGGTCCCTCGGCCTTGGTGACCTCGTTGTTCAGCTCGGTCAGCTTCGCGATGGCGGTGTTGTAGCGAAGGTTGTCCATGTCGGCGGTGACACCGTCGATGGTCTTGTGGAGCGCGCGGAACAGTTCCTCGGACGGTGCGTCGTCGGACACGGCAAGCTCGCCGGTCTGCTCGTCGATGATGTTTCGCCAGACGCGCTGGAGCAAGCGCTGCGAACCGACAACCGATCTCGTCTCCCACGGCCGGTCCTGGGTGATGGGTGCCATCGACATCTCGTAGAGCCGAAGGGTGTCGGCCCCGAACGCGGCGTACATGTCGTCAGGGGTCACCGAGTTCTTCAGCGACTTGCCCATCTTGCCGAAGCTACGGGTGACGGGCGTGCCGTCGAACGTGAAGCCCGACTGGGCATCACCCTCGACNGACGCNGCGTCGACATANATCTCCCGCTCGTCCTGNAACGCTGCGGCCTGGATATAGCCCTGGTTGATCAGGCGCTTGAACGGCTCGGCGGTGGAGACATGGCCGAGGTCGAACAGGACCTTGTGCCAGAAGCGGCTGTACAGGAGGTGCAACACGGCGTGCTCGACCCCGCCGACGTACAGGTCGACTCCGCCTGCGCCCTCATCAGACCCCGCCAAACCGTCGGTGGGCGCAGAACCCATCCAATACCGCTCCGACGTGGGCTCGACGATGACGTCGTCGCTGACCGGGTCGATGTAGCGCAGGTAGTACCAGCACGAACCGGCCCACTGCGGCATGACGTTGAGGTCGCGCTTGTAGGTCTTCATGCCGTCGCCGAGGTCGAGATCGACGGTGGCCCATTCGGTGGCACGTCCGAGCGGCGGCTCCGGCTCGGAGTCCTCGTCGAGTTGGCGCGGCGCCCAGTCGATCAGTTCGGGCAGGTTGACCGGCAGGTGCTCGTCAGGGATCGAGATCGGGTTGCCGTCGTCGTCGAAAACGATCGGGATGGGCTCCCCCCAGTAGCGCTGACGGGCGAACAGCCAGTCGCGCAACTTCGTGGTGACCATCCCGACGCCGGAGCCGTTGGCTTCGAGCCACTCGATGATCGCGGCCTTGGCGTCATCGACGCCCAGTCCGTCGAGGAACGAGGAGTTCACGGCCGGACCATCGCCGACGTAGGCACCGTCGCCGGGGACGGTGTCGTCGAAGTCGGCGGGCGGCTGCACCGTGCGAATGATCGGCAGGCCGAACTCCATTGCGAAGTCCCAGTCACGTTCGTCCTGGGCAGGCACGGCCATGATGGCGCCGGTGCCGTAGCCCATCAGGACATAGTCGGCGATGAACACCGGGATCGATTCGCCGTTGACCGGGTTCGTTGCGTGGACACCCAGATAGACGCCGGTCTTCTCCTTGTTTTCCTGACGGTCGACGTCGGTCATCTGCTCGACGCGAGCGCGGTAGGCCGCAACGGCTGCGGCCGGGGTGGCGGCGCCGGCCGTCCACGCCGGGTTGACGTCGTCGGGGTAGGCGTCGGCGACCAGGGTGTCGACTAGCGGGTGCTCAGGTGCCAGCACCATGTAGGTGGCGCCGAAGAGGGTGTCGGGGCGGGTCGTGAAGACGTCGATCGTGGTCGCCGAGTCGGCGTCGCCGCCGGCAGCATCGACCGCGAAACGGACCTCGGCGCCCTCGGAGCGGCCGATCCAGTTGCGCTGCATGGTCTTGATCGAGTCCGACCAGTCGAGCAGGTCGAGATCCTCGAGCAGGCGGTCCGCGTAGGCGGTGATGCGCATCATCCACTGCTTCAGTGGCCGCTTGAAGACCGGGAAGTTGCCGCGGTCGCTGCGGCCATCGGCGGTGACCTCTTCGTTGGCCAGCACCGTTCCCAGGCCGGGGCACCAGTTGACCGGCGCCTCGGAGACGTACGCCAACCGGAAGTCGTGCAGCACGCTGCGCTGCTCGCTCGGCGAAAGCGCACCCCAGGCACGACCGTCGGGGGTGGCGCGCTCGCCGGAGACGAACTGCGCTTCCAGTTCGGCGATCGGACGAGCCTTGCCGGCATCGGGGTCAAACCAGGCGTTGAAGATCTGATTGAAGATCCACTGGGTCCAGCGGTAGTAGGCCTCGTCGGTGGTGGCGATGGAGCGGCGTTTGTCGTGACCCAGGCCCAGCCGATCGAGCTGGCGGGTCATGTTCGCGATGTTGTTCTCGGTATTGCTGCGCGGATGCTCACCGGTCTGGCGGGCATGTTCCTCGGCGGGCAGGCCGAAGGCGTCGAAGCCCATGGTGTGCAACACGTTGAAGCCCGACATGCGCTTGAAGCGGGCGTAGACATCGGTNGCGATGTAGCCNAGNGGGTGNCCGACGTGCAGGCCCGANCCCGAGGGGTACGGGAACATNTCCATGATGAACAGCTTCGGGCGATCGGCGACCCCGAGCGGATCGTCGGCGAGCTGGCCGGCCGGATTGGGAGCGTGATGGGTGCCGTCGGCAAGCCACTGGGCCTGCCAACGGGTCTCGAGCTCGTCCGCCGTTTCGGCGTCGTAACGGTGCTGCGGCATGTCGTCGGCCATGGCCCACGAGGCTACCGGCGCCCCCCGCAGGCTCGGCGGGATCGGTGGGGTCAGCACTCGCCGAAAAGAGCCCCGCATCGCTTCCGTTCTGCGCCTGTTCCGTGATACGGTACGATTCCACGATGCGGAACAGCCTCACGGTCTGAGAAGGCACGGCTGCTTCCGCATCTGTCATGTTCCACGGGCCGACAGAGAACGGCCCTTGAGTTCGGGGGAACCCACATGTCGGACGACGACGAGATCGATCTCAACGCGCTGAGCGACGAAGACCTAACCGCACAGATGCACGACGATCTGTACGACGGCCTCGGCGAGGAGATCGAAGAAGGCACCAACATCCTGCTCAGCCGAGGCTGGGACCCAAACCGCGTCCTCAATGACGCGCTCGTCGAGGGCATGCGCATCGTGGGCATCGACTTCCGAGACGGCATCCTCTTCGTGCCCGAGGTGCTGCTTGCCGCCAATGCGATGAAGGCCGGCATGGCCATTTTGCGACCGCTGCTCGCCGAGACAGGCGCCGAACCGATCGGCAAGATCGTGATCGGCACCGTCAAGGGCGACATCCACGACATCGGCAAGAACCTGGTGGGCATGATGCTCGAGGGCGCCGGCTTCGAAGTCATCGATCTGGGCATCAACACCGACGTCGACGAGTACCTTGCCGCCCTCGACGAGCACAAGCCCGACATCCTCGGCATGTCCGCCCTGCTCACCACCACCATGCCGTACATGAAGGTGGTCATCGACACGATGGTCGAGCGAGGCCTGCGCGACGAGTACATCATCCTCGTCGGCGGTGCCCCGCTGAACGAGGAGTTCGGCGACGCCATCGGCGCCGATGCGTACTGCCGCGATGCCGCCGTCGCCGCCGAGACGGCATCGGCCAAGGTCGCCGAAAAGCGCGCGGCCTGATCGTCACTGCTCATGGAGACCGTCCACACGCCGCAGGTGCTGATCCTGGCCTGCGGCGCGTTGGCCACCGAGATCCGTGACATCACCCGACTTCACCGACTGGGCAACGTCACGCTCGAGTGCCTGCCGGGCATCTTGCACAACCGGCCAACGGAGATCCCCGATGCCGTGCGAGCTCGTCTCGACCGGGCCCGCGGCAACTACGACCGCATCCTCCTCGGGTACGGCGACTGCGGCACGGCCGGTGAACTCGCCGACATCGCTGCCCAGGAAGGCATCGAAATGCTTCCCGGGGCGCACTGCTACCAGTTCTTCGCCGGGCAGCAGGTGTTCGACGCCATGCACGACGAGGACCCGACCGCCTTCTACCTCACCGACTACCTCGTGAAGCACTTCGATCGCATCATCCTCGACGGCCTCGGCATCGACGCCCATCCCGAGCTGCGCGACCTGTACTTCGGGAACTACACGAAGATGATCTACCTCGCACAGACCGACGACCCGGACCTCGACACCCGGGCTCGCTCGTGCGCCGACCGACTCGGCCTTGCGTTCGAACGGGTTGCCACCACCTACGGTGACCTCGAACCGGCGATCGTGACGATCAGCACCCGGCCCGCCACCGAAAAGGAGCCCGTCTGATGCCTCGACGCGGACGTGGTGGGCCCGGGCTCACGACCATCTACTGGCGCGACATCCCCGCCCAGGTCACCGCCACGACCGAGGACGGCGGCAAGGAGCAGGTGCTCATGCATGATCGCTTCCAGGTTGCGATCGACCGGGCCGCCGCCGTGGCCGGACTCACCACAACCGACGACTACGTGAACGAGTGGCGCCGAGTGGCCACGAGCGTCGAGGGCGATGCGATCGCCGCCGCCCACGCCGCAGCCCAACAACTCGACAATGACCATCCCCGAGACGTGCTCGAGGCCCTCGTGGCCAACGGTGGCCTCGATCCCGAGTCCGGCGTGTCCGAAGTCGACCCCGAACAAGAAAGCCAGTCATGACCGACACCATCATCTCCAGCGCCACGAAGGAGGTGGCGATCGGTTTCGGTCGTCCCTTCGTCATGATCGGCGAACGCATCAACCCGACCGGCCGCAAACTGCTCGCCGAAGAGATGAAGAACGGCGACTTCAGCCGGGTCGTCTCCGACGCCATCGCCCAGGTCGAAGCCGGTGCCCAGATGCTCGACGTCAACGCCGGCATCCCGCTGGCCGACGAGCCCGCCCTCCTTGTGCGGGCCATCCAGGAAGTCCAGGCGGTCACCGACGTGCCGATCGCCATCGACTCCTCGATCGTCGAGGCCCTCGAGGCCGCCATCGAGATCTACGAAGGCAAGCCGCTCATCAACTCGGTCACCGGTGAGGAGGAGGTCCTCGAGCGGGTCCTTCCGTTCGTCGCCAAGCACGGCGCCGTCGTCGTCGCCATCTCCAACGACGAGACCGGTATCTCCGAGGACCCCAATGTGCGTTTCGAGGTCGCCAAGAAGATCGTGAACCGGGCCGCCGACTACGGCATCCCGGCCGCCGACGTTGTCGTCGACCCGCTCGTCATGCCGATCGGGGCCATGGGCACCGCCGGCCGGCAGGTCTTCGAACTCGTCGGCCGCCTGCGAGACGAACTCAAGGTCAACACCACCTGCGGCGCCTCGAACGTGTCGTTCGGTCTGCCCAACCGTCACAACATCACCGGCACCTTCCTGGCGATGTCGATCGGAGCCGGCATGACCTCCGCCATCATGAACCCGCTGCACGGCGAGGTGAAGACGGCCATCATGGCGGCCGACGTCCTCAATGGACAGGACGAGAACTGTGCGGCCTGGATCGCCGCCAACCGCGACCCCGGCGAGGCCGGCGAGGGTGCCCGTGGTGGCCGTCGTGGTGGCCGACGTCGTGCCGCTGGCGCCGGCAGCTGACCTGGGGCAACTGAGGCGATGACCAGCCGGCCGGGCGACGGGAACGTCACCGTGGTGTTCACCCCCTCCGGGGTGCACGCCGACGTCGCGCCCGGCACTTCGCTGCTCGATGCAGCGCGGGCGGTCAAGGTCGACCTCGACTCGACCTGCGGCGGTCGTGGCCTGTGCGGGCGCTGCCAGGTGACACCTTCTGTGGGCGAGTTCGCCAAGTGGGGCATCACCTCTGACGAGTCGTCGTTGTCTCCGTGGACCTCCTCGGAGACCGACTACAAGGGGCGTCGCCCGATCGAACCGGGCAGCCGCCTCGGCTGCATGGCCACCGCACTGGCTGACGTCGTCGTCGACGTGCCACCAGCCAGCCAGGTGCACCGCCCGGTCGTTCGCAAGAAGATCGATCTGCCCGGACTGACCCTCGATCCGCTCATCACCGCTCGCTATGTCGAGCTTCCGGAACTCGAGCTGGGTGACGAGCGTTCCGATGTCGAGATCCTGCGGGAGGCGCTTGCGGCCGACTGGGGCATCGACGGCGTCGACGTCGATGGCCGCGTGCTCCCGGAACTTCACCCGGCGATCATCGACGGCAAACGGGCGGTCACCGCCATCGTGCACCGCGACGGGTCGGTCATGGCCGTGCGCCCTGGCTTCGATGAGGCCGTCTACGGGGTCGCCGTCGATGTCGGCTCCACCACCATTGCCGGCTACCTGGTCGATCTCGCCACCGGCGATGTCGTCGCCAACGCCGGAGCGATGAACCCCCAGATCCGTTTCGGTGAGGATCTGATGAGCCGAGTCAGCTACGTGATGATGAATCCGGGCGGCGACGACGAACTCACGTCAGCCGTACGAGAGGCGCTCGACGCCCTCATCGAGGACCTCTGCAACGACCTCGACACCGACCTCCCGCCCAACGACGTCCGGACGCACATCCACGACATCGTGCTCGTCGGCAACCCCGTCATGCATCACCTGCTGTTGGGCATCGACCCGACGCCGCTGGGCGCCGCACCGTTCACGCTCACTGTCGGCGAACCGGTCGACATGCAAGCCGGTGATCTTGATCTCAACCTGCCCTACGCCCGCTGCCATGTCGGCCCGTGCATCGCCGGCCATGTCGGCGCCGACGCTGCGTCGGCCACACTCAACGAACGCACCCACGCCACCGTCGAACCACAGCTGATGGTCGATATCGGCACCAACGCCGAGATCGTGCTCGGCACGGCCGAGCGCACCTACGCCGCATCCTCGCCGACCGGCCCGGCACTCGAGGGCGCGCAGATCTCGTCGGGCATGCGCGCGACTGCCGGAGCGATCGAGCGCATCCGGATCGACCACGACACGTTCGAGCCCCGCGTCAAGGTGATCGGTGCCGACGCATGGAGCGACGAGCCCGAATTCGCTGAGCAGACCGCAACGCTCGACATCGCCGGCCTGTGCGGCTCGGCGATCATCGAGGTCATCGGCGAACTGTTCCTGGCCGGTCTGTGCGACCACAACGGTGTGATCCAGGACCGGTCCGCGACGACCGACCGGATCGTTCCCGACGAGCGCACGTTCACCTACGTGATTCGCACCGAGTACGCCGATGCCGACGGCACCGTGCACCCACAGCTGGCGATCACCCAGAACGACGTCCGCCAGATCCAGCTCGCCAGTTCAGCCCTTCGTGCCGGCATCGACCTCTTGATGGAGCACGCCGGCATCACCGAGTGTCACGACGTACGGCTCGCCGGTGCCTTCGGTGCCCACATCGACCCGGTCTATGCCCTGATCCTGGGCCTTGTGCCCGACTGCCCCGTCGACAGTGTGCGGGCGGTCGGCAACGCCGCCGGCGCGGGCACGGTCCGGATGCTGGTGAGCGCCGAACAGCGCGACGAGGTCGCTGCCGCGGTTCGCGACATCGAGAAGATCGAAACGGCCACCGAACCCCGATTCCAGGAGTTGTTTGTGTCGGCCATGGCGTTCCCCCACGCCACTGCACCGAGCCCCCACCTGGCCGAGGTCGTGACGCTGCCACAGCGGATCGCGTCCGAGGCTGGCGGACGGCGTCGTCGTCGACGGGACACCAACGGAGGCGAGGCCTCCACGAAGAGCGAAAGGCAACAAGCATGAGCGACGTCACCGAGGAAACCGGAGGCCGCCGGGGCGGCCGTCGCGGTGGTGGCCGTGCCGGCCGGCAGGCGGCCCGTGCGGCCAGTGTGGCAACCAAGCCGTACCTGGAGCGCACGATGCCACCGGTCGAGATGCTCTCCGAAGAGGGTCTCGCCGCCATCGAGGAGAACGCCGAGGAGATCCTCGCCACCGTCGGTGTGGCCTTTCAGGAGTTCCCGGAGGCGCTCGACCTGTGGCGTCAGGCCGGCGCACGGGTCGAAGGCGAGATGGTCTACTTCCCGAAGGGGATGTGTCGGGAGATCGTCGAGAAGAACGCGCCGACGTCCTACATCCAGCACGCTCGGAATCCCGAACGTTCGGTGAAGATCGGCGAGAACACGACCGTCTTCGCCCCGAACTACGGCTCACCGTTCGTGTTCGACCTTGACAACGGTCGCCGGTACGGCACCATTGAGGACTTCGAGAATGCCGTAAAGCTGGTTTACGACCTGCCCCATCTGCACCACAGTGGCGGCACGGTCTGCGAACCGGTCGACGTGCCGGTCAACAAGCGGCACCTCGACATGGTGTACGCCCACATCAAGTACAGCGACAAGCCGTACATGGGCTCGGTGACCGCAGCCGAGCGGGCCGCCGACTCGATCGAGCTGAGCCGAATCGCCTTCGGTGGCGATCTCCAGGATCGCACCGTGATGACCTCGCTCATCAACGCCTCGTCGCCGCTGCGCTGGGACGCCACGATGCTCGGGGCCGCCACGGAATACGCCCGCGCCAACCAGGCGTGCATCATGTCGCCGTTCATCCTCGCCGGCGCCATGTCGCCGGTGACCGTCGCCGGCCTCGCGGCCCAGTCGCTCGCCGAGGCCCTGTCGGGTATGGCGTACACCCAGCTCGTCCGTCCGGGAGCCCCGGTGATCTTCGGCACCTTCGCCTCGTCGATGTCGATGGCCACCGGTGCCCCCACCTTCGGCACTCCTGAGGGTGGTCAGGCCATCTCGGTGATGGCGGCCCTCGCCCGTCGGGTCGGCACGCCGTTCCGTTCGGGCGGCCAGTTCACCGCCTCCAAGTACCCCGATGCTCAGGCGGCTTACGAGTCCTCGTCGACAATCATCCCGACCGTGCTGTCCGGGGTGAACTTCGTGCTGCACGCCGCCGGGTGGCAGGAGGGTGGCCTCGCCCTCGGCTTCGAGAAGCTCATCCTCGACGCCGACCAACTCGGCTTCATGGACGTGTACGCCCGCGGAATCGACATCAGCGCGAACGGTCAGGCCATGGAGGCCTTCCGCACGAACCCGCACGGCGAGCACTTCCTCGGCAATGGCCACACGCTGCAGAACTTCGAGACGGCGTTTGCTCGCTCGACCGAGGCCGACAACAACAGCTTCGAGCAGTGGACCGACGAGGGTTCGCTCACCTCGGCGCAGCGGGCCAACGCGACCTGGAAGCGCATGCTCGCCGAGTACACCGGCCCGGGCCTCGACGAGGCGATCGACGCCGAACTCCAGGACTTCATCGGCCGACGCAAGGCGTCGATGCCCGANGCCAACTACTAGGAGNGGCCATGACGGAAACACGAGCCTCGGAAACCATCGGTTTCATCGGCCTCGGCAACATGGGTCTGCCCATGTGCCTCAACCTGGTCGATGCCGGTTACGACGTCGTCGCCCTGGATCTCCGGCCCGAACCGGTGGCCGAGGTCGTCGCCGCCGGTGGCCGAACCGCCGCCGACGTCGCAGCCGTCGCTGCGGAGGCCGACATCTTGCTCACCTCGCTCCCCCGCCCCGACCACGTCGATGGCGTAATGCGGGCGGGTGGGGCACTCACCGCGCTGCGTCCCGGCTCGGTGTGGACCGATCTCACGACGAACCGTCGCGAATTCGTGCAAGAACTCGCGAACGAGGCACCCGAGGGGGTCACGGTCATGGACTCCCCCGTGACCGGCGCCGTCGATGGTGCCCGCAACAAGCGTCTCACCCTGTTCGCCGGTGGTGCCGAATCCGATCTCGACCGGGTCGTTCCGGTCTTGGAGAACCTCGGCCGCGTGATCCGCTGCGGATCGCTCGGCACCGGCAACGTCGTCAAGCTCGTTACCAACCAGCTGTGGTTCATCCATGCGGCCTCGATCGGCGAGGGCTTCGCACTCGGGATGGCCAACGGGGTGGAGCTCCCGGTGCTCTACGACGCCATTTGCGACTCGGTCGGCGACTCGTTTGTCGCTCGCCACGACGGCCCGTCGATTTTCGCGGGCCACTACGACCCGAGCTTCACCCTCGACCTCTGTCTGAAGGACCTTGGCCTCGTGCGTGAGCTCGAGTCGAGCCTCGAGGAGCCGCTCGTGATGACCGCCGCCGCCCACGGCGTGTTCGACGACGCAGCCGAGCGCTATGGCCGCAACGTCGGCGAACTCCACGTCGCCAAGCGGCTCGAGGACGACAACCAACTCTCGTTCCGTATGGACGGCGACTGGGTCGCCCCCTGGGACGTCACCGACGACTGAGCGACGACCGGGACGTGGCCTGCGATCAGTTCTCGTTGTCGATTCGAGTGCGCTGACCGCGCATGAGCGCGATCGCCCCGGCGGATGCCCGAGCCGGGAAGGCGACGAACGTCCGGGGATGTTTGGGAGCATCGGCGACGACGATCCGCCAGACGAGGTACGCAGCGATGATCAGGTTGATCGCCGCCATGCTCCAGAAGTAGGCGATCGGCGAGGTCGAGCCGATGACGACGGTGGCGACGAGTGGGCCGACGAGGGCGCCGACACCGTTCACCCGCACGAGCACCGCCGAGCCAGATGTGAGCTTGGCCGTCGGAAGCCAGTCGGCGGTGAGGGCGATCGTCAGCGAGTAGATCGAGAACGACACCGCCCCGAGCACCGCCATCAGGCCGACGGCAATCCAGCTGCCTTCGGTCACGCTGGTCAGCGCGACACAGGTGGCCACCGCGATCCCTGCCACGGCGAGGATCACACCTCGACGCGACGCCCGATCGGAGATCCAACCGATCGGCCACTGCAGCAGCATCGAGCCGAACAGCGGCGCCGCCAGGAAGGTGGCGAGCCGGGAGTCGGGAACGTCGACCGCGACGGCGTACACGGCGCCGAGTCCGATGAGGATCCCGGCCGACGCGCCGCTGAAGAATGTGGTGAAGATGCCGGTCGGGACGATGCTGGCCAGCTCGCGCAGCGACATGCGCTCGGGGACGACGAGCGGCGGGTTGCTCGAGGCTGAGAGCACGACTGGGATCAGTGAGGCCGAGACGAGAACCGACGCAAGAAGAAAAAGTTTCACGCCGTCGGGGTCAGCGACATCGAGCAGGAACTGCCCGATCGTCATGCCGCCCATCGTGACGATCATGTATCTCGACAGAAGCCGTCCGCGGGTCGCGTTCGTCGCGAGATCGTTGAGCCATGACTCCTCGGTCACGTAGAGGCCGGCCATGCACAGGCCGGTCACGAACCGCATCAGACCCCAGGTGATCGGATCGATGAGCAGTGCGTGGATCAGCACCGCCGTCGACGCCATCGAGGCAAGCCCGGCGAAGACTCGAATGTGACCGACGTTCGCAATCAATGATTCGGCGACACGGCTGCCGAACAGGAAACCGGCGAAGTACGCAGCCATGACGAAACCAGCCACGGTGACCGAGAAGCCCTCGGTCTCGGATCGCACACCGATGAGCGAGCCCTGCAGGCCGTTGCCGGCCATCAGGAGAAGGATGCCGAGGAACAACGCCCGCGCCGCAGTGGCGGGGCTGTCCTCGATGAGCGGGCCACCCTCGATGATCTCCTCATCCGGGTGGAGCGTCGGATCGGCCAAGGCTCTTCTACTCCCGCCAGAGGCATCGCCTCCGACCGAACGCCGCACCCCATGGCGGCACCGACGCGAACGCTACCGGGCATACTGCGTGCATGTCACTGGAACGGGCGGTCCTCCGTCACCCCGTTGACGGGGTGCGGGAATGGCTCGCCTTCGCCGATCCGGTCGACTCGTGGGAAGCCGACGAACTCTCCGCCGTGAAAGACGTCCTCGACGCCGCCGAAGCAGCCAACCGGCGCGGCCTCTGGGTCGTCGGGATGGTCAGCTACGACGCCGGACCCGCCTTCGACGTGGCCCTGCGATCGTTGCGTGCCGAGGACGTTCCGTTGGCGTCGTTCGCTGCGTTCGAGACTCCCACCACGACGACTTTGCCGTCAGGAGGTGACTTCGCAATCGGGCGCTGGGAGGCCACCCGCGTGCGGCGGGAGTACGAGACCGACATCCGACGGGTGAAGGATCTCATCGCCCGTGGCGAGACGTATCAGGTCAACTACACGATGCGGCTCGAGGCGGATTTCGACGGCGATCCGCTCGGCTTCTTCGCAGCGATGGCCCGTGCCCAGCGCAGTGCCGATCACCTCGCCTACCTCGATTTCGGGGACCGGGCCGCGTGCTCGGCGTCACCGGAGCTCTTCATCCGTCGCTCCGGTCGCACCCTCGAAAGCCGGCCGATGAAAGGCACTCGGCCTCGCCACCCCGATCCGATCAACGACGCCGACATCGTCCGCGAACTTCTCGAGAGTGAGAAGGATCGAGCCGAGAACACGATGATCGTCGACATGGTGCGCAACGATCTCGGCCGGATCGGCGACACCGGCTCGCTGATGACCACGGCGCTGCACACGGTCGAGAGCTTTTCGACGGTCCACCAACTCACCTCCACCGTCGAAGTGCAAACCGACGCCGGTCTCTTCGACGTGTTCGCGGCCACCTTCCCCGGCGCGTCGATCACCGGAGCGCCCAAGGTCAACACCGCCGGTTTCATCGCCGACCTCGAGCGGACCCCCCGTGGCCTCTACACGGGCACGATCGGCGCCATCCCACCCAACGGCGATTTCGAGTTCAACATCGCCATTCGCACCGCGTGGGTGAACACCAATCTCGGTCGGGCCACCTACGGCGTCGGCGGGGGTGTCGTGTGGGACTCCGACCCGACCGCCGAGTGGAACGAAGCACATGACAAGGCCCGCGTGCTGTACCGGGCGGACCGGCCGTTCCGGCTGCTCGAGTCGATCGCCTGGACTCCGGAGTGCGGATCGGTGTTGCTCGAACGGCACCTCGACCGGCTTTCACTCGCCGCCACCCACTTCGGGTTCGATGTCGACCTCGACGAGGTCCGACGCACGATCGAGGCGTTCAGCGCCGATGAGCCTCAGGTGATCCGGGTGCTCGTTGGACTCGGCGGCGCCGTCGAGCTCGAACCACGAGCGATGCCGATGCCCGATCCGAACCCGGTGGTGGTGTTCGATACGCGGCCGATCGATCGCGGCGACGAGTTTCTCCGCCACAAGACGACCCGCCGGGATCGCTACGACGAAGCCCGCGAGCGGTTCCCCGAGGCCTACGACATCCTGCTCTGGAACCGGCTCGGTCAGCTGTGCGAATCGACGATCGCCAACCTCGTGGTCGAGATCAACAACGAGTACCGCACCCCACCGGTCGAGGCCGGCTTGTTACCCGGCACGATGCGGGCAGAACTCCTCGATCGCGGCGACATCGTCGAAGCGATGGTCACCTACGACGACCTTCGCGAGGCCGATCGAGTCTGGTTGATCAACTCCGTACGGGGTTGGGTCGAGGTCGAGATCGACCACGCCTCGGCGCCGGGACGGCTCGCCGCGGCCAGCGCCTACCGAAGCTGAACCGTCAACCGGTGCGGCCGGATGCAACCCGGCGACAACTCAGGCCCTGACCGACTCGAGGGCATCGACCATCGCCCGACGAGTGGCATCGGGGGCCTCGCTCATCATCATGTGGCCGACGCCGGGGAGTGTCACGACCGTGGCGCCCTCGGTGGCCGCGATCAGATCGGCTGCCCGCTTGGGCGGGGTCATCTTGTCCATCGCCCCGAGGATGTAGGTCACGGGGCAGGAGACGGCGGCGGCGGCGTCGAGCGAGGTGGCGTAGGCATTGCATGCCGCCATGTCGATCCCGAGCGAATCTGGACGGCTCGTGTCGAGCAGGGCACGCGACCCTCCGATGTTCCACATCCCGGGCGTGGCATGACGGCCGATGTGAGCTGGAGCACCGAAGCTCCAGGACGACATCAGATTCGACGCGTGCGGCACGTCGTTGGCCGCAGCATTGAGGAGTTCGGGGTGAACCGGCATCGCCGCCGCCGTTCCGATGAGGACGAGTGACGCCACCGTTTCGGGGCGCTGTGCTGCAGCCTCGATGCCGATGAAGGTGCCCATCGAGTGGCCGATCACGTGGGCGGGGCCCATGTCGAGCGCCACGATCACGTCGGCGAGCCATGCCCCCATCTCGGGCACCGTCTCGATCGCCGGGCCCTCCGACCCACCGTGACCGGGAAGGTCGATTGCGGCGACCCGGTAGCCATGATGGGCGAGGTAGCGGGTCTGCAACTGGAAGACGGTGCGGTTCATGCCGGCACCGTGCACNAGCACCACACCGGGCAAGGCAGGGTCGTGCTCGCAGCCACCGTTGGCGCAGCGGACCGTCTTGTTGTCGAGGGTGATGTCCATCGCTCGCTTCCGTGCCTATCGCTGGCTGATCTTCAGTGCGCTGCTGAGATCGTCGATGATGTCGCGAACGTCCTCGATGCCGACCGACACACGGATCAGATCTTCACCGATCCCGGCGGCCTCGAGATCCTCGGCTGAGAGTTGTTGGTGGGTGGTGCTGGCCGGGTGCAGCACGAGCGTCTTGGCGTCGCCGACGTTGGCAACATGACTCGCGAGCTTGACGCTCTCAATGAACTTCTTGCCGGTGGCGCGGCCGCCCTTCACACCGAAGCTAAGAATGGCGCCCGTGCCGTTCGGGTAAAGCTCGGCGGCGAGCGCGCGGTCGGGATGGTCCGATGCCGTCGGGTGCTTCACCCAGGCCACGGCATCGTTCGCCTCGAGCATCTCGGTGACGGCTCGGGCATTTTCGACGTGGCGCGCCATGCGCAACGGGAGCGTTTCGACGCCCTGCAGGAGCTGAAAGGCGTTGGCGGGGCTCATCGCCGCGCCGAAGTCGCGCAGGCCCTCGGCCCGGGCCCGGGTGATGAAGGCCGCCGGACCGAACTCGTCGGCAAAAGAGATGCCGTGGTACCCGACATAGGGCTCGGTCATCGTGCCGAAACGACCCGACGCTTCCCAGTCGAAGCGGCCGCCGTCGACCAGTGCGCCCCCCAGGGCAACGCCGTGGCCGCCGAGGAATTTCGTGACGGAGTGCATCACGATGTCGGCCCCGTGCTCGATCGGACGGATGCAGTAAGGCGTTGAGAAGGTCGAGTCGACCATCAGCGGGAGCCCGTGACGGTGCGCGACCTCGGCGATGACCGGGATGTCGAGAACCTCGACACCAGGGTTGCCGAGGGTCTCGGCGAACACGAGGCGGGTCTCGTCAGTGATGGCGTCCTCGAAGGCCTGCGGGTCTCGCGGATCGACGAAGGTGGTGGTGATCCCGAGCCGGGGCAGGGTCACGTTGAGCATCTGGTGGGTACCGCCATAGATGTTGCGGCTAGCGACGATGTGACCACCCTGGCCCATCAGGGTGACGACCCCGAGAAAGAAGGCCGCCTGACCGCTCGCCGTGCAGACGGCACCAACCCCGCCTTCGAGCGCTGCGAGACGCTCCTCAAGCACGGCGACCGTCGGGTTGGTGAGACGCGAATAGAGATGACCGGGCATCTCCAGGTTGAACAGCCCGGCCGCGTGGTCGGAGTCGTCAAACACGTAGGAGGTGGTGAAATACAGGGGCACCGCCCGGGCCCCAGTGGTGGGGTCAGGCTGTTGGCCCGCATGCAGGCTCAGCGTGTCGAAACGCAAGAAATCCGGCTCGATCATGGCATCGACCCTATCGGCCGCCATGATCGACGTACCGACTGCGGGACGAGTTTTGGACGTGAGCCAAAAGTTTCGCCTCGCCCGGTTCGAACACTTGCAAAGCACGTCCGTTTGAACAACAGTGGCGGCGCCGCTTCAGGGNGTGGCACACCTGCGCTCGACACGGGGTTTCGCGCGACCCAGGGGGATTTCACATGGTCGAGATGGGCGAAGAGCTCGTCAGAGTCGAAGACGTGTACAAGATCTTCGGACCCCAGCCGCGTGGCCGAGCCTTCGAGCTCAGCCAAGGCGGTATGGGCAAGGGAGAGGTGCACGCTCGAACCGGGCACGTCGTTGGCCTGCGCGACGTCAACTTCAACGTCAAGCGGGGTGAGATCTTCGTGATCATGGGCCTGTCGGGCTCCGGCAAGTCCACCGCGATCCGCACGGTCAACAAGCTGCTCGACACCACCAACGGCCAGGTCATGGTCNATGGAATCGATGTTCAGAACCTCGACGGAACCGATCTGCAGGAGTTCCGTCGCGAGATGACCGGCATGGTGTTCCAGCACTTCGCCCTCTTTCCGCACCGCACGATCATCGACAACGTCGGTTACGGCCTCAAGATCCAGGGTGTTGAAAAGAGCCAGCGCGACGAATCCTCCCTCAAAGCCCTCTCGCTCGTCGGCCTCGAGGCGTACGCCGGCTACTCGCCGAGCCAGCTCTCGGGCGGCATGCAGCAGCGAGTCGGCCTCGCCCGCGCCCTCGCCGCCGATCCGCCCATCCTGCTCATGGACGAGGCCTTCTCAGCGCTCGACCCGCTGATCCGTCGTCAGATGCAGGACGAAATGATGGAAATCCAGGGCGAACTCCACAAGACGATCCTCTTCATCACCCACGACCTCAACGAGGCGCTGCGCATAGGCGATCGGGTCTGCATCATGAAGGACGGCGAGGTCGTCCAAATCGGCACCCCCGAAGAGATCCTCACCGAGCCTGCCACCGGCTACGTGGCCGAGTTCGTGCAGGACGTCGATCAGGGCCGCGTCATTCAGGTCCACGAGATCATGGTCGACCCCCAGCCCACCGCCGCCAACGCGGGCCTCGGTGAGGCGCTCACCGCCCTCGGCCAGCGTGCCGGTTCGTTCGTGCTCGACGCCAACGGCAAGCCGGCCTCAGTGCTCACCGCCGGTGACGGTATCCGGGTCTCGGGTTCGGGCGGGTCGCTGAGCGATGCCGTTCGCACCGACTTCCACAGCTGCACCCCGGAGATGACACTCAACGAGGTGTATTCCGCCGCTGGCAAGGGCCTACCCATCGCCGTGTGCGATGCCGACGGCAGGCTCGTCGGCAACCTCGACCCCCGCCACATCATGGAGGAAATGGGACGAGTCGAAAGCCTGATCGACAACTTCGAGCGAGAGGTCTTCATGTGATGCAGTTCTTCCAAGAAAACGCCCCAACGGAGAATGCGTCGTTCTGGACCAAGGACTGGACCGATCAGTACAAGGTCAATTTCGGCGAGTGGGCCGACCAGTCCGTCGACTGGATCGACATCAACCTCGAGTGGCTGCTCGACGCCATCAAGTGGCCGTTCGACTTCCTGCTGAGCAACGTGGTCGAGGGCTTCCTCGAGCAGCGTGGTTGGTGGCTCATCGTCTTGTTGATGTTCTTCATCGGATGGATCGTCCGCAGCTTCCGAGTCGGCTTGTTCGCCCTCGCGGCACTCACCTTCTGCGCCATCCTCGGTCCGGGCTACTGGATCGAGACGGCCCGAACGATCGGTTTCATCGCCGTGGCGGTGTTCTTGTGTGTGGTGATCGGTATTCCCGTCGGCATTGCTTGTGGCCGCATCGATCCGGTGTGGTCCGTCGTGAGACCCGTGCTCGATGCAATGCAGGTGGTGCACTCGTTCGTGTACATGCTGCCGTTCATCTTCTTCTTCGGCATCGGTGAAGAGTCGGCGACGATGGTGACGATGGTGTTCGCGCTGCCGCCACTCATTCGCCTGACGAACCTCGGCATCCGACAAGTACCCGAAGACGTCGTTGAGGCCTCACGGGCCTACGGCGCACCCGAGTACCGAGTACTCACCGACGTCCAGATCCCGTTGGCTCGTCCTGCGATCATGACCGGTGTCAACCAGACCCTGCTGCTCGCAATCTCGATGCTCGGCATCGCCGCCATCATGGGTGCGGGTGGCCTCGGCCGTCTCATGTTCCAGGCGCTTTCCGGACAGGACGTCGCCCGCGGCGCCTCCGCAGGCCTCGCCTTCTTCCTCGTGGCCGTCAGCCTCGACCGCATCTCCCAGCCCGACGAGGGATCGTCCCAGAGTCTCTTCACCCGTCTTCGTGGCGCATGGGTCCATCGCCGTGACCCCGAGGCGCTCCTTGATGCCGAAGCCGAAGCGGCGAAAGAAGCCGAAGAGCAGAACTTCGGCGGACGCCCCGCCCCGATCGCTGCGAACGAAGGGCGCGGCCTCAAAGTCGCCCTGATCGGTGGTGTGATCGGCATCGTCGGTGTGCTGCTGCCGTGGGCGAACGACGCTGGTTTCGCCACCAGCCACTCCCGGCGCGGTGACGACTCACTCGTCGGCGAGACCTTCAATGGCCTGTCGGCCAACGGCGGTTCCTTCTGGGGCTTCTTCGTGCTCGTCGCGTCGCTGTTCATCCTGCTCGCCGGCATCTTGCGCATGACCCGTCCCGACTCGGGACGCTTCATGTCGGCCGACGGGGTGATCATCGCGGCGTTCATTGCCCTCGGCGCCTCACTGGCCTACGTGATGGGATCGGCAGCGGCCACCGCCGTCGATTTCAACAAGGGTATTGGCCCCTGGGTGGCCCTCGCCGCCTCGGTCATCATGATCGTCGGCGGAATCATCGCCCTAAGCGACGCCCCCTACGCCCCGCACCGACCCGTGGCCTCCACACTCGAATGGCACCGGGTTATCGGTGGCGTAATCGCGCTGCTGTTGGCAATTGCAGGCACCTTCTCGGGTTGGTCCTTCGACGAGCGCAACGACTCAGTCCTTAGTGCTGAGGACGAAGCGCTCATCGAAGAGCTCCGTGCCGTTGCCGAAGCCGACCCGACCCAGGTCAACCGGATCAACATCGAGGTGCAGGCGATTTACAACAGCGCCCGCCAGTCCGAGAAGATCATCAGCGATTCGTGGACCGACATCGGCGCGGGCATGGGTTGGCCGTCGTTGATCCTGGCGATCCTCAGCCTTGGTGCTGTGCTCGCAGCCTCTGGCCTAATCGGCAGTAGCGAACAGCACCGCAAGTGGCGCTGGAGCGCGATCTCGATGGGCCTGGGCGCCGCCACCTCGGTGGTCGGTCTCGCCTGGATTGCCTCCGTCACTCGAGCGACCGATCCGAGCTACATCGTCGGTGTCGGCTCGTTCCTCGTGATGGTCGCTGGCGTCTTCTTCGTCTCGTCCGGACGAGGGCTCGTGCGCGAGTTCTTCCGGACCGAAGTGTTCGACGACGACCCCAAGGTCGACGTCACCGAATCGTCCAGCGAGGCCGAGGACCCTGTTCCTGAGCCTGTCTGAAGGCCAATGCCAGTCCGCCTGGTGGCCTTTTTGGCCCCGCGCGTGCGGTCAGGACGGCCCAACGGACTATCCTTCATTCCGCTGTGTGACGCCTGTCGCACAGCACGACATTCCCGGGAGGGGAAACACATGAATAAGAGCATGAAGCTGCTCATCGCCCTGCTTGCGGTGTTCGGTCTCGTTGCTGCTGCGTGCGGCGACGACGACGACAGCAGCACCGACGCTGGTGCCGACGCCGCCGCTGAGGAGAGCAGCGACGACGCCGCCACCGAAGAGAGCAGCGACGACGATCATTCCGACGACGACGACCACGATCATTCCGACGACGACGACCACTCCGGTGACATCTCCTCGATCGGTGCCGGTGTCGACGTGACCATGGGTCGCGCCAACTGGGCCTCGGGCTATGTCCAGGCCGAGATCTACAAGCAGGTCCTCGAGCAGGCCGGTTACACCGTGGCCAGCCCGTCGCTCCTGGAGCTCGACCCGTCGGCCGGCTACCTCGCCATGGCTGAGGGTTCGATGGACTTCTGGACCAACAGCTGGTATCCGGGCCACCTTTCGTGGCACGCCGCTGAGCTGACCGACGGCTCGCTCGTCGCCGACCACGTCTCCATCGTCGATGGTCTCTTCGCCGGCGCTGGCGTTCAGGGCTTCCTGATCACCAAGTCGGTCGCCGAGGAGAACGGCATCACCTCGATGCAGCAGATGAACGATGACCCGGAGATCAACGCCCTGTTCGACACCGACGGCAACGGCAAGGCNGAATCAGANCNTCNGNTGCCAGGANAGCTGGACCTGCGACAACATCATCAGCGCACAGATCACCTACTACGGNTGGGACAACATTNAGCAGACCATCGCCGGTTACGACGCGATGTTCGCTCAGGCCACCGACCTTGTCGCCGCTGGCGAGCCGATGGCGATCTACACCTGGACCCCCTCGGCGTACGTGACCACCCTCATCCCGGGTGACAACGTGCTGTGGCTGACCATGAACGAGACCGACATCATCGACGATTCGAACCCGAATGGCGACGACGGTGGCGAGTTCTACACCCAGCGTCCGGGCTTCGACGGCTTCGGTGCAGACTTCTGCACCCAGCCCTGCCAGCTCGGCTGGAAGCCGGCTGACATCCAGGTCACCGCCAACAACGACTTCCTGGCTGCCAACCCCTTCATTGAGGCGCTGTTCCCGCTGATGCGTCCGTCGGTCATCGACATCTCGATCCTCCAGGTCGAGCAGAGTAACGGCGACGGCTCTGAAGCCGAGGTTGAATCCATCGCCGCTGGCTGGATCGCCGACAACCAGGACCTCGTGAGCTCGTGGCTCGAAGAGGCTGCTGCCGCTGTCAGCTGATCCTCGTGATCATCTGACGTCCCGCACGGGACGGTAGAGACTTCCTGAGAAGGGGTGGGGCTTCGGCTCCACCCCTTCGTCGTTCCCGGATTGCTCGTCGAGACCACCCACCGCCAACCGAGCGCGACAGCGCAGCCCATCCACGCCGGTGAAGGCAGGCACCGGTCGAGTCAGGTGTCGGGAAGCACCACAGCCTGGGCGGCAATCACACCATCGGGGGTGTCGGTGATCTACGGCGATCGACGGCGGTGGTCATGTCAGCCCTGGGTCCAGGGAAGGCCCGCATATTTCCAACCTGCTGCGCCGGGACCGCCCTCAAACCCTTGCGTCACGTTGTAGGTGGTGCCGAAGCCGGCCGCCTCGGCTACCGTCGCGCTGCTCGGCGAGCGGCCGGCGGGGTGGAACAATTCGACGGTCTCGGAGAACATGAGCCGGTTTCCGGACCGGCCGATGATGCGGCAGCTCGCATGGCTCCTGCATGCCGCGATCGACGGGATGGTACTCGCTGCCGCCCTGCCATCTCATGCACGCTCACCCTCACCCTCACGC
>FUFK010066773.1_pt1 | contig 36401 bp, 33 predicted proteins | sample 1021851 | NCBI WGS metagenome assembly FUFK01 (sample SAMEA51879418, study PRJEB19060) | metagenome | reverse complement strand
GCTATATGAGGGCCGCACGCTCCAAGGCGCTCGCCCCAAACTGGCCGACTTTTGCTCCGCCACAATGGCCGATTTTTACTCCGCCGTTGACAGCTCTTCTTCGCCAAACAATTTACCGATGATTTCCATTGACTTTGCGGTGTGTTCAAAAGGCTTTTCGCGGAAATCAACATAAACGATAGGGATGCCGACCTTGGCGAGCTTTTCCTCATAGCCTGCCTCATCGGTAGCCGCCTTGGCTTCGAGGTTCATGATCATCACGTCAGGGGTCAGGGATACGGCCTGTTCAATATCGAATGTGCCATCCTTGAAGCCGCCGAAGGTCGGAATATCAGCGATCTCGGGAAATTTTTCAGCATAGGCCTCATAGCTCTCGGGCGCGGCTTCACGGAAATCGTCCCGCCACCCCACCACGCGCTCGAATGGGTCTTCGCCGTCCAATACGGCCGCAAAGAAAATTTGGCGCCCTTCGCCGAGAATTACCCGGTCCACAGGTGCTTCGAGTGTGACTTCTCGCCCTGCAATATCCGTTATGGTGATCGGGTCTGCAAAGGCAGGAGCGCAGAAAAGACACAGCGCACCGGCGCTCAAGGTGTAGCGAAGGGACATCAGAAGACCTTTATGTTTGAACTGGCCCACCGCCTATTAATTCCGACTTAAATAGTCAAGTTTTAATATTGACAAAAATTGTCGCCTTTAACATGGAGGTTATCGACACGTCTTGGAGCAGACCTATGACCCAACCGCTTGGCAGCAACCGTGATCTACGCGATGAGATCCGCGACTACTGGTCGGATCGTGCCGCCACTTTCGACGCCGAGCCAGGCCACAAGATTGGGCAAGGTGAAGAACAAGCAGCTTGGCAGGCGCTTGTCCAAAAACATCTCGGATCTGCCACGGGACGCCGACTGCTCGATCTGGCGTCTGGAACAGGAGAGATTGCGCGCCTGTGCCACGATCTTGGGTATGCGGTAACAGGTCTCGATTGGTCCGAGCCCATGCTCGAGCGCGCCCGCGCCAAAGTTCCGGCCGCAGTTTTTATGCAGGCTGACGCGGAGCGTACCATGCTGCCCGATGCAAGTTTCGATGTGATCGTAACCCGCCACCTTGTATGGACCCTCGTCGATCCAGCTGCAGCCTTCGCAGAATGGAAGCGCGTTTTAGTTCCGGGCGGACAGCTGCTGTTGGTCGATGGCGATTTTGTCACCCGTAGCTGGGTTGCGCGCACCTTGGCTCGGCTCTCTCCACGTCGGTCCCAGAACATGAATTCTCGTCATCAGGAAATTCTGTCGCAAATTCATTTCGCTCAAGGCGCTCGGGCGGAGCAAGTTGCTTTCCTGTTGGCCGAGGCAGGCTTTACGGATATTCGCATCGATACCGATCTTAGTAAAATACATCGCGCACAGGCACGACAGCTCGGCTGGCGCAGGTCTTTGATCCGTCACAGTGAGCATCGGTATGCTATCAGCGCAAAGGTTTAAGCAGGGAAGGACGAGCGCTTGTCTCACAGGCATTTCGATACACAAATTGCTCTTGCAACCAGCATGGTCCTGTTCTCTAGTATTTCTCGTTCATGATTAATGGTGTTATCCATATGCAGGTCAGTGTCCGCGATAATAATGTCGATCAGGCTCTTCGGGTTTTAAAGAAAAAGCTTCAACGCGAAGGCGTTTTCCGCGAAATGAAGCTCAAGCAGCACTTCGAGAAGCCTTCTGAGAAGAAAGTTCGCCAACAGGCCGAAGCAATCCGCCGGGCTCGCAAAGCGGCGCGCAAGCGCTTGGAACGTGAAGGCGTGATGTAGGTCTACCGTCGAACGTCCCAACCTTCCGCGAACCCTTCGTCTTTAGGGTGGCCGATATGCTGAATTGGCCCGACTCTTCGAGTTTAACTGGTATTTCGATCTAGCTTTGCAGACATCAATGATGGTCTCGGCTCGGGTTAGGGCTCGGGCTGCCAACGCAGCAGAGTATTGGCGCGACGCTAACAAAGTTGGTGCCATATTTTTAAAGGGCCTATGTGCGAGTATCTGTCATAGCGCTTTCTAAAGCTCCAATTCGCTAGGTGCCTTGTTCCGGTCTCCACACTCGGAGTCCAGTACCTTTTGTGTCCGCCTCTGGTCAGGACCCCGGCCTGGCGACCTACATTATTGGAGGAATGTAGATCAGAAAGCTCACTGCCGATCTTTGCGTGTCTCCTCAGTTGAGCAGGTAGACGAAAGCATTGAGCGTGTTTGGGCCGCTGGTAGGGTTAGGTGAAATACAGCTAACTGTCAGATGACATGGCGGTCAGGGAATGAGGGTGCGACGGGACATCCTTGTGTTCTGCCGCCATTCGCCACGGTCTCGCTTTGAAGGCTCAGTCCCGTTTCGAATTTCTGCATCGCTGACGTGCCACCTTTTTCAGAAGGCCACGTGACGAGAAGGATCGCACTGCCTGTCACGCGATGTTCCCGCAAAACATTCGCCATCGTAGCGACAGTCGCTTCCAAATACCGTTGGCCTTGTTTGGTTACCTCAACACAAATATCCACCGAGCAGTCCGGCGGCATCCCTTGTTGCATCCACAGGCCGGACAGTCGGCTGGCTTGAGAGACCGACATATAAAGCGCCGTGGTGGTGCCGGGACCGGACAGGCGGATACTGTCGGGCAATGGGTCTTCGGCCCTGCCGGTGCCTGTCGCCAGCACAAGGGTATTGGCAACACCCCGCTCTGTCAGGCTGCGGGTAAGCCCGGCGGCGGCGGCACAGGCGGCAGTCACACCGGGCACGATTTCGATTGGAATACCGGCGTCACGCGCGGCATCCACTTCCTCGGCAGCGCGTCCAAACACCCCGGGATCTCCGGATTTCAACCGCACAACGCGACGGCCCTTCTTCGCCTCGGAGACGACCATGCTGTTGATCCGATCCTGCGGCCAGCGGTGGGCGCCGACGTGTTTGCCGACGAACACGCGCTCAGCGTCACGGCGGGCCAATTCCAGAACCTCTGCGTCGACCAACCTGTCGTAAAAGATCACATCCGCTTCCTGAAGCCTTTCGACCGCGCGCAGGGTCAACAGGTCGCGCGCGCCAGGGCCAGCGCCGACCAAGGTGATCTGGCCGATATTCCCCCGGGTGGTGCCGCCGCTGGCAATGGCAGCTTTGATGTCACGCGCGGCGTCGCGTTCGGCGCCGCGCACCCATTGCCCGCGTGGGGTCCCTTTGAAGATCCACGCCCAGAAGGCGCGGCGCCGCGCCAAGGGAATATTGCGTGCGACACTGGGTCTGAGCCGCCCGGCAAACGCGGCGAGGCCGCCAAGGTTCTGCGGCAAAAACCGTTCAATCTTGGTCTTGATTTCGCGCGTTAATACAGGTGCGGTGCCTTCGCTCCCGATGGCCACGACGATGGGGTCGCGGTCCACGATGGCGGGCGTGGTCATGTCGCAAAGGTCGGGCTGGTCGACCACATTCACCGGGCAGCCCGCCGCCTTGGCGAGCGCATGCGCCGCTGCATCCAGCGCGGGACACCCGGTGCCGACAAAGGCCATGACCGCATCCTCAAACACCGCCCGCGATAGCTCTGAGATCTGCCCTGCCCGCCCGCTGTTCACCAGATCAGCCAGTTCCGCATCAAGCGCAGGAGCCACCAGAACCAGCTCAGCGTCAGTTTTCAGGAGCAACCGCGCCTTCTGTGCCGCCTGCTCGCCGCCGCCAACGATAACGACCCGGCGGCCAGTCGTACGAATGAACATTGGAAAAGATTTCATGGCAATCTCCTGTCAGGCGGCCTGCTCGGCGGTGTCGGGAATACCCAGCGTATCAAGCGCAAGTGCTTTAGTGCCGGTGATGATCTCAGCCTCGAATGCGGTCGGCGTTTGGTGCGCCCACGTCCGGGCTGTATCGGAAGACAGACGGCGGGTTTCATCACAAAGCGCGGGAAAGGTCGCTTCCCAGCTACGCCCCTGCCGCAATCCGAAGGCCGCGATCTCCTTTGAGGGGTGGCGTTCGAACTCCCCGCCGCCGCCCTTGATCACGGTCAGGCCATTCAGCCCCAAAAGCGCTGCCGCGTCTGCCTGCAAGAGGCGATAGGACGGGTGAAACACACCCTGCACACTGGCCGGAGCAGCGCCGGGATTCAGTATGCGGCAGACTGTGTTGACGCAAGACCGCAATCCGAAAACCCGCCGCAAATCCAACAGCCGGAACAGAGCGGGATGTGCACGTTCCAGCGGCAAATAAGCGATGCGGTCGCGATCAAGCAGCCGTGCAATTTCGTCAGCGCAGTCTCCAACCCCTATCCCTGCAACGGCTAAGCCGTCCCGTACCTGTGCATCCCCGCCGTTCCATCCATGCAACAAGACGCGGTGGCCTGCCTGCGCCACCTCCTTCGCCGACAGCAGGAACCACGGCGCACCGCGTGTGCGGCCGGCGGCATAGCTGGGCCAATCCAGATCGACGGGCGGCAAGGCGGGCATATGCGCCTGCGCCGCGGCGGCAAACCCGGCAATCTCTGGCGCAGTCTCGCCTTTCATCCGTAAAAGCATCAAAAGCGCGCCCACGGCCTCGGCATCTGCATCCCCCCGCAACATGGAGGACATGGCATCGAAGGCTTCCTCCTGCGTTAAGGACCGTGACCGCCCGGGCCCGTGCCCCAGCGTGCGAACATGGGCTGACAAGCTCATTCTGCGGCCTCGCGGGTTAAAAGGTTGTTCAACAGCTCCGCGATTTCCGGGCGGCAAGAACCGCAGTTGGTCCCAGCCCCCAGAGCTTCGCCGATACTTTCTACTGACATCAGGCCGCGCGTTTCGATCGCTTCAAGGATGGTGTTGATCCCCACGCCAAAGCAGGAACACAAGGTTGGTCCGGGGTTCGGGGCGTCGGCTGCAGGGCGTCCCGTTAATGCGCCAGCCGCACGGGTGCCGGGCAATGTCACGAGGTAATCGCGCATGATCGCGACAGGGGTTGGCGACACAAAGAGCGCGCCCAAAAGCACCCCGTCGGCGTGAGCCGCGATCCGCGCAGAGCCGCGGCGCGCATCTATGATCGTGGTCAGCACAGCCGTCGGCGCGTCAAAGAGCCGCCTTGCCTCGGCCTCCCAATCGTCAGGCTGCACGCGGCCAGCCAACTCGGCGCGAAACCCGTGCGATGTCCGCGCCAAGGCCCAGTAGTCGGCGGTCAGGTGCATCGGTTTTTGCGCGATGGCAAAGCCGTACCATCCGGCATCGAACCGGCGCAGGTCAACAACGCCCGCCTTGCTTTCGGGCTGGCCGGAAACCGGATCGCAGGCCGCCGCGATCAGCGCGTCGATCCGGGCAGAGGGGGCTGTCTCTGCTGTCCAGTGCATTGGGGCAAAGACCTGCCCTTTTTGCACAGCATCGGTGATCCGCGCGCGCAGGATACTGACACCCGTTGGGCTGGAGACCTCTACCAAATCGGAGGGGTGAATGCCCAATGCCGTGGTATCTTCGGGATGAATTTCAAGAAAGGGTTCCGCCAGATGGGCCGACAATCGCGGGCTTTGGCCGGTGCGGGTCATCGTGTGCCATTGGTCTCGCACGCGGCCTGTGTTCAAACGAAACGGATAGCGTCGCGTCGTCCGAGCCGCTGGCGGCCGCCACGATACGGGCAGCAAACGCGCCTTGCCATCTGGGTGAAAGAACTGCCCATCCGCAAAGAACCGCCCGCCCTGGCGCGCTGCGGTGACCGGCCAGCGCTGCGGGGCGAAATCATCATATTGCAGGTCCGTGATCTTGGCCAAACCCGAGATATCAAAATCCCGCTCGAACCGTCCCGCAATGCCAGAAAGAGCTGCATGTTCGCGAAAAATCTCTGCCACGCTGGCAAACTGAAATCCCGTTTCGAACCCCATCCGCCGCCCCACCTCGGCCAGAATATGCCAATCCGGGCGGGTCTGGCCGGGTGCGGGCAGTACGCTGCGTTGGCGGCTGATGGTACGGTCGGAATTGGTGACGGTGCCGGCCTTTTCAGCCCATGCAGTGGCGGGCAAAAGCACGTCGGCCAGCCGCGCCGTATCGGTCTGATCGGTAATGTCGCTCACAACGACGAAGGGGCATTCGGAAATTGCATCACGCACGGCATCGGCTTCGGGCATGGAAACGGCGGGATTGGTGTGAATAATCCACAGCGCTTTGATCCGCCCGTCGCCCGCCGCTTGAAACATGTCGACCGCTTTGAGCCCCGGCTTATTGGGTAGGGAGGGCACGCCCCAGAAATCACGCACGGCAGCACTGTGATCGGCATTCTCCAGTTCCAGATGACAGGCTAACATATTGGCCAGCCCACCAACCTCGCGCCCGCCCATCGCATTGGGCTGTCCGGTCACCGAGAATGGGCCGCAACCGGGCTTGCCGATCCGACCGGTCGCGAGGTGGCAATTCAGGATCGCATTGACCTTGTCGGAGCCGCTGGTCGACTGGTTTACGCCTTGCGAGTAAATCGTCACGACCTTCTCATGCTGCATCCAGAGGCGGCAGAAAGCGATTATTTCCGCTTCGCTCAGCCCGGTTGCAGCCCCGCTTTCGATACGTGCCGTGTGCAGGGTTTCGTCATAGCCGCTGGTATGGCGCAGAAAATCCGCATCACAGGCACCGCCATCATAGATCTCGCTAAAAAGCCTATTGAAAAGCGCCACATCTGAGCCGGGCTCCAAGGCCAGATGCATATCGGCGCCATCACAGCTCGCGGTCCGGCGGGGGTCGATCACCACAATCTTGGTTCCGCGGGCTGCGCGTGCCCCCAGCAGGCGTTGGTACAGTACAGGATGACACCAAGCGAGGTTCGACCCCACAAGCACAACAAGATCGGCCTCGTCGATGTCTTCATAGGTCCCGGGTACGGTGTCGCTGCCAAAGGCGCGCTTGTGGCCAGCGACAGAAGAGGACATGCAGAGCCGGGAATTCGTGTCGATATTGGCCGACCCGATGAAACCTTTCATCAGCTTGTTGGCGACGTAGTAATCCTCTGTCAGCATCTGGCCAGAGACATAGAAGGCGACGCTATCTGGACCGTGCTGCGCGATGGTTTGCGAGAACCGGTCGGCGACATGCTGCAAGGCCCGGTCCCAGCCCGCCTCCTGCCCGTCAACGCGGGGGGCCAGCAGGCGGTTTTCCAGACCCACGGTCTCTCCCAGTGCCGCCCCTTTGGAGCAGAGCCGCCCACGGTTCGCCGGGTGATCAGGATCGCCACGCACATCCAAACCGCCTGCCCCATCCGCGCGCAGCAGCACGCCACAGCCCACGCCGCAATAGGGACAGGTCGAGCGCACCTCTGGCATGGCAGAGCCGTCCATCACGCGGCACTCCGACTTGCGAGTTTGGTCGCATCAATCAGGATGCGCCCAGCCTCTACCCGCGCAGGATATGTGGAGATGGCCCCCTCTTCGCCCTGCGCCTGCCCGGTGTTCAGGTCGAACACCCAGTTGTGCAGCGGGCAAGTGACGGATTGACCATGAACGATCCCTTCGGACAGCGGTCCGCCCTTGTGCGGGCAGCTATCGGTGGTGGCGAAAACCTCCGCCTCGCCAGTGCGAAAAAGGGCCACGCAGCCAAGTGCCGTCTTGATCTTGCGCGCACCGCGCAGGGGAATTTCGTCTATCGCGCCGATGTCGATCCAGTTCATTCCGCGGCCTCCAGTGTCAGATTGGCGAGGGGCTGGTACCGCTCTGCCGTTTTGGCGTGCTCGGCCCAGGGGTCTTTGCGATAGATGGATTGGCTGAGCTCGAATGCCGCGATCAGCCGTGCGCGTTCCTCGGGGTCGGCGATGCGGGCCTGCACCCAATCGAGCCCAACCTTGGCGACCCATTTATAGGCGCGGTCGAGGTATTTGGCCTGCTCACGGTAGAGTTGGACAAAGGCAATCGTCACATCAATCGCCTCTTGCTCGGTGCCGACATCACAAAGGCGCTCGGTCTCTTTGACGTCCATCCCCGCTGCGCCGGCGACGCTCACCTGATAGCCGCTGTCGACGCAGATGATGCCAACGTCCTTGCAGGTGGCTTCGGCACAGTTGCGCGGGCAGCCGGAGACACCCAGCTTGACTTTGTGCGGCGTCCATGAACCCCAGAGCGCCTGTTCCAGCTTGATGCCAAGGCCGGTGCTGTCCTGCGTGCCAAAACGGCAGTGGTCGGTGCCGACACAGGTTTTCACCGTGCGCAGCCCTTTTGAATAAGCATGTCCCGAAACGAGCCCCGCCTTGTTCAGATCGGCCCAGATATAGGGCAGGTCTTCGCCCTTCACGCCCAACAAATCAATGCGCTGACCGCCTGTGACCTTGACCGTCGGCACATCGTATTTGTCGGCGGCGTCGGCAATGGCGCGCAATTCGGCCGGGTTGGTGATCCCGCCCCACATGCGCGGCACGACGCTGAAAGTGCCGTCTTTTTGAATATTCGCGTGTTTGCGTTCGTTCACATATCGGCTCTGCGGGTCGTCTTGATACTCTAGCGGCCAATCGGCCAGCAGATAGAAGTTCACCGCGGGGCGGCAAATGTGACAGCCGTTGCGGGTTTTCCAGCCCAACTCCTGCCAAACGGCCTCTTTGGACTTCAACTCCTGCGACTTAATCAGCAGGCGGATGTCCTCATGGGTCAGGTCACAGCAGGGGCAGATGGGCTGGGCGGTCGGCATGACGAAGTCATCGCCCAGTGTGACCTGCAAAACCTGTTCGACCAGCCCTGTGCAGGTCCCGCAGGACGCACTGGCCTTGGTCGCCGCCTTGATCGCGGCCAAATCCGTCGCGCCGCCTGCGATGGCGTCGGTGATTGTGCCTTTGCAAATGCCGTTGCAGCCGCAAATTTCCGCCTCACGCGGCAATGCTGCAACGGCTGAGAGCGGGTCCAAGGTATCGCCCCCCTGAAATGCCGGTCCGAAGATGAGCGTTTCGCGCATCTCGTCGATATCGGTGCCGTCCTTGATCAACTGGAAGAACCAATTGCCATCTGCCGTGTCACCGTACATCACCGCGCCAATCAGTCGGTCGCCCTCAATGACCAGCCGCTTGTAGATGCCCCGCGCCGGGTCACGCAGCACGATGTCTTCGCGCCCTTCCCCTTCAGCAAAGTCACCCGCGCTGAATAGATCGCAGCCGGTTACTTTCAGCTTGGTGGCAGTATCCTTGGCGATGAAAGCGTCGACCCCGTCCAGCAGGCTCCGCGCCAGAACTTTGGCCTGATCGTAAAGCGGTGCCACAAGCCCGAAAAGCTGCCCGTCAAATTCCACGCATTCGCCCACGGCAAAGATATCTGGGTCCGACGTCTGCATCTGCGCATTCACCTCGATGCCCCGCGCAACCGTCAGCCCCGCGTCGGTCGCGAGCCGGGTTTCGGGCCGGATGCCAACGGCCATGACCACCAGATCGGCTGGCAAGGTTTCCCCGTCTTCCAGCACGACGGCCTCGGCACGGCCCGCACCGATGATCGCCTTGGTTGAGGCCTGCGTGCGGATGCTGATGCCGCGCCCCTCTAGGTCTTTGCGCAACAGGTAACCTGCCGCCTCATCCAATTGCCGCTCCATGAGGTGGCCCATCAGATGCACCACCGTGACCTCCATGCCACGTTCGGCAAGGCCGGCTGCGGCCTCCAACCCTAAAAGCCCACCGCCGATGACTACGGCTTTGCCGCCCTTCTCCGCTGCGCTTATCATCGCATTGGTATCGTCCAGATCACGATAGGTGACGACCCCGGGCAGGTCTTTACCGGGAACCGGAATGATGAAGGGCGCAGAGCCGGTGGCGATGATCAGCTTGTCATATGGGAGATGGCCACTCTGACCGGAGACCACCTTCATTGCAGGATCGATGCCCGACACAGGCTCGCCAAAGCGACAGGTCACTCCCTGTGCGGCATACCAGTCGCTATCATGGGTGACGATTTCCTCATAGGTCTTTTCGCCCGACAGCACGGGGCTTAGCATGATGCGGTTGTAATTCCCCCGCGCCTCCGCGTTGAACAAGGTGATGTCAAACGCATCTGGATCGGTCTCAACCAGATGTTCGATGACGCGGCCCGATGCCATGCCAGCGCCGATGATGACCAGTCTTTGTTTCATGGGTTCACTCCGCCGCCATTGTTTCAGGGGTTTTGGGCTTGGGCTTTGCGCCGTGCTCATATTCTTCAAGGAAATCGAGCACCTCTTGCCTGTAGCCGTAGTAGTCAGGATGCTGCAGGAGCATCTTGCGCGTTCTGGGCCGGGGCAGATCGACCTGCGTGATCTTGCCAATGGTGGCCTGCGGCCCGTTGGTCATCATGACCACGCGGTCAGCCAGCAAGATCGCCTCGTCCACATCATGGGTGACACAAATCGCCGTGACCTTGGTGCGCGACCAGACCTCCATCAGAACCTCTTGCAGCTCCCAACGCGTCAGGCTGTCGAGCATGCCAAACGGCTCATCAAGCAACAGCAACTTGGGGCTGAGCGCAAAGGCCCGGGCGATACCGACACGCTGCTGCATACCGTTGGACATATCGCTTGCCCGCTTGTCCATCGCATCGCCCAGCCCGACCCGCTCCAGATAATACTCCACCACATCCTGACGCTCGGCCTGCGAGGCGCGGGGGTAGACCTTATCGACACCGATCGCCACATTCTCTTTGGCGCTGAGCCAGGGGAACAGATTGGGTGATTGGAACACCACGGCGCGCTCGGGGTCGGCGCCCTCCACATGGGTGCCGTCCAACACGATTGAGCCCTTCGATATGTCGTTCAGCCCCGCCGCCATGGTCAAAACTGTCGACTTGCCGCAGCCTGAATGGCCGATCAGCGAAATAAACTCTCCCTTCTCGATCTTGAGATCGAAATTCTCGACCACGGTCAGCGGGCCTTTGGGCGTGGGGTAGACTTTGTGAAGCTGGCTAAAATCCAGATAACGGCTGCGCAATGTGCTCTTCTCTGCTTCGGCCAGAGCGGCGGGGAGGCCGTGGATCGGGGTCACGTTCGGCAGAAGTCGGGTGCCCTCGACCTTGGCCTCAATCCCAACATCCATCAGGTATTTGGTCACATCCGCGCGCAGGCTTTTGAAGGTTTCTTTGGTGTTCATGCGGCCCCGGTCCCGAGGGCGCGGGATCTTGACGGGGAACTCCTTGCCCAACGTTCCATCTGGGTTCAGGGCGATGATCCGGTCAGCAAGGATAATCGCCTCATCCACATCGTTGGTGATCAGCACACAGGTCTTCTTGTCGGCCTCCCAAATATGCTCAATCTCATCGGCGAGATTGGCGCGGGTCAGCGCGTCGAGCGCCGACAATGGCTCATCCAGCAAAAGCACTTCAGGGTTCATCGCCAGCGCGCGGGCCACATTGACCCGCTGCCGCATCCCGCCCGAAAGCTCCGCCGGGCGGCGCGTAGCGGCATGGCCAAGGCCCACCATTTTAACGTAATGCGCAACTTTTTCGGCGCGCTTTGCCTTGGACAGACCGGGAAAGACCGTGTCCACCGCGAGGCCGACATTGCCGCTGACCGTTAACCAAGGCATCAGCGAATAGCTTTGAAAGATCATCGCGCGTTCCGGCCCCGGCCCGGTGACGGGCTTGCCCTTGAAGCTGACCTTTCCCTTGGACGGCTGCTCCAGCCCCGCCATCAGGTTGATAAGGGTCGTCTTACCACTGCCGGAAAAGCCGAGCAGCACGAGGAACTCCCCCTCACGCACATCCAGGTTAATGTCCTTCAGCACATGGGTCGCATGGGTGCCTGAGCCGAAGCTCTGGCTGACATGATCAAGTTTCAGAATGCTCATTTGAGTGTTCCTTTTCCGCTATCGCCGCAGCACAGCTCAGCGGTTGTTCGTGAAGGTAAAGAGCGACTGCAGGGCGTACATTACCCGGTCCAGCAGGAAGCCGATGATGCCGATGGTCAGCACAGCGACCATGATCCGGGCGAGCGAGCTGGAAGACCCGTTCTGAAACTCGTCCCAGACGAATTTGCCAAGTCCCGGATTCTGCGCCAGCATTTCCGCGGCGATCAGGACCATCCAGCCCACCCCGAGCGACAGCCGCAGCCCGGTAAAGATCAGCGGCAGGGCGGAGGGCAGGACCAGTTTGGTGATCTTGGTCCAGGTGTTCATCTTCAACACCTTCGAGACATTCACCAAATCCTTGTCGATGCTGGCCACGCCCAGTGCGGTGTTGATCAGCGTCGGCCAAAGCGAGCAAAGCGTCACGGTGATGGCCGAGACCAAGAAAGACTTGGACAGCAAGCCATCATTCGAGGCCGCAACGGCGGAGACCACCATCGTCACGATCGGCAGCCAAGCCAGCGGCGAGACCGGTTTGAAAATCTGGATGATCGGGTTCAACGCCGCGTTGGCCGTGGGCGAGAGGCCCGCCGCGATGCCAAGCGGGATTGCCACCGCACTGGCGATCAGAAAGCCGAAGAACACGGTTTGAATAGAGGTCCAGATTTGTTGGTAATACGTCGGCGCACCGGTATAGGCGCGCTCAACAGGGGGCATGCCCTGTTCGACGCGGCGTTCATTCAAAACCGCGACCTGCGCTTCGAATTTGGCACGGCTCTCGGCCTTGGCCTGCGCGTCCTCATGCAGGGTGATTGCCTCAGACCATACCTGTGCCGGGCCGGGGATCGCGCCGAGCGAGGTTTGCACTGTCGGGGCCAATGCCGCCCAAAGTGCGAGGAACCCGACAATCGCAAGCAACGGCACCCCCAACAGACGCCAGATCTCGGCGACTTGCGCCTTAGGGTTATCACCAGCGACGGCTTTCAGGATCGGGGTCAGCCATGCCAGCCCAATAACCTGAAACCACTTATCGGCGGTGTTGATCCGGGTGAAGCGCCGCTCGCGGCGCGCCGTGCGTGCTGGATCAGCGGTAAAATTCGGGTCTGCGGTGCTCATCGAATTGTCTCCTGCGGGAATGGGAAAGGCACGGGCGAGACGGCTCGCCGGTGCCGCCGGGCCTCAGCCCTGAACTTCGTCGCCGACCACGGTTTGATCGCCTTTCAGCCCGATTGGCAGGCTGTCGAGGTAGGCGTTGGGGGCGCGACCATCGAAGGGAATGCCGTCGATGATATCAGCCGCAGGTGTCGGTGCTTTGAAGCCGTTGGCCTCCCAGGGGAAGTCTTCCTCCTTCGCCAAGCCGTCGTCGACCAGCGACCGGGCGGCCTCCAGATAGATTTCAGGGCGGTAGACGCTGGCGGCAACATCTTTGAACCATGCGTCGGATTTTGGCTCAGCAATCTGACCCCAGCGGCGCATCTGGGTCAGGTACCAGATCGCATCCGAATAATAGGGGTAGGTCGCGTTATGCCGGAAGAAGACGTTGAAATCCGGGATGTCGCGCTTGTCCCCTTTTTCGAACTCGAAAAAGCCGGTCATTGAATTGGCAATCACCTCGTAATCGGCGCCGACATATTCTGGGCGGCTGAGAATCTCGACGGCTTGGGGGCGGTTGGCATTGTCGTTTTCATCCAGCCACATGGCTGCGCGGATGAGTGCCCGGACAACCGCTTTGGTGGTGTTGGGGTTCTCCTCAGCGAAAGCATCGGTGATGCCGAATACCTTTTCGGGGTTGTTCTTCCACAGTTGGTAGTCGGTGATCACCGGCACGCCGATGCCTTTGAACACCGCCTGCTGGTTCCAAGGCTCGCCCACGCAATAACCGTGGATCGTCCCAGCTTCCAACGTGGCTGGCATCTGCGGCGGCGGTGTCACCGACAAAAAGACATCCGCCCCGATCTGCCCCGAAATGTTATCGGGGCTGTAGTATCCGGGGTTGATCCCGCCTGCAGCCAGCCAATAACGCAGCTCGTAATTATGGGTCGAGACAGGGAACACCATCCCCATGTTGAAGGCCTCGCCCTTGGCATTGAACTCTTCGATCACCGGCACCAGCGCCTCGGCTGAAATCGGATGCTCGGGCCGTCCATCGGCCATCTTGGGAATGTTGGGCAGCATCTTTTCCCAGACCTCGTTGGAGACGGTGATACCGTTGCCGTTCAGGTCCATGGAAAAGGGCGTGATGATATGCGCCTCAGTCCCGTAGCCGATGGTCGCAGCCAAGGGCTGCCCGGCCAGCATATGCGCGCCGTCCAACTGGCCGTCGATCACCCCATCCAACAGCACCTTCCAATTGGCCTGGGCTTCCAAGGTGACAAAAAGCCCCTCATCAAGGAAGTAGCCCTGCTCATAGGCGATGGCGAGCGGGGCCATGTCTGTCAGCTTGATAAAACCGAAGGTCAGCACGTCCTTTTCAAGATCAAGCAGTTCAGCGAAGGCGGCGCTGGTCATCACGGTCGAGGCCGCAAGGCCAAGGATAAGGTGTTTCATGGTTGGTCCTTTTGAGGGCGTCCGAGCCGAGGGGAGGTGGATCGGGCAAATAAAAAAGGCCGCTCACTGACCATCGTTGCAAACGATGGAAAGCGAGCGGCCCTGCTCAACCTATCCCAGTCATCGGGAGGAATTCGGTGCAAGCCACGCCATTGTGGATGCAACTTCGATCATGCCGCAATGCAGCGCGTTCTCAACCCTATGAGGTTATTATCCAGCAAAAAAGTCGGAGGCGTTTTGCCGTTGCATAAAAAATAGTCGCCTACAGCGCGGAAGGGTCGAAAATCTGGCCGTCGAAAAACTCATTCGGCAACAACGTCAGCCTCCCCCCCGCTGAAGCCACCGGCGTAGCGCGCGGAATCGCCCCTTCGACCTTTTCCGATGCGCCGGGCAAATCAGGGTCCAGCATGCTAAGATGCAAACGATGTAGATCTGAGCGGAACACGTTCGCGATCGTATCCGCAGTGGGATTGCCGCTGCCGTACGACTGACACAAATGTTGCGCGATCCACCGTGATTGGCTGCGCCACGGAAAGGTTGCAGCGCCACGGTGAAACTCGAGAAATCCATCAATCTGGCGGTGCGCCCCGCGGGACGAGACAATCAAATGCCCCGACAAGGCCCGGTTAATAAGTTCAGACGGCACATCCAGATAGGCTTTGCGCGACAACAGATCGCTGGCGGCCGCATGAACATTCGGGTCGGCCAACCACCGGCCCGCTTTCCAAGTCGCGCGCAACAGACGGGCAAGCAGATCGGGCTCGGCCTCAGCCCAGTTGGTGCGCACGGCCAAGACCTTTTCGGGTGCAAAACTCCAGATCGCCTTGCCCGGCAGGAGCAATGCACCGACGCCGCGCTCGACCGCAACCGACCCCCAAGGCTCTCCAACGCAAAAGGCGTCCACCTCTCCCGCTGCCAGTGCGCTTGCCATAAGCGCAGGCGGCACGGTGCGGATTACGATCCCCTCCGGTCCGAGTGCTGATGCCCGGCTCCAGTAGCGCAACAGTTCGACATGCATCGAAAACGGGAATGGCACCCCAAATACGATCGGTCCGCGGCGGACCTGTGCAAGTGCTTCTGCCGCCTTGATAGGATCAACAAAGTCGAAGTCATAGCCCAAGGCGCGCAGCCGGTCTTCGAGCGGTTTGCCAACCCCTATGACAGTGCCGTTGACCGACAGGACAGACACGGCCGACAACGCTGTCGCGACCCCACCCAACCCCATCGCCATTGCAACCGGTAGTGGCGACAGCATATGCGCAGCGTCGACACGGCCAAAGGCCAGCATGTCTCGGAGTGACGACCACGACGGCGCGGCGGTCAGGTCCAGCGCAATGCCTTCAGCTTCGGCAAAGCCCAACTCATGCGCCACGATCAAGGGCGCGGCATCCACCAAGGGGACGTAAGCAACAGGGATAGTCGTCGTCTTCATCCGAGCAGCCCCGACGCGGTCACCAGTGCTTCGGCCACGTCAGCCACCCGCCGCCCTTGGTCCATCGCGGCTTTCCGCAGGAGGGCATAAGCGGCTTCCTCGTCGAGGCCCTTGGCCTTCATCAACAGCCCCTTTGCACGGTCAATCACCTTGCGTTCTTCCAAAGCGCGGCGTGTCTCGGCCAATTCACTGCGCATCTGACGCACCATCGCAAAACGCGCAATCGCAGTGTCCATCACTGGCTTTAGCCGGCCCGGCGCGAGCCCATCGACAACATAGGCCGAAAGCCCCGCCTCAATCGCCGCCTGTGCCAGCCCGCCGGCCGCACCGGATACGAACATCGCCACAGGACGCTCCAACGGGCCAGACGCCAGCGTCAGTTCCTCCATCACGTCGCGTGTCGGGTTGCCTGCGTCGATCAGCACAACATCGGGCACATGGGCGGCAATCTTGCGGGCGAGGCCACTGGAATTGCCGACAACGAAAACGTCACAGTCGCAGGCGTCTTTCAGCGCGTCTACGATCGCAACGGCGCGGTCTTGATCTTCTTCGACAACAACGATGCTTAGGGTCTTGGTCATGGGCGCCCTGCAGCTTTCTGCTTGGGTACGGCATCTTTGGCTGGTGGCACGGCAACTGGGCGAAACTCTGACACCAAGAAATCAATGAAGGCGCGGGTCTTCGGGGGGAGGTTTCGCCGCCCCGCGAACAGCACGACAATATCAGTGCTGGCAGGCGCATAACCGGGCAAGATCCGCAGCAACTCACCCGACTGCAGTTTCGCGTCCACCAGATAGCTTGGCAGCCGCGCGATACCGATGCCAGCAAGGGCGGCGTGAAAGATTACATCTGTACTGTTGCCTTCGAAATCCCCATCCGCGTCGAACGGCTGTGCCTCTCCCGCCTCGACATCGCTCCATGCGTTCCGACGGCTATTTCCGGCGATCCTCAGGCAGTTGTGCTCCGACAACTCGGCGAAGCTGGTTGGTGTCCCGCGTTGCTCGATGTAGTGCGGCGCCGCGCAGAGCAAGCGGTGGCTATGCATTATCCGGCGCACGAAGACATCGGGGTTCTTATGCTGCTCGGCAAAACTTACCGCCGCGTCGAAACCCTCTGATTGCAGGTCAATCTCGCGATCCATCAGTTCGAGCGATACCTCAACCTCTGGGTTCATGGCCAGAAACGCAGGCAAGGCCGGGATCAACTGAGATTTGCCGAAAGCCACCGTCGACGCGATCCGCAATTTGCCGCGCGGCACATCATCAAGGTTAGATATATGCGCTTCAGCGTCCTTGAACTTCTCTGCCATCGCCTGACATTTAAGATAGAATTCCTGACCCTCCGGAGTCGGCAAAACGCCGGTCCGCGTGCGGTTGAGCAGACGAAAGTGCGCGTGATCCTCCAAAAGGCTGATCTGCTTGCTGACTGCGGATGGGGTTTGGCCCATGGACCGCGCCGCCGCGGAAATGCTCCCTCGCTCTACCACGGTGGCAAAGATCAGCATTTGCGCTGATAAATCCATGTCATTTCACTCGTATGTTCCAGTTTGGCGCTGTGCCGCCGCGCGAGGGGCAAACTGCGAAGGGTTGGGGGAGGCTCGCTTCCGTGATGCACCACGATACTGCGCTGCAGCAATGGACCGAACGATATGAGCTTCGATTCCCATGGGCAGCTAGGCTAAATGCCCACTTTTGGTGCCGCCTGCCTATATTTCAATCGAATACGCGATTGCACGATATTGGAGGCGCGGAGCAAAGCAGCAGCAATCGCGAATTCAATTCTCGCGAGCAGCTCAACAACCCAAAACCCCCCTCTATTCTCGAAATTACAAACTAATTTGAAGACCAATTATGCATCCGACCCCAAATATCGTTATGCTGTAGCACTTAAATCCTAAACTCTAACTAAATTGGTTCTAAAATATAAATCGGGTCCAGGACGCGCCACAATCGGTAGTATGATGACATGCAGATGTCAGAAAGCGCTCTAGAACGGCTCTATAGCTCGGAGGATATCAGAATGGATATTCGTCGTCCGCGATCGGAATTTCGAATATATCCTCAATTCTCGGGAACCGTTAACGATAATTTAACGAGCTTCCTATAGGTATAGCTTGCGATGGTCGAAAACAACTCACTCGCATAACAAACTTAAATTTTAGGAAAAAACGATGACTACTAATTACAAAGATAAGATTACCGTTCTCGCAACCGAACTGGCCTATCAAGCAGATGAAATCAAAGCTGGCTTTGAATTCGCAGACCGCAAGAGCCGCAGAGTCAATCCGCCCGGAAATTGGGATAGTGCCGGACGTTTTTATGCGGAAGAACGCAGCAGTTCCGTCGAAAACTGCTGCGCCCCGAGCCGAAATTTTCCATTTTCGGAGATGAAAACTGCGCGGACGGCAGCACACTGTGCAGAAATAGCGGGGGTGGAGGCCGTCACGCATGTGCGCCGCATAGCCTTAGCCCTGGAAAAGTGCATTGACGGTGTATCAGAACCAACTCTGCGCAAACTGCTTACCCCGGGGGTTCAGAAACGAAAAGCAAATCGTTACCCACCTGAGGAACAGCACGGCAGTTGCACAAGCCCAGATTTCACTTGAGAACCGTATTTGACTGCGCGATGCAAAGCCGGGCACCAACAGGAAGCTGTCGTGCCCGGTCACGTAGTTAAAGAACGGATAGGAAGCGTTCACGTATTTGGGCGACTGGAACCGACTGTAACTCACCGTGACTGCCCCCCTGACCGGCTTGGTCAAGCCGATCAAATGCAAGGCTTCGGGCTCAAAGGGATCAATACGGATAAGGTGCGATCTTCTGGAAACGTTATACGCGCGGTCGGATCGAGACACCTCATGCCTTCCGGGACTGTTTCCCGGTTACTGTCCCCACCGTACCACCCTTACAATTCGCCGTCATCTTCCCCTGAAAAATATGGCTAGATTAGATGGCGCTTTCCAATGTTGAGTTGAACACAGCAGAAGACCAAGAGATTTGACGCCAGCCCAGACTCACTTGTCAGTATAGAGATCAAGCGGAGATTGCGGAAAGCGGACCATGCCGCCTGGTGCTGTATCGTGCCTGGTAAATCCGTGTCGATTATAGAAGGCCTCCAGCTCACTCATGGCAAGGCCTTCTTCGCCAAACGGCTCGTGATAGAGCTCAATACTCAGATCAGTTTCATCAACGGCCTCAACTAAGACTCGCAGAATTTTGTGGGCTACTCCCTTGCCGCGATACTGAGGCGCGACCCAAATTCCACCGAGGACGAACCGTTTATTTTTCAGCGCGTGCTCAATATAGGCCACATTGTCCTGTTCATTGCGGTAATAAGTTCGCTCTGCGGTATCACCCGCGGCACCCTGTAATCCGGAAACATCGCGGATCCTGATGAGGACCCGATCGTATTTCTGGCGCGCGCGGAGCTGTGAATGCGCGTAGTATTTCTCAAGCTCCGCAGTCAACTCTGGGTGCCGAATTGCACAATAATCGCGTAGCCCGTGCTGCAGCGCGACAGCAACAAAAGCACGGAGTTCGCGATTCAGCCTGTTAACTTCGGTTTTGAGGGTCTCAACAGTTTCCGGTGTGGCCATCGCCCCTGCCTTTCCTTTCGCTTTTCCATCATACAAGATCTTTGCTTAGACGCTTGAGATAGCCTGCTGCGGCGGATTAGCTACCAGTTCTTTTGATTGCGGAGGGCGAACTGTAGCTCGAATGATAACCTTGAAGAGCATAGCATCTACTGAGCTATCAACCGACCTACGGCAATTGTTTACAGCCGGTCTGGCAACAAAAGCATATAGTGAATAAATCCAACCCGCGCGCAGTATCCATTTGCTGATCCTCCGTGGGCAGTATGCAATATCGTTACCCCCTTAGGCCTCCTGATTTTGCCATACCGCTAGCTAAAATTGATATAATTCACAGGCCCAATGTATTATTCCTCGTGCTTTCATCATTCTTTAAACAGCTTCATGTATATCTGTTTGTGAGAGTTCCAGCAAAGAATACCTCAATTACTGGACACTTCTCATAAAAAGTTAATTAATGGAGAAAATTTTATATGACGACCTATCCAATTATAACCAGCCGTAAAGCCGACAATAAAATATTCAAACTCGAATTTGAAATCGAGCTGGGAGAAAAAGCACTGGCAGCGGCCCAAGAAAAAAAGCGCTGGCTGGATAATTGGCAACCCGAACAGGTTGCGAACCTCCAGGCTGAATTAGAACAGAAAAAACTCGAAAAGCATCAGATCAACACGGCCGGTAGAGCGGAAATGGCGGCAGTTCTGAACCATGTGAACGGAAAAGCCCGGGCCTGGACGATCTGCCCCGATAGGCTCATTAGCATCGCTCATGACTGCGAGAAATTGCTCGATACTCGCGGTATCAGGGTCAAGAATCGAGCTGGAACTTTGGTGCGATTTCGCCCGGCGGGAAAGTCTTCTGCGCGCTTACAGATCGGCAGAAGCATCACAACTTACGTTGTTCTGCGCCGCGTGCGCGACGGCTGGCGACTGATGCACGCTCAACGCGATTATTGTTTCATAAATCAACGGGCGTTTAGAGAAGTGATTGTGCGGTCTGCGGCACATGATGATATAATCCGCCATGCGACACGAGGCTTCAGAGTCTGAGATGTGCCTCCAAGCGAAACGCCACCCGAAGATAAAAAACACGCCTACCTGCCTAAGAAGAAGCACGGCCGAAGTACAACCCTTTCGATTCGTTGGCCCGGCCAACCCCCGGGTCGCCCTCACGGATCCGCCGGAGGCGCGCCATGTATAGGGCGGCACAGGGAAGACGCCCGAATTGGTGGGTGGCCGGAGCCCAAAGGGCTTCCGCCAGCCAGTCGGAAAGTCGCAATTACGAGGTGTTGTGGAGGCATTCTGGCGGGCGTGTCGTGCCTACGGAACGCTGCGAAGGGAATAAATCTTTGGAAAGTTCATCCAAATCGCTTCTGGTCAACTCTCTTCTGCAAATCAGCTCAGCTGCGATCCGCTTCAGACCATTTAGGTGTTCCTTAAGCAAACTGCTGACAGCCAGTTCTGCATCCTGCAACGTCGCCTGGATCCGCCGTTGCGTCCTGATGGGGAGCCTGTCAAAATCCACTTGGCTCGCATCCCGCCAGATCAAGTCAGCGCCGCCGAACGACCAGTTCAAGTCCATCTCCAGCGCAAGCCTAGTTGCCTGCGCAAGGTCGCTAGCCGCCCCAAGCCCGGCTCCATTGGCCGCTTCGCCCAACACCAAAGTCTCGGCCACGCGGCCTGCAAGACACATCCTGAGTTTGGCCTCTGCCAGCTTAGGAGTGATCGTAGGCAAAGGAGCTGGCTCAACATGTCCACCCCGAGCCGTCATCCAAGCCCTCACAGGAGTCGGCAAGGGCGACAGCAATGCCGCGAGAAGATGCCCTGCTTCGTGGATGGCAACACGGTGCATCAGGGCCGGTTCGAGAGGTGGCGCGACTTGGTCTACGGCCGCTTCCAGATGTCGCTGGAGCAACCGCGTCCGATCCGTGCGCGCTCTGCCAAGCGCATCACGCGCAATTGCCTCGGCGGTGGCCCCGGGCTCGCCGAGGAGGCGGTCTGCAATTGAGCCCAAATTCAAATCAGAGCCATCCTCGACCTTCAATTTTGCGGCGAGAATTGCAAGAAGTCCGGCGCGGTTTGGCGGCGGGATCTCCAGCTTCACATCGAACCGTCCACTGCGGATAACCGCCGGATCCACGATGTCGAGATGATTGGTCGCACCTATCAGGATCAGGCCCTCGACATCTGCTGCACGATTGATTTGTTCCAGCAATCCATTGGTCACCCCGCGCAGGTAGCCATCGTTCTGCCCGCCAGAAGACCGATCAGAAAAGCTATCGATTTCATCGATAAACAGCACCGCAGGTGCTTGTTGAGCGGCGCGCTCGAAGGCGGCTGAAAGGGCCGCAAGCATATCGCCCTGATGCCCGTGTCGCTGGCAGTCGGAATATGATGTTGCGACAATCGGAATCCCGGCAGAACCAGCGAATGCATGCGCCAGCATCGTCTTTCCGGTGCCGGGGGGGCCATGGAACAACGCGCTCCGCGTCACCTCAGACCACGCCGCCCTGCCCGCGCGCCAATCTTTCAGGTCAGTCAGCATTTGCCGCAAAGGTCTTGCGGCACCCCCGAGGCCTTGTACGTCATCGAGCGATACCGATGGCCCTCCCCTCTGTGCGGATGCAATCTGCGCAAGACGATCCGCCACACGTAGTGTCGTCGCTTCCTCGAAAGCCGCACAAATTTGCAGGGGCTCTAACCGCCGGAATGCTTCAGCATCTGGCAGCCGTTTCAGCAACTCATCATCAGCGAGCTGCCGGGTATTGCTATGTGTGCAACGCAGTGTTTCCACAATTACTGCGGGAGAAATTCCCCCCCATCGAAATTCCTGGTGAACAAGGCTTTCTTGCTCTGCTGACAGCTGGTTTTTCGCGCTACAGATCGCCAAAACGGGGACATGCCGCATGAGACTTTTATCGATCGCTTGCCGGAATTTCGGAACCGAGCGCTTCTGATCTCCGGCTACGATGCTTGAGCCGCTATCATAGATATGATGGGCCGCCTGCTGGCTTGACGGACCGGGAGGCCTCCTTTGCCAGTGCGTCAGAACTTCGGAAGCAATGCTTTCAAGCTGTGACCGCATCTTGTCCGATGGACAGAGGATTAAGGTAAGGCCCCCCGGTCGAAAAATCTGTGCCAGCGCCTGTTCGTCTTTGATCATGGCGCACATTAAGATGGTGGCGAGAACAGCGACAGGTTGAGGTTTGATCTGCCAGAGCGGTGAGATATTCAGGTCGGCACAGGCAAAAGGGTCTTCGCTATCTGCAAAACACTGCTCGATTTCAGCGGACGTCATGGCCTCCGCGGCGGGAGGCCCTTCGAAACCACCCGGGTTGCGACCCACATCGTCTTGAAAAATTTGGCGCACTGGCGGGTGCAATAGATCGACGGATGCTTCTCCGTCAGCTTCCTCGTCACCATATTCATAAAAACGTTCGGCGTTTGATCTCCACTCAGACAGAGCGCTCTCGCGCAGCGCAGCGACGGTGGAGCGCGCGAGGTCAGCAGAAAATGCGGTCGGAAAAAGGGGGGATCGGTTGAAAAGTTCGGTCATATTATGCGCCCTTTCAATAGCAAAACGGCATTGGGCCAACTGGAGCTGGGGCCAGTTGGTCCCCCCCGAGATCTGCCAACGCGCTCTCGAAACTCGCACCCGGCTTCCGTCTGAGCCCCTCGATTTCCTCGATACCAATAGTTTGTGACCGCCTACGATCCACTGAGAATTTTACGACGTTGTCCTGAAGCCCGACCAAGGCCAACAGATCGAAATCCGTCTCTGCATAGCGTCGCACCCCGCGTGGTGACCGATGATACCCATGTGAAATATTGAACTGGTAACAACCGTTGTTCACACGGGCCGCGGTTTTAACCTGAACCCGCAAAATTCCAATTTCATGGAACACAAAGAAATCCACGGGCATGAACTCCGCCGGCGAAACACTCGGAAGGCCCATTCGCAATAAAATGCTTTCGACCAAGAGCTCGCCCGCCCTCCCGATCTGCTTGCCATGGTGCTTGAGCGTGTCTGAATCGACATTCGGAAAATGCATCAGTTCTGTATTTTGAACAGGAAGGTCGGGACGGAATACGTCCTCGAGCCCCCGCAAGGGTGGTTGATGTGTCATTTATTGATCCTTAAGCGCAATAGAATGCCCAACCGGGCGCCGGAACGCCGGTCAGGGAACTCAAAATTATGGCTGGGTGGCTGTTACGCTGCGGAAGACAGGCCGAGACCAATATCAGGCCCGTTTGCTTCTTCCGCCCGAGCCGTATCCGCCATCTGTTCGAGGCAGGCCTGAGCTTCCTTCAACAGAAAATGAACGAGGCCCGAGGCGGGCTTTTGCATATATGTCGCCAAGCGATCGAGCGCTGCGTCGATTTCTGCAGGCGATCCGGCGCGGATAGCGCGGTGGATTACGCCCGCACCGCGGCAGAGCAGCCGTCCGCCCGCGTTGCGGGTGGGGTACTTTGCCAGCAGGAACGCGTCCTCCGCCAGCCCTTCCCAGATTGCGTCCACTTCGTCGTGCCAATCAAAGCCGTTTGGCCAGTCACTGGCATCGAACCAGACTTCTTCTTGAAGCGTCGATTGAATATCGCCGACCAGCCGCTCGAACATGAGCACCGCTGGCGACCGGGGGCAAGTTTCGCCTGTCGCCGGTTGCAACAAACTATTAATATGAATTTTAGACATGATGATCTCCCTTTTAGATCGTTGTGTTCAGAGCAGGATGAGGGTTGCCGCCCTTGTCTTGCTCGCTATATAATGATACCATTATACAACTATGTCAACCTGTAATTAGAGGTTCTATTGCAAAATGGTTCAAAAAGGACGCCCTTCGATCAATTCCACCGGAATTATGCTCCGAATTCGAGATGATATCGTGAAGAAAATAGATGATACCCGGCGTGAGGAAGAGGATTTGCCATCACGGCAGGAAATGATCCGCCGCATGATTGATGAATGGTTCGAGAACAAAGAAAATATGAAATAAAAAATATGAAGGCCTAAAAATATGAAATCATGGGCGCAGGTCTCTGCGCACCCAAATCCTAATTAAAGATCCGGAGCGCAGAGGTAAGCAAGCAGCATGCAAGTCTTTCACTTGGATGCTGACTTCTATCAATTTGCTCCGAGATCTGAACCCAGATCATAAAAGGGACCCTGCTTCTGCCTGCGGATGGGACTGCTTGCGGTCACCCGGATGATTTGCTGGCTTCTGACAGATCGCAGTTTGCGACCACGATTTGATCCACCATAATGCTGCAGTGTGCGCGTACTTTGTTGGCCGAGGCATGCAGCGATGATTTCATCCGAAATCCTTTCATCTGCCCTCATATCTGCTGCAAGGGCATGTCGGAAAACATATGGCGTCACATTTTTCCTCTGCCTTGGAAAAGCGCGCACGCCGAGCCTTGTCATCAGCTTGCCGAGGCTTACGGTCAGCCGCCGCTCCTGTTCTGCAACAGAGAGCCATATCCCGGAGGGTGAACGGGGAGTAGTGGCCTCCTTGATCTCCAGACGCGCGCTGCCAGACTGCGCAATATAGTCTCGCAGCCAAATCGATTCCGGGCTCTGGCAGGTCATCTCGATCCTGCGTAGTGCTTGTCCCTTCCCTCCTAATTCAGGTCCTAGTTCCGGAGCCGTTTTGGCGCCCCTGACCGCGAATGCCAGAATGCTTTCGCCATTCGCCTCTCCCAGTTCAACGGTAACCCCGAGCCTTTCCGAGAGCTCAACCGGCCGGCAGCCGGTCAGCATCAGGGTCGCAATGATCGCGCAGCGCTGTGCACTAAAATAGTCATCTGCCAAAGCCATTTTCCAGAAATGGTCGCGCCAGCAGTAAGTCGGGTGCTTTTTGCGCTTATTGTCTTCATGCCGGTTAAGCGCCCGCAGAGCGATGATTGCAGGTGCTAGTTTTTTCTTTGGATTGGTATCTTCTTTGGGTTGCCTTCTACGTAGTGCCCGGTGCTCAGGGTCAGGGGGCATGGCAATAAGAAAGGCCACGGCCTCCGCCAGACGGTTGCGCTCCATTACGCTGAGTGTCTCGAGTGCCGCCCGCATTCGTTCCATTGCTTCTGCATCGACCGTTCCGCTGAGCTCACTAATTAATGAAGTCCGGGCTGGTCCCGCTTCCGTCAGCCACAGGACTTCTTTCCAAAAGACGGGGGCGAGTTCGGCAACCACTTGACCGGCCATGCGAACAAGAGCGGATCTGCTGGCTTGCCGTGTATTTACGCTTGCCCAGCCCCGCGTGCGGTCTTTCTTTAGAAAGGCACTAAAGGGATCATTATTCCGGTCGGAGCGGGCGAGGGCTGCCACGCGCTGTTCATATTTCTGCCAAGTGCCCGACGCGACCAAAGCTTCCGCCGTATAGAGCAGGTCGGCCTCTTGCGCATGGGTGTAGGCAATCAAGCTGATGGCGAATAGGGTCTCGACCGCCATATGCTTATCAAGCAATTGATCGGCCGCAGAGGTCCGCTCGTGAAAGTCGTCATAAGAAGAACCTGGAGGGAGCTGTTCAGTCATGACATGATCTCCGTGCAGTCTAAGGCTGCATCCCCTCCTAGCGGATCAGGCCACTTTATTCCCTTACTCGACGTGGCAACCCCACAATAGATTTGAGCATTCCGTGCATAGTGTTCACCCTTAGCCGTAGGGTGAGTATCGTAAATGTCACTAAAAATCGCATCACTGAACCCGACGTGGTGGCTCGTCCGGAAAGGCGATAAAAGATGCGAAGAAATGCAAAAATAAACCGCCATGTCAGCAACCCTCCTGACGGCGTATCTCCAGGACGCATACCCATGCGGGGCCGCCCTGCGACGCATAGGGCAATACACTGAGGCGGAAGATAGCCACCTGAAAGTCAACGCGACCGACAAAATGAGGGACTTCCGCCTCATTGGGATGGAAAGGCCGCAACTCCATCCTGGGCGGCTTTAATAGAAAAGAAAGGCCGTGAATTGCGGCCGTGATTAGGTTAGATTCACGGGAGGATTGGTGCGGTGTCAGGCAGCCATAAATTCTGATCTCGAGCTTCCGCCCCAAGCCATCAAGCAAAAGGTCGCATATATACGCTTCGCCTACCCTGCTACCTCGTGCTTTCAAGACTCCGGCATAGGCATCGCGCCGCAAACCTTGCAAAATCAAGGCCGCGCTCTCTCGTTTCAGCGCGCCAAAGGGCAGTTCATTCGTTTTTATCAAATTGTCCATTTTTAATCTCCATTCTATTTAGGGAGATTGGCCAAAGCGGTTAAAGACGAGTGAATGGCCGTGAATGGGCTAACAGGGTGAACTGCTTTCTCGCCAAGATTTTGCTATTATCGCGGACTTAGGTGGACCAAAATTCGCGCTTCATCTGTGAATCCGGAATGGCGGCAGGTCGAAAATTTATAAGCTAACTTATGTTAATTAGAGATTGCAGTATGTTCGGTTATATTCTTTGCCGCAGGCAACAGCGATATTCTCTATGCTGTTGGGATCGCTCCACAAAAGCTGAGGCATTGCCAAGTTGTTGTGTCGTGGAGCCCCTGCTACAGGATCTCGGATGAAACTGCCGTCATCCATGCCGCGCCTGAAGGGCTTTCGCTTTCCCCGGGAGATCATTGCCTATGCCGTCTGGGCCTGGCACCGTTTTGCTTTGAGCACGGCGGACGTCGAGGACCTTTTGGCCGAGCGCGGCGTGATCGTGAGCCGCGAGAGCATCAGGCTTTGGGTCAACCGCTTTGGCGGGCATTTCTCGACCCGCATCCTACGAGACCGGCCAGCGCCTTCAGACAACTGGCATCTGGACGAGGTGGTTATCCCGATCCGTGGCAAGAAGCACTGGCTGTGGCGGGCCGTGGATGCCAATGGCGACACGCTCGACATCCTCGTGCAAACCCGCAGAAATGCCAGGGCGGCAAAGCGCTTTCTGGCAAGGCTCATCGCGCAGTTCGGCCAGCCCCGTGTGGTGATCACCGACAAACTGCGCAGCTATTTTGCGCCGATCCGGAAGCTCGCTCCCGACGCCGATCATCGGGCACACAAGGGCTTGAACAACCGGATCGAGGGCTCACATAGACCAACGCGACGGCGAGAGAAAATCATGGGGCGCTTCAAGTCCCAACAACAGGCGCAGAGATTCCTCGCGGCCCATGATCAGATAAACACCCTCTTCCGTCCCCGTCGCTATCGTCTCACCGCATCTTCATACCGCCACGCACGGGCTGACGCCTTCAGCCTGTGGAACGACTATGCGCTCCAGATGACCGCATAAGCGCTCACGCCACGCCCCCTTGCGCCCACGATCACCCAACTTGGCAATGCCCTCTGGATGGGCGTCTTCATCAAAGGCGGCGAGGTAGGCCTCGAAGGCCATGTCGGCTTGCATTTCGGCGAGGTCGATGGATTGTTCGAGTGTCATGATATGATCCTTTCCGTTGATCGTCGTTGGACGGATCGTGGAAAAGACCGGGGGCATGAGAGCGGGCTGCACCCGGCACGGGGCGGAATGAAATGGAGCACGACAGGGGCAGGTTTGTTGTGGGCGATGCCCCGCAGCGCTCAAGGCGTCAGCCGCCCAGAAACCTGCCCCCGGCGTTGCCGACCGCTCGACCCCGGGCTAGCGATCTGAAAGGCCAACAGGTCGACGGAAAGGCGCGCGGCGGTGGCCCTGACGTGATACTTCGTCCCCCGGACACATGACGTTGATCTGCGGCTACACCCACGCGGCACAGGGTGAGTTCGCCGCCCCTGGCAGCTTCGCCAAGACGACCCAGGCGCGGATTGCTCGACCGGCGGAAGGGGAGCGCTTGTCTCGCCCAGCGGGCCGCCAGTTCTTCCTGCGGACATTCGGTTCCGACTCGGGTTCGCGCGATGCACGTTGTCACTGAACAGAAAGATCAAAGCCGCATCTGCGACCTATCCAGCTTCCTACCCGCCACGGCGACGTCGTCCGGAATATGCCGCAACCTTCAGACACGGGTTTCGGACCCGAACCATTGTCGTTTCTTGAAACGAGAAAAAGCCAGACCGCCGGAGCGGTCTGGCTGTTGGCTTAGGCGGCGTCCTTTGGCCCCCAGGGGATGACGGCCTGCAGGGACAGATCGTCCTGGTTCGCGGCCTTGCCGAGGTTGGCGTTGAAGCCGTGGTCGCGAATGGTCAGCGTGTAGTAGTCGGCGCCGGTCTCCTTGTTCTGTTTCTTCCAGATGCCGCCGCACTCGACCAGCTTGCCGCGCGGGGAGCGGCCGAGGACGCGGTGCGTGGGGGCCATCGGGTTCGCGCTTGCGACGGGTTCGACCGTGATGTCGAGGTCGAAGGTCAGGGTCGAGATGGAGCCGACCCCCTTGGCGGTTTCGATGTCGGCGCTGGTGAATTTGATGCAGTTCGTGGTCATTGCTCTTCTCCTTGTTTGCGTTGCAATGATGGTCACCTTGCAGCTGGCCAAGGCCCGGCCACACCGCAGGCGGAGCGCAGCGGAGAGGGGCAGGCGCCGGTCTTTTTGCTCCGCGAGGAATGGCCCGCAGGGGCAAGGGAAAAAGATCGGCGACAACCTTTGTGGACGGGGCGACAGCTGCGACCAGCATGTCATGCAACTCAGACAAAAGGAGAAGAGCGGTGGCGGCGAAGGAAGGTAGGGGAACGGCCGAGGGAGGCGCTGCAGGGCGGGCGATGTCTTCTCTGTCCTCTTGCCCCGATCCGAATCCCGACCAGTCAGAGCTTTGCTGTCCCTGCCTCACGTGCCACGACGGCTGGTTTCCGTGGCAACCCGATGTGTGTTGTCTTGAAGCGCAGCATGGAGAACGTCGAAGCTTCGACAACCTGTTCGGATCACCGGGATTTCGAACTGACCCTCTACGGCAACCCGATAGCTTGGGTTTGCACAGCACGACCATCACCGGCCTTCTGCCAGCTTCGGTCAATGCAATCCGGCGGTCGTCGGACATCGTTTGCGACCCATGATCGCGGCGCGGAGCTGCGTGTCCGGCAAAGCGAGGACCAACAGCGGCCGAGACGCGAGGTACGTGATCACTGATGTCACACGCCCGCCCCAGCGACCGTTACCGAATGGCCGAGATGAAGCGTTACCACGACCGTGCGACGGCTGGTCGGGCTGGCTCCGGAGGAGACGGCGCGGCCAGCGGCACGTCGCAGGGAGAGGCGGCGTTTCAGCTCGGGGAGGGCGGCTGCGCGCAGCCGACCGAGTAGGGCGCGGTCCTGACCAAAGGGCAGGAGGGGCCAATAACACTAAAACCTAAGATTTGCGCATCACAAAACCCTAAAGATCGTTCGACACATACACCTAAATCATGTACGACGCTAAAACCTAAATCTCGAACGGAGCCGAATAATTATGCCGAGTGCCGCAGAGAAGCTTGCAAGCTCCTTGGAAGAGCTCGAGACACTACAGTCTGGTGGTTCGATTGCCATTCGCTCCAAAGACATGTCACGCACTCACCGCGAACGGCTGCTGAAGGCAGGCTTCCTGAAGGAAGTCATGAAGGGCTGGTACATCCCATCACGCCCCGATGAAAACGCCGGTGAGAGCACAGCATGGTACACATCGTTTTGGGGATTCTGCGCACAATACCTGTCAGATCGGTTTGGCACTGACTGGTCTCTGTCTCCTGAACAGTCCCTCATCATACATGCTGGAAACACGACAGTTCCTGCTCAGCTATTGGTAAGAGCGGTCAAGGGCGGAAACTCTAAGACCGATCTGCCCCACAACACGTCGCTTTTTGAGACGCGCGCAACGATCGCGTCAGATGAGGCGCTCGAAATCGTCGACAATTTACGCCTATTCTCCGTCGAGGATGCCCTAATCCTCGTTCCCGAGGTCTTCTTCCAAAACCATCCGACAGAAGCGCGCACTGTGCTTGCTATGATGCCAGATGCCTCACGGCTGCTTGGCAAGCTGTTGGACGGGGGGCACACGCGAGCGGCCGGCAGGCTTGCTGGTGCTTTTAGAAGCATCGGGTCCGAAAAGGTCGCAGACGAAATCCTTGCGGCGATGAAAGCCGCTTCGCATGACGTTCGCGAGATCAACCCCTTTGAGCAGTCGATTCTTGTGCCAAACGCCGGGCGGATCACCTCGCCCCACGTGCATCGCATCCGCTTGAAGTGGGAGAGCATGCGCGACGATGTTATTGATCTCTTTCCAAAGGCCCAACCCATCACCAATGACATCGACGCCTATCTCAAGCAGATCGACGAAATCTATGTCACGGATGCGTATCATTCGCTCTCCATTGAGGGCTATCGTGTCTCGCCGGAACTGATTGACAAAGTGCGTTCGGGGACCTGGAACCCAGAAACAGATGAGCAAGACCGAGCGCTGAAAGACGCCCTTGCAGCGCGTGGATATTGGGAAGCATTTCAGAGAGTGAAGGAAAGCATTCGGGCAGTTCTGGAAGGTGCTGACGCGGGTGAGGTTGTTGAGCGCGATCTGAGTGATTGGTATCGCAACCTATTCGCACCGTCTGTCACAGCGGGCATCCTGAAGGCCTCTCAACTTGCAGGCTACCGATCGTCCCCTGTGTACATTCGGCAATCCCAGCATGTCCCAATGAGTCCTGAGGCAGTTCGAGACTGCATGCCGGTCTTCTTCGACCTACTCAAGGCGGAAGATGACCCGACTGTTCGGATCGTCCTTGGACATTTCATCTTCGTATTTATCCATCCGTTCCTGGACGGGAACGGTCGAATAGCGCGCTTTCTGATGAACGTCATGATGGCCGCTGCCGGGCAACCATGGACAGTCATCAAGCTCGAACAGCGCGCGGCTTACATGGCCGCTTTAGAGACAGCGAGCGTGAGGGAAGATATTCGACCGTTTGCAGCTTTTCTGGCCGAGACAAGGGCAGCGCAATGACAAATAAATATGTTCTGGTCATGGGAAGCGCCAATGACGCCGAACGCCAGCCATTCAAGTTCTACATTTGAGCGAGTCCGACGATGAGAAACACTCATTCTGCAGCTACCGTTAAGACGCCAAGCCTGATCGACATCGCTGAGTTGCGCGTCTAGCTCATGCCAGTAACCCTAACCCCAATACGGCAGAAAGATTGTTGGTCGGGCTCCACTTGGACGATTGAGGACGAGGACCAGCTTGCTGAGCTCCTGGCCCGCGTCGCAATAGGTCAGTCGCGAACAGTGGAGCGCATATTGCGCGCCACAGGCGATTTGCCCGCGCGCTATCCCAAAGGCGGTTTCGAAGGTGCGCGAAAGCTTTTGACCGTCGGCACTGGCGACAAGACCTACCATCGGGATGGTTGGGTTTTTCAGGTCATTGCGTGGATCGCCGCTCACCGTTTCGACGATGAGGCTCTCATACGGGCTCCACAGATGATTAAAGCGGACAAAGGGTTGGATGGCCTCATTATTGAGTTCGACAGCGACGGCATTGCCCATGTTGTCATCTGCGAAGAGAAGGCGACCAAGAACCCTCGGAACCAAGTTAAATCAAAGGTCTGGCCGGAGTTTGAGCAGTTTGAAACAGGCGGACGAGACAACGAACTCATTGCGTCGGTAACTTCGCTACTTGAGGTATCCAGAGACCCAGACCCCGACGGGACTGTTGCCGATATTCTATGGAATGAAAAACGGGCATACCGCGTGGCGGTGACCGTTGGTGGCAAATATGCATCGGCAAAGGGACGCAAGGGCTTGTTCAAAGGGTATGAGAAGTCTGTACTGGGTGACGTAGCACGCCGGCGCGCCGAAACCTTAGTTTTGGAAGACGTTCGCGACTGGATAGATTGTGTAGCGGAGAAAGCGCTCGTCAAGATCGACAGTGCCGAGGCGGCAGCCAATGTATGATCCCGCAACGTCCGAACTCATCAGGTCCACCCCAGACTTGCCCGACCTGGACCGCGAAGGTTTGCCTGACCGACTTGCACGTGCTTTCGCCGAGATCGTATCGGCAAGGGTACTGCTTCGCGAGAGTGAAAATGGGGAAGAGCTTCTCGAGGGCACAATTCGATTTGCACGCCGGTTGGCGCAGACCAATGAAGCATTGGTAGCCATTAATCCCGATAGAGAAAACCGGGCAGCGGCAGGCTTTGTTGCCGCAACGGCTTATCAGTTGGTTCATCAAGCGATCGCTCTACGGGACTCGGACCAGCCAGTTTCATTTGTATCGCCGAATACGATCAGTCCGGATGTTTCGGCAATGCTCCTGTTCTTGGTAGCCGGGGCATCGGCTGATGCTGCTGAGGTGGCAGACTCTATCCGCATCCCGAGCGGCGATTGGCTGCAGTCGGAACTGATTCTTCACTTGATCATGCTCGCAAAAGGACAAGTTGGTCGTATTCGGAATCGAAAGCGACCGCCCCAAGACCGACTCGTCTCGGGTACCGGTGGCGAGCGAGCCAATGCAGCGCTCTACTATCGACTCTTGCGAGGTGTGCGAGCCTTGGCCTTCGTGCTGCAAGGGCGTCGAGTGAGGGGGATGGTCGATCCAATTGCAGTCTTCTCTGAAGTAAAGTCGCTCGCCGCCGGCGCATCAGATCTGGAGGATACATTCCCCGAAGGTGCAATCGCTGTCTTTCCCGGACCGTTCCATTTGGCCAGTCTCTTGATCGCTGCAGGCTCCGCCCTGATGGAAAGCGCCGTCGTTAACCTACCGCCTCCGGATGGCGTACCTGAGGATCGTTGGACCGAGGCCATGAAAACGGTTGCCGAGACGCGCCCGTATCTGTGGCGTAATCACAAGGACGCCGTCGCCCAAGGGTACCTCAAGATTGGCACATCTGCTGCGATAGGGTTCCCCACTGGAGCCGGGAAGTCGACGACCGCACAACTCAAAATTCATGCAACTTTGTTATCCGGGCGCAAGGCGGTATTCCTAGCTCCTACGCACGCTCTCGTTGATCAGACAGCACGGGACCTGCGCGGTGCATTTCCGCGGGCAACCGTTCGCGGTGAACGTATGGACGAATTCGGGTTTTCTGGGGATAGCGACGAGTTGCCGGACGTCATGGTGATGACTCCAGAAGCCTGTCTCCTTACCAGTCATATGGAACCAGAGCGGTTTGATGACGTCGGTCTTTTGATCTTCGATGAATGTCATCTGATGCATCCGAGCACTGACGGAGACCGGAGAGCAATCGACGCGATGCTATGCATCTTGGGGTTTACCCGCGTTGTACCGGACGCCGATATCGTCCTGATGTCGGCTATGATGAAGAACACATATGAACTGAGCGGTTGGCTGGCGGAGCTGACAGGTAGAAACTCTCTTGCTCTCGACAATGCATGGAAACCAACCCGGCAACTAAGGGGATGCGTCGTTTACGATGAAAAGAGACTTGCTGACCTGCGAAAACTCTTGCGGAATGCTCGCGCAAAAAGCTCCACTGCGGGGGTTCCTGCTGCGGTAAAGCGCAAGCTGACGGCAAAACCAAACGCGTTCTTCAGCGTGAAGCAGACATGGGCGTCACAGGTTCGCCGCGACTATGCTCTTGTACCACTCTTGAACGAAACACTTCAGCTTTCGACAAACAAGTTCTGGAAAGTGACGCCCAACTCCGGTGTCGTTGCATCTTCAGTCGCTGCTGCAGCCGCTGGAGCAGGGCTACGAACTCTCGTCTTTTCTCAATCCATACCGAATGCCTTTTCTATATCAGAAAAGGCCGGGGCAGCGCTTGATGAATGTAGTGTCGAACTGACTGAAACTGAGCAGCGTCTGTATGAGATTTCCGTCGATGAAATGGGTGGTGCTGATCAGCTGTACTTGACTCTTGTGGGCGGAAAATTGGCATCCCAGGCTGCGACGCACCATGGACAATTGCTTCCTGAGGAACGCCAGCTAGTGGAGGCGCTGTATAAGCGAAAGGGGGCGTTGGCCGTGCTCGCAGCGACCCCGACGCTCGGTCAAGGTATGAACTTGCCTGCCGATTTGGTCATCATAGCAGAAGACAGCCAATTCGACGCCTCTTCCGGTCGAAAAGACCTCCTGGGCCCAGAGGACCTGCTAAACGCAGCCGGTCGTGCCGGCCGGGCAGGCGAAAGCGCAACCGGTATCGTTCTAGTCATCCCCGGACAGGTCGTCGGCCTGGACGATGCTGAGAACAAGATCGGGTCAAGATGGAGTAGGCTGCGAGACATATTTGGCCAAACCGATCAGTGTTTGGTGCTGGACGATCCATTTACGGCCCTAATGGACCGTATCCACAATAGCGCAACTGAAATCGGTGACTTGGAGCGTTACGTCGTCGCGCGCTTGGCAGAAACTGATCATGGCGACGATGGAAAAGTTGACATACGACTTGGCCTCGCGAGGAGCTTCGCGGCTTATCGTAAACGTCAAGATGCGGACGAAGACTGGGTTGAAAGCAGAACTGCCGCAGCACTTTCACTTCTGAAGAGCGATGATGGAGACCTAGCCGTTGAGCAATTGTCTTTGCGCAACACCGCATCCATGTTGGGGCTGCCGGAGGATATTCTGGACGACATGTCAAAGGCTCTCAGCAAGCACGGTTTTAGAAACTTCAAAACCGTCGAAAGCTTGTGCGATTGGGTGTTCGAGTGGCTGATGGTNNNAGTGTCCNNACAGTNCCTGGTTCGCTTGGTCAAGTTGGAGACCCTGGAGTATCTCTTCGGAACGGAAATCAAGAAGCTAAAGGATGATCAATCGCGTGCATCCTACTCACTTCCGAAGCTTCGCGCGGCCTTGAAGGACTGGATGAACGGTGCGCCGCTCAAGAAAATTCAAAAGCGGCTTTCTGACAAAACACGCGACAAGAAGCGCTCTACGAGTGCTCGAAAGTTCGTGATTAGACTTGTTCCTGATCTCGCCCATCTCATGGGGGCGCCGCTTCAAATCCTTCAGGGTCATGTCAACGTGCATTCGGCGGAAAAGACAGAACCGTGTACAGCGATGGTGTTTGCCAATCGTTGCGTAAGGCGGGGATTTTCAAATGCTGAGATGGCCGCGTTTGGGTCACTTATGTGGTCAGCCAAATGGTCGCGGCGTGAAGTCCATCGACATTTCGCAGAAATCGTACCCTATCTCAAACCGGCTGCGGTTAGTGAATCTCAAGAGGCATTGGAAGCACGCGTGGAGTCCGCTTCTGATAGCGAACTAAACAATAGAGATCTGGACGACCTCATCTAATCAGCAAGATTGGACGGCTCGACAATTTCCAATTCCGGCAGATCCCGCAGGCTCTGCAGATCGAACGTCACCAGAAACGTCTCCGTCGTCACGAAGGTATGCGGCGCCCCGGGCCGCGGCGACCGGGGCCCGCTGGCGATCAAGTCCTTGTACCGCAGCCGGGCCAGAAGATCGCGACTGACCTCCTTGCCGAAGATGTCGGCCAGCCCGGCGCGGTCGATCGGCTGGTGATAGGCAATGGCGCAGAGCACCCCCATCTCCATCTCGGTAAAGGCGAGGGACTGGTCACCAAGGTCGGCGGTGGTCTTGATCGCATCGGCAAACTGCGGTCGCGTGCGGAACATCCAACCGCCAGCCACTTGGGCCAGTTCGTAAGGACGACCCGTCAGCTCGGCCTGGATGTCCTCGATCAGCATCTCCACGGAGGCCCCCTGCCCCACCACGCGGGCCAGATCTTCGCGACTTACCGGTGAGGCACTGGCGAAGAGCACCGCTTCGACCCGGCCCATCCATTCGCGCCAGCGCAACTCCTGCGGCAGGTCCTCGAGCTCGCGGTCAAAAACGGCGCCGCTTTCATCCGCCGGTTGCCGTTTCCTCGTTGCCGTCGTCATGGCGCGATCCCATAGAGCCGGAAAGTAGGCCGCCCGGTCAGTTCTCGCGCCACGCCCAGCTCGACCAGCCGGTCGCAGAACCGCCGCGCGGCACGATCTGTCATGGAGATCGACGTGCCGCGAACAAGTGGTGACAACTGTCACTGTACCCTAATTAATCAGAATCTGCGGATTCAGGGTCATTTTGGGCATTTTTGTACCCTTAATTGCAGTATATCCACAGGCCCGGTGCTTCAGGATTTGACCGCATCTGAGCACCTCCAAATTGCATCGGCCCGCGCCAGAAGCGCTTGACGATCTGCCCCAGATCCAAGCTCGGAGATGGCCTGCCGGGCTGCTCGTAGAGCGCTTTCTGACGCTCTCGACTTGCTCGTTCTATGTTCTTCCTGTTCCGGCA
>FUFK010040505.1_pt1 | contig 36417 bp, 33 predicted proteins | sample 1021851 | NCBI WGS metagenome assembly FUFK01 (sample SAMEA51879418, study PRJEB19060) | metagenome | reverse complement strand
CGCCAGGCCGGCGCCGGCCACGGCGCCGGGCCACCAGAGGCCGCCGTCGCGCAGGTCGATCATTTCCAGCGGCCCGGCGAAGCGGTCGTGGTAGCGCGCCACGAACGCCACCCGGGCGCCGATCAGCGCCAGCAGCCCGATGCGCCACAGCAGCGGTTCGGCGTCGCCGTGGCCACGGCGGCGGCGGTACCAGGCCACCAGCCAGGCGGCGATCAGGCCCACCAGCCAGGGCAGCAGGGCGAGCGGTATCGCGAAGGGTCCGAGTTGCAAAGCGTTCATGGGGCCTCTTGGGTGTCCTGGTTGCCGGGCCCAGCATTCCCGACCATGATTAACGCCGGGTTAATCCGGCGCCCGCATTCTGGTTTCCTATGCATCTACTACTGATCGAAGACGACGCCCTGCTCGGCGATGGCGTGCAGGCCGGTCTTCAGGCCCACGGCTTTTCCGTGGCCTGGGTGACCCGCGCCGCCGATGCCGACGCCGCCCTGGACAGTACCGCCTTTGACCTGGTGGTGCTCGATCTGGGTTTGCCCGACCAGGACGGGCTGTCGATGCTGGCGCGCTGGCGCCGCCTGGGGCGGGACGAGCCGGTGCTGGTGCTGACCGCGCGGGACGGTGTCGAGCACCGGGTGACGGGATTGAACGCCGGCGCCGATGACTACCTGGTGAAACCCTTTGACCTGGACGAACTGGTGGCCCGCCTGCACGCCTTGATGCGCCGCGCCGCCGGCCGCGCCGCGCCGGTGATCGAGTACGGCGGCCTGCGGTTCGAACCGGCCGCCCAGCGGCTCTGGCTGCACGGCGAGGCGGTCACCCTGCCGCGCCGTGAGCGGGCCCTGCTGCAGGCCCTGCTGCAAAGCCGTGGCCAGGTGCTGACCCCGGTTCAGCTCGCCGACCGGGTCTACGGCTGGACCGACGGCGTGGAGAGCAACGCCCTGGCGGTGCACATCCACAACCTGCGCCGCAAACTCGGCGACGCCCTGATCGAAACCGTGCGTGGCGAGGGCTACCGGCTGGGGACCCCGCCGTGATCGGGCCCGCCAGTTTGCGCGGCCGCTTGCTGCTGTGCATGGGCCTGGGGCTGTCGGTGCTGTGGCTGGTGCTGGCGGTGTGGCTGCACGGCGAGGTCCGTGACCGGGTGGCGCGGGTGCTGGACCAGCGCCTGGCGGCGTCCGCGCGCATGGTGGTGTCGCTGCTGGAAAGCGACGCCGCCGGCGACCTGAAACTGCAGGAGTCCGGCGCCCTGCCCCTGGGCGGCATCGCCTGTGAAATCAGCAGCCTGCGCGGCGAGGTGCTGGCCCGTTCCGGCGGCGCCCCCAACGCCGGACTGGCGCTGCCCGAGGACGGCTTCGGCGAGCAACAGGTCGAGGGCGAAACCTGGCGGGTGTTCACCGTCAGCGACGGCGAGTTGCGCGTTACCTCGGCGGAACGCATGGCCGGGCGCACCGCCTTTATGCGCCAGGTGGCGCTGGTGCTGCTGGTGACCCTGGGCCTGGGCCTGCTGGCCAGCCTGGCGTTGGTGTGGTGGGCGGTGGGGCGCGCCCTGGCGCCGCTGGCCGTGCTGCGTGCCGACCTGTCCCGGCGCCGCGTCACCGACGAAGCGCCCCTGAGTGTGCCGGAAGGCGGGGTGGAACTGGCGCCCATGGTCGACACCCTCAACCACTGGCTCGGCAACGCCCGCGACGCCCTGATGCGCGAACGGCGCCTCACCGACGACCTGGCCCATGAACTGCGCACGCCGCTGGCGGCGATCCGCACCCAGCTTCAGGTCGCCGATATGACCGAGGGTGAGCGCGCCGCCCATGCCCGGGCGCAGGCCCGGCAGGCGGTGCTGCGGCTGGCCAACAACCTGGACCAGCTGTTGGCCCTGGCCCGGGAAGAGGGCGCGGAAAGCCGGCGCCGGGAGCCGGCCGAGGCACTCGGCGATCTGCTCGCCACGGTGCTGGAAGAACTGCGGCCCGCCAGCCTCGAAAAGCGCCTCACCGTTCGCCTGGACGCGGACGACGACCGGGCGTTGCGGCGGGCCGCTCCGGCCGGCCCGGGCCTGATGCGGATCGCGCTGCGCAACGTGCTGGAGAACGCGGTCCGGCACAGCCCGGCCGGCGGTGAGATAGGGGTGCGGGTAGAGAGCGGACCGGACGGCGACGACGTCGCCGTGACCGTCGAGGATCAGGGCCCCGGGTTGGCCCCGGATCAGCGCGCCCGCGCCCTGGACCGGGGCTGGCGCGGCGGTGGCGAGGGGCAGGGGCTGGGCCTGGCCATCGTCGCCTCGGTGATGGCGCGCACCGGCGGTGCCATCACCCTGGACGCCGCCGACAGCGGCGGCTTGCGGGTGACCTTGCGGTGGCGGGTCAGTTCACCGTCTCCGGCGGGAAGCGCTTGAACATCTCCGCCACCATCACGTCGATGCGTTCCTTGCGGCGTTGGCTGCTCATCGATTCGTAGAGGGTGTCGCGGCTGGTGGCTTCCCAGACCACTTCGCTGCTGCTGCGCTCGATCAGGGCGATTTGCAGCTTGTGCTCTTCGTAGGTCTCGCCTTCCACCGGGGTGGTGGCGCCGATGCCGTAGCCCCGGTTGAACCAGCCGAAACCGAACTGCAGGGTACTGCCCTGGAATTTCTCCACCGGCACAAAGGCGTAGCGCACCGCCAGGTCCGCCTGATCCAGGTCGGTACGGGTCAGCGGTCCGTCCGCCAGTTCGCGGTGTACGGCTTCCAGCACCCGCTGGCCGTTCAGGCTGAGGGCCTCCTGATCGGCGTCCGGTGCCTCAATGGCGTAACTGCGGTACTGGCTGAAGTCGGTGCCGGCGCGATGGTCGATCACCACCGGCGACACGCACCCGCCCAGCAACAGGGCGAGCGCGGCGATCAAGGGCAGGCTGTGTAAGGCTCGCATTGGACAACTCCCTGGGAATGATTCTCAAATAGTATAGAGCGCTTCCGCGAGGGTGACGTCAACGGGAACCGGCTGGAATCTGCACCCAGACCGCATGGGCGCGGGCCAGGCAGCGACCGGCGTCGTCGTGCACCGCGGTGCCGGCGAAGTGTTTGCGCCCGTCGCGGCCCAGCGGCCAGCCACTCACCACATAGGTCTCGCCCACGTTCGGCAGCGCGTCCACCTGCACCGTGAAACTGCCCAGCACCACCCAGGTGTCCGGGTCCTTTTCAAGGGTGAACGAGCCCGGGCAGTCCAGCGCCGCGTACACCTGCGGCAGCGTCACCCGGCCCCGGTCGTCGCCGTGGGAGGCCGCCGGTGTCCATGGGCAGGCCACCGCGCGGCGGTCGTCCAGCCAGCCGGGGAACAGCCGCAGGCCGTCGTCCCGGTCCGGGCCGCACACGTAGCAGCCCGGGAAAGGATGGTCGACGAAACCGCTGAAGCGGGTCTCCGCCTCCCGCGCTTCGTCCACGGTGGCCGGCGCCGGCACCGTCATTTCCGGCAGGCTGGCCTGGCGGGCCCGGGCCACCGGCTGGTCGTCGTGCAGGGCGAACCACTGCGCGTTGTCCAGCCGCAGCGGCAGGTCGGTGTCCAGTGGCGGCGGTGCCATCAGGCGGGTTTCCACGCACGGCGCACCGGCGTGCTCGGCCATGCGGCCGCAAATATAGCCGCCGTTGGCGGAGCCCGGCGGGCCGTTATAGCGGTTCTCAATGCGAATCGCGGCGGTGTTCGGTGTCATCGTGTTCTCTTTCCTACGGGTCCTGTGAGTTAAACGGGTTCGGCTTCCGCCCTCAGGCATTCACCGAGAAAGCGCGCGGCGCGGCCGGCGTACTGGCCGTCGGCGTAGACCAGGTAGAGGTCGTGGAAGCGCTCCACGCCCTCTTTGAGCGGCAACGGCAGCAGGCGGCCTTCGGCCAGGTCGGCGGCGATTTCGGTCTCCGGCACCCAGGCGAAACCCAGGCCGCGCAGCAACGCCTGGCGGCGCGCGCTGCCGTGGGAAAAGGTCCAGCGCTGCTCGGCGCCCAGCCAGCCCGAATCCACCCGGCGCTTGCCGGAGTCCCGGATCACCAGTTGGCGGTGCGGGCGCAGGTGGTCCAGCTCCAGCGGCCCCTGATGATGCAAGGCGTGCTCCGGCGCCGCCACCGCCACGAAGCGGATCCGCGACAGATGATCCCCCATGAAGCCGGGCGGCACCCGGCCGGTGATCACCACGTCCGCCTCATGGCGCAGCAGCGCCTCCTCGGAGCCGGACAGCACGGTTTCCTGGAACTCCACCCGGGTCAGCGGGCTTTCACTGGCCAGCCGCACCAGGGCGCAGAGCACCTGGTCCTGGGGGAACAGCCCGTCGGCGGTGAGCCGCACCAGCGGCTCCCAGCCGTGGCCGAAGCGGATCGCGGTATTCTCGATGCGGCCCGCCTCCTCCACCAGCACCTTGGCCTGGCGGTAGAGCAGGCTGCCGGTCTCGGTGAGTTTGGCCCGGCGACCCTCCAGGGCGAAGGCGCGCACGCCCAGCTCGGTCTCGATTTTCTGCACCGCGTAGCTGATCGCGGACTGGCTTTTATCCAGCGCCTCGGCGGCGGCGGCGTAGCCGCCTTCGTCCACCACGGCGATCAGTGCCTGCCATTGGTCCAGGGTGATTTTCGTCGACATATCGAATCAATTGACCATATTTCACAAATTCGTGCTGTTTTATATCGCCTTTTCAGAATCAATAATAGGGGTCAGCTTCAAGCAATGATTCCAAGGAGGTCCCATGGGACTGCTGGTAGAAGGACAGTGGCAAGACAAGTGGTACGACACCAAGAGCACCGGTGGCCATTTCAAGCGCTCGGAGAGTCAGTTCCGTAACTGGGTCACCGCCGACGGCGAGGCCGGCCCCACCGGTGAGGGCGGCTTCCCGGCGGAGAGCGGGCGATACCATCTGTACGTGTCCTACGCCTGCCCCTGGGCCCACCGGGCGCTGGTGATGCGCGCCTGGAAAGGTCTCGAGAAGCACATTGACGTGTCCGTGGTGCATCCGCTGATGCTGGAGCACGGCTGGGAACTGCGCGAGGACTTCCCGGGCGCCACCGGCGACCCGCTGTACGGCCTGGATAAGCTGTATCAGCTGTATTTGAAGGCCGACGGTAAGTACACCGGGCGCGTCACCGTGCCGGTGCTGTGGGACAAGCAGCGCGAAACCATCGTCAGCAATGAGTCCGCGGACATCATCCGCATGTTTAACAGCGCCTTCGACGCGCTGGGCGCGGCACCCGGGGATTACTACCCCGAGGATCTGCGTGAGCAGATCGAGGCGATCAACAGCCCGGTCTATGAAAAGGTGAATAACGGTGTTTACAAGGCCGGCTTCGCCACGGTTCAGCAGGCCTACGATGACGCGGTGTTCGCGCTCTTCGGCACGCTCGATGAGCTGGAAGAGCGGCTGGGCAAAAGCCGTTACCTGGTGGGTAACACGCTCACCGAGGCGGATTTGCGCCTTTGGACCACGCTGGTGCGGTTCGATCCGGTCTATGTCACGCACTTCAAGTGCGACCGGCACCGGCTCGCCGACTACCCGAATCTGAGCGGGCTGCTGCGCGAGATTTACCAGCTGCCCGGTGTCGCCGACACGGTGAACATGGAGCATATTCGCAATCATTATTTCCGCAGCCACCCGACGGTGAACCCCCACGGGATCATCTCGATCGGCCCGGAGCAGGATCTTTCCGCCGCCCACGACCGCGACCGGCTGGGTGAACGGGAGATCCGGGGCGTCTGAGGGCGCCTCGGAGCACAGCCAACAGGAGGCAACCATGAAAGAGCGTCGCATACTCAACACGTTCCGTGCCCTGGATACATCCGACGGCGCCGGCGTGCGTCTGAAGCGCGCGCTGGGCCATAACCCGGCGGTGCGGCTGGATCCGTTCCTGATGTTGGACGCGTTCTCCTCCGATAACCCGGACGACTATGTGGCCGGTTTCCCGGCCCATCCGCACCGCGGCTTCGAGACCGTTACCTATCTGGTGGAGGGGCACATGAAGCACCGCGACCACCTGGGTAACGAAGGCGATCTTAAGCAGGGCGGCGTGCAGTGGATGACCGCCGGGCGCGGCATCATCCATGAGGAAATGCCCCAGCAGCAGGACGGTCTGCTGCGCGGCTTCCAGCTGTGGATCAACCTGCCGGCGGCGGAAAAGATGAAGCCGGCGGGCTACCGGGACGTGGCCGACACCGAGATGCCGCGTCTGGATCTGCCCGGTGGCGGGCAGGTCAAGGCGGTGGCCGGCGAGGTGACTCTGAACGGTGAGACGATCACCGCGCCGGTGGTCGGTGGCAGCACCGATCCGCTGTACCTGGACGTGCTGTTGCGCGGCGGCGAAAGCCTGACCGTGCCGGTGAAAAGCGGCTACAACGCGCTGCTGTACCTGTTCGAGGGGAGCCTGACGGTGAACGGTGACACGCTGCGTCTGGAGCACAGCGCCACCCTGAGTGACGGCGACCGTGTGACCCTGGTCGCCGGCGAGGACGGTGCCCGGTTGTTACTGCTGGCGGGTAAACCGATCGGCGAGCCGGTGGCCCAGTACGGTCCCTTCGTGATGAATACCCAGGAAGAGATCGAGCAGGCGCTGCGGGATTACCGGGCGGGCACGCTGGCGGAGCCGGCTTGAACAGCTGCCGGGCGAGCGTTGCTCGCCCTTTCGCGAGCAGGCTCGCTCGCACGGCCTTCAACCGAGTTTGGCGTCCAGAGTGATCTCGGCGTTGAGTGCTTTGGAGACCGGGCAGCCCTCTTTCGCCATCTTGGCGATATCCTGAAATTCGGCGTCGGCGATGCCGGGAATTTTCGCCGTCATATCCAGATGCACCTTGGTGATGCTGAAGCCCTGGTTGTCCTTATCCAGGGTGACTTTCGCCTTGGTGTCGATGCTGTCGGCGGTGTAACCGTACTCGCCGAGCTGCAGTGAAAACGCCATCGAAAAACAGCCGGCGTGGGCCCCGCCGATCAGTTCTTCCGGATTGGTGCCGGGTTCATCCTCGAAACGCGTGTTGAAGCCGTAGGGTTGCTCCTTGAGGGCACCGCTTTCCGTGGAGATGGTGCCTTTGCCCTTCTTGAGGTCGCCTTCCCAGTGAGCGGATGCGAATCTGTCCATAACGTTGCCTCCGGTGCGAGTGTGCGGGCAAGAGTGGGAGCCCGTCCGTGAAGGATAGGTGGACTCCCGCCCGGGCGACCGTAAAAGAAGGATAAACGTAAATAGTGTGAACCGGCCCTAGTCGTTGTCGCCTTCGATGGTCAGGCCGCGGGTGGCGTGATCCAGGCTGGAGGCGTCGGTTTCGTTGCCGAGCTTGATCATCAGGCGCAGGTCATTGGGCGAGTCGGCGTGGGCGATGGCGTCCTCGTAGGTGATCTCACCGGCGTCGTACAGGTCGTAGAGCGCCTGGTCGAAGGTTTGCATGCCCTGTTCCCGGGATTTGCCCATCAGCGCCTTGAGCAGATGGATCTCGCCCTTGCGGATATGGTCGGACACCAGCGGCGTGTTGAGCAGCACTTCGATGGCGGCGCGCCGGCCCTTGCCATCGGGGGTGGGGATCAGCTGCTGGGCGACGATGCCGCGCAGGTTCAGCGACAGGTCCATGTAAAGCTGGTTATGGCGATCCGCCGGGAAGAAGTGAATGATCCGGTCCAGCGCCTGGTTGGCGTTGTTGGCGTGCAGGGTGGCCAGACATAGATGGCCGGTCTCGGCGAACGCGATGGCGTGGTCCATTACTTCGCGGCTGCGCACCTCGCCGATCAGAATCACGTCCGGCGCCTGGCGCAGGGTGTTCTTCAACGCCACCTCGAAGGATTCGGTGTCGATGCCCACTTCCCGTTGCGTGACGATGCAGCCCTGGTGCTGGTGGATGAATTCGATCGGGTCCTCGATGGAGATGATGTGCCCTTTGGAGTTCTTGTTGCGATGGCCGATCATCGACGCCAGCGAGGTCGATTTACCGGTGCCGGTGGCGCCGACGAAAATCACCAGGCCGCGCTTGGTCATCGCCAGGTCCTTGATCACCGGCGGCAGGCGCAGCTCGTCCACGTTGGGAATCTTGGTCTCAATTCGGCGCAACACCATGCCCACCAGGTTGCGCTGGTAAAAAGCGCTGGCCCGGAACCGGCCGATGCCGCGCGCGGAAATCGCGAAGTTGCACTCGTGGTGTTCGAGGAACTCCTTGCGCTGCTTTTCGTTCATGGTGCTGAGCACGATGTCCCGGGTCATGTCCGGGGTCAGGGCGTTGCGCGTCACCGGCAGCACCTTGCCGTGAATTTTCATGCTCGGCGGCACGCCGGCGGTGATGAACAGGTCCGAGCCGCCTTTCTGCACCATCAGTTTGAGAAGATCTTCAAATTCCATACGGGTATCCCAATCAGATGGAGTCCGGGTTCTTGGCTTTTTCCTGGGCCGCCTGACGGGCCACCAGGCCTTTCTTCACCAGACCCTGCAGGCACTGGTCCAGGGTCTGCATGCCCAGGGCGCCGCCGGTCTGGATGGCGGAGTACATCTGCGCCACCTTGTCCTCGCGGATCAGGTTCCGGATCGCGGCGGTGCCGATCATGATTTCGTGGGCGGCGATCCGCCCGCCGCCGTTCTTCTTCATCAGCGTCTGCGAGATTACCGCCTGCAGGGATTCGGACAACATCGAGCGGACCATGGATTTCTCCTCCGCCGGGAACACGTCCACCACCCGGTCGATGGTCTTGGCCGCCGAGGTGGTGTGCAGGGTGCCGAACACCAGGTGGCCGGTCTCGGCGGCGGTGAGCGCCAGCCGGATGGTCTCCAGGTCGCGCAATTCGCCCACCAGAATAATGTCCGGGTCTTCCCGCAGGGCGGAGCGCAGCGCTTCGGCGAAGCCCAGGGTGTCGCGGTGCACTTCCCGCTGGTTGACCAGGCACTTCTTGGATTCGTGCACGAATTCGATCGGGTCCTCGATGGTGAGGATGTGCTCGTAGCGGCTCTCGTTGATGTAGTCCATCATCGCCGCCAACGTGGTCGATTTACCCGAGCCGGTGGGCCCCGTCACCAGCACGATGCCGCGCGGGAAATCGGATATCTTCTGGAACACCTTACCCATGCCCAGGTCCTCCATGGTCAGCACCTTGGAGGGAATGGTCCGGAACACGGCGCCGGCGCCGCGGTTCTGATTGAAGGCGTTGACCCGGAAACGGGCCACGCCGGGCACGTCGAAGGAGAAGTCGGTCTCCAGGAATTCCTCGTAATCCTTGCGCTGCTTGTCGTTCATAATGTCATAAACGAGCGCGTGCACCTCCTTGTGCTCCATGGCCGGCAGATTGATACGGCGCACGTCGCCGTCCACCCGGATCATCGGGGGCAGGCCGGCGGAAAGGTGCAAATCCGAGGCGCCGTTTTTGGCGCTGAAGGCAAGCAGTTCGGTGATATCCATGGGTTTATGTATTCTTCTCAGTAGAATTTCGCAGGACGGTATAGGTCCTTAAACTAACCGCTCGCCGTGAGCCATTCAATCATGCCCGAAACCGATACCCCGCTAACCTCGATTCGCGCACGGATCGACGCCGCCTGCGCCGGCGCCGGCCGGGCCCCGCAAAGCGTCACCCTGCTGGCGGTCAGCAAGACCCGCGGCGCCGACGAGATCGCCGCGCTCGCCGACCAGGGCCAGCGCCATTTCGGTGAAAACTACCTCCAGGAAGCCCTCGACAAGATGCCCGCCCTGGCGGACCGGGGGCTGGCGTGGCATTTCATCGGCCCGATCCAGTCCAACAAGACCCGCGACATCGCCGCCCATTTCGACTGGGTGCACACCGTGGACCGCGCCAAGGTGGCCCGCCGGCTCAACGAGCAGCGCCCGGACCACCTGCCGCCCCTTAACGTCTGCATCCAGGTCAACGTGGACGACGAAGCCAGCAAAAGCGGGGTCGCCCTGGATCAGGTGGAAGCGCTGGCCGCCGGGTTCGCCGACTGGCCGCGCCTGCGCCTGCGCGGTCTGATGGCGATTCCCCGCGCCGACAGCGACGACCACAACCGCGCCGCCTTCCGGACCCTCGCCATGACACTGTCACAATTGCGCAATACAATGCCGGCCCTCGACACCCTCTCCATGGGTATGAGCGCGGACTACACGGTGGCCATCGAAGAAGGCGCCACCCTGGTGCGGCTGGGCACCGCCCTGTTCGGCCCGCGTCCGCCCAAGGACACTCGCTGAAAGGATGACGCAGCTTATGGCACAACAACTGATCGGCTTCATCGGCGCCGGTAACATGGCGAACAGTCTGGCGGGCGGCATGATCGCCAAGGGGATCCGCCCGGCCCGCATCTGGATGAGCGACCCCTCCCAGGACCGCCTCGACGAAGTGGCCCAGTTGCACCGCGTTCATGTCAGCCGCGACAACCTGGACGTGGCGCGCCGCGTGGATGTGCTGGTGCTGGCGGTGAAGCCCCAGGTGATGGGCGACGCCTGCGCCGCCCTGCGCGAGATCATCGAAGAGCGCCGGCCGCTGATCATCTCGATCGCCGCCGGCGTCACCGTGGACAACCTGCGCAGCTGGCTCGGCGAGGCGCCCATCGTGCGCTGCATGCCGAACACCCCGTCGCTGGTGCAGGCCGGCGCCACCGGCCTGTACGCCGCGCCGGACGTGAGCGCCGAGCAGAAAGAGATGGCCGGGCAGATCCTCGGCGCCGTGGGCCTGACCTTCTGGTTCGAGACCGAAAGCGAGCTGGACGCGGTCACCGCCGTGTCCGGCTCCGGCCCGGCCTACTTCTTCCTGCTTATGGAGGCGCTGATCGACGCCGCCCGGGCCCAGGGCTTGTCCGCCGCCACCGCCCGGCAACTGGTGCTGCAGACCGCCTGGGGCGCCTCCCAGCTGGCGATCACCAGCGAGGACGGCCCCGACGTGCTGCGCCAGCGGGTCACCAGCCCCGGCGGCACCACCGCCGCCGCCCTGCAGGTGTTCGAAGAGGCGGGCCTGCGTGAGCAGGTGCAGGCCGCCGTGGCCGCCGCCCGCGAGCGCTCCGAGCAGCTTTCCGGCTAACCGCCAACGGTCGGGCGGGCGCCGCCCGACCAAAAATTTGAAACCGGCCGCCTTTACCCCAATACTCTGTCGCCACACGAACAGTCTGGAGTCGTCATGAATCCTCAGGGCGCCGCGGTCTTCCTGATTGATTTCGCATTCAGCGTATACATCTTCATCGTTCTGACCCGCTTCGTGCTGCAGCTGGCGCGCGCGGACTTCTACAACCCCATTTCGCAATTCGTGTTGCGCGCCACCAATCCGTTGCTGGCACCGCTGCGCCGCATCATTCCCGGCTATCAGGGCCTGGACATCGCCTCCCTGGTGCTGATCCTGATTCTGATCGTGGCCAAGGCGCTGATGCTGCTGACCATCCAGACCGGCGGCCTGCCGGCGGGTATCGGGCCGCAACTGCTCGTCTACACGCTCAGGGAACTGGCCTCGCTGATACTGGATTACGTGTTCTGGGCGGTGCTGGTCCGGGTGATCCTGAGCTGGGTGGCGCCGGACCCCTCCAACCCGGTGGTGCGGGTGGTGATCCAGATCACCGAGCCGCTGATGGCGCCGGTGCGCCGCCTGCTGCCGGACATGGGCGGGCTCGACCTGAGCCCGCTGATCGTGCTGCTCGGCGTGCAGCTGCTGAAGATTCTGTTCCAGCTGCACTGACCGGACTCGCCGGCGCCCTCCCCGGGCGCCGGTTCAGCCGGCGATCATGGCGCTGGCGCCACCGTCCACCACCAGGAACTGGCCGGTGATGTGCTTGCCGGCGTCGGACGCGAACAGCAGCACCGTGCCTTTCAGATCCTCCTCGTCGCCGACCCGGTTGAGCGGCACCCGCGCGGCCAGCGCCTCGACGCCGTGCCGGTCGGTGAGATAGCGCGACATCTTGCTGGGAAACACACCCGGGCCGATGGCGTTGACGGTGATGTTATAGGCGCCCCATTCCGCCGCCAGCGCGCGGGTGAAGGTCACCACCGCGCCCTTGCTGGTGTTGTAGCCCACCGCCTGCATGAAGTCCCGGTTGCCGCCCAGGGCCGCGTTGGACGCCACGTTCACCACCCGGCCGCCGCCGTTGGGGATCATGCTGCGCCGGCCGATTTCCCGCGTCAGCAGGAACAGGTTGCGCACGTTCAGCGTCATCACCTTGTCCCAGCCTTCCATCGGGTAATCCTCGGCGGGCGCGCCCCAGGAGGCGCCGGCGTTGTTGACCAGAATGTCCACCCGGCCCAGCACCTCCAGCGCCCGGTCCGCCAGGCCCATCACCGCGTCCTCGTCGGACAGGTCCACCGCCAGCGGGGTCGCGTCGATACCGGCGGCGCGCAGTTGTTCGGCGGCTTCTTCGAGCTCATTCGCCTTGCGTGAGCTGATCACCAGCCGCGCCCCGGCTTCGCCCAGGGCCTGGGCCATCTGCAGCCCCAGCCCCCGGGACCCGCCGGTAACCAGGGCGGTACGGCCGCTCAGATCCATCAGTTGCTGCACGCTACGGGTTTGCGGTTCGCTCATTGTCGGGCTCCTCGTTGTGTTGTTTGCGACCATCATTCGGGGCCGGGCCGGTACCCGCAACCACCGTTTGCGACGAAAAGCCGGCGGCTTCGGACACCGGGGTTGCGCGGCGCCGGGCTTTGCCCTTTGATGCGCGTTTGATCCGTGAAACGCAGTCGTGGAGCCCTCGAGTGAAAACACAGCCCTGGCAGTTGGAGACCGGCGCCTACCCGTTCTCGATCCGATTCAACCCCCATTACAGCCACCTGGACACCGAACGGCACGTTAACAACGTGGCGGTGCAGAGCTTTCACACCGAAGCGCGCACCCGCTTCCACATGGCGGTGCTCGGCGAGCGGGCCTGGTATTCCGACGACGTGTTGCTGCGCCCGCGCCGCACCGTGACCCATTTTCTGCGCGAGACCCACTACCCCCACGAGGTTACCGCCGCCGTGCGCCTGGTGGCGGTGGAGGACGACAGCTACCGTCTGGTGCAGGCCCTGTTCCAGAATGGCGAATGCGTCGGCGTGCAGGAGTGCCTGATGGGCGCCTGGGGGGAAGCCGGCTGGGTGGCGCTGCCGGAGGCGGCGCGCCGGGCCCTGGCCGCGGAACAGGTGGACGGTCAGCCACTACTGCCCTGGCCGGAGCTGCCGGAAGAGACCGAAACCTTCGAGCCGGGGCCGCGCCAGGTGGCCCTGACCGCCCGCTACGCGGACCTGGACCCGGACCGCCGGCTCTCCGAGCTGGCCCAGGCGCGCTACCTGGAGCAGGCCCGGGCCGGGTCGGTGACCATGCTGCGCCAGCCGAACCTGGGGCTGCTGGTGGCGCGCATCGACATCCGCTACCAGCGCTGGGACACCGGCATGGGCGAAGTGGCGTTGAGCTCCGAGCTGGCCGGCATCGGCAACAGCTCCTTCGTACTGCGCGGGCGCGCCGCCGTGGACGGTCGCCCGGTGGCCATGGCGGAAAGCGTGATGGTGCTGATCGACCGCGACACCCACAGACCCACCCCGGTGCCCGACGCGCTGCGCGCCGAGATGGCGGTGCTGCAGCCGTCTACAGCGTGATCTGTTTGCCGCGCGCTTCCTGACTCTCGATCCAGGTGAGAATGCGCCCGCCCAGCGGCCGCTCGGTGGCCTCGGCGGCCAGCGCCACCGCCTCACGCAGCGCCTGGATGTCGATGCCGGTATCCAGGCCGCAGCTTTCCAGCAGGTAGACCAGATCCTCGGTGGCCACGTTGCCGGTGGCGCCCGGCGCGAACGGGCAGCCGCCCAGGCCGCCCAGCGACGCGTCGAAGCGGCGCACGCCCAGATCCAGGGCGGCCCAGGCCATGGCCGTCGCCAGGCCACGGGTGTCGTGCAGGTGCACGTAGAACCGTTCCGCCCCGAAGTCGCGAATCAGCGGCGCCATGATGTCTTTCATCTGCCGCGGGTTGCCGGCGCCAATGGTGTCGGCGATGGCCACCTCGTCGCTGCCGGCTTCGAACATGCGCTCGGTGAGGCGCTGTGGCAGCGTCACCGGCACGGGGCCGTCGTAGGGGCAGGCGAAGGCGCCGGAAATATAGGTGCGGGTGGCCACGCCGTCGGCGCGGGCGGCTTTGATGATCGCCTCGCAACTGGCCGTCGCCTGCTCCAGGCTCATGTTCAGGTTGCGCTGGTTGAAGGTGTCGGTGGTGGAGAGCACCAGCGCCACGGTGGGGTAGCCGGCGTCGCGGGCCAACTGGTAGCCCTTCAGGTTGGGCACCAGGGCGGTGTAGTGCAGGCCCTCGTCCCGGGGCAGCAGCGGCGTCAGCGCCGCCGCGTCGGCCATCTGCGGAATCGCCTTGGGGCTGACGAAGCTGACCGGCTCCAGGTAGCGCACACCGGCGCCCACCAGTGCCCGTGCGATGGCCGCCTTGGCCTCGGTGCCCACCGTCACCGGTTGATTCTGCAGGCCGTCGCGCAGCCCCACTTCATTAACGATCGCCCTGTCTTTCATGCCTTGCCCGTCGTGAAGAGTGAAGGAACGGAAGTGTGCCACGGCGGCGGGTCCGCTGCATCCGGGGCGCGCCGCCGCCGGGAAGTCAATGGCCGGGCTGGTCCGACAATCGGGCAGGGTGCGTTGTGTCCAGGATGGCCGCTGGTTAGTGTCAGAGCGTTTTCCATACCGGCACGACCCCGGGGACCAGGGAGCACGACGATGATTTGGATTCTTTCGCTGATTCTGGTGGTGGTGATATTGATCCCCACCTACGTAACGCTGGCGTTCTATCTGGTCTGGCATTACGACCGGCGTAACTTCCAGGCGCCCCCGGCGGAGGGCGAGCGCGACCCGCTGCGCGGTAGCGCGGTGGCCCGGGCGATTCTGATGGAAGCGGCCAGCCTCACCTTGCTCAGCGGCACCTATCCATTGCGTCTGCTCCACGACGCCTCGCCCAAGCGGGCGCGCGCCTGCGATCACCGCCCGGTGATCCTGGTGCACGGCTACGGCGGCAACAGCGCCAACTTTCTGTGGATGCAGTGGCGACTGCGGCGCCAGGGCTTCCGCAACGTCTACGCGGTGAGCTACACGCCGCCGCACATCAACGCCCGCAAGCTCGCCGCCCAGGTCGCCCGCCACGTGGAAAACGTGCTGGCCCGCACCGGCGCCGAGCAAGTGGACCTGGTGTGCCATTCCATGGGCGGGCCGCTGACCCGCTATGCCCTGAAGAACCTGGGCCTGGCCGGCAAGGTGAACAAGGTGATCACCCTGGGCAGCCCCCATTACGGCACCCGCATTTCCTCGCTGTTCCCGGCCCGGGGCGCGGCCGCGCAGATGCGCTACCGCAGCCCCTTCCTCGAGGAACTGGCGGAAGGCGGCCAGTGCCCGGGGGAGGCACGCTTCTATTGCCTCTACTCAGAGCTGGACAACTTCGTGATGCCCGCCTCCACCGCCACCCTGGCGGACGCGGAGGAGAACCTGCACCTGCCCTACCTGGGCCATTGCGCTTTGCTCTACAGCCCCCGGGTGGCGCGGGCCGTATGCGAGCGCCTGAAGGCGGATTGAGGGGCATGACCGGGCGGAGAATGTGAAATCGAGCACGGCGCGGTGAATTTTACTGGCCAATAAGTGGCACGTTAGTACAATATAGTACACTCGTACCATTTATACTCAGTAAAACAATAACGCGCCGGCTGCCCCAGCGGCCCGGCCCATGGAGAAGGACGCCCATGCGCTCGATTCGATTCGCCCCGCTTTTCCCGCTGATGATGCTCTGCCTGGCCGGGCTGACCGCCTGCGGCGGTGCCGAAGAAGGGCCCACCAACCACCTCGGCGCCGCCCCGGCGGAAGTCTTCTACAGCTACCCCTATGACGGCCAGCACCGGGTGTCCCCGGCCAGCCCGGTGGTGCTGCGGTTTTCTCATCCGCTTACCGGCGGCGCCGACGGCGTGCGGCTCAGCGACGCCGACGGCAACAGCGTGGCCCTGGCCGCCCCGGAGCCGGTGGACGGCGGGCTGGGCCTGCTGGTGCGCCCGGCGCAGGGCGACCTGCGCCCGGGTACCCGCTACCGGCTGACGCTGGACGGCCTGGAGACCGAGGCCGGCCCGCTGGCCTTCCCCGACGGCGCGCTCACCTTCGAAACCCGCCTGGCCTCGGGCGGCGCCAATGGGCAGCGGGGCTTTGATACCGTGCTGCGGCTGCGCGAGGTGCTGCCGGACGGCGACGACCTGCCGTTTATGGACTTCTCCACCCTGCGTTTGCGCTTCAACCAGATGCTGGACACGGACACCCTGACCTATGGGGAATCCATCTCGCTGACCCGGGACGGCGAGCTGGTGCCGGCGATCATGCTGGCCAAAGGCGACGCCGTCACCCTGGACCCGCGACAGGATCTCCAGCCCGGGGAGCGCTACACCCTCACCCTGGGGCCGTCGATCCGCGGCTTCCAGGGCGCCGCCCTGGCCGGCGGCGGGCTGCAGCGTAGCTGGGTGGCGCGGGACTCCCGGCCGCGCACGGTGATGGTCCAGGAGACGCCGCCGGCGTCCGGCCGTGGCGACGACCCCTGCGCCGACCCGGATGGCCGCCGCTCCAGGCTCACCGGCCAGGCGATGAACTGCGTGCCCATCGAGGCGGTGCTGCTGGGCGACGGCGACGCCACCCAGCAGAGCGGCAATGTGTTCACCGAACTGGCGTTCCTGCCCCACTACCCGGACGTGTCGCCGTTGCGCATTCCGCGCGGCAGCCTGCTCACCGGCAGCAACGTTAAAGTGAAGGTGGCCGGCGCGGTGCCGGCGGGCATCGAAACCGGCGACATCGCCGTGACGTTCCTGTCCGACGCCAGCGGCTACCTGCTGCCCAACCCGTTCAGCCGGCGCCCGGAGGCGCCCCGCCAGGTGCGTCTGTTCATGGACGTGGCGATGACGGCGGAAAACCCGGAAGCCAACGGCGCGCTCAGCCAGACCCTGCTGCAGGTGGAGCTGGTGGGCGTCGCCAAGGTGGAGGGCCCGCGCCTGGTGATCGACGCCCTGGGCGTGGTGGAGCCGGAAGTGCTCGGCCAGGAAACCGCCTTCGGCCTGCTCAGCCTGCACACCGAATCCTACCCGGACCAGAATAACGCCCCGGCGCCGATACCGGACACCCGCGCGCCCTTCCTGCAGTCCACCATGCCGATGGCGGAGGACGGCCTGGCCGCCACGGTGCAGCCCGGCGACGCCCTGGTGATGAACTTCAGCGAGCCGCTGGACCCGGAGAGCCTGGAGCAGGCGCTGTCGCTCACCCGCGAGGGCGTCGACGAGCCGTTCGACTGGTCCCTGGACGGCGCCTCGGTGGTGGTGCGCCCGCACCGACCGCTGCAACCCGGCGACCGCTACACCCTGGCGGTGAGCGACCGCGCCACCGACCTGGCCGAGCCCGCCAACCCGGTGCAGCCGGCCAGCCGCACCTTCCGGCTGCCGGCCCTGGTCGGCGACCCGGTGGCGCCGGTGCTGATCACCACCTACCCCGGCTTCCCCTGCGCCGTGGACAAGGCCAGCTGGCATATCGCCGAAGGCGACCATGGCCGCTGCCGAGGCGGGCGCGACGACGACGACCATCTGCCGGTGCCCACGTTGCCCGCCGACCGGCCGATCCGGGTCACGGTGTCCCAGGATATCGACCCCGCCTCGGTGCAGCTTGGTGAGACCTGCGGCAGCGGCAGCTTCCGTGTCGAGCGCGTGGCCGTGGACGGCGACGGCAACCCGGTGGCCATCCCGGACGGCGACAAGCGCAAGTACCAGTGCGACGCGGTCGTGCCCGGCCGTCTGAAGGTCGAGGCCCGCACCCTCACCTTCATCCCCGACCAGCCCTGGGAGGACGGCGCCGCCTACCGCTACACCCTGCAATCGGTGAACCGCGCCTCAGGCCAGCAACCGGACGACTGTGTCTCCGGCGAAGCGATCTGCTCGCAAGCCGGCAAGCGCCTGCAGACCGCTCTGCTGGAAGGCCCGGAGCCGGACTGGGGCGGCCCGGACCTGGAGATCCATTTCCGCGGCGCGCCGGTCACCGACAGCGTGTTCCAGGCGCTCAACAACCTGCCCACCGCGGACGTCAACGCCAACGGCTTCTTCGACGACGGCGAACCCGGCTACGGCGACGGCGAGCCGGCGGCCAATACCACCCGCCTGGAAGTGCTCGGCGGCAGCACCCTGACCCAGAACCCGCGCCTCGCCTGCGACACGCCGGAGCGCTGCGACATCCAGGTGGTGGGCGCGTTGAACTCCGAAGTGATCGGCCCCGGCGAATACGACGACCCGCGCACCGAGCAGCTGGAACGCCTGCCGGCGGTACGCGTGGGGCTCTACCCCACGCAGATCCTCGCGTCGTCGGTGACGGTGAAAGCGGACGTGCTGATCGAAGGCGGCATCCCCATCGAAAGCCCCACCGGCACCCAGGTGATGCGCATGCGCCACCCCGAGGACGGCGGCCTGATCCCCGGCTGGATCGTGGCCACCGACCAGGGCCCGGAATTCCGCGCCGACGTGGACCTCTACCTGGATGCGCCCTACCTGGAAGCGCCGCTGGGCGGTCAGCACAACCAGCACAGCTACCCGCTGACCATGGAGCTCACCGGCCCGGTGACCTTCCTGCCCAACGGGCGCATGGTGATCAACCAGGTGAACGGCAACGTGATTCCGATCTCCGTGGAGCTCACCGAGCTGCTCGGNTTCCTGGGCGCCAGCATCCATCTACAGATCCCCGCCGGCGCGGTGAAACTTCAGTACCTGGGGGTGCCGCTCAAACGCTGAGCGGCATTATTGACCCTGCTCAATATTGCCCCCGGCGCGCTTCGGTAGCATGGTAGAAGGACAACAAGCAGAAGGAGTCCACCATGAGTGAATATGGCGCCACCGTTGCCTGGCATTTGCCGCCGCAGGCCAGCTTCGACTACGAAACCTTCGACCGTTCCCATGAATGGACCTTCGCCGGCGGCGAGGTGGTGCAGGCTTCCGGCTCGCCGGAATACTTCGGCACCGCCTCGCGGGTGAACCCGGACGAAGCGGTGATCGCCGCCACCGCCAGCTGCCACATGCTCACCTTCCTGTCGATCGCCGCCAAACAGCGCCTGCGCGTGCTCAGCTACGTGGACCGGCCCCACGGCGTGGTGGAGAAGAACGCCGAAGGCCGCTTCGCGATCACCCGCATCACCCTGCGCCCCAAGGTGGTGTTCGAGGAAGACATCGATCCCGCCGCCNTGGCCAAGCTCCACGACAGCGCCCACCGCAACTGCTTCGTCGCCAACTCCCTGCGCTCGGAAGTCACCGTCGAGCCGGAATCCTGAGTTCCGGCCCGGGAACGCCGTGACCGGCCGGCCACGGCCGGACGGCGACCCCCGGGGCGGGAGCGGTTAAAATACCCTTTTGTGTCCAGCCAAAAGGGTCAGTCATGCTCGATCAGAACGAAATCGATCTGTTCCGCGATAACGTCCGCAAATTCCTCGAGAAGGAAGTGGCGCCCCACTACGATCAGTGGGAAAAGGACGAAAAACTCCCCCGCGACCTCTGGAACCGCATGGGCGAAAACGGCCTGCTGTGCGTTGACGTCCCGGAACAATACGGCGGTTTCGGCGCGGACTTCCGCCTCTCCGCGATCATGGTGGAAGAAGCCTCGCGCATGGGCTTCGGCGCCCTGGCCTCCAACCTGTCCGTGCACTCGGACATCGTCGCGCCCTACATCCTCCACCTGGGCACGGAAGAGCAGAAACAGACCTGGCTGCCGAAGATGGTCAGCGGTGAAGCCGATGGGCGCCATCGGCATGACCGAGCCCGGCGCCGGCTCCGACCTGCAGGGCATGAAAACCCGCGCCGAAAAAGACGGCGACGGCTACGTGATCAACGGCCAGAAAACCTTCATCACCAACGGCCAGCACTGCGACGTCATCGTGCTCGCCACCAAAACCGACCCCAACGCCGGCGCCAAGGGCATGACCCTGTTCACCGTCGACACCAGCCTGCCCGGCTTCGCCCGCGGCCGGAACCTGGAAAAGATGGGCCACCATGCCGCCGACACCTCCGAGCTGTTCTTCGAGAACGTCAACGTCGGCGCCGACCAGATCCTAGGCGGGGAAGGGCGCGGCTTCGCCAACCTGATGAACGAACTGCCCCGCGAACGCCTGATCCTGGCGCTCGGCGCCGTCGCCGCCTGCGAAGGCATGATCGAGCGCACCATCGCCTACACCCAGGAACGCCAGGCCTTCGGCCAGTCGATCAGCAAATTCCAGAACACCCGCTTCGTCCTCGCCGACCTGCACGCCCAGGTGCAGGTCAACAAAGCGTTCTGCGAACAGTCCATCGAGCAATACGACCGCGGTGAACTCAGCACCACCAACGCCTCCATCGCCAAGCTCACCACCACCGAGCTGCAAGGCAAAGTGGCGGACCAGTGCCTGCAGCTCTTCGGCGGCTACGGCTACATGCAGGAATACCCGATCTCCCGCGACTTCGTCGACGCGCGCATCCAGCGCATCTACGGCGGTACCAGCGAGATCATGAAGGAGATTATTGCTCGGGACATTCTCGGCCGGTAAAAGCGCTGGGCTTGCGCACGCGCAAGCCTCCGCCTCTCTCGCATCAGAAACGCGGCTTCGGCCGCGTTTTTTGTGTTTATGCGCCAGCCATTCAATCGGTTTGTCACCTCCGAGAATTTCTGCTTCTATTTCAGGCAATTGAAATCGGGTTTACAGGATATGACGCGCGTGGACTAATACCTGTTGGGCTAAGGGATCACAATCTCAAGAGCGTGCGACTGCTCTGCATCACGTGGAAACGAGGAATTGATGGCACTTTTCATGACCACGCCTAGCCTGTTATTCCAGAGCTGAGATTTAGCTGGAGAAGCAGCTAAACTTGGGCACTGCGTGTAGTGTTCTTAGAAATATATCTAAACGATTGCGGATACATAATGTCATATTCATTAAATATTCCTACCGGGAGACCCACACAGAATTTAGAGATGGTTCTAGAGGTTGGGCAGATGCTCTTTATACTCGGCGCAAACGGTACTGGGAAATCCAGTCTAATGCAGGCCTTCGCTGCGGAGAGTGGCGAAAATACCCGCAGAATTACAGCCCATCGTCAGACGTGGTTTCAATCAGGGTCGCCAGAGTTTACCGGCAAGATGCGCGCAGAATATGGGCGGTATGTTTTCAATTCTGATCAGCAGATAGAATCACGTTGGAGGGATGAATTTCCGGAGCAGCGTGCTCAGATGGCAATTTATGATTTAGTTAACTCTGAGAATCTGCGTGCCCGAGAGATCACTCGCGCCATCGACGCGAAAAAAGCGGACGAAGTTGACAAGCTGTCCTCTAAAGACAGCGCATTCACGATTCTGAACCGATTGTTGCGACTTTCCAATCTCGATGTTTACCTGTCCATCGAGTCAAATGACGAGATTGTGGCGACCCGGAACCGCGGCGAGTCATACAGTATTGCCAAACTGTCCGACGGAGAGCGCAACGCGATACTAATCGCTGCAAATGTGCTGACTGTTCCTGCAGGAACGCTTGTCCTCATTGATGAACCAGAGCGGCACTTGCATCGGTCGATAGTGTCGCCGCTTTTGTCGCTTTTATTCAATGAAAGGTCTGATTGCGCTTTCATTGTGTCCACGCACGAGCCTTTGCTGCCGATCGACAATCCAGGCTCAAGGGTCCTGCTTACGCGTGCCTGCGTGTATGCCGGTGACCAAGCGACGTCCTACGATGTCGATTTGCTGGAAAACACTACTGAAATTGATGATGATCTAAAGCAAACGATCTTGGGTGAGCGTCGGACAATCGTGTTTGTTGAAGGGAGCGAGCACAGTCTCGACAAACCGCTTTACAGTCTACTGTTTCCGAATGCTTCGGTCGTCGCAAAAGCGAGCTGTCGTGAGGTAGAGAGCGCAATCGTTGGAATCACAGGAACGGCGGATTTGCACTGGGTAAAGCCGTTTGGATTGGTAGACAACGATTCTGCCCAACCAGAGCGGATTGCTGAGCTTAAAGATAAAGGCGTGATTCCGTTGAACGTATATTCGGTTGAGTCAATCTACTATCACCCTAAAGTACAGGAGCTAGCGACCGCCAGACTTGTGGAGCTATTTGGCGGTGATTTAAATGAAAAGCTAGAGAAGGCAAACGGCGACGCGATCAAAGCGATTAGAGAAAACGCTCAGCATTTAAGTGCCCGAATAGCTGAGAAAGCGGCGCGAGCAGAGGTCTTTTCGCTTCTGCCGAAGAAAGGCGAAGTAGCTGCGGGGGGTAAACGTACCGCTGAAATCGACTTCTCGAAGTATGCCAGGGATGAGCTCTCGCGCCTAGAAGTGTTACTCAATGCGTTCGACTTCGTTGGAATCCTGCAGAGGTACCCAATTCGGGAGTCTACAGCGCTTGATGCCATTGCCAAGGCGCTTGGTTTTAAGAGTCGAACCCAGTATGAGGCGACCGTTCGCAAACTCCTACTTGACAATTTGGACGCCGTTAGGATTCTCCAAAAATTGCTCGGTTCACTTCCGGCTGATTTGGTCTCAGGAAAGAACGGAATTGCTGTCCCTGGTGCTACTCCTGAGAAGCAGGACCAACAAGCGACTCAAGCCGATAGTGCCGCCGCTGGCGGCCCTAAGGCTTAGCCTGGACGTTGGGCGTTGAGCTAGGTGACGATGATATGAAGATTGGCGACTTCCTATATTTTGCTCCCGACATTCATTTTTCCCAGGTAGATCTCAGTGGCGAGCAACTTCCGAGACAGTATGCCTCTCGCGTTGAAGGTTTCTACCTGACGCCAGCCGGTTTGTTGGCTGAGTCAGGTCACGGTTTTGCTGCCGGCCTTCTCGTACTAACAGCGATTGACGCCTTGGCTAGACTCTCCCGCGGCGAGCAGAGCGTTGGAGCCCGGGTTAAAGCTTGGCTTGGCAACGAATTAAGCGGGCTTAGAACCCCGGAACAGGCGGAGGCTCTGTACTCACAAGTTAGAAATGGACTTGTTCATGAGGCAAGGCTAAAGGCGGGTGTAGAGTTCTCTCTTGAACAAGAAACACTTGTAGATGAGGGGCCGGTGTTAAGCTTCAATCCTCAGCTACTCATTGGAGAAGTTCGAGACGCCCTCGCTGGGCTAGTCCAACAATTGGAATCGGATGCTTCGGCCCGACAGGCCTTTCTCGACCGATTCAAAGATGAATTCGTTTATGAGCTTCAGGGATTGCTAGGCGCAAATAGCCCAAAAAGTCCATCCAGCCGACGCGGTACCCGCGCGGCTGATGGTTAGCGTTAGGTGCATATGATAGATGCGGGGTTTATTTTAATTTGGCTAGCCATCTTCGGGTATTGGGTCTACGTGCATGTCAGGTTTTATCAAGCGCTAAAGCGTTATGAGCCAAAGCTTTACAAAGAGAATTCGGGTTGGTCGCCTTTGAAATACGCGTCAGGTTTTGCCTATGTGGATTTTGCATTGTCTGGTGGCCATAAACAGTCCGGTAATGCACACGTAGTTAATTCGGGGAAGAGGCTAGTGCAAGCCTATGAGGCCAGGTTTCGAATTATAGGATACGGGCTTCTGCTCTCATGTATTTGGTTTTTGATCTCCACAACACTATGGAGCGTCGAGTGAGCACGCTTAACAAAGCCATTAAATTCGCTCCCTTCGGTCGCCGGACCTCGTTTCACTCGGCCGTTTATGGCGAGCGTTAAGAGGAAAGGGAAGTGAAAATTATTCCACTGGCTGACAAGAAAGAATTCATCGCGGAGTTGGCTGAGCTTCACCATGCGGAGTGGAAGCATCTGAACCCCTCACTGACTCTGGAGGGCCGTGCCGAAGCGATCACCGAGGCCGCGGGACGAGAGGGTATTCCTTCGATATTTATCGCAGTATCCGGGGATCAGCTTGTTGGCTCGGCTGCTCTAGTGCGCAACGACATGGACACCAAACCGGATTTAACGCCGTGGCTGGCCGCCGTTTATGTGAAGGTAGGCTTTCGGCGCCAAGGTGTAGCAACCGACCTGATCGCTCGATGCGAAATCGAGGCGGCTCGCTCGAACGCTAAGACTTGGTACCTCTACACCGAGTCCGCCTCGAGACTTTATTAAAAACTCGGCTGGCTTCATCTGGAGCGATGCGACTATAAGGGTGTAACGGTTGATGTCATGTACAAGAAGATTACCTCTTAAAAAGCACAGTCTCAGCGGCGACCTTTCCGGTACGGCCGCGGCTCGACCATAAGGCCGCTCGTGCTGCGGGCGTTAGGCATCGAAATGGATAACAGTGCACAGATCAAGAAATGGATATCGGAAGACGCCGTGCGAATGCAGGCGCTTGTCATTGCAAGTTCGCTGGGGTTGAGTGATTGGTGCCTTGCCGCTGGGTTCGTTCGCAACCTGGCGTGGGATAAAGTTAATGGGTATAGCCGCGCCACAGCTCTGAATGACATCGATTTGATCTACTTTGATCCGGACAAGGCAAGCGAGGAAGCGGACAAGGCAAGCGAGGAAGCGGACAAGGCAAGCGAGGAAGCGGACAAGGCAAGCGAGGAAGCGGACAAGGACATAGAGAGTCGGCTCAAAGCGATCTCCGACTTTCCATGGTCGGTAAAGAACCAGGCGAGAATGCATAAACGGAATTCAGATCGTCCGTATGCTTCAACTGAAGATGCTATGAGCTACTGGGTGGAAGTGGAAACGGCAGTTGGTGCCACCCTGAATGAAAGTGACGATATAGAAATCGTCGCACCGTTTGGTATTGATGTGCTTTTCGAATACACGATTACTCCGAATCGAAAGAGGCCGAAGCCAGAGGTATTCGCTCAACGCCTGCAAGAAAAAAGGTGGCTCGAAATTTGGCCCAATTTGGTGGTAAATGCCTAACTTTAGGTTAAGTGCTCTCCCTACACTCGCTTTGCTTCGTGGAGCCACTTAACCGTATCAGTAACTGCTGCCGTAATCGTATCTACAAGTATAAGGTTGTGTGCTGTGAAGACGTATCAGGGTTCATGCCATTGCGGAAGAATCCGGTTTGAAGTGGATGCGGACATTGATCATGTGCGTTCTTGCGATTGTTCCGTCTGCCAGCGGAGAGGTGCAATGAATCATCGCGTAGCGAAAGATTCGCTGCGCCTACTGGTTCCGTGGAGCGATTTGACGTTGTACCAATGGGGCTCGCGAACAGCGAAGGACTATTTCTGCCCGGTGTGCGGAATCCTGCCATTCAGACGACCGAGCGACCCCACTGCGCAGGAGCTGCGCGAGGGCGTCGAGCCCTTCGACGGTTGGGCGGTTAATGTAAGGTGCCTGGAAGGGCTCGATCTTAACGCCATTCCCGTCAAAAAAATTTATGGCAGCAGAATTGAACATGACGTCTAGCGGTTGCTCGCAGTCGACTTGCACAACCTGACCGGTTGAAGTGTAACGGTTTCAACCAGACTTGGAGTCTACGCCGCTTGGGGTTTTCCTGACGAAATGACTTTGCCAACTTCTTCTGACGAAGCGCCAAGCGCCAGTAGAGCTCGCATGAGTAAATCGATAGAAACGCCGGGGTCCCCTGCTTCCATCTTGGCGACTCGAGACTGACTGGATTGGATCAGCTTGGCGAGCTCGACCTGGCTCAGGTCTTTCTTGCGCCGATTTTCTTTAAGGGAGTGGCTGAGAGCCAGCTTCATCTCAATGTAGGCGGACTCCTCAGGCGTCAAGCTAAGAAAATCGTCGGCATTGCCGACTTTCCAGTCGTTCTCCTCAAGCTTCTTACGCTTATTTGCATGCATCATCATACATCCTGAATCTAGCTTTACATGTATCGATCACCGATTTTGGGGTTTTGCCCGTCTTCTTCTTAACAGCCTCGGCTATGACGATGGCATCCCTGTCTATTCGGTAAAAAATGCGCCAGATCTTGTCGCCGTCCGTGATGCGTAGTTCGTGGCAGTGCGAGCCGATTGAAGGCATGGGCCTGGAATGCGGCATGGCAAGCGAAACACCTCGTTGCAGCTCGCGCAACAGATAACCCGCTTCTAATCTGGCGGCTGCCGAAAAGGGCGGCGTCTTTACTTGTCCATGTAGCCAGACCAGTGGCTTATCCTTAGGGCTCATGCTGGGTAGAATATGTCATATTCGACATTATTTCAAATGCGCTAGGCCTAAGGTCGTATAACCAAAGTGGGGCGGGGAAATGATTAATGGCAGAGACGATGCTGCTCGGCCACACTCAACCCGTACTGGTCGCCGGCGCCATGATGGTGCCCTGAGCCACCGCGCACAGGGTTTCCGAGCCGTCCTCGGCCACCGAGAACAGGTCGCAGCGGCACACCGCCGCCTGGCGGCCTGAGCTTTCCACCCGGGCGCGGGCCACCAGGGTGTCGCCCTTGGCCGCCTTCGTGTAGTTGATTTTGAACTCCAGGGTCAGGCCGTCGCCGTACAAGGAGCCGCCGGCGAAGGTCAGGGCGTTGTCGGCGAGATAGCTGAGTATGCCGCCGTGGGGGCGACCGTGTTGTTGCAGGAACTCCGGGCGCAGGGCCAGGGAAAGCTGGGCCTCCCCTTCCACGAAGCGATCCAGGCGCGCGCCCAGGAAGCGGCTGAACGGCTGCGCCGCGAGGACGCGTTCGCCGAGGGCCTGCATGTCTTGCGGTGTCATGGCGACTCCTCCAGAATGGCAATTAGAATATAATTCTAGAATAAGGTTCTAGCATGAGCGAAGCAAGTCCAGCGCGGCCCCGCGCCGGCGCCCGGGAGCGTGTACTGGCGGCGGCACTGGCCTGCGCCACCGAGAGCGGGATGGATGCGGTCACCATCGATGCGATCCGCGCGCGCAGCGGTGTCAGCGTGGGCAGCCTTTACCACCATTTCGGCGACAAGCAGGGTGTGTTCGCGGCCCTGTTCGTGGCCGGGGTGGAGCATTTCGGTGAGATCGCGATGGCGGCCATGGCGAAGGGGGATTCCGCCGAGGCGGGCTTGCGCGCTCTGGTGGAGGATTATCTGGACTGGGTTGTGACGCACCCGGACTGGGCGCGTTTCCTGCTCGCCGCTCGCCCGCGCCTGGAGAGCGCGGCTGGACCATTGCTGCGCGACGCCAACGGACGCTACTTCACGGCCCTGCGGGACTGGCTGAAACGCTGGCCGGAGACCCGACATCTGGCGGGACGTCCCGCTCTGGTGCTGGCCCTGGTGTTCGGTCCGGTGGACTATCTGGTCCGGCCCTGGCTGGACGGGCTGATGCCGGCCAGTCCCCTGGAGCATCGGGACGCGTTGGCGGACGCCGCAGTGCGGGCGTTACTGGGCGGGTAAGAGTGGGTCAGGCCGCATCCCGCTTAGCAATAGCGCGCAGCACCAGCCGGCACTGGTTGTCGCCGTACTCGCGGATGTCGGCGGCGGCCTGCTCGGCGTTGCGGGCGAGCACGTTTTCCAGCAGCCGCTGGAAGATCTTCAGTGACATGTCGAATTCGGTGGTGTCTTCCTGCAGGGCGATGTACGAGAAGCGCTTGAGCAGGGGCACCAGGTCTTCGATGTCGTCGGCCAGGTAGCGGTTGCGGGCGAAGCGGGCGGTAGCCATTTCCACGAAGCGGAAGGCCACCTGGTGGGCGCCGGGCATGTCGGCGTTGCGGTAGAGGCGCTCCAGCTCGGGCAGCATCATCGCCAGATCCTCGATCTCGCCGGGTTTCCAGTCCCGGGCGGCCTGGGCGGCCAAGTGGGAGAGCAGCAGGAACAGGAAGTTATACAGGTCGCGGACCTCGCTTTCCGTGACCTCGCACACCCGCGCGCCCCGGCGCGGTTGCAGCCGGATCAGGTGGCGCTTCTCCAGCAGCCTGAAGGCCTCTCGAAGTGAGTTGGTGCTCACATCCAGCTCTTTGGCGAGCTCCGCTTCCGGCAGTTTTTCGCCGGGCGCGAGGTCGCCGCGCACGATGCGCTCGCTCAGGTGTTCGGCGATCTGTTCACTGAGACTCACTGCTTTCAGCGACATGGGGCTCCTCCGGGTTCTGGCGGCTATTATCCGCGCACTTTCCTTCTGTGTCACGAATTGAGTTGTTTGACAATTCAAGAATTGCTGTTAATGTTGCCATCGAAGAATGACAAAGTAATGGCTGAGTCGGCCGGATCCGTCCGCTCGACCGCCTGCTGGCTAAAGACAGAGCCTGGCGAGGACCACGGCCAGGGAGGAGACGAACCATGTTCGCGAAAATGCATTCCGATACGATGCTGAAGCTTAAGAAGTGGGGTTATCTGGCTTTCTGGGCAGCGGTGCTGCCGTTGCTGCCCATGAGCGCCTTCATCGGCCGTGAGTCCGGCACCCAGGACTATTGGGCCTGGTTCCTGTATTTCGTGGTGTTCGGCATCATTCCGGTGCTCGATTACATCATCGGCAAGGACCCGTCCAACCCGGACGAGCACCAGCAGGTGCCGTCCATGAGCCAGGAGCGCATCTACACCAGCGCGCTGTTCCTGATGGGCTTTATCTGGCTGGGCGTGCTGTTCTTCTCCGGCTGGGTGTTCGTGAACAACGACTACTCCCTGCTCGGCCAGCTGGGCTGGATTGTCTCCATCGGCACCGTGGGCGGCATCATCGCCATCAACCTGGGCCATGAGTTCGTGCACAAGGACCCCAAGCTGGAGAACTGGATGGGCGGCCTGCTGCTCTCCTCGGTGACCTACGCCGGCTTCAAGGTGGAGCACGTCCGTGGCCACCACGTGCATGTGTCCACCCCGGAAGACGCGTCGTCGTCCCAGTACAACCAGGGCCTGTACGAATTCCTGCCGCGCGCCTTCAAGCACAACTTCCTGAATGCCTGGAAGCTGGAAAAGCAGTACCTGGAGCGCAAGGGTAAGAAGAACATCAGCCGCCACAACGAGCTGATCTGGTGGTATTCGATCTCCGCGCTGTTCGCGGTGGCCTTCGGTCTCGCGTTCGGCTGGATGGGCGTGCTGTTCTTCCTGGCGCAGAGCTTCGTGGCCGCCTTTACCCTGGAAGTGATCAACTACATCGAGCACTACGGCCTGCACCGCCGGGTCACCGACAAGGGCCGCTACGAGCGGGTGACCCCGGCGCACAGCTGGAACTCCAACTACCTGCTCACCAACCTGGCGCTGTTCCAGCTGCAGCGGCACAGCGACCACCACGCCTACGCCAAGCGCCGCTACCAGGTGCTGCGCCACTACGAAGAGAGCCCGCAGCTGCCGGGCGGTTACGCCGCCATGTACGTGCTGGCGCTGGTACCGCCGCTGTGGAAGAAAGTGATGAACCCCCGTGTGGAAGCCTACTACGAGGGGGAGATGGACCAGCTGTTCCGTGGCGAACGACGGGTCAACAACATCGCCTGATTTCTGCTCGGGACGAGCGATTCGACCCCTTTTGCCCCGCTACCCCGCGGGGCTTTTTTTGGGGTTCCCTTTAGCGCGTTCAGTCGCCGGTGAAGTCCGGCGCGCGCTTGTCGATAAAGGCCTGCACCGCTTCCTGGTGGTCCGAGGTGGAGTGGGCCAGCGCCTGCATGGCGGCGGACATTTCCAGCAGGGCGTCCAGGCGCAGGGAGCGGCCGGCCCACAGCAGCCGCTTGGTCATGCGCACCGCCTGGGTGGGGTTCACGGCGATGCGCTGCGCCAGGGCGCGGGCTTCGTCGAGAAGCTGGTCGTCCGGCACCACCCGGGACACCAGGCCGCAGGCCAGCGCTTCGTCCGCTTTGACGCGGTCGCCGGTGAGCGCCATCTCCGCCGCCTTGGAAAAGCCCACCACCCGCTGCAGCAGCCAGGCGCCGCCGTCGCCGGGGATGATGCCCAGCTTCACGAAGCTTTCCGCGAACCAGGCGCTTTCGCCGGCGATGCGCAGGTCGCACATGCAGGCCAGGTCGCAGCCGGCGCCCACCGCCGGGCCGTTCACCGCCGCGATCACCGGCACTTCCAGTTTCTCGAACGCCAGCGGAATGCGCTGGATGCCCTGCTTGTAGTTGAGCCGGGTCTTGGCCGGGCGGGCGTCGTTGAGGCCGCCGGCGGCGCCCATCTTCTTGACGTTGCCGCCGCTGGAGAAGGCGCTGCCGGCGCCGGTGAGGATCGCCACGCGGGCGTCCGGGTCGGTTTCCAGCCGCTCCAGGGCGGCCAGCAGCGCCTCGATCATGTCGTCGTCGGAGATCGGGTTGCGGGTTTCCGGGCTGTTCAGGGTGAGGGTGACGATGCCGTCTTGGTTTTGGTAGTGGACCAGTTCACTCATGGGGTCTCTCTTTGGGCTGTCTGCGGATGGGGCCGGCCACGGGCCGTACCGTGGAATGGGTAAAGCGGCTTGCCGTGGCGCCGCCGGACTTCTAATCTGGATCGACTCTGAAAGCCGTCCGGGAGAGCCTAATGCAATGAGCCACGACACGTCTTCATCCTCCACCGGCCGGGTGATCCTGCCCGCCCCGGACCTCGACTGGCTGGCCCTGCACCAGGAGCCGATTCTGGAACCGGAGCGGGCCATCATCGACCCGCACCACCATCTTTGGGACGCGCCCCGCCCGCGCTATCTGCGCGATGACATCGAGCGCGACCTGGCCGCCGGCCACGACGTGCGCGCCACGGTGTTCGTGGAGTGTTCCGAAGGGTACTACAGCGACGGCGACGAGGCGCTGCGCCCGGTGGGCGAAACCGTGTTCGCCGAGGGCGTGGCCGCCGCCACCGGCGGGCGGGTGTGCACCGGCATCGTCGGCTACACGGATCTGCGCCAGGGCGCGGCGGTGAAGGACGTGCTGGAAGCCCATCTGGAAGCCGGCAAGGGCCGCTTCCGGGGCATCCGCCAGTCCAGTGTCTGGGACCCGGACCCCAACATCCGCACCACCCGGCGGGTGCTGCCGGCGGGCCTGCTGCTGGACCAGGACCTGCGCCGCGGCTTCGCCGAGCTGGCGCCGCTGGGGCTGAGTTTCGACTGCTGGAACTATTTCCACCAGATCGACGACCTCACCGACCTGGCGCGGGCCTTCCCGGAGACCACGATCGTGCTGGACCACGTCGGCGGCGTGCTGGGCGTGGGCGATTACGCCGGCCGGGGCGAGCAGGTGTTCAGTGAGTGGCGCCGCGCCNTCGAGGCGCTGGCCGCCTGCCCCAATGTGTCGGTGAAGCTGGGCGGGCTGGGCATGCACAGCTGCGGCTTTGAGNTGGATCNNCGGCCCCGNCCGCCCTCTTCCCAGGANCTGGCCGACCTGTGGCGGCCCTGGTTCCAGGTNTGCGTGGACGCCTTCGGCGTGGAGCGCGCCATGTTCGAGAGCAATTTCCCGGTGGACCAGCTNTCCTGTTCCTACGCGGTGCTTTGGAACGCCTTNAAACGGCTGGCGGCGGNCTGCTCGGAGCACGAGAANGCGTCCCTNTTCCACGACACCGCCGCCCGCGTTTACCGGCTGGNCGTNTANCCGCGCGNTNCTANTCGTGNGGCNTGAGCGGNTGGCAGGCCGGCCCGTCGAGCACCTCGCCGCNGACGCCGAAGCGGCTGCCGTGGCAGGGGCAATCCCAGGTCTTCGAGGTGTCGTTCCAGTGCACCACGCATTTCATATGCGGGCAGATCGCGGAGACCGCCGAGAGCGCGCCGTTCTCGTCGCGGTACACCGCGACTTTGTCACCGTCACGGCGGACCACCCGCCCGCAGCCGGCGGGCAGGTCATCCAGGCCGTCGTCGTCCGGGGTCTTGCCCAGGTGGTCGTGGAGCATGTGCTTGCCCACGTGCAGGTTCTCCTCGCCCCAGCCGCGGGCGGATTTGGCCAGGGTGAAACGGCGGGAGGAGAAGCGCTCCGCCCANCGGTTCTCTTTGCCGAGGATGGTGTCGCTGATGATGCCCCCCAGCACGCCATACCAGGCGTCGCTGATGATGCCGCCCGCCAGCACGCCCCATACCAGGCCGTCGGCGCCGAAGCCGGTGGCGATGTATTGATTGGGCGCCACCGGGCTGGGACCGATCCAGGGCAGGCCGTCCGGGGCGCTGAACTGCTGCGCGCTCCAGCGATGGGTGGGCACGGAGGAGGCGCCCGGAAAGTGACGGCGCAGGTACTGGAAGAGGCGCTCGTTGCAGTTATCGTCGTGCACGGGTTCACCGGTCTTGTGCTTCTCGCCCACCGCGATCAGGTAATCGGCGCCCTCATGGTGATAATTGCGGATCGAGCACTGGTCGTTGGTGATCCAGAAGATACCGTCGGCGCCGGTGTCCNGGCTGACTTCAACGGCGGTGCCGTACTCCAGGGAGGCGGTCATCGCGGTCTGCGTCAGATTGATGCCCTTGGGGGTGTGGCTGGCGTGCACCACCTGGTCGGTGCGCACGGCNCCACGCTNGCACTCCACCCGGNNGCCTTTCCACTCGATCTGTTCGGCGCGGCTGTACTCGAAGATACGAACCCCGCGCGCGGTGGCCGCGTCGGCCAGNGCCTGGGTATACCGTAACGGGTTGANCTGAGCCTGATCGGCGATTTTNAAGCCGTTTTGCAGNGTGATGGTGCCCAGGCGCGCGTCCAGCGGGCCGGTCTCAAGGCCGGCGGCCTGGTGCGCCTCNTTCTCACGGTTGAGGTTGCTNAGNGTTNNGTCGTCCGCGGGGGAGGCNGCCACACGGTANAGCGGCCGGCGGTGGAAATCGCAGTCGTTACCCAGGCGGGTGACGGTCCGCTCGATCTCGTCCAGCGCTTCCCGGCGTGCCTCGACCACCTCGCGCAAGACGTCATCGCCCCACTTTTCGCGCACCGGCACCAGGCCCGCCGAGAGCGTGCTGTACAGATTGCCGGTGGAGCCGCCGGTGCTGCCACCGGCGACGGTGCCGCTCTCCAGAATCACCACGGACAGACCCTCCTCGGCAAGCCGCAGAGCGGTGCTCAGGCCGGTGATGCCGGCACCGATCACCACCACATCGGCGTGGGTGTCATGGTCGAGAATCGGATAGGGGTGATTCAGGTTCGCCAGATGCCATAGCGACTTCATAGTGTACCTCCTTGTCTGGCACGGCGGCCCGGCGGGGCCGCCACGCGTCACCGGCGTCCATTGCCGGCTCAGTCAGAAGGTCACTGTAGCGCTTCGCCCGATGCCTGTGGGCGGCGCGTGCACGGTAATAACAGGATTTTACCTTGGCGGAAGTGTTACTGGCGCCAGAACAGCGGCGTGAACAGCACCAGGAAGGTGAAAATCTCCAGACGGCCGAGCAGCATCAGCAGGGTCATCATCCACTTGGCGGAGTCGGTGATGTTGGCGAAGCCGCCGCCCACCTGGCCGATGCCCACGCCCAGGTTGTTGATCGACGCGGCCACCGCGCTCACCGCGGTGGTCAGGTCCATGCCGGTCGTGGTGAACAGCAGGGTGAAGATCACCGACAGGGTAATATACACGCCGACAAACCCCCACACCGCCTGCAGCACCCGATCGTTGACCACATGCTTGCCAAAACGCAGCGCGAACACGCCGTTGGGGTAAATCAACCGGCGCAGTTCGCGGATGCTGTGGCGGAATACCAGCGCGGCGCGGACCACTTTCATGCCCGCCGCCGGTGGAGCCGGCGCAGCCCCCGATAAAGCTGGTGAATACCAGCAAGTAGCGGAATAAAACCCGGCCAGGCCGCGGCGTTGGTGCTGGTCAAGCCGGTGCCGGTGCCGAACGACGCCACCTGGAACGCCGCGTGGCGGGTGGCTTCCTCCGGGGGCTTCATGAACGCCGAAAACCAGCAGGCCGCCGCCCACCATCAGCGATGTAGAGGAGCATCAGGCCGATGAAAGAAACGGCATTCCGGGTCGCGCATGTAGGCGAGCAGGCTCTTGCCGCGCCACACCGCGAAATGCAGCGCGAAACTAATACCGCCGATCAGCATGAACACGGTGGCGATAATGTCGATGGGCGTGCTGTTCCAGTACGCCATGGACGCATCGTGGGTGGAGAAGCCGCCGGTGGAAACAGTGCTGAAACTGTGGCAAATGGCATCGAACACAGTCATGCCGGCCAGCCAGTAGGCCAGCGCGCAGGCGATGGTGATGGCCAGGTAGACGTACCACAGCGCCTTGGCGGTTTCGGCGATGCGCGGCGTCAGCTTGGACTCCTTCATCGGGCCGGGGATTTCCGCTTTGTACAGCTGCATGCCGCCAATGCCCAGCATCGGCAGGATCGCCACCGCCAGCACGATAACGCCCATGCCGCCCAGCCACTGCAGCTGCTGGCGGTAAAACAGCATCGACTTGGGCAGGTCGTCCAGGCCCGAGAGCACCGTGGCGCCGGTGGTGGTCAGGCCGGACACGGATTCGAACACCGCGTCGGTGAAGCCCACCGGCACCGCGTCGGAAATCAGCATCGGCAGCGCGCCGATCACCCCCAGCACCGACCAGAACAGGGTCACCACCAGGAAGCCGTCGCGCACCTGCAGCTCCGCGCGCTGGCGGAAGAACGGCAGCCACAGCGCCAGCCCCAGCAGCATGGAGATGGTGAACGACACCAGGAAGGGCCCTTCGCTGCCGTCCCGGTACAGATAGGCCACCGCCACCGGCGGCATCATGGTGAAGCTGAAGACCACCAGCAGCAGGCCCAGAATCTTCGAGATCAGCGCGAAGTGCATGGGCAGGGTCCCCTAGAAGAACGTNAAACCAACTTGGAACAGTTTTTCCACGTCCCGAATGCGGCGTTTGTCGATCAGGAACAGAATCACGTGGTCGTCCGGNTCGATGACGATGTCGTCATGGGCGATCAGCACNTTCTCGCCGCGCACCACGGCGCCGATGGTGGTGCCCTCGGGCAGGTCGATGTCCTCNATGGCGCGGCCCACCACCTTGGAGGACTTGGCGTCGCCGTGGGCGATCGCCTCGATGGCNTCNGCNGCGCCCCGGCGCAGGGAGTAGACGTTGACCACGTCGCCGCGCCGCACATGAGTGAGCAGGCTGCCGATGGTGGACTGCTGCGGCGAGATCGCGATGTCGATGTCGTGGCCCTGCACCAGGTCCACGTAGGCCGGGTTGGCGATCAGCGTCATCACCTTGCGTGCGCCGAGGCGCTTGGCCAGCAGCGACGCCATGATGTTGGCCTCGTCGTCGTTGGTCAGCGCGCAGAACACGTCGGTGTTCTCGATGTTGGCCTTGAGCAGTTCGTCGCGGTCGGTGGCCAGGCCTTGCAGCACCACGGTATGGCCGAGCCGCTCGCCNAGCCATTCGGCCCGCTGCGGCGAGCGCTCGATGATTTTCACGTTGTAGCGGTGCTGGATGCTCTTCGCCAGCCGGTAGCCGATGTTGCCGCCGCCGGCGATCAGCACCCGCTTGTAGTTGTGCTCCAGGCGGCGCAGCTCGCTCATCACCGCGCGGATGTCGTTCTTGGCGGCGATAAAGAACACTTCGTCGTCCGCTTCGATGACGGTGTTGCCCTCGGGAATGATCGGCCGGTTGCGCCGGAAGATCGCCGCCACCCGGGTGTCCACGTTGGGCATGTGCTTGCGCAGCTCGCGCAGCTCGTTGCCCACCAGCGGGCCGCCGTAATAGGCGCGCACCGCCACCAACTGCACGCGGCCGGTGGCGAAGTTGACCACCTGCAGGGCGCCGGGGTGCTCGATCAGCCGCTTGATGTAGTCGGTGACCACCTGCTCCGGGCTGATGATCACGTCGATGGGAATGGCGTTTTCGTTGAACAGCTTGTCCGCGCGGCTGGTGTAGTGGGCGGTGCGGATACGGGCGATCTTGGTGGGGGTGCGGAACAGGGTGTAGGCCACCTGGCAGGCGACCATGTTGACCTCGTCGGAGTTGGTGACGGCGATCAGCATGTCGGCGTCTTCGGCGCCGGCTTCCTTGAGCACCCAGGGATAGCAGCCCATGCCGAGCACGGTGCCAATGTCCAGACGGTCCCCCAGTTCCCGCAAGCGCTCGCCGTCGATGTCGATGACGGTGATGTCGTTGCGTTCCCCCGCCAGGTTCTCCGCCAGGGTGCCGCCCACCTGGCCGGCACCGAGAATGATGATCTTCATGATCGCTGGTCGGTCACCTTGTTGTCGTCGGCCGCCTTGCGTTTATGCAGGCAGGCCAGATAAAAGCCGTCGGGCCCGTTATCCCGTGTCAGCAGTTGCCATCCCGCCGCCACCGGGGCGGCGTCGGCCGGCCGCTCGGTGCGGTCCTCGGCGTCGTCGGTGCGCGCCAGGAACGCCGTGATCTGGCGGTCGTTCTCGTCGCGCAGCACCGAGCAGGTGGCGTACACCAGCCGGCCGCCTGGGCGCAGAAGCGGCCATAGTGCATCCAGCATGCGCGCTTGTAAATCCACCAAGGGTGGCAGGTCGGTGCGCCGGCGGTGCCATTTCACGTCCGGCTGGCGGCGCAGAATACCGCTGGCGGAACAGGGCGCGTCGAGCAGGATGGCGTCGAAGGGTTCGCCGTCCCACCAGGCGGCCGGCTCGGCGGCGTCGCCCTGTACCAGTTCGGCCTCGGCGCCGATGCGGCGCAGCGCGTCGCGCACCCGGTCCAGGCGGCGCGCGGACAGGTCCAGGGCGGTGACCCGGGCACCGGGGAAGGCTTCCAGAATCTGGCCGGTCTTGCCGCCGGGGGCGGCGCAGGCGTCCAGCACCCGGCCGCCGTCCGGCGCCGCCAGCTGCTCCACCGGCAGCTGGGCGG
>FUFK010068245.1_pt1 | contig 36421 bp, 29 predicted proteins | sample 1021851 | NCBI WGS metagenome assembly FUFK01 (sample SAMEA51879418, study PRJEB19060) | metagenome | reverse complement strand
GATAATTGTAAAAAGAAAAAACTAGTAAAAATTGCTGAGAAGGTAGATATTATACCCAATGAAAAGATTTCAGAAACTGAAACAAAGGTATTGATAATAACTAAAAATAGTAAACCTTTGTCAAAGAGCTATGATCTCTTAAATAAGATTAGTTTGTCTTCATTAAATAAAAAATTATTTATCAAAACTAATAGTCTATTAGGTAAACAAAACTCAAAAAAATTATGGTTTGATAAATCATTTAATACTACTTTACCTAGTGTTTGGATCGAAAAAAATATAAAATATTAATATAAAAAAGAATATTGAAAAATAAGGGTTTAACTATTGATTAGCTTAAATAAGAACCATTCAATTAATGGGAAATATGTCTCAAATTCCCTTATTCAAGAATTAACTGAGAGTAAAACCTCAGATAATTTGTCCAAAAATCTTTTAAGAGATGGTTATGTATTTATACGTAAGGTCTATAGAAAAAATGATATCCAAAATGCAAGGAAAACAATTTTAAAAAAGTTGTACAAAGTAGGTGAATTAAAAGAACCTTACCAAAATGGTATCTTTTCGGGCATTTCTAAAAGAAGAGAATTTTATCCAACAACTTTTGATTTAGGTAAATTTTGGCAAGAAATAAGTGAATCAGATGAACTTAGAAAAGTAATACATGGAAAAGAAATAATTAAAGTTTTTGAAAAAATTTTTCAACAAAAAGTAGATCATTTTTCATTTGCATGGCTACGAACAATTATAAAGGGAAAAGCTAGCCCTCTCCATTTAGATCATCCTTACATGAATAGGGGAACAGATAAACTTTTAACCTGTTGGACACCATTGGACCATATTAATAAAAATGAGGGTACATTATTTATTTTGAAAAACTCACATGAATGGAATGATATTAAAGAAAATTTCTTGAATCACGACATTGACCTCAATCCTAAAGTTCCAGGACACATTTTGGAAAATACTTTTGATTTAGTAAAAAGAAAAAAATCTTGCTTTTTAACTAGTAGTTTTGATGAGGGGGATTGTTTAATTTTTGGAATGTTTACTGTTCATGGTTCTTTTGATAATAACACAACAACTGGGAAAATAAGATTATCATGTGACACTCGCTTTCAACCGCATTCAGAACCTATGGATCATAGATTTTCAGGTAGAAATCCAGCTGCTCATAAAGGTCTAGGCTATGCTTGTTTATCCTCTTCAGTTCCATTAACTGAAAATTTAAAGAATAAATAAAAAAAAACTAATATTTATTCTGTATTGTCGTTAAAGTATGTAGCAAAGTTGGAGGAAAAGCTTTCTTTTAAGAGAGCTTTTTTTTTTGTAATTTTTACTAATAAAAGATTTATTTTTTTTTAAAAATTAAAAACTTTAATTTTATATCTGGCATAAATATTGCTTATTGATTTTTGAGAAGAAGATGAAGGTTTCACATAATCATACCTTTACATCCATTCTCCCTTCTGAGCCAGTAATGCAATTGTATTGCTGGCTCTATTATAAAATATATCTAAATCGCTCCAGCTTTTAGTAAATCTTGTATATGAGTGATACCAATGGGTTCATTTTTATTATTTATCACTACGAGGACACCGATTTTATGGTCATTCATTATCTTAATTGCCTCGGAAATAAATATATCGTCTGTAACTGTAATCGGGTTTAGAGTAGCAATTTCACCAGCTTTCTTTTCAAANAGTTGGTNAATGTGCCTTCTTATATCACCATCTGATATTACCCCTTTGAGTTTTTTTTCTTTTACCACAACGGCATATCCAAAACCTTTAGATGTCATATTTAATAATGTTTCCTGCATGGACATTTCAGGATCAACTGAAGGTATCTTGTCTTTAACATGCATTAAATCTTTAATTTTAAGCATTTGAGCACCCAGTTTCCCACCAGGATGAAAAACCTTAAATTGATTAATATCAAACTTTCTTTTATGCATTAGGCTTACTGAAATAGCATCGCCAAGTGCCAGCATCATAGTTGTCGAAGTAGTAGGAGCCATTCCAATTGGGCATACCTCTGGTTGAGATGGAAGACAAAGAGGAAAATCGGCTGATTTCATTAATGTACTCTCAGGATTTGACGAAATTGTAGCAAAAGGAATAGCAAACCTTTTTAGGTGGTTTAACATATCTTTCAATTCTAATGTTTCTCCAGAATTTGATATTAAGATACATATATCATTTTCTAGTATCATTCCTAAATCACCATGACTAGCTTCTGTTGAGTGAATAAAATAAGATGGTGTTCCAGTACTGGCTAAAGTTGCTGAAATTTTTTTTGCAATATGGCCTGATTTTCCAATTCCAGATATGACAATTCTACCAGTACATTCGTACACTTTATTTATAAATAATTCAAAACAGGTTGGTAAGTTTTTTGATAAAACTGAAAGAGCATTAGATTCTATTTCAATTACATTTTTTGCAATATCTTTTATTTTATTATTGTCAAAATGCATTTTTAAATTTTAATTATACTTAAATAAAAAGTTATTCTTCTCTATTATTCTTTTTTAAATAAATAAACAACTGTTCTGATAATGAATTATTACATTCAAGTGAAAGTATATATGCTTGTGTAGCAAAAAAACATGAGGTATCTAAATCCAAAGATTGGTTTGATTTTTTTGCAAATAAACGGACTAATTTTGAATATTTTTTCTTCTTGAAATAAGAATTAATTTTTTGATTTATTTTTTTTTTCATTTTAATTTATTAATTTTTATTTAACAAATTCTGAGCTACCCATTTATGAAAACAATGAGTAGGTCCATCCATAACTGGTGAAAATTTACCACCGTCAAAATGAACACTATTTCTTCCTTTTTGCATTCCCTCAACNACTGATATATCTTCTTTAAAAATCTTTTCCCATTGTTTTTTGTTCTTTTTTCTGAGTTGGGTATTTGTTTTTTTCTTTGAATAATAAATATTAATTGTCTCTAATGTTTTTTTTGGTCCTTTCGGGAGTAGGATTATGGAATAGGTATGATCTTTATGAACACCTAACAAAACGTTTGGGTATATCGCTAGATATTCTGCAGAGTTCTGCCATTTCTTTGATAAATTTTTAAAATTTGGAAATTTAGTTTTTTTTGGTCCTTCAATTTGTTTATAAAGTAAAGTCCCTTGTCCTGAATAAAATCCTGGATTCTCAATATTATAATGATCTTGCAATCGAGAATAAGAGTTAAGGTCTGGGTGGACCCATGGTAAATGATAACTTTCACAATAATTTTCAACAGCTAATTTCCAATTACATTTTAATTTTAATTTAAATTTACTGTCTCTTCCACCATGGTATTGTTTTTGATTAAATTCAGACCATCTACTAATCGCTACTGACATATGTTCTTCAAAATTTGGCGCATTTCCATTAATGTTGACCCATATTATATTCTGCCATATGTAACTTTTAATTTCTAAAAGTCCCAAATCTTTTTTATTAATCCCGTTATGCAAATTTTTTCCTGGTCCTCCAACATGTGGTGTACTAATTAAATCCCCATTTTTTGAGTAACACCAACTATGATATGGACATCTGATAGCACCTTCAATTTTTTTTGCTTTTTTAATTAATATCATCCCTCTATGTCTACAAACATTTAAAAAAACTTTAATTTCATTTTTTTCGTTTCTTAGAAGCAGAAGTGGGATGTCAATAAATGTTAATGGTTTTGCATCTCCTGGTTCTGGTATCTCATCTGCCACCATTACCCCAGCCCATTGATCAAAAATTAAAACTCTTTTTTCAACATCATATTGTTTATTATCTATATAATTTTTGTTTGGTAATCCATTAGATTGTTCAATATTTTTTAGTACAGAATTTAATTCTTTATTAATCATTTATGTTAATCTTTTTTTATTATTAAAAATAATTAACTATGATATTATAATTAATCATAAATAGATATTATTAATTTTTAATTAGTTTTACATGGATTTATTGTCATTTATAATCAAATATGAGTAAAAAATTAAAAGATGCTTATACACTTAGTTCTAAAGAAGATACTATTAATTTATATAAGTACTGGTCTAAGGACTATGATAAAGATTTTGCAGTTAGAAATAATTATAAGTCACCCCAAAAAGTAGTTAAATATTTTTTAAAATATTCAAAACAAAATGATACTCCGATACTAGATGTTGGAGCTGGCACTGGTTTAATAGGAGAATATCTTAATAATTATGCGAAACTTAACATACACGCAGTAGATTTTTCAAAAGAAATGTTAGATCAAGCAAGAAAAAAGGGTTGTTACACAAAAATTATAAATGCTGACTTGAATCATAAACTCGAAATAGCAAGTAATACGTATGGTGCCGTCTTAAGTTCTGGAACATTTACACACGGACATCTTGGGTCAAGCGTTTTAAATGAGTTATTAAGAATTGTAAAACCCGGTGGATTATTTGTTATCAGTATTCACCAAGATATTTATGTGAAAAGTGGATTTAAAAAACAGTTTAAAGTATTAGGCACTAAAATTTTAAACCTGATTAATCATAGAGTCAAAATTTATGGGAAGAAAAAAACCCAAAAAACAAATGATGATAAGGTTATAATTTCAACATTTAGGAAAAATTTTTAGTTTTGCCCATCAATAATGGTTGCTGCTCCTGTAACTGCTGCACCTGCTTTACAGTCTTCAAAAAATATCTCACCAAATACACATCCAGCAGCAACATTTTTAGCTAATCTTTCTCCTTCTGGTGTAAGATATTTTGTCTGACAAGCAGTTAAAACAAATATAAACAATGTCGATATTAAAATTTTTTTCATTTTAAAAAAAGATTCCTGTATTTTATAAGTTATAATGACTAGTAGTTAATTCTCTTACATTTATTAATAAATTTTTCAAGTAAAATGAAATATTTTTATTTTTTTATTGCAAAATGAGCATTACTAAGATTTACCTAGTAAAAGTGTAGGAAATTTTGCTATGGATTTAAAGTTTCATCATATTAATTTGGTTTCAAAAAACTTAGATGAATTAAATAATTTTTATAATAATATTTTAGGTTTAGAATCTTTATCACCTGACAATTTTTTAAGAACACAATCTTCTGACAAAAAAGGTTATTCAGGAAAAATAAAATTTGTGAGTGATGGTAATATTCAAATGCATCTTGCTGAAAAAGATTTAAATGTTGCCGCAGAAAATAAACAATTTTTAAATCCTGTTGAAAGAGGTCATTTAGCATTTAGAACTGATAACATTGAAAAAATAAAGCAGATTTTAAAAAAAAATAATATTCAATATGCTGATTATGGAAATGCTTTCTCTAAAGAATGGCATCAGATTTTTTTTCATGACCCCGAAGGAAACGTTATTGAAGTTCATCAGGAAATATTGAAAGAAAAATAAAATACCATTAAAGATGTGAGAGATTACAATAATGATTGTAAATTGTGGTAATTCACCTTCTGGCGATAAAGTNAAAAAAATTTACATCAAAAAAGGAGTTTTGGAAGCCACTATTTTGACTTATGGTGCTACCTTACAAAAATTAAAAATTAGGAATTTTGATCAATCATTAGTTTTAGGATATCAAAATTATAAAGATTATTTTTTTGATAAGAATTACCTGGGTTGTACTGTTGGCAGATTTTCAAATAGGATAAAAGATGCTCAATTTAAATTGGGAAATAAAACTTTTCATTTAAATAAAAATTACCTGAATAAACACACTCTTCACGGTGGAAACTTAGGATCAGGCGCTCAAAATTGGGAAATTTTTGATTATGGGAAAAATTTTGTTTGTTTATCTCTATTTTTACCAGACGGTCACATGGGATTTCCTGGAAATTTAAATGTTTACCAATATATCACAATTCAAAAAAAAGGTATTTTGGATGTCAGATTTTTTGCAACTACTGACCAAGCCACTCCATGTAGCTTCTCTAATCATTATTATTTTAATCTAGATGCTTCTGAAACTACGGAAGAACATTTTCTTAAAATTAAAAGTAAATATTTTCTTGGCATAGATAAGNATTTAATACCAACTAAAAAAATTAAAATTAAAAAAAAGAGGAAATTTAATTTTCAAAAATTTAAAAAAATAAACAATACAATAAATTTAGATCATAATTTTTGTCTCTCTTCTAAGAAGAAAAATATACGAACTGTTGCTTTTCTTAAAAGTAAAAGAAGTGGTATAAAAATGAAACTAGAGACAACCGAAGTTGGTTTGCAAGTTTACAACGGAAGCAATTTATCTGGTCATTATGAATTAACTAATGGTCAATCTCTTATACCATATTCTGGAATTGCCCTGGAACCACAGTATTGGCCAGATTCACCTAATCGAAATTTTCCAAGTAGTAGTATATTAATTCCAGGATCTACTTATGAGCAACATACAAAGTTTTCTTTTTATTTATAATAAAAAATTATTTTTCAGCCATAATAACCATATTAGTTGCATTCTTTTTAACTATTTTTGTAGTTTTGAATCCAGCATTTTCTAAAATTTTAAAAAGTTTAGTTGGTCCAGCTTGAGCACCTAGTGCTAATCCTTTTTTTTGTGATTTAGAGGTTGGAACACAACCCATAGTTGAAAATGCATAATACATCTGTCCAATGGTATTAAAATTTTCTTCTGGATCATCTGCTGCTGAAGGTTCAATTAATATCAAAGTTCCATCATTCTTCAAATGGTTGAAGGCGTATTTTGATGCACCCAAAGGATCCCCCATATCGTGTAAACAGTCAAAAAAAGTAATTATATCAAATTCTCCATCATAATTTTCTGCATCTGCTACTTTAAAAATAGCATTATTAATTTTCATTTGCTTAGCTTCTTTATTAGCATTTTCTATTGAGGGTCTATGTATATCAAAGCCATAAATTTTTGAATTTTGAAAAGCATTGGCGATCATCAAAGAGGAAACTCCAAATCCGCAACCAATATCAGCAAAATTACAACCATCTTGTAATTTTTTTTCTACACTTGGAATTGCAGGAATCCATTTTTCAAGTAAATTTGCTGAATATGAGGGTCTAAAAAATCTTGCAGTTCCAGAAAAAATGCAAGGGTGGGAATCACTATAATTTACACCTTTTCCAGTTTTAAATGCCTCTCTTACATTATCAATATTATGAATATTTCCACTTAAAATATCATATGCTCCAAGCATAAAAGCGGAACTTTCCTCAAATGCGAATACAGATTTTTGTTCTTCAGACAGATAAAATTTGGAGACTCGATCAGTATGAGACACATAACCAGCTGCACACATGGCAAGCAACCACTCTCTCGCATATCTTTGGTCAATTTTTGCATAATTAGAGAACTCACTTTCTGTACAGGGTCCTTTTCTACCTAAAACATTGAAAAGACCGAGTTCATCTCCAATTCGCATAAGAGGAATTAAAGCTGATGCAGAAACATCTTGCATAATTTTCCATTGAAGCTTTTTTAACTCATCTATAGATAATTCCTTATTAAACATTTTATCCTCATTTTTTCAAAAGTCATAATAGTGGTACTAAATTTGCAATAAAACTTTTGGTTGAAAGCTCAGCCCTGTTTGTAAAAGGTATGTCTGCTTTCCTCCAACTTGCCATTAGAAGCCTCATTAAATTTATGGGGCTTCTTTTCTTATAACTCTAAATTTAATATTATTTCAAAAAAAAATCTGATAATATTTGATTTNGGGGGTAAATAATGAGTTTTAGAGCTGTAGATATGTTTGGGAATTGGTCATTTCCTACCGATATTAAATTCGGGTGCGGTGAAATTAATAAACTAGTTGATTCTTGCAAGGAATTAAACTTAAAGAAACCGCTTCTAGTAACAGATAAGAACATTAGTGAAACAGAAATCAGATTTAAAATATGTGATTTACTAAAGAAATCAAAAATTAAATTTGATATCTTTCATAATATAAGTGGTAATCCTACGGATCTTGAATTAGATAACGCAATTCAAGTTTTTAAATCTAATCAACATGATAGTGTTATTACTTTTGGTGGAGGATCTGCATTAGATGTTGGTAAAATGGTCGCCTTTATGGCCAAACAAATTTTGTCTTTATGGGAATTTGAAGATATTGGTAATAATTGGAAAAAAGCTAATTCTAATAGCATATATCCAATAATTGCAATTCCAACAACTGCAGGAACTGGTTCTGAGGTGGGTCGTGCCAGTGTTATAACGAATTTGAGCAAACAAGAAAAAAAAATAATTTTTCACCCAAAAGTACTACCTAGTAAAGTTATATGTGATCCTGAACTAACAGTNAGTATGCCAGCAAATATAACTGCTGGTACTGGTTTAGATGCTTTTGCGCACAGTGTAGAAGCCTTTTGTAGTCCTCATTATCATCCCATGGCTCAAGGTATTGCTCTAGAGGGTATGAGGTTAGTTGTAGATAATTTGTTAAAAGCTTATGAAAATCCTTATGATTTAACGTCAAGATCAAACATGATGTGTGCTGCATTAATGGGAGCAACTGCTTTTCAAAAAGGTTTAGGTGCTATTCATGCTATGAGTCATTCCATTGGTGCATTAGCAAATAGTCATCATGGAACTACTAATGCTGTTTGTATGTTACCAGTTTTGAGGTTGAATAGTAATATTGTATCAGAACTATTTGATAACGCTTCAGCCTATTTAGGAATAAAAGGCGGATTTAAAGGTTTTTATAAGTTTGTAGAAAAACTTAATCTAGATCTTAATATTCCTAAAAATTTAATAGAATTAGATGTAAAAAGAGATGCTATAGACCTACTGGTAAGTAAATCCCTAAGAGATCCATCGTGCAATGGAAATCCTGTAAAATTAACCCACCAAAATATGTACAAACTTTTTGAAGAAACTTTTGATAGCTAATAATAAACTAATTAAATCATTTTTTGAGTAAAAATTGATATGGGATACTTTTATGCTTTTTTTTGTGTTTTAGTATGGAGTTTTATTCCTATAATATCAAGGTTGGGTCAAATTACACTGAATTTTTACCAGTTACTTTTTTGGTCTAATGTTATATCTACAATTGTTTTAGGTCTTTTATATTTTATATCAAATGGACGGAAAACCAATTCTATGTCTATTAAAGACTATTTATATAATTTGATTTTAGGATCATTAGGTTGTGCATTATATTATTTATTTTTATACTATGGGTACTACAATGGAAACAGTATTGAAGTACTTATTATCCAATATACTTGGCCATTACAGATGATTATATTAAGTTCCTTGTTATATAAAGAAAAATTAAGAATTTCAAAACTCATTGCAGTTCTTTTTGGTTTTTTTGGGATTGTGATAATAGTGGTAAAAGGAGATTTTAAAGAAATTTATTTTTCTGGAATAAGTATAAGTCTTCTTGTTTTGTTAGGTGCTTTTTGTTTTGCTTTATTTTCAGTGCTAAGTAAGAAATCAAAAGTTGAATTATTTCACTTTACATTTATCATTTTTTTAGGAGGCACTATAACTTCTAGTGTTGCTCTAATATTTTTCTCTACCTTCCAGTTTCCATCAGCTAAAGAAATAGCTCCTATNATAGCTAATGGTTTATTAATTAATGGAATATCTTATATTTTCTGGATAAAAGCCTTAAAATCGATATCGGTTACTAGCTCTGCTGTATTTGTTTTCTTTACACCTATATTATCTTTAATTTGGATTTTAATATTTTTTAATGAACAGTTTTACTTATCATATATTATCGGAGGTTTTTTAGTACTTTTTTCAGGTATGTATTGTTTGAAAGAAAAAAGTAGTAATATCTAAAAAATTATGAATGAAAATTTATTTGTAAGCCCTTGTATAGGTATATGTACTATTGATCAAAATACTCAGCAATGCATTGGTTGCGGTAGAACTTTAGAGGAAATCTCGAAATGGACACAACTGAGTCATGTTGAAAAAATGATAGTGATGAAAAGATTGGGTTATGGGAAAAGAAAAAAAAGGAAAAGATTACAGAAGAAAGCTATGAAATAGTTACTTCTTTAAATCTCTAAAACCCTTTCTGAATTCATTTTTTAAATCATCAAAGTTTTCTAATCCAACTGAAACTCTAAAAAAACTTTCTGTAATTCCCATTTTCTTTCTCTTGGGTTTTGATAGACTACGATGTGAACTAGAAGATGGGTGTGATAGGGTAGTCCCTACATCCCCTAAAGTAGGTGCAAAAGAAATACGATTTGCATTTTTTGCAAATTTATCTGCAGAGGTACGATTTCCTTTTAATTCAAAACTTACCATGTTACAGCTATTTCCTTTAAATATTTTTTTGAAAATCTTTATATCAGGATGATTTCCAAGCTTTGGATAAATCACATTAATTACCTCAGGTCTTTTTTGNAACCATAAAGCAAGTTTTTCAGCATTTTCCTGACATCTTTTAAATCTTACTTGAAAGGTGTTCAACCCCCTTTCGGCAAGCCAACATTCAAAAGGACTGGGAGTAAGTCCGGTCGTTACAGCATAATCATAAATTGGCTTAAAAATCTTAGATTGATTTGTTGCAAAATAACCTAAAGTCACATCAGAATGACCAGCTAATAATTTAGTAATTGAATGTATAACAACATCTGCGCCCAAATCTAATGGTTTCATTGTTAACGGAGTTGTAAATGTGTTATCAACAACTAATAAAATATTATTTTTCTTACAGACTTTTGCAATGTTTATAATGTCAGATATTCTAAGTGTAGGATTTGAAATAAGTTCAATAATCACAATCTTTGTATGTTCTGTAATGGATTCTAGTACATTTTTATAATTAGTCGTATCAACTAATGAGGTTTTTATACCAAGTCTTGGTAAATCTTCCTGAAGTAATCTTAATGTTCTTCCATAAAGTTGATCACCTCCAATTACGTGTTCTCCAGATTTGCATAGACCAAATAAAACAGCCGCAATTGCAGACATCCCAGATGAGGTAATAAACCCAAATTTAGAATTTTCTAACAAATTTATTCTTTTAGCTAATATGTCTGAATTAGGATGTTTTTCCCGAGCGTAAGTATATCCAGATATTTCACCATTATAAATTTTATCTAAGGTACTAGGATCTTTTGTAACATAAACATTTGATTGTATAATAGGAGAAACAAGTGGTGTTGATGAGTTAGGTGCTAAGCTAGTTGGTCTGATAAGTGTTTTTTTCAATAGANTTTCCTTTNTTTAAAATTTTATCAAATTAACAGCTGACTATATGCAGAATTAAGGTTCTAATGCATACCGTACTTTATGTGTAATTTATTTGCTTCCTTAATAGCATCATTATCCAAAATAAAACCTAAGCCTGGAGAATTATTTACTGGCCAATTCATTTTATTAAAATAATTATCATCTTTTTTAATAATGTCCCACTCTAAAAATCTTAGCATAATCTGATTTGCGTCATCTATATTTGGTATAGAAACTCCCAACTGATGTGAAGCATATGCAGTAATACCACTCTCATAGAGTCCATGAATACATATATTTATTCCTGCAGCTTCGGCTAAATATGAAATTTTTTTTAAATTTAAAATACCTCCAGTTTCATGAATACCTATCGTAATTATATCAGCAGCATTAAATTTACAAATATTGAATGCATCATATAAAGTAAAAACAGATTGATCAGCAGCTATTGGAATTGAGCTTTTTTCTTTTGCGTTAATTAAAGCTACTAAACTCTCTGCATTACATGGTTGTTCTATAAACTCAATATTAAAATCTTTTACTCGATCTATTATCCATCTCATCTTTAAAATTGGCCAATGTTCGTTTGGGTCAACTCTAAGCCTTTTTTCAGTCCCAATATTGAGCCTAGTATTTTTTATTATCTCTATGTCATCATCTATATTATTTGTTCCAACTTTTATATAAATCGTTTTATAACCTTCATTTGCTAGTTTTTTTGCATCAGTAGCAATCTCAAAAGCGTTTTCACCTTGTGCAAAACCAAAATAGCTTATTTCTTCATGTGATTTGCCTCCTAACAATTTATACAAGGGTTTATTTAATTCTTTGCCTTTAGCATCCCAAATAGCCATTTCAATTCCAGAAATTAATTGATTAGCAAACCTAGGTGCTGAGCAAGTACCTTTAGCTTGAAAAAGATACTGATAAACATCTTTAAAAATTTTTTCGTTTTCATAAATATCTTTTCCAATTATTAAATTTTTGACCTGATTTAGCAAAGCTAAAATGGCATTGCAACTTGGAGTAGAAATAGTTTCTCCGTAACCTTCTATTCCTTTATCAGTAATAAGAGTAACAAGTATCAATTCAGCTCCTTTTGTTATTCCTTGAGCCCAGTAATAAGGCTTTTTGTACGGAATGAATAAGGGAGTAAATTGTAGATCCATAATCTTCATATTATTGCAGACCCCTAATTTTATTTAATAATTCTCTATTAATTTTTCTCAATCCACCGTCTAATCTATTATGATGCCGTCTTTGACCTGGGAGACGCACACCACTCAATTTTTCTAATTTTTTTAAAAAATCTGATGAATGTTTTTCCCAATTTTTTCCAGCAACTAATTTTGGATTGATTGCGATAATTAATTCTCCCCCCTTAGGTGGGCCACCATCATTATTATCTGTTTCTCCTGCTTCATAAGAAAAATTATCACCAGTCAGTCCAGCAGAAAGTAATTCTACCATCAAAGAAATTGCAGATCCTTTATAACCTCCAAATGGCAATAAAACACCTTTTATTACTTCTTTTGGATCATTGGATGCATTACCATCGGGACCTAATCCAGTTCCCTCTGGTAGTTGATGGCCATCCCTGGCAGCAATTTGCACATCACCCATAGCAAGCCTAGAAGTAGCCATATCAAATACAACAGGTGGTTTTCCAGTTCTTGGCCACGCAAAAGATATTGGATTTGTCCCAAAAAAAGCTTTTTTTCCACCTGAAGGTGCAACCATTGGTTTTGCAGCAGTACAAGCGATCCCCACTAAGCCTCTATTTGCTAAAAACTCAGTTTCAGGCCACAATGCCGCGAAATGAAAAGTATTAGTAATTTTCATAATTGCAATACCAAGTTTTTCAGAAACACTTGCTAAGATAGGTAAGCCTTTTTCTAGAGCATAAGGGGTAAATCCAAAATTTCCATTTACAGAAATGATTGCAGGTAAACTGTTATCTATGATAGGTTCTGCATTTCCTATTACTTTACCTGATTTTAAAGATGCTACGTAACCAGGTATCCTAAATAAACCATGTGATAAGGATCCATCCCTTTCGGCATCATGTACAATTTTAGCGAGGGCACTTGCATTATTTTTATTACATCCATTATTTATAAATACATTGAAAGCTAAATCGTAAATGTCTGTTAGACTTAATTTCTCACTATCGTTTGTTGACATTCTTCCTCTATTTTTTTGTAAATAATATGTTATTAATAATCATACGAATTTCATAAGTATAAAAAATTTAAATGATTTAATCATTATCTAAAAGTCCAGCACCTGCTCCTAATTTTCTGGATTGAATTGATTCAGGAACGTATGTTTTAAATGCTTTTTTTTGAAGATATTTCCATGTTGCTAAATCTACATTGTGCATCTTGTAATTTGTTTTATTCGGTTGAAATGTTAAATTTATTTTTGACCATGTTATGATAAAATAACCAGTTAATAAATTGATTTTAGGAAATTTAAAATTTTCATCAATTATAAAAATTATATTTTGTTTTTCGTCTGATATTTGAAATTTTCCACCATAATTTAAAATATTTTTTGCTAATAATGCAAAAAATATTATAGGTGACATTATTTGATTAATTATTCTAGCTTCTTTATTTTGTCCTGAAAGTAACCAATCGATTATTGGAATACCATTTTCAATAGGACTTAGATTATTTGTTATTAAAGAATTTTTTTCTTTTTTGAGAGAAATATTTTTTTTTGCGTTTGGGTCAGTTATTAACTGCTTAAATTCAGCACACCCATTTATGTAATTTGTATGTAAGAATGAAATAGCTTTTCCTATATCTTCCGCACGATCTTCATAAATATTCTCTGAAATACAAGATTTTTTTATAATTTGATATACTTCATTTTCTGAAACTACCATTTAANTACTTTATTAATTAGTTAAAGTTGCAAATGACCAATCATCATAATTTTTTTTGTTTGAAAAAAATTCTGAGGCAATCGGTGCTCCTTGAAATAAAGTAACTCTTGTCCATTTATCTGATTTTGGATCAAATTTACTAGCTCCAAAAAAGGAAAGCTTACATCTCAACATATCAATTGGTTTGCAGTTTTTATCAACTAAGTTATCTCTAATTTCTGAATAGGGATATCTGGCGTTATTTTGAATTCTTCTTATTATAAATCTCTCTGATGGATTTTTAATTAAGAAACTAGCTACAGTATCATTTTTATTAGGATATTTCTCTAATAAGCTTTTTAATAATTTTACATAATGTGGTATTTTGAATGGCATCTCTAATTCTGATCCCTTTTCTTCATATCTATTACCTAATCTGGGTTCAAGTTTTTCCTGAGATATATACCAGAAATTTGTATCAGAACTTTTTTTCCTAAGGTCTAATTTAAATACCCAATCATAATCATTCCTAATTATTTCAATTAATTCTGAAATTAACATTGAAGGCACTAACTTTGGTTCATTAGGGTTAGCTAGACATTCCTCTATTCCTTCAAATTTATTTGGAGCAAGCTCAATGAGAATAGAAGCTACTATTTCTTGTGTCTCAATTGATAGATTTTTTGTTTGATCAAAAAAATACTTTAATAAGTAAATATTAGGCAAGTTTTGTGTAGTCAGTTTTTTTATGAGTAAATTAACTTCTGAATTGAGTTTTTTTATTTTTCTAGATTGTGATTTATCCTCAACTTGCCATTCGTTGACATGTTTTTTTGCTCTGGTTAATAATTCAATAAACTTTTGAAACTGAAAATTAGTAAGAGTTTTGAATTTTAAAACTTCAGCTAAAATAAGTTCTTTTGCCATTATCCAACTATGTAATAAGGAAGGGTGATTTACTAAAAAAGGCGCCATGCCCAATCCAGTTGAATTACCAATTCCTAAATATTTTTTTAGATTTAAATCTAAGGTTATAGCATTTTTTTTATTTTTATGTTTTGCTAAGTATTCGATATAAAAAAATGAAAATTCTCTGATCAAATAGACTGTCAGCATTTCTATCTGAAATGGGGGTATTAATTCTTTGTTACCCGATATTAAATTTCTGTCTGCAATTCCAAATTTACCATTACCGTAGACAGCTGTTGTTCGCATTAAATAACTTGTTTTCATAATACTTTTTTTTGATGGTTGTTTACCATTAGCCAAGCAATTGAGTACATACTCAAAAAGTGAAACTGATTTGTTAGCTCGAGATAAAACTAAAACATTATTATTAAAACGACCATTTTCTTGTTTGGTAACATGCTGTCTTAACTTTTTTATTTCTTGATCATTTGGGATTCCTAAATAAAGACAAAAACAAGCATCCCATTTGGTTGCAATAACCCTATCTGATCTTTCCTCAGCTGCTAATTTTCCCGTAAAACAAACCAATGAGTATAATACTTCTCCTAAGTTTATTGTTAAAACACAATGACCAAACCCCATTGAATTCAATTTATTTTTTTCTACGCGAAAATTTGGATTTTTTTTAAATAGATTTCTTATTAAAATTCTCATGAAACTATATTTCTGAGGAAATAGGGATCCTAGTCTCTCTAAATTCATTACTAATTTAGGTGTTCTTAAATTTAGTGGTAAATTTCCACATTGACTAACACTTGATTTATTTAAATTAAGAGCCACAAAAGTTCCCTTCATAAAATTTTAACCAATTTAATCCCATTATTTTTGAACATTCTTCATTATTAAAACCAACATTTTTTAGTCCTTCAAGAATATTAGGAAAATCGCTTGTTTTCCTATACCATTCGGGTTGATTAGGGAATCCTGAATTATTTTTTGAACCTTCACCATAATCAATTTCTTTTGACCAAGTGCCGTTCCTCATCCACTCTACGACATTGTCGGGTTGATTTTGACAAATATCTGACCCTATTCCCAAGTTATCCACTCCATATCTATCAGCTGATTTTGCTATCATCGCAGAAAAGCTTTCTAATGTACAATTTGAACCATCCTTTAAGTGATGGGGGTAAATAGAAAAGCCTATCATTCCTCCAGATGAAGTAACCTCTTTAATTAATGAATCTGATTTATTTCTTTTAGAAGGGTGCCACCAATCAGGATTTGCATGTGAAATTACAATGGGCCTTTTTGATAATTTAATTGCTTCAAAGCTTGAATTTTCAGAAGTATGGCTGATATCAATAACCATTCCTATTCTATTCATTTCTTTTATAGCTTGTTTACCAAATCTAGTTATGCCAGGGTCATTGATCTCATAACAACCTGTTGCTAGTAATGATTGATTATTATAACTTAATTGCATAAATCTTACACCCAACTGATGTAAAACTTCAATTAATGCTATGTTTTCTTCTATTGGCGAACAATTTTGAAAACCAAATATTATGGCAGTTTTATTAGTATCATAGGCAATTCTCACATCTTCAGCGGATCTTCCATGCATGATACGATCTGAATAGAGCTCAATAAATTTATTCCAAGCTATGATATTTTCAATTGTTTGTCTGAAATTTTCATGATAACTGATCGTAACATGTACTGCGGTCAGGTTACCTTCTTTCATTTCATCAAAAATTTCGGGTGACCAATTAGAATATTGGAGGTTATCGATAAATAAATGTTTTTTGGTCATCTAANTAAGTAAATAAAAAGTTAAACAACAATCCAATATTCTTATATTACGAAACTTCATAGCATATTGATCACCTGTTTTACAACAAAAGTAAATATGAAAGGACTTTAAGTGAATTTAACAAAATTTTATATTAATGGTGAATTTGTAGACCCATCATCGAAGGAAACTTTGGAAATAATAAATCCTGCAACAGAAGAGGAAATTGGTATAGTTGCGCTTGGTTCTACTATTGATGTTGATAAGGCCGTTTATTCTGCAAGAAAAGCTTTTAGTGTAAGTTCAAAGTTATCAAAGAAAGATCGTTTAGATATTCTTGAGACAATTAGAGAAAATTATAAAAAACGTTATAGAGATGTTTCTGAAGCAATTCGACTAGAGATGGGGGCTCCAGTAAAACTTGCTGAAGGGGCACAAACTGCCACAGGTCTTGGACATTTAAAAACAGCGATGCGTGTTCTAGAAAAACATGAATTTGAATATAAACATGAGGATTATATTGTTCGTGAAGAGCCTATTGGGGTTTGCGGATTAATAACGCCTTGGAATTGGCCAATAAATCAAATTGTATCAAAATTTGCACCCGCATTTGCTGCGGGTTGTACAGTTGTCCTAAAACCTAGTGAAATTGCACCCCTTTCTGCAATGATAATTGCTGAAATTATACATGAATCTCAAATTCCTCCAGGAATGTTTAATTTAGTCAATGGTTTAGGAAATGTTGTTGGTGAAGCTATGTCCTCTCATAAAGATATTGATATGATGTCATTTACTGGTTCTACCAGAGGAGGAGTTGCAGTGGCAAAAGCTTCAGCAACTAATGTGAAAAGAGTATCTCAAGAGTTAGGTGGAAAATCACCAAATCTTATATTAGATGATAATTCTTTTACTACTTCAATCACCAATGGAGTNATTCATGTAATGGGTAATTCAGGTCAATCCTGTAATGCTCCCACTCGCATGTTAGTTCCCAAATCAAGACATGATGAGGCAATAACAATTGCAAAAAGTGCCCTTGAAAAAGTAAAAGTTGGTGATCCTCTTGATTTGAATTCTGATTTAGGACCATTAGTAAGTAAAAATCAATTTGATAAAGTCCAAAAACTTATTAAAAAAGGAATTGAGGAAGGTGCAAACCTTGTTGCAGGAGGAACAGGCAGACCGAACGGATATGAAAAAGGATTTTATGCAAGACCGACAATATTTGGAAATGTTTCCAATCAAATGGTTATTGCAAAGGAGGAAATATTTGGACCTGTTTTAGTGATTATTCCTTATGATGATCTTGAAGAAGCTATATCCATAGCTAATGATACAATTTATGGTTTAGCAGCCTATGTTACAGGTGAAGATCNAGAAAAATGTTTGGAAATTTCCAGAGAATTAAGAGCAGGTCAAATCAGCATNAATTATGGTTCAAGTGGTCCATCTGCTCCTTTTGGTGGTTATAAACAATCAGGGAATGGTAGAGAAAAAGCTGAGTGGGGGTTGACCGAATTTCTCGAAGTTAAAGCAATCATGAGTGGGTAAATTAATATCTAAGGTAACATAACTCCAAAATTTAATTTTTAATGACTATTATCTATTTTGCATGTTTTTTGCATTAATAATAAAAAAGAGAATTTTATTATGCTTAATGCTGAAGATACAAAAGAAAGAATTAGAAAACTACGACTTAAAGTTATTTCTGATCCAACAGATATTAATTCTACAAGTAATACTCANGATGTTCAAAAAACTACAAATGGATTGGAAGATAAATTAGTTGTTAAAAATGAAAACAAAGAAACTTTTTCAGATACTGAAGCTATTGGCATAGATGAAAAACAATCGAATGAAAATAAAAATCTTATTTTAAATAAATTTAAAGATTTTTCTAATATTAAAAAAAATCAAGTTTCAAACATTTTTTCCCAGAATGATGCTCAAAATGAAATTGACGACAGAATTAAAAATAATTCGAAGTTAATCGTAGAACTCTTTAATGAAAGAGTTGAAAGCCTAAAAAACCAAATTGTGAGTTTAGACAATTTTGATAAGTTTCAAGATCAGATTATTGAAAACATTAATACAAAGATTTTAGATCTTACTGAAAAACTAGATTCAAAAATTAATGAATTTAGAAAAAAAAATAATGAAAAGGAAATTGAGTTAGCTAATTTAATAAAGGAAAATTCAAATAGATTAGAAAGNAGAACTTATGAAAAGATNGNTTCTTTTTCTAAAAAAATTGCTGATTATGAAAACAAAATACCACAAATAATTAATAACTTAGAAGAAAAAATTTATGTNGATATAAATAGTTTAGTAAGTGAATTTAGTTCCAAAATAAAAGAAGACACTGATAAGAACTTATTAAATAACGAAATTGTTAAAAAAGACTTTTTAACAATTGTAGATAATTTAGAAAACCAAGTTCAAATTAAAATTACTGANATTTTTAGCCAATCAAATTCAAATATTGAAAATCTTGAGAATAATATTGAAGAAGAAATAAATTCACTAAAAAACATTATTTCATCAGAAAAAAAAGTAAATAATGATGAATTTATTAAGTTTAAAGATAATATTGATACCTTTAAAAGAAGCTTTGATGATTTTAAGGATTCAATGGGTATAAAAAGTGATGCTTTAGTATCAGAAATATCTTTTCAAATTGATGATTTAAATTCTAATTTTGTGACTAAGTTCGATGATATATATAAGGAATTAGAAANTACAAAAGTTTCTCTTAATCATGAAAACAAAGAGTTATTTATACAATTCGATGAAAAATTTAAAAACTTAGAAGATTCTATCTCATCTATTGCAACAAATATTTATCAAGATAATCAAGCTTTGAAATCAGAATTGAATAATAGGGTAAATAATATAGAAGATAATTCAATTAAAGAAATATCACATTTTAAAAATGAAATTGAAAAGAAAATTGAATTTGGTCTAAACAGCTTAAATGAAATTAAAGTTGATTTTGAAAATAAAATTAACGAAAACAATTTTTCAATAAACAAAATCAATCAGGTAAATGAAAACCTTAAAAAAGAAATTAAAGAATCTTATGAACTAATAGAATCTAATAGTATTTTGAAATCTAATGAATTTGAAAAACAAATCAATGACACAAAAAAACATACTAACGAATTACATGATAAAACCAACATTAGTATAGATAGAATTAAAAATGAATTTGAAGATGGTCAAAAAAGCATTATCAGTGGAATTGATAACAAAATTAAACAATTAAGTGATAAAATAAGTAAGAATGTAAAAGATACTACTTCTGAATTTTCAATAAAACTTGATGAAAATAAAAAAGATAATGAAATCAAAATAAAAAATTTTGCTAGTAACTTTGATAATTTGATTTCTGAAAATAAGAAATATTATGAAAAAATTCTAGAAGGGCTATCATCTGATTTATCAGAGTTAAAATCAACTATGGATCAGAAATACTCTGAACAAAGAAATAGTATATCTAAATCTAATACTGATATTGCTAATTGTAAAAAAGATTTTTTTGATACTCAAAAGCAACTTGAAATTAAATTTTCTGAAACGCAAAAAGAGGTACTTGGTTTATTTAAGGATAAATATAAAACCTTGAAAAGCATGATATGGGAAGAAATTTCAAACTTAAAACAATTAGACAACAAAACATTAGAAAAAGTTAGTAAAATTGAAAAAATAATGGTTTCTGAACCAGAACTTAAAAATAAAATTAAAAAACAATTAATGAATGAAAATAAAAAATTTAATTCTTATCTAAATAATCAGGTAGATAAAATTAACGATACTATACAAGAAATAGAGAATAGAATACTCAACGAAAAAGAACTTAAAGAAATCTTTGAAAATCATAGTCTTAATGTAAATATTTCACAAAATAAAAAACTATTGTCTAAAGTCCAAAAAGATTATGAAAAACATAACAAAGGTCTAAGATCACTATTCATTTCGCCAAAAATGATTCCATTCCTGATTCTTATTGTTTCTTTATTTTCAATAGTCAAAATTTTTTCCTAATTTCTGCAAAATGATTACTACTAATTACCTGGTTGTAATTCTAATNNACTTTTGGGTGTAATATTTTTGTTATATTTCTTTTTTGGTGAAAATATTTTTCACCGCAATAATTTATTTTTTTTTTGTAATTTTTTTTTTGACTTAAAATAAGAATTTAAGATAACAATCTATTTTATAATAAACTTTTCTTTTTTTTTGTTATTCATTTATTTGTTTGAGATCGAAAAATTAATAAATGGTGAATCATTACTCTGTTCGATTTCAAAAAAAATAAAAAAGGTCAATCAAAAAATTACAAAAAAAAATAAAAATTTTTATTGACCTTTGTCTCGAAAAAGCATCAATTAGTCNTCTATCATTTTAAAATCACAACATGTGGTATACCACANNAATCAANCATGATCTCACGATCTANTTGNAATTTAGAAAGTTTTAGAAAAAATACTCGAGCAGAAAAAAACAAGGAANCATAATGAAAGTCGATAGATTAAATACAANAAANAATAATGATCCATATTCGGGCATAGAATTTAAATCAACAACNTCAGAAATTAGAAACCCTGANGGAACGNTTGTTTTTTCTCAAAAAAATATTGAAGTTCCTGTAAGTTGGAGCCAAGTTGCGGCTGATGTACTTGCACAAAAATATTTCAGGAAAGCAGGAATTGCTAAGAAATTAAAAAAAGTTGCTGAGGATGGAGTTCCTGAATTTTTATGGAGATCTATTCCGGACGATAAAGAACTTTCCACTTTAAATAATGACGAAAGATTTATTGGTGAGCAATCATGTAAAGAAGTTTTTAATAGGATTGCTGGTGCATGGGCATATTGGGGGTGGAAAGGAGGCTATTTTGACTCTGAAGATGATGCCAAAGCGTATTTTGACGAAATGAGATACTCTTTAGCAAACCAACAAGGTGCTCCTAATTCACCCCAGTGGTTTAATACTGGTTTACATTGGGCATATGGTATTGATGGGCCTAGTCAGGGTCANTATTATGTAGACTTTCAAAGCAAAAAACTAGTTAAATCAGATTCTGCATATGAACATCCCCAACCTCATGCATGTTTTATACAATCAGTAAAAGATGATTTGGTTAATGAAAATGGGATTATGGATTTATGGACCAGAGAGGCTAGACTTTTTAAATATGGTTCTGGCACTGGAACAAATTTTTCGAATTTAAGAGGATATAATGAGCCCTTAGCAGGAGGAGGATACTCTTCAGGCATGATGTCATTTTTNAAAATAGGTGACAGAGCAGCTGGTGCTATAAAGTCAGGAGGCACAACAAGAAGAGCAGCCAAAATGGTCATTTGTGATATGGATCATCCAGATATTGAAGAATTTATTAATTGGAAGGTTGTAGAGGAGCAAAAAGTTGCTGCTTTAGTAGCTGGCTCAAAATTACATGAAGAGAAACTTAATAGTATATTCACTTCTATTAATACTTGGGATGGCCTTGAAACTGATGCCTACGATACGAAAAAAAATAGGAACCTCCATNAATCTATTGCTANNGCAAAAAAATCAATGATACCTGAAAGTTATATTCAAAGAATTCTACAATATTCAAAGCAAGGGTATAAGTCTATTGAATTTCCGACTTATGATGTTGACTGGGACTCGGAAGCTTACTTAACAGTATCTGGCCAAAATTCAAATAACTCTGTTAGGGTTACAAATGCCTTTCTAGATGCTGTAAAAAGTGATGAAGATTGGAATTTAGTTAATAGAACTAACGGTGAAATCTCCAAAACATTAAAAGCTAGAGAATTATGGGAAAATGTTGGACATGCCGCATGGGCTTGTGCCGATCCTGGTATTCAATTTCATGATACTATTAATTCCTGGCACACTTGCCCAAATAATGGAGAAATAAGGGCATCTAATCCATGCTCAGAATATATGTTTTTGGATGATACTGCATGTAATTTAGCCTCCATGAACTTACTTTCCTTCCTGGAAAAAGACAAATTTAATGCCTCTGCATTTTGTTTTGCTACTCGATTATGGACCATTACTTTAGAAATTTCTGTTATGATGGCACAATTTCCTTCAAAAGAGATAGCACAAAGGTCTTATGATTACAGAACTTTGGGGTTAGGGTATGCCAATATTGGGGGCCTTTTTATGAATATGGGGTTAGGTTATGATAGTAAGGAAGCTAGAGCCCTATGCGGAGCAATAACATCTATTATGACTGGTACTTCATATGTAACATCAGCTGAAATGGCTAAAGAACTAGGAACATTTCCAGGCTATAAGAACAATAAAAAGGAAATGCTCCGCGTAATAAGTAACCACAGAATGGCTGCAAAAGGTAAGACATCCGGTTACCAGGGTCTTCAAGTCAAACCAATTCAATTAGACACGAAAAATTGCCCAGATAAAACATTAGTTTCTTTATCTAATNATATTTGGGACGAGGCCTTTTCGATGGGAGAGAAATATGGTTATAGAAACGCACAGGTCACTGTNATAGCACCGACTGGCACAATNGGTTTAATCATGGATTGTGATACGACGGGTATTGAGCCAGATTTTGCACTTGTTAAATTCAAGAAATTAGCTGGAGGTGGATATTTTAAAATCATAAATCAGTCAGTTCCAAAAGCATTGAAGAAACTAGGTTATAATGACAATGAGATGCAGGAAATAATAGGTTATGCTGTAGGACATGGTACATTGGGTAATGCTCCTCACATTAACCATAGTTCGCTAATTGGTCATGGTTTTGGTAAACAAGAAATTANTAAAATTGAGAGTGCTTTGCCTAGCAGCTTTGATATAAGATATGTTTTTAATCAATGGACACTTGGAGAAACTTTTTGTAAAGAAACACTTGGAATACCAGTAGAAAAACTTAATGACCCTACTTTTAGCCTTTTACAACATCTTGGATTTAAACCAAAAGAAATAGAGGAGGCTAATATATATGCCTGTGGTACTATGACAATCGAAGGTGCTCCATTATTATCTGAAGAGCACTATCCGGTTTTTGATTGTGCAAATCCTTGTGGTAAAACGGGTAGAAGATTTTTATCAGTTGAAAGTCACATTTATATGATGGCCGCAGCACAAAGTTTTATATCTGGTGCAATTTCTAAAACTATTAATATGCCAGCTTCAGCAACCATTGAAGATTGTAAAAAAGCTTATGAATTAAGTTGGTCTTTGGGAGTTAAGGCTAATGCACTATATAGAGATGGTTCAAAACTTTCCCAGCCGCTTTCTTCGAGTCTAATTGATGAAGACGATAGTACTGTTGATAATACTCTTACAAAAACAGAGATAATAGCAGAGAAGATTATTGAGAAGATAGTATATAAAGAAACGATAAAGGAAAGAAATAAACTTCCGGAAAGAAGGAAGGGATACACACAAAAAGCGATAGTAGGCGGCCATAAGGTTTATTTAAGAACAGGCGAGTATTCAGATGGAAAATTAGGTGAGATATTTATTGATATGCATAAAGAGGGTGCAGCTTTTAGAGCCATGATGAATAACTTTGCCATAGCTGTTTCTGTAGGATTACAATATGGGGTTCCCCTAGAAGAGTATGTAGAAGCATTTACTTTCACTAGGTTTGAACCTGCTGGTATGGTTCAAGGTAATGATAGTATAAAAAGTGCTACCTCAATTATCGATTATATTTTTCGAGAATTAGCAATATCCTATNTAGATAGAACTGATCTAGCACATGTAAAACCAATTGGGGAAGTTTTTGACGATTTAAGTGGATCCACTACAAACGAAAATTTAAGTTCCAAAGAAGATAGTATTAAATCAACTGGAACTGAAGAAAACATTGAACTTATCAAAAAATTCACATCAACAGGATATCTCAGGAAAAGATTTCCAAAAGAATTAATTGATGAGCCAAAAACTATTAGTCATGAAGATAATAATATTACCCAAGGTCAAATAGTCCCNGAGCAAGTATCAGATTTGAATACAAAAGATAGTTTAGATGATAAAATACAAACGCAAGATATAAAAATGGATCAAAGGGAAATTGCAAAATTGAAAGGTTTTGAAGGAGATGCTTGTAATGAGTGNGGAAGTTTCACTTTGGTAAGAAATGGTACTTGTTTGAAATGCAATAACTGTGGAAGTACCACGGGATGTAGNTAAAAAAAAATTATTNAATACTAAAAAATTTTTGTATTTTTTATCCTCTNGAAAGTGCTGCAACACCTGTTCTGGCAATCTCTTTTAANCCAAGAGGAACCATAAGANCTGCAAANGCATCAATTTTTTCGGGTGTACCTGTTAATTCAAAAGTGAAGCTTACCAATGTACTATCGACTACTTTTGCCCTAAAGACATCAGCTAACCTAAGTGATTCAACTCTTTTTTCACCCTTAGCAAATACCTTAAACAATGCTAATTCCCTTTCAACAGATGCACCCTCAGCAGTTAGATCATGTACATCATGAACAGGGACCATTCTATCTAGTTGTGCTTTTATTTGCTCTATTACAGATGGTGTGCCTGAAGTCACAATAGTAATCCGTGATAAATTACCTGAATGATCAACTTCTGCAACTGTAAGACTATCTATATTATATCCTCTTCCTGAAAATAACCCAATAACTCTTGCTAAAACACCAGACTCATTATCTACTAAAATTGCAAGCGTATGTCTTTCAAACTCATCATCTTTTGGGTTTCTTAAATTGTAAGCACTTTTTTTAGAAATCCCCTTTTTTAAAAATAATTTTTGCACTATTCAAACTTTCTTTGGCTATACCAACACAGCTCCAGATTTTCCAATCTCTTGTTCTGGTTCTTCAGCACTAAGTATCATTTCGTTATGTGCTTTTCCTGATGGTATCATTGGAAAACAATTTTCGTGTTTTTCAACTAAACAGTCAAAAATTACCGGACCATCATAGTCTAACATTTCAAGTATAGCATCATCAAGTTTATTAGGGTCATCGCAACATATTCCTTTAATTCCATACGCCTCCGCTAACTTAACAAAATCAGGTAACGCATCTGACCAACTATGTGAATATCTTCCACCATGTAATAATTCTTGCCACTGCCTTACCATACCAAGTCTTTCGTTATTTAAAATAAATTGCTTGACGGGAAGATTATACTGAACAGCAGTTCCTAATTCCTGCATATTCATTAACCAGCTTGCCTCACCTGCAACGTTGATAACCAGTGATTTAGGATGTGCTAATTGTATTCCAATTGAGGCAGGAAAACCATAACCCATTGTTCCAAGACCACCCGAAGTCATCCATCTTTTTGGTTCTTCAAATCCCATAAATTGGGCAGCCCACATTTGATGTTGCCCTACTTCTGTTGATACGTACCTATCTAAATCTTTAGTTAGTTCTTCAAGTCTTTGAATTGCATATTGTGGTTTAATAGATTTTGCTGATTTCTTAAAGCTTAAACAATTAATACCCTTCCAATCATCTATCTGTTTCCACCAAGATTTATTTAAAGAGGTCTTTGCTCCTCTTTTTTTCCATAATTTAAGAAATGCTTGAAGGGATATATCAATATCACCAACAATCCCAATATCAACTAAGATATTTTTATTAATAGAGGAAGGATCAATATCGATATGAATTTTAGTTGAATTTGGACTAAATTCGTCAGTTTTACCGGTAATTCTGTCATCAAACCTTGCACCTATACAAAACATAAAGTCACAATCATGCATTGCCATATTTGCTTCATATGTTCCATGCATGCCAAGCATTCCCATCCAATTTTTCTTAGAAGCAGGATAGCAACCCAATCCCATTAGTGTAGATGTTATAGGAAAATTACTTTTATCAACTAGTTCTCTCAAAAGAGTTGATGCATTATCTCCAGAATTTATAACTCCACCACCAGAATAAATAATTGGTTTTTTTGCATTCTCAAACGCTTTTACNGCTTTTAAAATTAANTCATTNTCTGGTTTAATTTTAGGACTATATCTTTTTGGTAAAAAATCCTTTTTCTTTGTATAATTACCTGATGCAAATTGCACATCTTTGGGAATATCAACTAAAACTGGACCAGGTCTACCATTCGTGGATACATAAAAGGCTTCATGTATTATTTTTCCAAGTAAATTTGTATCTTTGACAAGCCAATTATGTTTTGTACAAGGCCTTGTAATTCCAACTGTGTCGGCNTCTTGAAATGCGTCGTTACCTATCATAAAAGTAGGAACTTGACCAGTAAGTACAATTATTGGAATGCTATCCATAAGTGCGTCTGTTAAACCAGTAACTGAATTAGTAGCTCCNGGACCTGACGTTACAAGAGCTACTCCGGGTTTTCCAGTAGAGCGTGAGTATCCTTCAGCAGCATGGATTGCGCCTTGTTCATGACGAACTAAGACATGCTTTATTTTTTTTTGTTTAAATATTTCGTCATAAATTGGAAGAACAGCTCCTCCTGGATACCCAAAAACTGTATCCACCTTATGTTCTAACAATGCTTCTACTACAATTTGAGCTCCAGACATATAATTATTCATATTATTACCTAAAATTACNTAAAAAAATTAAATTTNAATTTATAATAGCATCATTAATAATTAATTAAAGTATTGAAATAGTTGTTTTTATTAAAATTTAATAAATATTTTCAAAAAAAGTTTATAACTTTTAACAAAGAGAATCANAAAAAATAAGAATTGNAAAATTAGATANAATTTAACTTGTTTAAATAACTTTAAACAACTGAAATATGTAATATATTCAATTTTCTCTTGTAATTAGGTTAAGAAATAATGTATAGGAAGTTTCCTTGGTAATAATTGCCGTCAAAATAAGAGAGGGAAAATTAATATGGATAGAAGAAAATTTATAACTAATTCTGCGTTGGTAGGTGTAGCTGGAAGTGCAGCTTTAGCAACTCCATCTTTATCTCAAGGTAAAGAGAAATTAACAATGGTGACAACATGGGGACGTGGATCATTTGGTGTTCATGATGCAGCTCAAAGATTTGCCGATAATTGTAACGCTATTTCTGGTGGCACTTTAGAAATTGATCTCAAAGCTAATGGGGAGCTTGTTTCTGGAACAGCTGCTGCTTTTGATGCTATGACATCAGGTACTGCTGATGCTGCTCATTTTGCTATGTATTATTACATAGGTCAAAATCCAACAACTGCCTTTTATACAGCTGTTCCTTTTGGAATGACTTGTCAGGAACTTGATGATTGGATTCTTCATAATGGCGGAAGAGAACTTTGGGATGAACTTGGAGAAGAAATGGGTTTCAAAGGTTTTCTGGCTGGAAATACAGGAACCCAAGCTGGNGGTTGGTTTGGTAAAGAGATTAATTCAGCAGCCGACTTTGAAGGTCTAAAATACAGAATGCCTGGCTTAGGTGGTAAAGTGATTTCCAAGATGGGTGCTTCATCAATTACAATGGCTGGTGGTGAAATTTATCAAGCTTTACAATCAGGCGCTATTGATGGTGCTGAATGGATTGGGCCAGCATCTGACGAATCTCTAGGTCTTCATGAAGCAACTAATATTTATTACACAGCTGGTTTCCACGAACCAGGTGCCGGATTGTCTGTATGTGTTAATCTTGATCGATGGGATGGACTTTCCGATGGTCATAAAGAAATGATCAGGGTCTCTGCTGGTGAAGCAAATAGATGGTCCCATTCTCAATATCTAGCTAACAATGGTGCAGCTTTAGAAAGGCTAATTGCTGGTGGTACAAGAGCATTAGAATTCCCAAATGATGTATGGGATGCCTTTGGAAAAGGTGCTATGGAAGTTTTTGAAGAAAATATGGGTGATGACCTATTCAAAAGAACTTACGAGTCCGCTATGAAGTCAATGCGTGCTTCATCTGGGTGGATATCAAAATCTGCTGGTGCCTACATGACACAACGAGATAGAGTTATGGGTGGTTAATCCACAATAGTAATTTATAAATTCTTAAAGCTCAGTAAAATAAATAATTTTACTGGGCTTTATGATAACTTTTTGAATTTTCTCAAGTAATTGAAATCCTAGCTTAAGAACCTTATGAGTTTTATTCAAATATTAGCATCACTATTAAATGGACTTCTTGATATAATCTTGGCAATCCCAAGACTGGTATTGTGGTTTTATGAATTGTTTACTGCAAATGCTAAAGCTGAAAGTGCAAGGCCTGCACTAGTTTTAATAGAAGAAGAGCTAAAAAATAACGGTCTATTAAAAGATTTTAATAATGAGCTCAAAGGNGTAGTTAATTTAAAAANTGAAGTACCANTTATTTTAGAAAATTCTAAAAATGATAATGTATTAAATAATAAAGATTTATTTATAGATTATGTTTCAGCTAAAGCCGCATCACCTGATTATCCTTTAGACCAGTTTAGTATAGATTTTGCAATGTTTGGAAAATCTTCAGANTTTTTATTTATGGTGCTTGCTGCAGTTTTGTTTGTTTGGATCGGTGGATTTTTTTTTAAATCTGTTTGGNGATATAGCTATAAGGCAATTAATCAATTTAATACTAATTTAGGNAAGATAGCTTCATGGTTTGCATTGATTATGGCCATCATGCAAATAATGATAATTTTTCTACAGCAAGTTTTTAGAGCTAACGGATTTCCGTTGGCATTTTTTGGAATAAATATCCTGCCAGATTCTGATGTAATAACTATGCCTTGGTTTGCTACAGAATTGATGTTTTTTAANGCCATAATTATAGCGTNTGCATGTGCTTTTACTTTTGTTGAAGGTGGTCATGTNAGAGTTGATTTAGTTTANAGTGCATTAGGAAAAAAGAAAAAAGCCCTATTAGATATTATNGGTACTGTTNTTTTTTTATTACCNTCTATGGCAGCATTATGGTGGTTAAGTTGGCATTTAGCTATAAATAAAATAATGACAGTAACAAATTTCAACCACCTTACCACTTTGATGACTGGTAGGGATGTGATAGGTAGAATTTCTGGTGCCTCTAGTTTTAAGGGTTGGAATTGGACAGTATCTACTGGTGAAACATTTACAGGCGTCCCATTGTATTTCTTTTTACTTTTAGTATTAGCTGCCCTTATGTTTTTACAGGGAGTAAGCTTTTTATTGGAAAGTACTGATAAATTCACTTCNAGAGANAGTGAGGACANATAGTNATGGTTTATAAATTTAATATTTTNAANAATTAGGTGAANAATGCTTTTTGGTTTAGATGGTGTTGAATTAAGTCTAATTATAGTTTTTTCGACTTTATTTTTATCAATTCTCTCAGGTTATCCTGTAGCATTTGGTCTTTCTGGAGCTGCAGTTGTTAGTTTTGCTATAATTGCATTATTAAATGAATGGGGATTACTTTTAGTAGAAAATGAACAAGGCCAATTTGTACCTGTACTAAATGAGCATATTGGCCTAGCTATTGACGATGTTAACGCCTGGATAGAAGGTACGAGAACCTTAGCTCAGTGGGGTTCAAATACATATATCAGGGCATTTGGTGAAAATCAAAATGATACACTTTTNGCAGTACCATTNTTTGTACTAATGGGTATTGCTTTAGAAAGGTCTAAAATTGCTGAAGAATTACTAACCTCAATGGGCAAGCTTTTTGGTGGTGCACCAGGTGGTTTNGCTGTTTCAGTGGTTGCTGTTGGTGCATTATTGGCAGCATCTACTGGTATAGTTGGTGCTACTGTTGTTACAATGGGATTAATATCTTTGCCTACTATGTTAAAAGCGGGATATTCTAAACCACTTGCTACAGGTGTTATTGCAACTTCGGGCACACTTGGTCAAGTTATTCCACCTTCTATTGTTCTAGTTTTATTGGGTGCAATGGTAGGTGATATTTATTCAAAAGCTCAGAAAGCAAGGTCTGAAGCTCTAAATATACCTTTGCCTGAATTATTGGGGAGCGATATTGCNATTTCAACAGGGACACTTTTTAAAGCAGCTTTTATTCCNGGTATTGTTTTAGCGCTATTGTATGCCGCTTATGCATTTGGAATTGCACTTTATAATCCAAAACTAGCTCCACCAATAGGAAATGACAATAATAATGAAAATAAAAAAAATAAGTCTTCTTTGAAAAAACTTTTTAATTATGTCACNNTATCNNTTTTAANTNTGTTTATAATCTTTTTTCTTTCAACNTCNTTGAATATAATCGGGACGCAACAAAAACCTGAAGATGCGCTCAAATTTTCTAGCTTTCAAGCACTTTTTGAACGTATCCAAGATGCAAAACCAAATAAATCTATCAATCAGGATGATTTTGAAACTTTAAGAGAATTCGTTCTTTTAAAATCAAGAAATAAAGATGTACCCTCTCGGTTAAGAGAAGATTGGGAAGCAATTTTAAATGAAATAAATTCAGATGATATTATTAAAACCTTAAGGACTAATGAATTTGTAACAAGGAAAAATGATCTGCTGGTTGGCTTAAGTAGATTTTCTAATGCAATAAATGCAATGTTAGGAGAAGAGAAAGCAAGCGAATTTCTTTCAATGCTTTTAGTTGCTGAAAATGCAAATTCTGTATCAGAATTAGCAGAAGCAGTATCAGATGCACCAACAGGAACTGAAATACAAAAATTAGCAAGAACTGCCTTAGAAACTTTTGATTTTTCTCCATACTTAATTGCAGAAAAAAATTATAATGAGGTTTTATCAAAATCAAGAAGGAAAAATTTTAAGTCCTTAGATGATGATCAAAAATTTCAAGAATTTGAAATAAGAAAGAAAGATGTAATAAGAGTTTCAGAGGCGTTAACTTCACTTTTTGCTGATTTTTTACCAAATGATTTTATAACTTCATTTAATGAAAACTTGTTAAATATAAAAAATTCTATTGATTTAAAAGATTTAGTAAAAAACATAAGAAAAATGCCTACAGGGTCAAAATTAAAAAGAGCTTTAGAACCAGCAAAGCAAATTTTAGATAAAGATGCCCTAATGGCATCATCTTTTAGTTATGAAAGAGCAGTACGAGCGGTATCTAATGGAGAAGTAAATTTTGATATAAGTTTACCAGTTGAAGATGAAGCAGCAAATCTTATAAGGTTAGCATATAAAGATTTAGGGGATGGGATAGCTTTAAAAGAATTGGGNTCNTATCTAAATTCAAGTCTTGATAATTATAAAACACCCCTTATCAGTACCTCATTAGCAGTATTTTGTTTAATTTGTTCCTTAGCACTTATTGGCTCTCTTCCTCTAGCTGACATAAGATCAAAACTNTCAATATATATTGGTATTTTTGGAGTTTTATTTACTCTATTTATGGCTATTTTTTATGTTGGTGCTGAAACACCACCATGGNCNAGAGTGTTTTATTATTTTTTTCCATTCATTTTTATGTTCTATGGTTTAAAGCATTCAATTCATTTTCTTCTAAAAATTGAAGTAATTAGGGTAGTTGTTCCGCCTGTAGTATTAATAATTGCTGTATTGGGTTCTATTTTTGGGGGAGTTACTAATCCTACACCAGCTGCTGCCCTTGGTGCAGGAGGAGCATTACTGCTTGCAGCAATAAAACTTCTCAGTNCTGAAACTCAATTAGGACCTTTAAATAACAAATCTGGTCGCCAATTTTTGCTTTTAACAACATTATCAATAATTTTAATGTTAACCATAAAATGGAATTTTTTAGATGACGACGAATTAATAGGGTTTGGTAGAACGGTTGCTACAAATATAGCTGTAATAACCTATACAATTTCAATGTTGGGAATATTCTATGCATTAATTATTTTATTAACTGCAAGATCAGAAGGTGTTATTGAAAAAACTCCAGATGGTTTATATAGCAATGTAAAGTCATGGTTNCTTTCTAAAGACCGTCTTTTNCCTAGTATTTTACAAGAAACTGCTAAAGTTTCTGTAATGGTTTTTGCTATNTTAATTGGNTCTCAGTTANTAGCNCTNACTTTACGTTCTTTTGGTGGTGAAGAATATATTGAACATTTTTTACGAAGTTTTGAAGATCCCAGAGTACTTTTATTAGTAGTAATGGTTGTATTATTTTTTTTAGGATTTGTTTTAGACTTTATTGAAATAATTTTTATAGTCATTCCAATAGTTGGCCCCGTAGTTTATGCAGCAGATCCAGCTATAATGCCNCCTGAATGGATTACTATTTTAATNGCAGTNAATTTACAAACATCTTTTATAACNCCACCTTTTGGTTTTGCTTTATTTTATTTNAGNGGTGTTGCTCCAAAAAACATTTCTACTTTAGATATATATAAAGGAATATTTCCATTTGTTATTATACAAATTATAGGACTCACAATTTTATGGTTTTTTCCTCAAATTGTAACATTTTTACCTGATCTTTTACCAGATAACTAATTCATTGTTATTAATCAGGGTCTTGAGAGAAACGGGGAAGTTGAATTATACTTCCAGAATTTGAGTCATTTTTATATATTTTTGGTATTTTTTGACTGGAATTTAAGTCAAAACTAAAGACATTATTTTCAGATATTTCTGTCCACTCATTTTTATAATAAACTTCTGCTGGAAAATAATTGGATTTGTAACCCATTTTAGCATTTTGCCTAATCCAGTAACCTAAGTACAAATAATTCAAATTTTGGGTTTTTGTTAAGTTTATATGATCTAAGATCATAAATTTTCCAAGGCTACTTGAGTTATACTTAGGATCATAAAAAGAATAAACCATAGATAAACCGTCTTTATTTGTATCAGTGAGGCATACTGCGATAAGTTCTTTTTTTTCTGAATTTTTTATTTTCCAATATTCAAATATCTGGCTATTAACATTTGTTTCTTCAATCATTGAAGAAAATTCCAAGGCATCCATATCACTCATACCACCATTTAAATGCCTGTAATTCAGATATTTTTTAAAAATTTGATATTGTTCATCAGTAGCTTCTGGTTTTTTTTCAATTCTTTCAATTTCTTTATTTTTATTAATTACTCTTTTTTGAGATTTAGAGTATTGGAATTCATTAACTTTAACTCTTATAGAGAGGCAAGCTGAACAATTAGTACATAGAGGTCTGTATAGCACCTTTTGAGACCTTCTGAATCCTTGTAATGAAAGGTCATCATTTAATTTTACGGAGTTTCTACCATATAATGCAGTAAATAATTTTCTTTCAACTTTTCCCTTTATATAAGGACACTTTTGAGGAGCTGTCACATAAAATTGGGGAGTCCTAGAAGGGTCATGTCGCATTTAATGAACTCATAAGTTACTTTAAAATTTAATTTTCTTTATTAACATTTTGCAAGATATTTTTCTACTTAATTATAAAATCAAGTCTTATATATATAATCGACAAAAATATGAAAAACTTTAGATTGATATTATAAATTTATATATAAAAGTATTTCAAATTTTTCCAATTTTTTCTATATCAAAAGGAACTTCTTGGTATATTTGATTTATCCANTTTCCAAATAATAAATGTGCATGGCTTCTCCATCTATTCAATGGTTTTAAATTTGGATTATCATCTTTAAAATAGTTANAAGGTAATTGAATTTTATTGTTGTTTTTTAAATCTCTTTGATATTCATCTTTTAAAGAATTAGTTTCATATTCAATGTGATTNAGCATATATAAGGTTTTATTATGCATTTCTTCAATTAAGCAAGCTCCCATATGCTCTGAATCTAGTAAAATTTTTAAGTCAGGTATATTTGAAAAGTCAGAGGAATTAATTTTAGTCCAGCGACTTACTGGTATGATAATATCATCTGAAACTCCACGTAAATAAGGGGAATAAGGTGCTAAATTTGAGTGGCGATAGCAACCAAATGCTTTATTTTTAAGAGGTATTTTATTTATGCCAAATCTATAATTCAACATTGCCATTGCGCCCCAGCAAATTGCAAACACCGAATGTACATTTTTTAANGACCAGTCNATTATTTGACAAAGTTCATTCCAATAATTTACATCCTTAAATTCTAGATTTTCAATTGGTGCTCCTGTAATTATAAATCCATCAAATTTTTGATTTTTAATATCTTTAAATGATTTGTAAAATCTAGAAAGATACTCTGGTGAAGTATTTTTTGGTTTATGACTTGTTATTTTAACCAAGGTAAGTTTTACTTGAAGGGGAGTTGAACCTATTAATCTAGCAAATTGTCTCTCGGTTTTTTCTTTCTCAGGCATTAAATTTAAAAGTCCAATTTCAAGTGGCCTTATATCTTGTCTTTCTGCACTATCTTCGGACATCATCATAACACCTTCTTCTGAAAGTGTTTTGAAAGCAGGTAAATTTGATGGTAACCTTATAGGCACTTTTTACTCTTTTATTTTAGACAAGTAATGTGAAACTAGATTAATAAAATCATTTTCATTTTTGACTTTTGAAATATCGTCAGCGTCAATTGTTATTCCCCAATTTTTAGCAATTGAATTATAAATTGGTGTTCTATAGTCTAACAATTCTTCAAAGCAATATAAAATGAATTTGTCTGGATCAACATTACTATTAGACACTTTAAATTCATCTTTAAAGTTAGACCATTTTTTGTTAAGGAAATCTTCATTATAATAAATTGGTTTTGGATCCTTTTTAAATCTTTTTATTAATTGTTCTTTATGTTTTCTTGAACCTTTGATTAAAATTATTAAAGTATCTTCAGCCAAATGACTTAATAAGGGATCATTAGGATCTTCTGGATTTACAACTTCACAGATTGAGCCAGAGGTATCACATACAAAGTTTTGATAACCATAAATATCATTAGATTTTTTAATAAATTTGTTTGTATCTAATATTGATAAAATTTCTGCCTCTCTATGTTGTTTTTGTCTTTCCTTATATTTTTCAAAATTAATACCACCTAAAGTTTCTTTTCCAGGTTTTCCTAAATATGTTGAAAGGGGAGACAAATTATTAAAGTTTAAATTTGACGATATATAAATACTATCTGATAACAGCAACTCTCTCAAAAAAGCATTTTTCATTGCTTCTTGTTTAAAGTTATCAACTATGAATTCATCAAGATATCTAGTGCCTATCCTATAATCTACTGAATAATGAAACCAATTAAATGTAGATTGTAGCATGTTTGAAAGCCTTGTCTTTCCAAGGCCAGACATTCCAAGCAGAGAAACCCTTTTATTAGGACTTTTTATCCAATCTTTTTTATTTTGATAAATCAAAAGTAATAATTCCAAAGATAATTAAAAATGATTATTTATATTAATGAATACAAATATCAGAAATTTATTTTAGTATCTAGAAAAATTAACTGATGATAATTTAAATAGAGTATCATCAATGAGTTTTTTCAAACTAATTCTTTCTTCTGGAGTAAGAAAAGAACCTAATTCTACTTCTTTNCCATTTCCTTTTAGTGTCAAATAGCTTTCAACAGGACCATTATTATATATATTTACCTTTGTCCAATAGGGATTTGAATGCCATTTCTTAATGTCATTATTGGGCTCTTTTCTTTCTAAAATTATTTTTTTTGGGTAGATTTTTAATTTTTCTGTCAAAAGTGCATCATTGAAATTTTTATTTCCTACAAAAAACAATAATAATATTGATAATAAAGAAAAAGGTAGAATAGATAATGCGAAACCTATGTTAAGAAATAAAAAAGTAGGAACGATTAAAATAAACCCAATCATAGCCAGCATCAGCAAAAAAGTTTTTTTACTACATGATCGAT
>FUFK010039010.1_pt1 | contig 36448 bp, 33 predicted proteins | sample 1021851 | NCBI WGS metagenome assembly FUFK01 (sample SAMEA51879418, study PRJEB19060) | metagenome | reverse complement strand
TCTACCACAACTTGAACCTGGTCTAAGTACATTTGCCTGCCCTCTGGCCCTTCAGGATAATAAAATTGGTCATCCTCTCTCATAAAATCAAAAAATTCTTTTAGTGTTCCGTTAAAGTTTACTTTCTCCATGATTTCATAGATTTCTCCATGGATTCTTTCTACTTCACTCAAACCAATCTCATGAATTTCTTCAGCAGTTAATCCAAGTGTTGTATAACCGTCAAGTGTATGCTGATAATATTCAGCTCCATCTTCAAACTTCCAAACACCATGATTATTATCTGCTAGTTTTTGTTGTTCTTTAAGAAAATCAATTAACTTGTTGTAAGAATAATTGACCACAGAAAGTAATACTGCTTCTGCTTCGCTTTGATATCTTAATTTTTTAGCATCTGATATGTCAAGGGCGTTTAATTTTTTCATGAAATCACCATAAATAACATTTTGTTTGTCCGTTTCTTCAAATGGATATCCTGAAATAATGTTTTCTGATGTTTTTATTGCTTGAGGGAATACAAATGCAGGAGCTATTTTTTTTACATCTTGTCTTAATTTTAGTTGATCAATCAAATCATTCATTAATGGTTCAATATTTCTCAAACGACCAATATAGTCTTTGACATCTTGTTCTTCATCAATCTTATGATAATTAATAAGAAATGAAGGTATACTGGAGTGTTTACCTCCTCTATGTGTTATCATATATCCATGAAATATAAACTTATCATTATCAATTGTTCTTTGAAGCCTTTTTTCCATCAAACGATAACTAATTTTTGTAGGTTCATCTAGTTTGTCGTAGTTGATATTTTCTCTTAAAAACTTTAAATCATTAATGGATTGTTTTGCTTTAGCTCTTGATTTTTGCCATGTAATATCATCCCACTTATCATAATTGGATTTATACCCTAAAGAAGCCTGAAATTCTGGACTATCTAATACAGCATCTTGAAAAACTGATTCAAAAAATTGATTGGCTCTTTTGATTTCATTTTCGTCGACACTAGATGTACACGAAAAGAATAAAAAAGGTACAAAAATAAAAAGTTTCTTAAGCATTATATCTCCTGATCATAAAAAATTAATTTAACAATAATTCAGCTGATAAAACGGTGTTTTCTACAAGCATAGCTATCGTCATGGGCCCAACACCTTTTGGAACAGGTGTTAACGAGCTTGCTATACCAGTTACACTGTCTTGGTTGACATCACCAACAATTTTCGACTTTCCATCAACTTCAATTCTGTTTATACCAACATCAACTAAACATGCCCCTGTTTTGATATAAGAACTGTCAACAAACTGTGGTGATCCTAGAGCAGCAACTAAAACATCTGCTTGTTTTGAAAAAAACTTTAAATCTTTTGTTCCACTATGGCACAACGTTACTGTAGCGTTTCCAAGCTCTTTTAAGCTAGCTAAAATAGAAATAGGTCTACCAACAATATTACTTCTTCCAATAACTACTACATGCTTGCCATTTAAATCTATGTTAAAGTACTTTAAAATAAACATAATGCCCTTGGGAGTACACGGTATAAATCTAGGCTTACCTATTGACAATAAACCGGCATTTTCAGGATGAAATCCATCTACATCTTTTGTAGGAATGATTGCATTAAGGACTTTTTCACTATCTATATGTTTTGGGAGCGGCAATTGCACTAAAATACCATGAAATTCAGAATCAGTATTTAACTTACTTATTAAAGATAATAATTCGTCTTCAGATACTGTTTCCTCTAATCGAAACACATCAGTTTTCAGTCCTAAAGATTCAAATTTTTTAGTCTTATTCTTTACGTATATCTCAGATGCAGGATTATTGCCAACTAACACTGCGGCTAGCCCAGGAACAATGCCGTGGTCTTTTAAGTGACTTATTCTGCTTTCAAGACTAGAATAAAGAGCTTTACTGGCTTCTAAGCCAGATAATATTGACGTTTCCATTACAATTTCCCCTAATCTGTAATTTCTTCTATTCGTTCAATTAACGATTTTACTTTGGACTCAACCTCACCTTTAAATGAGTATTCTCCTCTACGAGCACCAAATAGTTCATCAGAAATATTCATAGCTGCCAAAATAGCTATTTTTGATGCATTCATGGAAGATGGAACTGATCGTTGAACTTCATGCATTTTTTTATCTACATAAGCTGCGACTTCCTTAATATAATCCTCATTTGAAGAAGCTCTAATTGGATACTCTTGTCCAAAGATTCTAACGTTTACTAGTTTTTTATTTGATTCCATATCAACCTCTAATTATCTCTTAATTTAGCATTAAATTTCTTAGAAACAATATTTATAATTTCAGTAATAATTGAATTTACATCGTTGTCTTCAAGTGTTTTTTTAGGTGATTGAAAGTTCAATGAAAATAAAACATCCTTGGATGATGTGTCTTTTTTTGATTGATAAATATCAACTGGAATTACATTTTGTAATATAGACTGATTAATTGATTTCATTGTTTTGACAACATCGCCAACTTGAATACTGCTGTCCATTTTAAAATTTAAGTCTCTTTGCACCATTGGGAAGGTTACAATATCCTCTACCTTTGTGCTATAACTACCATAATTAGTAAAAATCTCTGGATCTATATCAAATACTACAACTTCATGCTTATGAGCTATATCTAGTTGTTTTAGNAATGAATCTTTAATNATTCCTAAACCACCTATAACTTGNTTTTTACCGTCAATAATTGAGAAATATGGATCGCAATAATGATGTNNCTGTTCNGAANACTTNACTTTNATNCCCAGTNTTTTATCTTCAAAAATATTGGAAGCCACCCCTTTTAAGAANGCAAANGAAGCAGGTATAGAATCAAAATGTACATTTTTTGAAAATACATCACCATGAACTAAGCACGATAAACTACTTTTCTGAGTTATATCCTCTAATTTATCTGTCTTACCTTCAAAAATTGTTCCATATTCATAAATCAACGTATTTGCTGATCCATTACGATAGTTAAAATCTAAATTTTTCAACAATCCTGAATGAAGANTTGTTCGCAAAGTATTCATTCTTTCAGACGAAGGATTCATAACACTAACAGCATCTTTTCCAAACAACTTCACTTCTTCAATATCTTCAAGTGAATTATTATAAGATTGATGAAATCCTAAGGAGGATAAATGATGTTTTAATGAAGTAATAGTAGATTCTTCATCGTTTGCATATTGCATAATAGAAGAATAATTAAAAGAAGACTTAATATTGTCATAACCATAACATCTAAACACCTCTTCAATAAGGTCTGTTTCTACCTTTAGATCAGTTCTAAATGTAGGAATAGAACAATTCCAGCCAGTTTTTGTTTTTTTAGCATCTATGTGAAGTCCTTTCAGTATAGATTCTATGTCTTTTGAAGGAATTTCTTGTCCTGCATATTTGAGCAGTTNTTCAGACGATAAATCAACAGAAGTATTGTCTAAGCTCATTGAACATTCATCAGTAATNANAGACTCTAAAGTACCACCGGCAACTTCTTGCATTAACTGGACAATCATATTGAATGCCTCTAAAGCAGCATTGGGGTCTGTACCTCTCTCAAATCTTCTAGATGCCTCAGATAATAAATTTAATTTTTTAGACCCTTTTCTGATAACAACTGGGTCAAAATAAGCACTCTCAATCAATACTTCTGTGGTTAAATCAGTTACAGAACTATCCATTCCACCTATAATACCAGCTAAAGCAACGGTATTTTTTGTATCCGTAATCACCATATGATCAGTACTTAATTCATATGTTTCTTCATCCAAAGCATCAAATTTTTCACCCTTTTTTGCCCAAGAAACCTTAATTGCAGGTTTGGCTAATTTTTTTAGATCAAAGACATGAGTTGGATGACCAATTTCCAAAAGCATAAAATTAGATATATCGACAAGGTTATTGATGCTCTTCTGACCAACTGATTTCAAATATTCGGCAAGCCATTTTGGAGAAGGTCCTACCTTTACTCCCTTCATTGTACCCGCAATATAGCGTGTACAGCCCCCTTTTTTATCTAATTCGACTGATACAACGTCTTTTGACTTTGGATTTAATTTTACGCTATTTATTGGAGTTTTCAGTTTAGACCCTACAATTGTTGCTACTTCCCTTGCTATACCTCGATGACTTAAAGCAAAAGCTTTATCTGGAGTTACTTCAATATCTATGGCATTAAATAGTGGACCTAACACTTCTTTAATCGGTGTTCCTGCCTTATGAGACCCATCTAACACCATAATACCATCATGTTCTTCTGAAATTCCAAGCTCTCTTTCAGAACAAATCATTCCAAAGCTTTCTACACCTCTAATTTTAGCTTTACCTATTTTGAAATCGCCTGGAAGAACAGCTCCAACTTTTGCAAAAACTATTTTTTGACCAGCATCGACATTTGGAGCTCCACAAACAACACTAAATGTTTCTGATCCATCTGAAACAGAACATAACTTAAGCTTGTCAGCATCAGGATGCTTTTCTGCTGTTAAAACATCTCCAACAACTAAATTTTCTAAGGAATCAAAATCAGATACAACTTCAGACTCAAATCCTCTCATAGTTAGCACTTCAGCCAACTCAGTTGCAGTTAAATCAAAGTCAACGAACCTTCTTAGCCAGTGTAATGAAACTTTCATTAAAACTGCTCCAAGAAACGTTTATCATTTTGATAAAATAACCTGATATCTTTTATGCCGTATTTAATCATAGCAATTCTTTCTATTCCCATACCAAATGCGAATCCTTGATATTTTTCATTATCATATCCAACATTAGTTAAAACATTCGGATTGACCATACCACAACCTAAAATTTCCATCCATTGATTTAACTTACTATTCCAGATATCTACTTCTGCACTGGGTTCAGTAAATGGAAAATAACTTGGTCTAAAACGCATTTTTGTATCTTTTCCAAACATTTCCTGAACAAAATACTCTAAGGTTCCTTTCATCTCAGCAAATGAGGAAGTTTCATTAATGACTAGTCCCTCTACTTGATTAAATAAACAAAAACTTTTATAACTCACTGCCTCATTTCTAAACACTCTACCACAACATATATGTCTTAAAGGCGGATCTTGATTTTCCATTAAATGAATTTGAACATTGGATGTATGTGTTCTGAGTACAGCATTTGGGTTGATAAAAAATGTATCCTGCATATCTCTTGCTGGATGATGTTTTGGTACGTTCAATGCTTCAAAATTATGATAATCATCATCAATTTCAGGACCGTAAGCAACGGAAAATCCAATAGATTGAAAGATAGACTTTATTTCTGAAGTAATCTGTTCTAGTGGATGGATATTTCCATCAGGTAAATTATATCCTGGTAATGAAAAATCTATATCGCTTGAAGCAGAGTTTTCACTTTTGTTGCCTAAGGCATTTTGAAATTGATCTGTTAATTGATTTTTTAGGATATTTAATTCTTTTCCAAAGCGAGGTTTTTCAGGAGCAGGTAGTTTATTAAACTCTTCAAATAATGATGCAAGCTTACCATTTCTACCTAAGTATTTAATTCGGAAATTTTCTAGATCTTGTGAAGTCTTAGATTTGGATAACTCTTTAGAAAATGATGTCTTTAATCCTTTAATGGTTTTATCTAGTGACATCGTATTTTTCTATTTTTTCTTTAAGTATTTTACGAGATCTTCGAAGACAGTTGGATTATTAACAGCTAAATCTGCTAATACTTTTCTATCTAAATCGACCCCTTTCTCCTTCAATAAATGTACAAAATTTGAATAGGATAAACCATTTAATCTTGATGCAGCGTTAATTCTTACAATCCAGAGTCTTCTAAACTGACGTTTTTTCTGTCTTCTATCTCTATAAGCATATAGACCAGCTTTAGTTACTGCATCTTTNGCTGCTTTAAAATTTCTACTTCTAGCACCAAAATATCCTTTTGCAAGCTTTACAATCTTACGATGTCTTCTGTGTCTTGGAACTGAACTATTTGATCTTGGCATCTTAACTTCCTGCTTTCGCCATCATTTTTTTCATNCGTTTTTCAAAAGATGGAGCTACTACTGTAGCTTTTTTAGCAGAACGCTTCACATCTTTATCTCTACGAATAAGCATGTGACTATGTCCAGCTTTATTACGTTTCAGCTTACCTGAACCAGTAACTTTAAATCTTTTTGATACGCTTTTTCTTGTTTTTTGTTTTGGCATAATTATTTCCTATTTCGGGGCTAATATTATAGATTTTTTCCTTCCAGTCAAAGGAGAATCTTTTTCTAATTCTGCATGCTCACTTAATGACGATAAAACACGCTGCATTAGTTCTTGCCCCAAATCTTGTCTAGACATTTCTCTACCTCTATACATAAGGGTTAACTTTAGTTTATAACCTTCAGATAAAAACTTTTTACCCATTTTTAGCTTATTGTCTAAATCGTGATCACCAATATTTGGTCTCATTCTTAGTTCTTTTACTTTGATAGTCTGTTGCTTTTTCTTGCTTTGTTGAGCTTTCTTTTTTTCTTCATATTTAAATTTACCAAAGTCCATAATTTTACAAACTGGAGGTTTGGCATTTGGCGAAATTTCTACTAAATCTAAACCAGCTTCTTGAGCTTTAATTAAGGCTTCTTTTACACTAACAACCCCAATTTGTTCTTTGTTTTGACTGATGAGCCTTACTTCATCAGCATAAATTCTTTCATTTACCCTTATTCTTTGTTTTTTAATTCGAAACTCTCCTTTCTTTAATTTCATTCAATATTTCATCAGAAAAATCATTCAATGACATTTCTTTTTGTTCTTTAATAAATCTTCTTCTGACAGTTACGGTTTTATTTTCAACTTCTTTCTCACCAACAATAACCATAATATTAATTTTTTGCATTTCTGCATCTCTAATTTTTGAACCAATTTTTTCTGATCTATTGTCAAAAGATACTCTTAAACCCATAGTTCTAAGGTCAGTTGTTATTTGCTGCGCGTAATCATTAAACTTATCTGAAACTGGAAGAATAGTAATTTGTTTTGGAGCAAGCCATAATGGAAAATTTCCACCAAAGTGTTCAATTAAAAATCCAATAAAACGTTCATGAGTTCCTAGTGGGGCTCTGTGAATACATAATGGAGTTTTTGCAGACCCATCTTTGTCTGTATAAGTCAAATCAAATCTTTCTGGGATGGCAAAATCTACCTGATTGGTAGCTAGTGTAAATTCTCTTCCAATAGAACTCCAGACTTGTACATCAATTTTAGGTCCATAAAAAGCAGCATCTCCCACAGATTCAACGAATTTAAGGTTTGCTCCTTTCAGAGCATTTCTAACGTCTTCCTCTGTTTTTTTCCACAATGTTGGGTTATCAATAAATTTATCTCCTAAGCCTTTTGGATCATGGAGACTTAATCTCATTTCATATTTTTCAATACCAAAAATTTTAAAATACTCCATATATAAATTACATACGTTTATAAACTCTTCTTTAAATTGTTCAGCTGTACAATAAATATGTCCATCATTCATTTGCATACTTCTAACTCGCATTAATCCGAACAACTCACCTGATTTTTCATATCTATAACATGTACCATATTCGGAAATTCGGTATGGTAAGTCACGATAGCTTTTTGGTGTATTAGCAAAAATTTTATGATGATATGGACAATTCATTGGTTTCATGTAATAATCAATTCCATCAACATCCATCGGAGAAAACATACTTGACATGTAATGATCTAAATGACCTGATTTTGAAAATAAGTCACCTTTAGTCAAATGTGGTGTTCTGACTCTTAAATATCCGTTAGCAGTTTCTTTTTCTTTTGCTAAGGCTTCAAGTTCATCGATTAATACTGTTCCTGAAGGAGTCCAAAGAGGTAATCCAGGTCCAACCTCATCATCGAAGAAAAACAAGTCCAACTCTTTTCCAATTTTTCTATGATCACGTTTTTTTTGCTCTTCAAGCATTTGAAGATATTTTTTCAAATCTTTACTATTTTGAAATGAAGTGCCATAAACTCGTTGAAGTGTTTGATTTTTTTCATCTCCTCTCCAATAAGCTGCTGATGAAGAAAGTATCTTAAAATGTTTAATTTGACCGGTTGAATGAACATGCGGACCTCTACATAAATCAGTAAATTCTCCTTGAGAATAAACCTTTAGAGTCTCATCTTTATCTAAATCATTAATAATTTCAACTTTATAACTTTCATCAATTTTTTCAAAAAAAGCTAATGCTTCATTTCGAGATTTTTCTTGATGAGATATTTCTAGATTCTCTTCTGATATTTTCATCATTTCATTTTCAATTTCTAATAAATCGTCTTCGGTAAAAGGAGAATTAACATCGAAATCATAATAAAATCTATTTTCTAGAAATGGTCCAATTGTAACTTTAGTTTTTGGAAATAATCTTTTGACAGCTTGAGCCATTAAGTGCGCAGTGCTATGCAATAATACACTATGACCATCCTTGCTTTTAGCATCCATAAACTGAAGTTCACAATTTTTGTTAAGATTAGATGACAAATCCGTAAGTTGGCCATCAACTTTACAAATTATAGTGTCTTTTGGAACTCCTTTAATATCATTCATTATTTGAAGTGGTGTAATACCCTTTGGGAATTCCTGAGAATCAAAACCTTTTATTTTTATAGAAATATTACTCACAAGGCAGAATTATCTATTAAAAAAATTGCAATTGTGAAAGCACCTAGCATTCCAGCAACTCCAACTCTATGTCTTCTTACTAGAGCTTTTTCAGAATCTGTCAAATCTGAACCATTCAAATCTGAAGCTAAAACTTGCTCTTGTTTNCTATCATAATATTTTGCATAAAACTGATCTAACCAATGCATACCTTCCTCACAATTAGCGTCATCAGAGTCGCAATAAGTTAAAAATATAGATTCGCTTGTTCCTGGAATGGGTCTTACATTTTTAGTACCTAATTTCATTCTCTCAAATTCATCTTGTAATAATTCAAATTCCGAAATATCACGATTATCAAAATCGAAATTCTGAAGCTCATTTGTTAAAAATTGAAACTGAGACTGNGGATATAAGCTNATGGTATAAACTTTATTATCAGTTGGGAGTGACATAATAGCNGGAAAGGTTCTCTCNGTTGATAACCAGGTGTAATTCCAAACAAATATATCTGCAACTGCTGCATTTGAATAAATATTTACTCTGGATTTACCTGTTTCAATTGATCTGTAGTTTTCTCGCCAATTATCGCTTGCAGGATTTTCAGCTTCAAAATCTCTAGCACTTTGTGTAAACGATATACTGATTAANAGAATGGTACTTAAAAACGTTTTCAATGAATTCATTGAAAGAAATTTAATATAGAAGCTGTCAAAAAGATATGTTTTTATCATCTAAAAGAAATGACTTCTTGCTCGTATGCAAAACAACTAATCCAACGATCAAAATACTCCTCTGCTCTCGATCTACCATACTGAGCCATTAGTATTTCAAAAATATCGTAGCTCTTTTCTTCAAGGTAGGGATCTGCGATAAACATGTATGTTAAATTACCATCTTCATTTTGCTCTTCAGGAACTAAAAATTTTAAACTATTATAAACATTAATATCTTCTCTTTTTATTGCAGGCATTATCACTGTCTTAGTAAGCATTTCAAATTGTCCTGCTCTTTGAGGTAGTATATAATTGATTGCAACCATAGTCTTTCCATTCTTTGTATAAACTGTGTTACTTTCATTAGTTTTTTGGCCTTCAACTTCTGCAATGGATTTATTACCAATTGATACTGGTACTACACAACTATACATCAAAAAGGTAGAAACGATGATTACTATTTTATTCATATTTAATTGTACTCCTAAATTAAGTACTGAAATTTAATAAATATTTGTCTCTTACTCTCAGTTAAGTTTGAAATAACACCATCTTCCGTTCTGAGTAAATCATTTACCCCAAAATATAATGCACTAAATGCATTTGGCTGATAAGTAATCATTGGTTCTACAAACCACGAATTTGAAAAATCACTATATTGGATTTTTGTTCTCAAAGTAAGTTTTGAATTGAATGAATTATTTATGCGAGCATTCAATAAAACACCATCGTAGAAATCTTCAGCTTTTTGATATGATACCCCAACTCCAAAATTAGATTTATCGGATATTCTATATTCAACATAAGATTTCACTTGATAAAAACCTGAACTTCTAGGATTATCTAAGTTTCTAACAATGATTTTTCTTGATTGTAATTCGTTGTAAACTTTTAAACTTGAATTTATTTGACTTCTATATCCAAATTCAAATTCATATAAATTATCAAATTGAATTCCTCTGAAGTTCTCTTTTTCTACTTCTCCACTTAATTTAAAAAAATCACCATTTTTAAAATCAGATGATGTTGATAGTGATAATTCTTGTTTTTTAATTATGCCAGTGTAATTGGTTTTATATACTGTTTCAATGTTATAATTTGTTTTCAAAAGCTTTGGATGATTTTCATAGTAAACAGATTTTCCTCTTCCTGCCTTTAACCATTTTGTTGAATTATTTTTTTCGAAGCCATTACTTGTTCTAAACCCTGGAGATCTCAACCTTAAAACAACTCCATAATCATCCGTTCTATCTCTATAATTAATAGCAAATCCAAGAGCGTTACCAGTTATTTTTTCTCCATCAAAAGTCTTTGTATATCTACCATTATCAAAAGTTGATGGATAATCATTAGAACTTGAGTCATATATGTATTCTAAATTATCAGATTCATTGTGAATTGATGCTGTTCCATGTAATGTTATATGAATATTGCTACCTGGATGTANATGAAAGTCCAGACCAGCTGTAGTCATATCTCCAGCATTATCAAAAATTCTATTAGTTAANATNGCTCCAANAGAACCACCATTTCCACCAATCATTCTTTTAGCTCGAATGATATTTGAAGTACTTTTTCCCAATGTTACCACAGTACTATTTTCTTCAAAAGGTAGTAATAGTGGTGATGATTCATCGCGAGCACTAATAATTCCATATGAAGTTTGACCTATTTTACCAGTATACTTAGCAGTAATTGACGGATCATTAATAGTTCTGGAATAAAATAAATTAATATACCCTCTTTGGGGTGAAAATTGAAAAAGCTCAGCTCCCTGACTAAAGAATGGTCGTTTTTCTTGAAAATATAGTGCATTTACAGTGTTTACATCATTTTGAATATCATCAGACTCTATTTGACTAAAATCAGGATTAAGGGCTATTTCTAATAGATCAACAGAAGAAATAGGAAATTTCATAAATAAAGAAGCTTCATCAGAAGAATTAGATGTATTTGAAATAAAATCATTAGATTGTCCAGCCACAACAGATGGAATAAATTCAAAATCACCTCTCTGTTGCCTTGGGGGTTTAATATCTTTAAGAAATGCTAATTGACAAGTTTGACACTCAATACCATCAATTCTTGAAGTCCAATAAACATATCTTGTAAGCTCATCAGAGAGCGTATATCCTCTTCCAAAATCAATTCTCCATGTTTGTTTTGGAGATAAAGAATAACGTAGGCTAGAAAAAGGAATAATTAACTCTGCTTCATATCTGTCATCATGTACTGATACTTTTGAATCATAAATAAGATCAAGAGATTTATCAAATCCATAGGTTGCTCTACCATCTATTTGAACACCTCCAGCACTAACTCCAATACCATAAGTCAATGCCTCATCGTCGAATGCGTCAATATTTATCCATACTCTATCATCTTTTTCATCAAGATTATCCCTTTTAGTAATACTATATCTTAAGTCTTCCTTATCAACATAAGCTATAAAACCTACATATATATTATTTTCATCATAAAATAATCTGGCTTCTGTTCGTAAATCTGATGGTTGACCTTGGAAAGTACCTGAACCATTAAAATTTGTTGCAATTTGCGCTTTTGACCATTCTTGAATGTCAACTAACCCATCAAATATTATAGGTTTTTCAATTCTTATGGGATTGTAAGTTGGTCTTTCAGTTAAATCTTTGAAAGATTGACTGAAAATTGTTGAAATAAGTATTATAACAATTAAAAATTTATTCATGAGGCATGTAATTATAAGTAAAAAAGTATAAAAAATGTACTAATAATTTGACTGGAAAAATTTAAATAAGTTCCTTAAAAGAGAACGCCCGATTGACAGAGGGTCGGGCGTTCAGCTACTTTAAAAGGCCTAAGAGTAAAATGCAATGAAGACAACCTTAAAAAGTATAATCTACCCCTAATGAGAAACTACGTGGCATTGTAGGTCTTGCGCCGTAAGGACGTCTTGATACAACGCCGTCATCATCCATGAAATTGTTTATACCAACTGATAATCGAATATTGTCTTGGAGTGCGTATCTCAATCCGAGATCAATAATGGTCAACTCATCAGTTGCATTTGAACTTGAAATACTTCCAGAGCCAGCAACTGTTCTCATTTCTGATGTCTTCTTCATACTTATGTTAGCAGATATTTTATCAACATTTAATCCAAGATTTAATGCAATCATTGTATCTGGAAGATATGGTAATTCATCTCCCTTTGATACATCTCCCCAGAATCCATCAAATGATTCCTGAAACTCAGAATTAGTGTTTGTCCATGCTAACTCTAATGGCATTTGAATTCTGCCGTTGTCAACAAGTATTCTTCTTAAGTAAAGTTCAAATCCTGAAATATCTACGGCTCCACCATTGAATAATTCATCAGAACCACCACCTGAAGCAGCGGTATCTGCTCCTAAAAGATTGTCATAACTATTCATAAATAAAGTGAATTCTAAACTATTTAAACCTTTATTAGACTTAAATCCAATTTCAGTGTTCATACTTGTCTCTGGATCTACTGCTTTATCTGTTACCCCAGATGTACCAGGTCCAGGTGGAGCAAAACCTTTGTGAATACCAACAGAAACTGTTTGGAATTCATTTATTGCGTATTCTACGCTAATACCTGGAACAACTACATCAATTGTATGTTCCCTCTTTGAAGGAGTTTCAGATCTATCTGGATCAGTTTTACCCCAGTCATCTCTTTTAACTGTTATTTCTTCATATCTAGCACCAGCAGTTAATGTCAAATCTCCAGCAGTAAATCTATCCTCAACAAAAAGTGCGGTTGCTTCTGCAGAATCAATTCTATTGGAATCCGAACCCTTGGTTGCTTGGGTTGTCATAACTAGTTTACCGTTTTGCATACCATAACGATCTTCCCACTGGAATCTATCCATTTCGTCACTATGAATTCTCAATCCAGCTTGAATATCGTGGTCTCCTGCTATTACATTAAATACTGCTTGTATACCAGAAGAATAATATTCTCTATTATTTGCTTTGATTCTATAAGCATCATCAGCACTGTTTTCAGCATTCATTAATAGATAAAATTCATTCCATCCATCTGCAGTAGGTTTGCTTATGGAGCTTAAACTCATACCATTCACTTTATTCAATTTGTACCAGTTTCTGGCAAAATCATTACTATATCCAACAACAGCTAAACTCATGTTGTCATTGAGTTTTGCTGCATAAGAAAGCATTATTTGTGAATGATCGGCGTCCATTTCATCTAAAGCGGTTGCTCTATATCTACGTAATGGATTCTCACTAAAATCAGCATCTGTTAATCCAAGATATGTTTCATCTGATAATTCATCAGTCATAGAATATTTAAACTCTAAAGCATGTGACTCACTGAAACTATATCTTAACTTTGTCATAAAGTCAGTTTTTCCATAACCAGTGTCTCCCCCGCCATCAACCTCTTTGAAACCATCTGTTTTATCTGAATAAAGCTCAATTAAGTAAGCAAAATTACCTAACACATCACCAGATCTTACTTGCATTAGTGTTTTTCCAAAACTTCCAATATCTAATGATACTGAGTTAAGTTTTGAAGAAGGAATTGGTGTAGAAATATAATTTAAAGAACCCCCGGTTGTGAATGGACCATGTTTGATTTGAGTAGAACCTTTTCTTATCTCAATAGATTCCATTCTTCCTGCTGTTGGTGAATAATAAGCAGCTGGTGAAGCATATGGAGCTGGAGCAATCAAAACACCATCTTCCATTACATTAAGTTTTTCCATTCTTAATGAACCTGTACCCCTAACACCAATGTTTGGTCTTAATCCCAAACCGTCTTCCTCAGATATGTAGACACCTGGAATTCTTCCAACAATACGGTGGATATCGGTGTATCTAAATTGATTTAACTCAGATTTACTTACTACATCGCTTGGTTCAGCATTTCTTAAAAACATTCCTGCAGTAATACTTTTAGATTCTGCTAATACTTCTACTGCGTCTAGGGCAATAGGTTTAGTTGAATCTGATTGTGCAACAATATTAGGATTATTTGCTAAAACAAAATTTAAACATAAAAATATAAATAAAAGTTTTCTCATTTTTTCTCCTTTATTGAGATTAAGTCTCAGAATTATAAGTAGAAAAAAACTGAAAAACAAGTATTATTGAGATTAAGTCTCAATAAATATATATTATTCTCTTATTTCTTGAAATTTAAGTCTATTATTTGAAGAAAAATCAATTACAATTGAATCAACTAGATTAGCTATCTTATGAATGCCGTCAAAATTTAATTTATCAATTTCATCGGATGGTTGATGGTAGTCATCATGTATGCCTGTAAAAAAGAAAATACATGGGATATCTTTTTTATAAAAATTATAATGATCAGATCTTTGAAATAATCTATTATATCTCCTATCTTGTGCGTGAGGCGTATTTGAATAAGCATCAATATTCATATCGGTTTTATCAAAATGTATTTGTAACTGCTCCTTAAAACCTTCACCCGAAGTAACACCACCGACATATAATAATTCTTCATTTAATCTTCCCATCATATCCAAATTAATCATTAATTGTACTTTGCTTAAATCAATAGTAGGATTTTCGACATAATGTTTTGAGCCCAACAATCCAAGCTCTTCTCCACCAAAAAGTATGAATACTAAAGATCTTTTATTGGAATTCTCTGAAGCATATTTTTCAAAAAGCTCTAAAACAGTTGCGGTTCCAGAAGCATTGTCATCAGCATTGTTATAAATTTTATCCTCTCCAGTCATTTTTCTGAGTTGTGCTGCTGTAGCAGCTCCACCATCATAATGACCTCCAATAATTACATATTCATCTTTAAGAATTGGGTCATTTCCAGGTATTGTAGCAATAATATTGTATGTTTTAACTGTCATATCCTCTGGTTTTAAATTCCATTTTCTTTCAGCTGGAACATAATGTTCCTGAATTTCGACTAACCTCTTAGTTGGTAGAGAAGCATTTTTAAAAAACTTTTGAATATAATCTTTTGCCATCTCGTCCCCTAATGTACCTGAAGCTCTTCCTTCTAGTTTATCTGAAGCAAGAAATCCAATATGATTTTTTAAATCTTTGATTGTAATTTCAGTTGTAGTATCAAACAACTCAATTGTGTTTTCTGTATCGATTCTTTGTCCTGTATCAGCACAAGAAACAATAAACATAAGAATAAATAATAATTTCATTTTTTTCCTCTCTAAAATAAATAACCTATTAAGATATAACTTAATGTAAAAATAATAGTAAGAACTATAATAAATGTATTAAAATGCTTATCCATTAATGCTTTGATAGGTTCGCCAAAAAACCTTATTAATAACCCAATTATAACAAATCTGCCACCTCTACCAAGGATTGAAGCAATGATAAAAATCGGTAGATTAATTTGAAAAACTCCTGCAGTAATTGAAAAAACCTTATATGGTATTGGTGTAAAAGCAGCAGTAAAGATAACTAAAAAGTTATGAGCATCATATTGTGCGCCTACATTGTCAAACACTTCAGGTGTAAATCCTGGGATTACTCGAAAAAAGAAGTTTGCAATACCAGTCAATTCACCGCTGGGTGAGTACCATAAAAAATATCCTATAATAAACCCAAATACACCACCTAAAACAGAACCCAATGTACACATAAAAACGTAATACATCGATTTCTTAACTTTTCCAAGGCATAAAGCCATTAGTAATGGATCAGCCGGTATTGGAAAAAATGATGATTCTGTAAAAGCAACGAGAAATAATACTAAAGTGCCATATGCACTTTCAGCCCAAGATAATACCCATTCATATAGGTTTTTTAGGGGGTTCATGTACTATCTAATTTTTACCATTTTTTTGGCTTTGATAAACTGACCGCCATTAGGATTTTTCGGTGTATACATCTGACAGAAATATACTCCGGAACTAACTTCATCTCCGCTATCATTTGTCCCATCCCAAACTATTGAGTAGTAGCCAGGACTTTTATCTTCGTCAACAAGTGTTTTTACAATCTGCCCTCTAATATTAAATATTCTAATTACAACATTTTGATCACTAGGAACATCATATTCTATTGTAGTAAAGTTTGTAAATGGATTTGGATAACTTTGTTTAATTTCAAGAACATCTGGAATTAATTGTCTACCATCAACTCTTAATTTTCCTCCAACAGCTGCAGCAATATTAAATGATTGTCCATCGGTTGCAATAACGTTCCACGAACCTTCTGTTACGTTGACAGTATCCGTTTGAGCAATTAAATCTTCTAATGCCCATGTTTTAAAATTATCAGAAGTATATGTGGTCATTGATAAAAACTCTAAACCTTGATATCCAATCATACGATATTGAACATTATCTCCATCGACATCTTGCGATGGTTCCCATTCAAACCTAATAGAATCTGCGACATTCTCAGGAGTTATATATAATGTTCTAAAATCAGTACCTGGTATATACTCTCCACTACCAATTAAATATTCACCAATTGAACCAAAGTCTGAAGGTGGATCATTTACTGGACTTACTGTAGCATTGAACGATACAGATGTTGAATCAATACCACCATTTAAAACACCACCGTCATCTTTTACAGTAACTGTAATTATTGATGAACCAAATTGATTTTCATTTGGAATTAAAGCTAGTTGTTCTGGGGAGGATTCCAAAATATTAATTTCTGTAAATAAATCTGTATTTTCCGCTAAAGCTGTAATTGTTATGTTTTGAGGATTGACGTCACCACCATAAGATATCCCAGTTAACGAAAGATTATATTGTGTGTCTTCAAAAAACTCGACATCTGCAGGAACATCAATCGTAGGAGCTTGATTAGGTGCTACTATAGGCTTTACTTTAATTTCAGTAGAATATGGTCCTAATTGTCCATTTGTTTCAGTAGCTAGCTTGTAATAGTAAAAAATACTACTGTCTAAATTAGAATCTGTAAATTCAATTCCTGGATAATCAACGCTGGCTAAGAAATTTGAACTTCCAGGAGAAAATCCTTCCTCAATGTCTCTATAAATATTCATTCGTGTTGTTGAGTCTCCAATCAATTCCCATGCAAGCGTTACACTACCTTCAGTTGGAACTTCATAGGTTACTGTGGGTGCTTCACCTTGAACATTACCTTTAGGATTAACTACAAAAAGACCCTCATCAATACCTGTTACAGCAATCACTCCACTAGGATAATAGGGATAATTACTCCATGTTCCATCAAATGAAGTATTATTATTGGAAGGATAAACATCAAAAAAAGCAGATTCTGTTGGAGAAGAAATATTTGATATATCCAACACTCTCAAACCGCTTGTGTAGTGAGACATATATACTTTATCNCCAATNATGTAATTATTATGATCAATAGAAGGTGTTGGACCCAAGTATGTTGTTTCAACAACTGGGTTGCTTAAATCTTCAACATTCCAAATAAGAGTTCTTGTATTATTATAGGCATTGCTATTTTCATCCAATTCGTCATTTACAATAAAATACTTATGATCTTCCGTTAACCAACCTTGGTGGGTATAATAATTATCGTAACTTCCTAACCCAATTGTCTTGGCACCAGTTGAATCTTCTGATTTGGTGCTTAAATCTGCAATCCAAACATTGGTTTCATTAGAGCCGAAACAAATTTCCTTACCAACATAAGCACTATCAGGACCATCATACACTACACATTGTACATCATGTGAATATCCTGTTCCATTTCTTCCTGTATTAGGATCGGATACACATGCAGATTTTGAAGGGATAGAAGGCGTAGATATGTCAACAATATGAAGTCCTCCAGGACCGCAGGTTTGTGTACCAACTGCATAAGCATACCCTGTATCTTCATTAATAAAAATATTATGCGCATTTCCGAAACCACTATAGTAAGCGGTATTAGAAAATGTTGTCGGAGAAGATATATTACGTAATTGAGTCAAATCAAATACCTGCATACCATGTCCACTAGCTTCGGAAACAACAAATACGTGGTTTTGATAGACCTTTAAATCTCTCCAAGTAGAATTATTTGTTTGTGTTGGAAGTCTTCCTAAATAAATTGGATTTTCAGGGTTGGAAATATCTACAAATGAGGTTCCATTACTCATTCCCACTAAAGCATATTCTTTATTTGTTTGAGGATCTGTCCATCCCCATATGTCATTCAAAGATGTTGAATTAGAACCACCTATTTCAGTTTTGTCCATAAAAGACATTAAATCTATTTCATTGCATTCAAATTGCCCTGCTAAACCATTTACACACTCAATTTTATCTCTAATTGAAACAATTTGGCTTGCAGTAGAAAAACTATTATTTAAAGTTCTATTATTTTTACTATTATTGTAAACATGAAATTGGTCAGCATAATAGTCTCCAGCTAATAAAAATTCATCTGTCATCAAAACACTTCTTCCAAAATAATTATCTTGAGTATCTGATGATATTACGCCACTAAATTCAAAACTTTCTGAGCTACTTAATGAATAATTATAAATAGTTTTTTGATTAAATGTTGATATGGAAATTTCATTATCAATTTCAGAAAACCTATAACCAAAATGTGAACTCTCTAAAACATCGTTTGGTTGCAATTCTTGAGGGTCTGTCCAAGCGTTTACATCAGTTTTAGCAAAATTATCTTGTAAAGGGTAAACAAAAACTTTTCCTTTACCATTATCATAATTAAGAGCTGCTACATATAAATTTTTGTCTCCAACATAAACTGATTCACCAAACTTTTGATAATCTGTTGTTGTATTTGAATCGTCGCTTTTATGATTATAATCATTATGATCGTGATCTATAGGATTTGGTATAACAGTACTCAATGTAATTCCGTCCGCAAATTCAACTAAATGGACATAATCTTTTAAAGAACCAATTAGAAGTTTACCATTATTAAAAGAGGTTGATATTCCAAAACCAAATTTATTTGGACCTTCTGCGTAACAACCTTCCACATCTCCTAAATCCCTTACATCTATTGAGTGAATCGGTTTAGATGATTGTCTCAAGTTTGAACTATTTAAAGAATAAACATAAACTAATCCATCATTATAAAATGGTGAAGAAATAGATAAATAGTTGTCTGATAAATTTACACTATATCCAAACTTATGAGGAAAGCCTTTATTTTCTGAAGCAACTGGATTGGTGAAAACTGTATAAATTTCCCAATTGTCATTTATTCTTTTAAATAAATATGCCGCCCCATGGCCATCGTTATGTCCAGGAGAACCTATTATTAAATAATCACCCGATATATCTAAACTATAGCCAAAGTCATCTCCTGGCATAGGATTTGGTGAATTCAATTCCCCAACTTTGGTTAGTATACTTGCATTTTTATCTACATCGTAAATATCAACAGTTCTGGGAAGTAATGAAGAAAAAGTTTTTGCAATGACTAGAGTATCATTCGAAATTGACATAGGTACAGAACGACCTCGACTTAATAATTCAGCAGAGTGACTTTTTCCTAAAGTCCCAGCAAAAGTATTGCTAATGATGATAAGAGCTAAAATAAATTTATGTAGATTTTTAAACTTCATCTTGGAAATAAAGTATAATCATAAAAAGTAAAAATTAGAATCAATTTTTAAGATAAATCATCTATTGCTTCATCGAGAAAAATAGATTTGTCGATTGCAGAAAAGAATTCTCTAAAAAATTCCATAGATCTCTTTCGGTTTGATCCACTAAAATTAACTCTAAGTGATGATAAAAATGGTTCTATATCATTAATAGCTTTGACAGTAACTGTTGCAGTAAGTTTATAATCCTTTACAACTACTTTTTCTCCGCCATCTCCTCTTCCTCTATCAGAAGGTCCATCTTCATCAGTAGCTACAAACCACCATATTGCAGCTATAATAGCAAGTATGCCTAGTGCTTTTTCAGCATCTGATGGCTCTTTTTTCTTAGGTTCTTCAATCTTGCTAGCAGTAATTAAGCCAAACTCTTTATTTAGAGTATCTATAGTAAAACCTAAATCTTGAAATGCACCAATAGTTGACTGCATTAAATCTTTTGAATTAACATTATACTCTCTTGTTTCAACTGCTCTTTGCGCTGCGGTTGATTTTTTTGAAGGTCCTCCACTTGAAGCACAACTTGTCAGCAGAAAGACCAATAAAAAAGAATGAATTGCAACCTTTTTAAACATTATTAGTCTATTGTTTGATCTAAAAATAATGATTTATCTAAGGCTGCAAAGAAACTTTTAAAAAATAAATCAGAAAATTTTCGGTCTCCTCCCTCAAAATTTACTCTCAATGAAGACAAAAATGGATCAGTTGAAATTTCTTTCACAGTAATAGTTGCAGATAAAGTTAAAGGAGATATAATTACATCACTATTATCTTCAATTCCTGTAAGTGCACGAAAAAATGCCTCAAAAGGATCTTCTTCTAAATTAGTTCTAGTTGTAGTTGTTCCTTGTGTTTTGCTAGCAGTAATTAAACCAAATTCTGCATTTAAAACATCTATAGTATAGCCTAAGTCTTGAAACGTACCAATGGAAGCTGTTATAAGTTCTTTTGTTGAAACATCATATTCTTTTGTTTCTGTTGCTCTTTTAACTGCTGTAGTACGCTCAGGCATCATAGATGCACAACCATTGAGGATAATGCCTATCGATAAGGCTAAGAAAAGATTTTTATTCATTTTTTTAGTATTTAATACTTTGATATTTATAATCAGTTACAAGACCATCAGCATTCAATTTTACAATTAATGTAAGATTTTTGCTAGAGTTTGATGATTTTGAACGACCACCACCAAAGATACCAAAAAAATTACCACTTGAACCTGCTCCAGCTCCGGAAACACTTGATGATTCAGATTCCTGTGAAATTTTATCATAAGTCCATGCTTCTCCTCCGTCCTTTGTGCTTGTGACAAGATTTGGTGAACCAAGCAATGAAACTACTTGAGATGAACTCATTCCTTTTTTTAATTGAGACTGCACTTTACCTAAAGTAAAATCGTTTGATTCAGCTGAAGCTGTAGGAGCCTGCATAGCACATCCAGTTAGAATGAATGATAAAAATAATACAAAAGTTAGATTTTTCATTTTTTCCTCTCTATTTTGTTATTTTTAAATTATACATTAAAAATAATCATCGTGTTCCCATTATAAGCAATATATTGCTTACTTTATATAGTAATTTTTGAAATTTCTTCTTGATATAAAGCCATCAACTTTTTGTACATCGGTCCAATTTTACCATTACCAATTAGTTGATTATCAATTGAAACAACTGGTATTAAATCTCTGTTTGCAGAGGCAATAAATGCCTCACTAGCGTTTTTTAAATCATTGATTGAAATCACTGTCTCTTTGTGATTAATTTTTTGTAAAGCCATAATTCTTAATAAATTTTTTCTAGTAACACTACCCAAAATTCTTCCATCAAGCTTTGAAGTCATAACAGAGTCATTATTGACAATAAAGAATGAAAAAGTAGTACCCTCTAAAATTTCATTCTTACTTGTATATAATACCTCGTCAAATGGTCCTTCAGCTACTAAAGACCTGTGCGCTTTCATTCCACCATAATAAGTATATGGAGTTTTAATCTCAGCATCAATTCTTTCAAATTCATATAAACCTAATGATATTCCGTTTTGATAGGATTCTTTAGGATATTTTTTTATTGGTGAGGTTACTATAAATAAATCTACTTCTTGAGATGAGACCAATCCTGAGATATCATCTGGAGATTTTCCAGCAAAAATAATCATGACATTACAATCTGTGGTAGATAAGTCGTTTTTTTCAAGTGTCTGATACACTAATTTTTTAACATCTTGTTTTGAAAAGGGTAAATTCATTTTCAAAGCTCGGGCGTTACCCAAAATACGATCAACGTGATCTTCCAAAAAAACAGGAATTCCATTATTTGTAGTTTTAAAAAATGTAAATACTTGGTAGCCCCGTGTAACGCTTAAATAATTTCCCCTTACGTTGAGACTAACCTCATCAGAAGGTATAAATTTATCTCTTGAAAATGATATTAAACTCATTATTTTATTTATGTGGTTTTTGTTTTTTTGTTCCGATTAAAGTAATAATCTAATTTATTTAAAATATAGCGTAATATGACTTATATTTTAAAATATGAAAATATTATTATATCTTCTTCTAGGACTAATTATTGCTTGCAACGATACAAATCAAAATAAAAGCAATGACACCGCTCCGTTTTCTGAAGAAATACATATTGATGATGATTTTTATTTTGAAAAAGGAATTTATCAAGTTGTTGATAATGTATATGTTGCTATAGGATATGGTCTAGCAAATTCAGTACTCATTGTTGGAGAAACTGGAAATATTATTATTGACACAACTGAAGACCCTGAGCTTGGTAAGCAAATTAATCAGGAATTTAAGAAAATATCTAATCTTCCTAATGAAGCCATAATTTATACACATTCACATGTTGATCATTGGAGAGGTGCTCCAGGTTTTTATGAAGAAGGAACTAAAGTATATGCTCACTCTACATTTAAAAAAGGTTTTTTTGATCAAAATAATTTATTAAGACCTATACTTACTGAAAGAGGAATGAAACAATTTGGTCATTTTTTACCAGATAGTTTAAAAAGAGGACATGGATTAGGATTTACTCTAAACTTTGATTTTGAACAACCGCCTGTAATTTATCCTACAAATTTTTTTGAACTTCAGACAAATCAACTTTCCGTTGGTGGCATTAATCTTGAAATTCAACATACACCAGGCGAAACAGACGACCAAATTATCATTTATTATCCTGATAAAAATGTTGTAGTGAGCGCTGATAATTATTACATGAGATTTCCAAATCTTTATACAATTAGAGGGACATCTTATAGAGATACTAAAAGCTGGTATCGCTCTGTTGATACAATGCGCTCATACAAACCTCAATATTTAATAAGCTGCCACGGTCCATTCCTTTCCGGTGAACAAATTATTGAGGAGAGATTATCAATTTACAGAGATGCTATTCAATATATTCACGATTATGCTGTTCGTGGCGCTAATCTAGGTAAAACACCTGATGAGCTTGTTGAAGAGTTTGAGTATCCCCCTTTCTTTTTAGAAAATTACGACCTTCAAGAAAAGTATGGTAAAGTATCATGGAGTATAAGAAATGTTTACAATGGATATTTAGGATTNTTNGATGGAAGAGCTGTAAATCTAGAGCCGTTATCNGATATGAAAAGAGCNNAATATATTTATGGATTAATTGGTTCAAAAGACAAATTAATAGAAGAAATTAATAATGCTAATAATAACGAAAACTATCAATGGGCTGCTGAGTTAAGTGATATTGGATTATTTAATTTTCCTGATGATAAAGAAATCAAAAAATTGTATAGTACATCTCTTGAAAATCTATCATTAATTGAGAAAAATCCGATTGCAAGGAATTACTATCTATCAGANGCTTACGAACTATCAGAAAAAATATCTCCTTCATTGAAATATACCGTTTCAGCAGAACAAGTTAAAAATATACCTTTGAGTACATTTTTCGATGCTATGGGACCAAGATTAGATCCTATTAAAGCAAAAAATAAGTTTATAAAAGTGGGCTTTAATATTACAGATTCAGGTGAAAAATTTGGAATAGTAATTAGAAATCAAATAGCTGAAATATCAAATTTTTATAATGATGACTATGATGTTATTGTTTCAGTGGATTCTCAAACTTGGAAAGGAATTATTTTAAGAACAGAAAGTGCTGCAAGAGCNATTGCTTCAGGCAAACTCAGTATTGATGGAGAATCACTCAAGTTTCTCCAATTCTCCTCACTTTTTGTTAATGATTAATAGTCTAAAAGAGTAATTACTTCACCAAACTTTTCAGCAAGCTTATTAGATCCGCCTAATTTCGGTAAATCAATTAAAGCAATTATATGAACTTCAGTTGCACCCAATTCCTGGCAAAGTTCTGCTGTGGCCATTGCAGTGCCACCAGTAGCAATTAAATCATCAACTACTAACACTTTATCCCCTTTTTTTATTGCGTCTTCATGAATGTGTACTGTATTTGTACCATATTCCAATGAAAAGAACTTTTCAGCGGCTTTCCTAGGTAATTTTCCAGGCTTTCTAGCCAACACAAATGATTTTGATAAAGCATAAGCAATTGGTCCCGACCAGAAAAATCCTCTCGACTCAACCCCAACAACTCTATTGAAATCTAAGTGTTTTACTTTATCAACCATTATGTCCACAGTTGATTTGAAAGCTTCAGGATTTTCTAAAAGAGTAGTAATATCTTTAAATACTATACCCTTGATAGGATAATCTTTAACAATTGTTATTGTTTCTTTTATTTGTTCAATATTCATTTTTATTGCGCGCATAATACGCATTTAAATGATGAATTCAAACAAATGATTCTAGGCTTGGATATTATGTTTTTCACATAGACCAGAAAGAAAGCCCCACAATACTTTTACAGTGGATAATCCAGCTTCTTTTGCTAAAATCTTTTCTTCATCTGACAACTTATTCATCAATTCAGCGCTTTGCTCTCTATGTTCAACATCAGCATCTTTGTGAACAACAAAATATTCCAATCCTTCATCTGATGACACATTGTAATGATCTACGAGTCCTTTAATTTTAGTATCAGCTATTTCTGGTACTTGTCTTTCATAAGCATATAAAGCACCTAATCCTTCAGCATAACTTGATCTGGATAGTCTAAAGAAATTTTCAATCATCTCCTTCGTAAATTGCTCATGTTCAATTGTTTCAACTGTATTTTTATCAGCTCCAACTGCTAAAGCAAAATTTTTCCAAAGCATTGGATGGTCTTTATTGAAATCTTCTTCATCACTTAAATTATCAAGCAGTATTTTTCTATTCTCAATATCTTCACAAATCGAGTGTGTTGCGCTAATATAACGTGGGAACGCTTTGATATGCTGATAATACTGCTCTGCATAATCTTTTAATATCTCTTGATTTAATTCTCCATTATTCCATGCAACATAAAATGGATGTTTTAATAAATGAAACTCATCTAATTGTTGATTTAGTTTTTCTAGATACATTTTTTCTCCTTGTTTAGTTGGCTACCTTAAATAATCTATATATTAAAAATTAATAATTCAATTTATCCTTTAATTTGATCATAAGCTTTTAATGCGATATCTCTTGACTCTTCAATGGAAACTATTGGTTTAGGATAATCTACGCCATAATCAATTTTTGCCTCCTCAAAAACAGAATCATCTGCTTCCCATGGTGCAAACAAAAATTTTGCAGGTANATCTTTCAACTCAGGCACATAGTGTTTAGTATATTCTCCATCTGGATCAAATTTCTTACCCTGTAAAATGGGATTAAATATTCTAAAATATGGAGCTGCATCAGCTCCACTTCCTGCTGTCCATTGCCAGCTTGCAGTGTTGTTTGCTAAATCAGCATCACACAAACAATCATTAAACCATTCCATACCCACTCTCCAATCAATCAAAAGGTTTTTTACTAAGAAAGATGCAACAATCATCCTAACTCGATTATGCATATACCCTGTTTGCCACAACTGTCTCATTCCAGCATCTACAATTGGATAACCAGTATTACCTTTTTGCCAAGCTAAAAGAAAATCATGGTTTGTTGACCATGGAAATTTGTCAAATCGTTTATTTAAATTTTCTGTGCACATAAATGGAAAATGATAAATCAAATAATAAGAAAATTCTCTCCAACCTAATTCACTATGAAAATGAGCAACATCTTTTTCTGGGCAAGCACCTTTATCATCAAACCATATTTGATGAGGTGAAATTTCGCCGAAATGTAAATGAGGAGATAAAACTGATACGTTTTCTTGAGCAGGAAAATTTCTACCTTCTTTATATCCAGTTAAGCCATTATCTCTAAAATGGATGTACTTTTCCATCGCAAATTTTTCTCCAATTCTCCAATGTTTTTCAAGCTTATCTTTCCAATGATGCTTTGGAAGTAGATTAAGGCTTGATATGTCGCCTGAAGAATCCAACTTATCAGAAAAATTGTAATCTTTTTTTGATATGACTATACGTGGACCAGCATGTCTTTTTAAACAGCCTTTTCTATAAAATGGAGAAAAGACTTTATAAGGAGTATTGTCATCTTTTAAAATCTCCCACGGCTCCCATAAAAGTGAACCATTAAAAGTTTTGACTTCAATACCATTGTTCTTTAAAAAAGATTTTATTTTTGTATCTCTTTCAATTTCCCAAGGACTATAACATCTATTCCATGAAAATGATACTACATCATAATTACTTATTAATTCTTCAATAATTTTTAAAGGATCTCCTGAAAAACAGTTTATTTTATTTCCTAGCGAATCATTTAAGGAGTTAAGTGAGTTATGGAGCCACCAAGCGCTTGCTCCACCGAGNTTNAACTCTTTTTGAATATTATTTACTGTGTCATGGATAAATATTGGTGTAATAGGACCATTTTGAGCTGCAAAATGTAAAGATGGGTTATCCGCCAATCTTAAATCTTGCCTAAACCAGTGAATTGCTAATTTACTCATCAAATATATCGTTTAAAGTGTCTGCCAATCTAACTCCAGCTGTAAATAATTGCAACTTTACTAAATCAAAGTTTTGATATATATAAGTATATCCCAAGCTATCTCCATTTTTAACTTGAGAGTAGACCTTATTTACAAGCTGTTGAGATTCATCAATCCATTCATCCTCAGTCATTAGTGAAATATCGCTAGCATTAAAATTATTTTGAAGATGATTAGCAAGTTCCGTGTAGCTCATTTGAAAATCATCAATAATGTGTGTGTCCCAAACCCGATGTAGATTTGTGTCATTTCCAAACCATTTAACTTTTATATCATTTCCACCTCTATCTTCTGCCCTACCAACATGTAGGGGTTGATGAATATCTCCAACAAGATGAACAAGAAAACGTAAATAAAATGCTTTATCCTCAAGACTGATANTAGAATCTTTTAAGTTTTTTTTACAGATCTTGATAGCTTGTACTACATCTCCTTTTGAAGATTTTTTTGAATCTACATACCTTACATTGTAAGGCATATTTACATAATGCCAAGAACTATATTTTCTAAAATCAGGATTAGAACGCATTTCATCAGCCCAAGTACTTGCATTGGCAAGTGACGGATCTTGCAAAATTTTTTTAATTTCAATTTTTGTTTTTTCAGTTAAAAAATGTTCTGCAACTTCTCCCGTAGTGCGATGACCAGTCTTACCCCAACTAAAGGCTAAGTTTAATAATAATGTGATTTGTAAGAATAGTTTAAAGTGTTGCATTATTATTTTTCCTTTTATTTTTTCTACATCTTTCACTACAAAATTTAACATCATTCCAAGTCAATCTCCACTTCTTCCTCCAAGTAAATGATAATTTACAAACGGGACAAATCTTTGTGGGTAGATGTTCTTTTTTCATGATTTCAACAATGGTATTACTTTATCACCAATCAATTTAATAGAGTCAGATAATTGTTGATGTGCTAGTTCAGCAACACTCATTTGAAAAGCAAATTGTGTGATACCGCCTAAACTATCACTATGCGCTTTAATCTTTTCAACTACCTCGGAAGGATCTCCTACTACCAATGCACCTGTTTTACTTACAAGAAAATCATAACTTTGTCTAGTAACTGGACCCCATCCGCGCTCTAATCCAATTTTAGTAAATGATTTTTTATATCCATGAAAAAAATCCTCTCTTGCCTTGTCTCCATCTGCTCCTACAAATCCCAATGAATGGACTCCAATCTGAATATCTTCCTCTTTAAATCCTGAATCTATCCATGTTTGGCGGTATAAATCACATAACGGTCTAAATCTGTGTGTTTCCCCGCCAATAATAGCAATCATTAAAGGAAGGCCTAATTTTGCGGCTCTGACAACAGACTGTGGTGTTCCTCCTACCCCAATCCATATAGGTATTTTTTGTTGATAAGGTCTTGGATGAACCTCTTGTCCTAAAAGAGATGGTCTAAATTTACCAGACCAAGTAACTGCAGTATTATCTCTAATTTTTAAAAGTAGGTCTAATTTCTCTTCAAATAGTTCGTCATAATCATCAAAACTTAAGCCAAAAAGTGGAAATGATTCTCTGAAGGATGCTCTTCCAACGACCATTTGCACTCTTCCTTTCGAAAGCAAATCTAAAGTAGCATAATTTTGGAACAACCTAACTGGATCAGCTGCAGATAATACAGCAACTGACGACTTAAGTATAATATTTTTTGTTACACTAGAGGCAGCGGAAAGTATATTATGAGCAGCGGAATCTAAATACTCACGTCTATGATGTTCTCCAATACCATAAAAGTCTAATTCATATTCGTCAGAAAGATGAATGCGATCCAANAGATTTCTAATGGTTTGATGTCTGTGATCAGCAGAATTATTTTCTGGCTGCTCTAATGATGCAAAACTGTGAATTCCTATTTTCAAACTTTTTTATCCTTTTTTTGTGGTGGAAATTATTAGAAAATGAAAATTTTAACAAGAAGGTCTTATTATTTTATTTGATTAAATAGAAATTTTTTTAAGCCATAAAAAAACCAAACTGCAACAACCCCCCACCACAAAGCAAAAAACCAATCATTTTTATTTGTTCCATTCCAATCTAACCACTCAAAAATAAATGCTTCTACAAACAAATCAAATGCAAGAAGAGCAAAGAATCCAAAAATCCATAGCAGAAAAAAGTTAAACGATTTCATCATCTTTTTCCATTTTTAATCCAGTTGCTTCAAAATCCGTCAATGGAATCTTTCCCTTACTTTCAGACATAACTTTAAAACCACATGATTTATATAATGAAATTGCTCGTAAATTATTATTTAATACTGTTACTTTTATCGGTTTTAAAGCTTTATCTATTACAAAATCTAATAATCTTCTACCGTAACCATTACCAAAAAACTTAGGATCGACATAAAGCCAAGTTATTTCATGTTTATCAAATGCAACAAAGCCAATTGTTCTATTTTCTACTTCACCTATGAAAATTGTTGATTTAAAGAATTCTTCATCTTTATAACAATTTATAAGTGGTACAAAAGCTTTCTTTGTAACAGATCCTTCTAATTCAATAAGTCTTGCACTATCGTGAATTTTACAAATATTATCCCAATCTAACTGATGAACATACTCTCTAATTGAAAGTACTTTAGTCTTCATCATCCATTGCTAGATTGAATACCATAAATACTACAAAAATAATGCATAAAAAGAACATTGGAAGTTCTATTGGATGTTGAAAAGTAAATGGTCCCCATTCTNTCATAATACTAATATAAAAAAAAAGGGGCTNAAAAGCCCCTTTAATCAAAATGAAAATTAATTATTTTTCATTTAATTGTGCTCGTACTCCTAAGATTCCAAAAGTTGGAGCCCATAATCCTACAAAAACTCCTACTTGTCTTGCTGATGCAGCGTTTTCATAACCTGGAACGTTAAGAAAAAGTAATACTGCCATCAAAATTGAAAGAATCATTAAAAGATACCATGAATTTGAGTTCATCTTAATTCCCTTCGTTGGTTTTAATATACACTAAATAATTTTAGCACGAATGCCAAAAAAATCAAAAGTAAAACTAATTTTGTGTCTAAACAATAATGGACAATTTTTGCTATCATATCATCCACTGATTAGAACCTTAAAAAAAATTAAAGATGCAACAGCCAAAGTAAAAAATANAGATATATAAAAACCAATTTTAGTATCTAAAATTGAAATTAGGCTGTTTGATAAATTATTCATATGCTTTAGCATTNTTNAAAAATTAAACTAATCNATNGAAAAAATCAATTATTNGTCTTTAAAAATGTGTCATAAAAGTTAAAAATGAATTATCCCGATTNAATCCAANCTCAACTAGATAATTTTTTTTGAATAATCGAACNACTGGAAAAAACATGTAAGAATATTTANNNTNNGAATANTCAANTCNNTAATGNGCTATNANCCANGTNGAGGTTTTTGAANANTCNACNGTATAAGGNCTATANGCAANACGAGTATTNGANACTAAAGCNCTNCTATNAGANTAATATTCNANCATTTGCATAACCATAAACTGTCTATCTTCCCAATCACCATGCAGTCCAATAGTTCCCATACTTTTAGAATTTTTAGTATCAAGTCCAACGCTTGAAAGTAAATAAAGATTTGCTTGAGAATTTCTATTATTCCACCTCTTGGCTAAATAGTTATTATTAACTAATGCAAAGGTTTCATTAGACTTTCTGTCTTCAAGAAATCTTCCACCAGTTAACCAATTGCTTGTCTTAGAAACACCAAACCTTATATCATTAAAACTTGGATTTTGTGTTAACCAGATCACTTTACCATTTTTAAAAATTACCGGATGAGCAGATATTGAACTAAACAGAATGATTGCAACAAAAAATTTTCTCAACATAAATAATTTTTTAATTATCAATATCGGAAATAAGATTATATGCGATTGGCTGTAAAATACCTAGTTTGTCCGTGCTGAACTTGGTTAATTTTTCGTTCTGAAGAATAAAAAGTAGGTTTACATTGTATCCAGCATCTTCAATAACCTGTACAATTTTTTCAGGATTTACATTTGTTGATTCTAATAGACCAAGTTGTACATATTGAGCATCAATATCAACAGAAACCCCATCTGTAAATTTAGACTTATCAATAAAATCAGTTTTTGCAAAACCTTCACCAATTCCAAAAGCGCACATTGAACAAACCATTCCTAAAACTTCTAAAACAGCTTCATTCTCATTTATTTCAATTTCTTTATCCTGAATTGATACTTTAGATTGAGAAAATCCAAGACTTAAGAGAAAAAAGATTAAAAATAAATTTTTCATTATTACAGCTCCAATTGTTTACTACTCAATTTTAATAATTTAAAGATTTTAAGACAAGTAGGTAGTTAAATGTGACTAGCAGTTTATCCAGCACCGCCGCCGCCACCACCGCCAGCACCACCACCGCCGCCGCCGTCACCTCCGTAGGCAGCAGAAACTGTAGTACCGGTTGTTGCTATATCGCTAACTATTGATGCAACAGAACCAATATCTGAGCTAGAACCATAATACATCCACATATATGAACTGTCATGTTGATGCTCAACATTTTCAACAACTTTTTTTAAACTGTCAGGCTGAACTCCTAATGCTACACAATATTGCAAGAGTAGATCAGGATCAAAATGTTTTACATCTATTTCATTTTCTGAAAGTTGGTGAACGAATAGCCCCCATTGATCATAAAGTAATTGCCCTTCTTTAGTTAGCCTGCTTCCAAAAATTGTTGACAGAAAGAAAGTGAAGGTTAAGATAGACAAGAATCCAATAAAGGTTTTAAAAATTATCGAAAATGCAATGACTACACCCATGATTAGAAATTGTATTATTGCTAGCCTATATTTCTCGTCCGCACCAGAGGTATCTACCCAACCATTTTTTGAAAGCTCCTCTGTTTTTAATTTCTTCCATTTATACGAGCGCATCTGAAATTCGCTAAAAACATCTTTGAAAGTTGTATTCTTGCCAAACTTTCTCAGACGTGTTAACAATAGTTTTGCAAAACTGCTTTGCACCTCATCCATATTGGTATTGTGAACAGTAACCTTCAAACGCTTTGATTTAAAAAACCATTTTCCTTTTTCGATTACTTCAATTGATATTTTTTTCAAAGAGCCAAGTTCAAATAATGTTGATAATATTCCAGATCCAGTAGGTCCAAGCATTAATTCACGATAGATCAGTCCATTAATAACAACAGGATGGTGGTCTGATGGGAATGATGTAAATTGCTGATTCTCATCAATNTCNANCTTGAANTTTTTTAAGTTTNTTCTATAATAACTAATAAATGNANCCANAGAGAAAANNACAAGAAATCCAATAAAGTATTGGACTAACTCTTTATTTCTTTTTTTCTCTTCTAATTTTGCTAATGAAAAATTTTCATCATTCATCTTCACATTTACAAAATATGATGATGGAAAAATTGTTCTAAGCTTCATTTCAGTACTGCTTGAAAAATCTGAAGAGAAAAATGATAATGAAGAGTTGTCAGTATTAAATTCATATTTATCAGAATTAGATGGATATTCTATATCGTAAATAATGTCATTATCCTGAATGTCAGAGGAAAATTTCTGTGTTATATATAGATCGCCTGGTCTTTTATCCCACCTGTCAGATAAATAAATCCAGTAAAATTGGCTATCTTTTTCTCCAACGGTAAATGGATTTTCCAAAGTATACTTTACAGTAAATTTTTTATTTTCATTTGAAGAATTATGATAAAGATAAATTCTATAAGAGTTTTTTCTTTCATCTATTAAAAATGTACCATCTTGCTTTGTATTTTTATTTAAGTATGCTACACCGTTTTCAGAAACTTGAATATCGTAAATTTTATCGAATCCTCTTTTAGGAATAACCTGATAAACAAAAGTAAAATCTCCTTTAAAACTAAATTCCCTAGTTTCAACAAAATTAATTGTACCGTCATTGTTTATGGTTGTTTGAATATCAGTAGATAAAATTTTATAAGATTTATCTGCTGCAATTGAAATGCTAAAAAAAATAAATAAAGTGAGTATTGTTTTGATTAAGGTTTTTGATTTTTTCATATTGTAAAGTACACTTTACATTGTTTAATATCAAAATTAATTTTAAAAAAGATATTTATTGATATCCAATCTGAAATGAAATTAAAAGAGATAAAAAAATAATAATCCAAGCAGCAACCAAAAAAATGATTATCTTATATGAAGGCTCATTCTTCAATTACGTATCCTTACCCAATTTCAATCTGCAGATGCTTTCTGAATTCGTGAAAATCAACTTCTAACTTATGTCTTGGTGTGTCTATAAAGTCGTATGGCATATTGTTCTGTTGATTAAAAACAGCTTTTTTAAAATCTTTTGGCACATTCCATTCATTTCTTAAATATTTGACTATTTGCTGTGATTGAAGATCAGATAAGGGCCAAATGCATCCTAAAGGCTGTAGTAGACCAACAAACATCAAATTAGAATATTCTGGATGAAAGCAAAAATTATACAAATCAATGTCATTATTTTCATAGTCAATAGTTGAATTGCTAAAAAATGGAAATTTTATTTTATAACCAGTCGCAAACATAACAATATCATATTTTTCTTTTTCTCCATCAATAAACTCTACATTGTCACCTGAAAAACATCTTATATTTTTTTTCGGACTTATTTTACCATGCTTAATAAAATATAAAAGTTCTGAATTAATAGTTGCATGTGATTGCAATATATCATGATCGGGTTTTTGCAGGCCATAATCTTTATAACTACCTTGGACAATTCTCAGCGCTAATTTTTGTAAAATTAACCTTAAACGCTGAGGAATCCAGAGCGATTTAGCATAATATACATCAGAAGGCATTCCCATCATAAACTTTGGAATGAAATGGTATCCTCTTCTCATACTTATTGATGTTTTTTTTGCNACTCTACTAACCTCCACAGCAATATCACATGCAGAATTACCGCCGCCAACAACTAAGACAGATTTATCTTTGAAATATTCATTATTTTTAAATTGGTGAGAATGCATCAGTTCTCCACTAAACTCTCCTTCAAAAGTAGGAATTCTTGGACNCCAATGGTGACCATTTGCAACNANNAANTAATCANANTCTTCNCTTNAATNNTCAAAAAATAACTTCCANTTNTTATCAANCGNTANCAGCTTTNNNNACNNTNGTATTAAATTTTATAAACTTTTTTAAATTATATTTTTCAACGTAACTATTAAAGTAAGCTAGGAGCTCCGCTCCTGANGGATAATCTGGATAATCTTCAGGCATTGGAAAATCAGTGTATTCTGAGAATTTTTTTGAGCTAATTATATGTGTTGTTTTAAAAACGCTTGAATGCCCTGTTTTATCTTGATAAACCCAATTACCTCCGATTTGATCATTCATTTCAAAACATGTAGCATTAAANCCATTAGTTATTAAGTTTTTTAATGCAGTTATTCCAGATGGCCCAGCACCAATTATTGCAATTTTTGGATTTTCAATCATGCTTAAACAGGAGAAATAATTTTTCTATCTTTTGTAAGTAAAATGAAAGTTGAAATAAGCAAAGTAAATATAGCATAACACAAAATGAAAAAGTTCATCGAGGTTGAAAAATATCCAAACTGTAAGCAGAGTAAAACAATGACTGATTTTAGTAATTCAGCTTGAAATCCTACCTTTTTACCATCCAGAATAAATGAGTTAGTTATTGATGAGGAAACAACTAATAACACAATAGATATTATTTCAGAATAAATATAATTTTGAACATTGAAAAGCATTACAATTGTCATCAAATTGATAACAGTAAATTGTGCTCCAGCGAAAATTTTTTCTCTTAAACTTATATTAGGATCATATTTTTCGAAACTTGATAAATCATTTTTATCGATAGGATATTTCATAGAAACATCTTCTGGTCTCCAATTTGGTGGAGAGAACCACACTCTAATTTTATCAGTAAACTTTTCTGTGTGATAAGAATCAAAAATCATCTGATAAAATACTTCAATATTTGCCCAAAATGGATTAAATGATTTTAAGGGTTTAACAGTACCATAAACTGGTTTTAAATCTGATCTTTCATCAATGAAGGTTCCAAAAAGACGATCCCACAAAATAAAAACTCCTCCATAGTTAGCGTCAAGATAATCCTCATTTTGTGCATGATGTACTCGATGATTAGATGGGGTAACAAATATATATTCTAAAAACCCTAATCTACCAATGTGTTCTGTATGTACCCAAAACTGATAGACTAAATTTAATCCAGCAACTGTNACATACATTTGAGGAGGAATACCNATTATAAAAAGCGGAAGAAAAAATACCCACTTCCATAAAAACCCAGTACTAGTCTGTCTTAATGCAGTTGCTAAGTTAAATTCCTCTCCGTGATGGTGTACAACATGTGTTGCCCAAAACACTTTAATTTCATGATGTATTCTATGCATCCAATAATAACAAATATCATATAATATGAAGGCAGTAACCCAAACCCAGATTTCTTCGCCGCTAAGCAGCTTTAAGTTATAATGCTCTGCTACTGCTTTATAAACAACATATTGAAATCCTAGGCCTAAAATAGGGACAAATCGGCTAATGAGACCCAAAGACATGCTTGTAATAGCATCATTAATTCGATAATTATTTTGTTTTGTTATAACACCGTAGAAAAATTCAATTAGAATTAACCCAAAAAATAGTGGGATGGCAAATGTTATGATGATAGATGAATCCATATTATAATTTATAAAACTTTAAGTGCTTTATGCCATTTTTTTGCATACCAAAAAGTTCTTCCTTGTGAATCAGTCATTTTTTGTTTTTTTCCATAAAATTGCATCCAATTATGAAANGCCTGATCTTGATGNGATTTATTTTCATTCATCCAAGAATANAGNTCNCCACCNCCNAANCTATAAGTATCATGTATCTGTTCAACNACATGATCTAAAAAAGGNTNATTNATAAGNTTTTTNAGAGGNTGAAAAGGATTCTTATNCCANTTNCCTAAAATCTCAGCTCTAAGATAATTTCCCATTCCATTAAACCATTTCTGATTCATAATAGCTGTGTGAGCTGGTTTTAAAAAATCTCGATGATTTAAGTTGTCCATAATATGTTCACGAAAAGCTTTTTCTTCGTCAAAAACATCCGGTCCTCTATTTGGATTCCAATCTTTTGATATGCTTTTTCCAAACCTTCTAACATCGCTCCAGCAAAACCAAGAATCATCACTCATTCGAAAACGAATATGCCCATGCTTCCAATGTTTATTTTTGTAACCTCTTTTTTGAAAGTTCTTAAAACATCCGGTCATTCCCAGTGAAATAACAACAGGTTCGTTATCAAAAAACAATTTTAACTCTTTTCCTCTGCTTTGAGCTGAAATTTTCTTTCCAGTTAGATCAATTTCTTCAATCAGTTTTAGTTTATTTGTCTTTAAGAACGAAACATTTTCAATTGTTCTATTTTTATTTGTTTGAGTTACAAACTCTGCAGTCAATTTAACTTCTGAAATCTCAGGCATAGCAATAGAAAGATTTACTATAAAT
>FUFK010041798.1_pt2 | contig 36484 bp, 32 predicted proteins | sample 1021851 | NCBI WGS metagenome assembly FUFK01 (sample SAMEA51879418, study PRJEB19060) | metagenome | reverse complement strand
ATAATTGATTTCGGAGATGGTGAATCTCAAACATTCCAAGCTTCCGACTTTGTTGGAGAGACAGTTACAGCAACTCACACATATTCGAAATCAGGTAATTTCGATGTTGTAGCTACAGCTTATGACAATTCAGGAGGCAGTACTTCACAAACAGTGGCAGTCTCCGTTAGCGACGAAATGGTAACATTAGAAGGAAGTTCTTATACTTACAATCTAGTTGCATTAATTGGATTCTTCTTGATAGGCGCAATCCTATCAGGTACAGCATTCAAATTGCAACAAGGTGTAATAGCAGGTGACGAAGAAATGAATGAAAGAGACCGACAAAGACTAGAGAGTGTAGAGCGCCGCATGGAAAGTTTATCAGAGCGTGAAGAACTTATGGAAGTCTCCGCTTATGATGCATCCCGTGCAGCGACAAAATTGGAAGAGCACATTGCTGCTTTCAATAGCATACTGGTAAAAGCCCAGGAGATAGCTGCAGAAGATAAGCTCAAAGAGCTTGAAGCTGCCGAGAAGGCTCGCCAGAAAGAAGAAGAGGAAATGCAACTTGATCTTGAAGATCCAGACATAGAAATGGTTGCTGAAAGATTCCATGAATCCTTAGCAAGATTAGTTGCAGCTCGTGATGACTTATCAAAAATTGAAAAGCATCTGGCACGTATTCTAAAAATGGAACGTGATGAGCAACTCGAAAAGTTAACAGAGATGACCGAATCCTATGAATCAACTAAACGTAAGATTGATGCTCTGGAATCATCCAAACAAGCTAGAGATGAGGCTGCAGTTGAAAATAATATCATGAATATGCTAAGCGCAGCTGCATCTGGCGGCTCAATGGCTGATGCAGATTTTGGAGACTTCGGAGATTTAGGTGGGGACGATGAATATGAAGTTGAAATTTACGAAGACGAAGACGGTTCATTCTATTACATTGATCCAGACACAGGTGAAGAAGTTCCCTGTGACGAAGACGGTAATGCCTTATAGGCAAGATTTATGAAAACTAATTAGATTCAGTTGTCTTTCACCATTGACTGGTGGTGGCCTATTCAGGATGAAATCAACTTTCAGTTTGGTTTTGTAAAATCCAGAGAGAATGTTTCGTCACGCCTAATCTCAAGACTTTACAAGCCTGAAGGTAATTTATCCAAGTTATTATTAAATCAAGAAGTAACAATTGTCGGAGCAGGGATTGAAGACGATGAAGAAATTCCCTCNGGAGTNTTAATTGCAGCGGATGGTGCAGTTTCAGCTTGCCTTGAAAGACAACAGATTCCAGATATAATAGTTACAGACTTAGATGGCAATTTATTGGATATTGTATCTGCAAATGAGTCAGGTTCTAACATAGTGTTACATGGACATGGTGATAATTTGTCTAAACTTTTTGAATTTTCTACTAAAATTAACGTAATCAGTTTAACAACAACTTATCCCTCAGATATGAGCAATTGTTGGGGTGGTTTTACAGATGGAGATAGGGCACTTATGATGTCTCTTAGCCTGGGTGCTTCATCAGTTAATCTGGTAGGGTTTAATTTCAGCAAGGTAGGTAAATACACTGGAAATTATAGCCCTAAAAAGCTTCAAAAATTAGATTGGGCACGTCGAATAGTTGAGAAATGCCAAGAGCAAACAGGCAAAGTCAAAATTTATTAGTCTCCAATAAGCCTAATGAATGCATCCTCTAAGTTATTAACACCAGTACTAGCTTGAATCTCAGGTATAGTCCCAACAGCTAGAAGCTGTCCCTTATCTATTATAGCGACTTTAGTACACAAATTTTCAGCCATTTCAATGATATGTGTTGACAATAGAACAGTTCTTCCATTAGCTGCAAGATTTTTTATCCAATCTTTGAGTAATTTTGTGTATCTTGGATCCAATCCGCTTGCGGGTTCATCCAGTAATACCATTTCAGGGTCATGAATTAGCGTCATAGCTATAGCTATTTTTTGTCTCATACCTTTAGAATAAGTTCCAACCTCGTGGTATATTTGTTCCCCTAATCCCAATGTTTTGGCATAGTATGTAACACGCTGCTTTATCATATCGCTAGATAACTTTCTCAATTTACCAATTAGTTCGAGACATTCAGCTCCAGTTAGCTTATCATACAGCAGTGGATTTTCTGGAAGATAACCCATTATAGATTTAGCCTTCAATGGCGTTCGTTGTAAATCAATGCCTCCTATTGTCACTACTCCTTTACTAGGTCGGAGAAGTCCACATAGCATCTTTATAGTTGTAGATTTTCCAGCTCCATTGGTTCCTAGCAAACCAAAGACTTCACCTTTATCGACGTTAAATGTAATATTTTTAGCTGCAGGTTTACCACTGTAGTATTTTGTTAATCCTGCAACTCTAATCATTAATTTCTAGAAAGAGCCCTTAACTTAAGAATTAAGGTCGAGATATCTTAATTATATCTACCTTATCACATAATATTCTAACTATGACTACTTTAGGTAGAGAAAAAAGAGCTCATGAGTTTCAAAAGATTTGGGATGAGCTAAAATTATCTGATTTTCCTATAGTTGTCGAAGGAAAAAGAGATACCAAGGCTCTAAGAGAACTGGGAATCGTCAAACATGTAATTGAACTCAATGATGGCACCTCAGTATTATCAACTGTTGAGCGTATTTTTCAAAGTTCAGGCAGTTCATCAGAATTTATCATACTGACAGATTGGGATAAAGCAGGTGACAAGCTCGCCAAACAGCTTATTTCATATGGNGAATCATGCGATTTGATTCCTAACGACCGAATTAGAAAATCATTAGCAAATATTACAGCTAAAGAAATTTCTTGTGTTGAAGAATTACCAACTTTTGCACTAGGTATTGGTCACAAGGACCATTCTCTTTAATACCACATAGTGTCTGCACCTTCTATGCGTGCAGCTTCTAAAGACAAATCAGATTATCTGACAGACAATTTTCTTTCAATGTTAGAAGATATTAGGAAAAATAGTGGAGAAACAGATACCAAAGGTCTTTCAAACTCTGAAATTTCTANTTTTCTTTCTATTGATGAAAGTCTCAAAGAAGCAATTACTCAAGCACATCAATATCACTCAGAATTGAGAGAATCCTTGGGTAGCGAAATATTAATGAAAAATGAAAAAGAGCTTGTAAAACATCTTCAGGAAGGCTTTGTTAATTTTTACGCTCCAGCTACTATTAATCCCTATGTTGCCATAAGTGCACAAGGTCCTTGGATAATTACTTCACATGGAGCAGTTATNCATGATAATGGTGGTTACGGCATGTTGGGCTCAGGTCATGGCCCGAAAGATATCGTTTCTTCAATGTCTAAGAATTGGGTTATGGCAAATGTAATGACTGCGTCATTTTCCCAACAGCGTTTTGTCGAAGCTTTGAACAAAGAGTTAGGCCACACCAGAGGATATTGTCCTTTTGACAGATATATTTGTGTTAATAGCGGTTCAGAATCAGTTTCAGTTAGCCTTAGAATTGCAGACGTGAATTCGTTCAATCACACTTCGCCAGGAGCAAAGCACGAAGGAAAAGAGATAAAGTTGTTGGCAGTAGAGCACGGTTTTCATGGCAGAACTGATAGACCAGCCCAATTATCACATTCATGTAAAGATGGATATGATAAACATCTAGCCTCTTTCAGAGACAGAGACAATCTGTTCTTAGTCCCTTCTAATGATGTGGAAGCCTTAAGGGAAGTATTTGATCACGCAAATAATAATAATATTTTTATTGAACTTATGGCNATCGAGCCAGTTCAAGGAGAGGGAAATCCCGGTCAATGTATTACTCGTGAATTTTATGATGAGGCTAGAAAATTAACAAAAGAACATGGCTCTTTGTTATTAATTGATTCAATTCAAGCNGGTTTTAGAGGACAAGGTTGTCTTTCTGTAATTGATTACGAAGGATTTGAAGACTGTGAAGCTCCGGATCTGGAAACATGGTCTAAGGCCCTAAATGCTGGTCAATATCCTCTTTCCGTACTGGGAATGAATTCTAAGGCTTCTGAACTCTATGTTAATGGAATATATGGAAATACAATGACAACTAATCCCAGAGCTCTAGAAACTGCAGTTAGTGTGTTGGAAAGCATCACTCCAGAACTACGCACTAACATTAGGGAAAGGGGAAAAGAATTCGTCTCTAAATTGAATAGTTTAATGTTCGAATTTCCTGAAGAAGTTTTGAAAGTACAAGGAACGGGTTTGCTATGTAGTGCTGAACTTCGTCCAGAAATTCCCGTAGTAGGGTTTGACGGAATCGAGCCTTGGTGCAGAAGAAGGGGTCTTGGCGTTATTCACGGGGGAACTAACGCTCTGAGATTTACATCTCACTTTGCCATTACTTCAGAAGAGATTGATTTGATAGTTTCGATTGTTAGAGAAGGAATTATAGATTTTAGAAAATCATTGAATTGATTACAATTCAATGTTCAATTTACTTTCAACTTCATCAATGATACGTTCAGATTTCAATATATCTACCATTTTATTGTGGTCATTGTATAGCGGCCTGTCTTCATCTAAATAATCGATATTTTCCCTTATTATTTTATGAGCTATAGAAGTTCCTACTCCCATNCTCTTTTTNCTCATGTCTAATGCTTGAGCTGCAGCCATCATCTCAATTGCNAGAACTCCGTAGCAATTNTCCAGAATTTGTTTTGTCTTTTGGGAAGTAGTTAGTCCCATTGAAACAAAATCTTCTTGATCTGCAGCAGCAGGGATGGATTGATTAGCTGCAGGATGAGAGAGTATTCTTGTTTCAGCTATCAGAGCATCTGCAGTGTACTGTGAAAGCATCATTCCTGAATGCAANCCAGGTTTTTCAGCTAAAAAGGGAGGTAATCCTACTGAAAGAGCAGGGTTAGTGAGACGATTCATTCGNCTNTCAGATAAAACTGCAACCATACTTAATCCTGTNCCGACCATTTCCATTGGAAGCGCTATCGGCGTTCCTTGGAAATTAGCCCCAGTTAAAACATCTTTTTCTTCAGTTAAAAAAATAGGATTATCTCCAACTCCATTAAGTTCAATTTCTATTTGACTAGCTGCATAATCGATAGAGTCCCGCAAAGTTCCAGCTACTTGAGGAGTAGATCTCATTGAATATGCATCCTGCACTTTTTTACCTCCGCTAAATAGTATTTCAGATTTTTCAGTTAGCTTGTTTAGATTATTAGCTACAATCTGCGAACCTGTAAATCCTCGCAGTTGGTGAATTCTCTTATCGTAAGGTTTCATGTTAGCCATTAGCGCTTCTAATGTCATAGCAGCTGCAATGTCATGTAATTTCATCCATTTTCTAGCATCGTACAATATTATTGCAGCTAGAGCTGTCAAAACATTACTTCCATTAATTAGAGCTAGTCCGTCGCGAGCTTCAAGTTCAAGGGGTTTTAATCCAATTTTCTTCAATGCTTCTTTTGAATTAACTATTTTCCCATTATCAAACATTTCTCCTTCTCCCATTAATGCCAGCGCAATTTGTGACATAGGAGATAAATCGCCACAAGCTCCGACAGAACCCTTTTCGCAAACTACTGGAGTCAAATCATGGTTTAGAGCCTGGATAAGATATTCTGTAATTTCTTTTCTCCCACCAGAGTGACCTTTGGAATGAACGTTAATTCTTCCACACATTGCCCCTCTTACTATTTCGATATCCATTGGGTCTCCAATTCCCGCGGCATGAGAATAAATTAGCAACTTTTGGAATTCTTTTGTTTGATTTGGGTCAAGTGTAACCTCGGAAAATTCTCCAATTCCGGTAGTTATTCCGTACATTATTTCATGATTATTTATTTTCTCTTCAAGCATTTTTCTACAAGAATTAATTTTATTCCATGATTTTTCGGAAACAGAAATTTCAGTTTTTTTTCGAGCCACTTCAACTACTTTATCTATTGTCAAACTTTTTCCATTAATCACAACGGGCATGTTGGATGAGATATTAGTACTTAAATAAAATTCACTGTCCCTTTACTTTTTTTATAACCCGTTTATGCTTCAACGTGACAGATAGCACAAAATCACAAATTGACACACTAAAATCCGAGGCAAATTCATACAAGAAATTGGGCGATTACGCTAAAGCTGAAAATTGTATTTTAAAAGGTCTAGAGTTGAAAGTTGATGATAATGTTCTTAAACACGAACTAGCGAAAATATATTTTAAAAGAGAAAAATATGCAGGTTCACTCGAGCTATTACTTGATCTATCAAATAAGATAAAAAGACGCCAAATTCTTTTCAAGGACATTGCGATGTGTTACTATAAAATGAATAAATTGGAAAAGGCTCTAGAAGCTGTACAAATTTCTCTATCTGAGAATTCAAATAATTTATCTTCACTCTTTGTTGAAGGGCTGATATATAGAGAGCAAGGCAATTTTTCAGAATCAATCTCCTCTTTTAAGAGGCTATTAGGGCTAGACTCTAACAATAGAGATGCACTTTATCAGCTAGGTAAAATCTATCACCAAAAAGGTAGATATCGTGAAGCTTTAGAGTCTTTTGATAAAGTTTTAGAATTTCGCCCACGCGATAATGAAGTTTTGAAAGCTAAAGGAATATCTCATGATGAATTAAACGAATACAAGGAGGCTTCAGAAGCTTTGATGAAAAGCATTAATGTTGATGATGAAATAGTTTTCAACGACAGAGGCGTTGCTCTTAGTAGATTAGGTTACAATCACAAAGCTATTGATAGTTATCGTAGAGCATTAGCTTCTAATCCTAAGTATTCGGTTTGTTGGTTTAATCTAGGTAAAGCTCTTTTCAGAGTAGGTGATCTTAAAGATGCTCTCGTAGCTTTTCAGACTTCTACTGAAATAAATCCCAACAATAGAAGCGCATGGAACAACAGAGGAGTAACCTTACGTCAATTGAATAGGTTAGAGGAGTCTTTAGATTGTTATGAAAGAGCGTTAGCACTCAAAAAAGAGTACGCTTGGGCTTGGCATAACAAGGGATATGCATTGGAGTTACTTGATAGGCCTCGCGAAGCGCTTGAAAGTTATGCAACTGCATTAGAGCATAAGCCAGATTCAAGTGAGCACGGTGGTGCTGAGTGGGAAAAATTAAAGAAAGATACGGAAGATGCCATTTCTAGGTTGAAGAAAATTATTGGTGAATGATGGACGTTATAGATCTCATTGAAGAAGGTGAAAAATTATATGAAATAGGAGATTCTAAATCAGCCAAAGTAAAATTTTTGAAAGCTTCTTCATTGGCACCTGAAGATCCTCAAATTTATAACCGATTAGGTATGCTTGAAATGTCAAGAAATTCACCTGATGAGGCTAGACGTTTTTACGAAAAAGCTTGCAAGTTAGCTCCAGAAGTGGCTAGATATCACATGCGATTGGGTGATTCATTGCAAAGGTTGTCAAGATATGAAGATGCCATTGGTTCTTATGCTACATCGTTAGAATTAGAGCCTAGAAATGCTCCAGCTTGGAACAATAGAGGATTTGCAAATTTTAACATTAATCGCTGGAATGAAGCGCTGAGGTGTTACGACGAATCTATGAAATCAGATCCAACTTACGCCGTAGCTTGGTATAACTATGGCTATACTCTTCAGCTTTCAGGAAGATTAAATGATTCGAAAGATTATTACCAGAGNGCAGTAGATTTAGANCCNAGCGATAAAATTGCGTGGAATAATTTAGCTAATGTACATTATAATCAAGGATTATATGAGAGAAGTATTGAGTTATACAAAGAGTCGTTAAAGTTAGATGAAGAGTATGTAATTGCAGTCAATAATATTGGTAATGCTCTAGATCACTTACATAGATATGAGGAATCAATATATTATCACGAAAAAGCTATAGAGCTAGATTCTACATTTCATTATGCTTGGATGGCAAAGGGGAGAGCACTCACACGCCTCGGCCGTCCAGAGGAAGGCCTTGAATTTATTGAAACTTCGATTGAATTAGATTCTGAAGATCCAGATTATCATGAAGCTTTGGGTCGCTGTTTTCAAAGTTTAGGATTATATGACAAGGCTAGACAAATCATCAATTTAGGTTTATCTGTAGACGGCCAACATGTTCCCTGTTGGGTTGCCCTTGGCGACATTAATATGGAAATAGGTAACACATTACAAGCAATGCAATGCTTTGATGAAGCTGTTAGAGCACAAGACGTACTTTCAAGAAATAGAATGAGAGATTTAGATTGGATTGAAAAGGGCCGAATTTTGCAAGTTGCAGGGATAGTCCATGAAGGATTCAGACAATATTCTAACGCAATTTCAGTAGCTCCAGGTACAGGTAGGCCTTATTTTAGAAACGCTCAAATTCTTATTGAATTTAACAAATTATCCGAAGCTAATGATTTAATTAATAAGGGTTTAGAGATTGATCCTAAATCAATTACCGGTAAAATTTTATTGCTGAAAACTTTGACTGGCGATGAAATTATAAACAGAATTAGTGATTTTTCACAGTTTAAAAATAATCATTCTGAAGCTCAATTAATTATAGCCGAAAAAATTTTACAAATAGATCCCCACCTTGCGTTGGATTTTTTAGATAAAGAAAACCCAAGTCATTTTATGACGTTAAGTCAATGCTTTACTGAATTATCCGACTTTCCAGAAGCCTTATCATATGTAAATAAGTTTATAGACTATAATCCACGCGATATCAAGGGTTTCTTAGGGGGTGGATGGATATCGATCGAAATGCAAGCTTATGATGACGCAGCTAATTTTTTTGATATGGCTTTGGGAGTTAATGCGATGTCTCCTGAAGCTATTTATGGTAAAGGTTTGGTTTTAAAGGAAAAGGGAGAATCATATGAATCATACCAAACTATTCTAACACAGATTGATAAAGAATTAGTTATTTAGATAGGATATTTTTGAATACGCTTTCTACATCTTTAGATACTTTTTCCCATGAAAAAAGTTTTTCGACTCTTTCTCTACCTCTTAATCCCATTTCACGCGCCATTTCTGGAGCATTCCATATTTTTTCAAGAGCTTCGGCAATTGCACTAGGATCTAATGGTTCAACGATATACCCTTCTTTTTCAGATATTACATCTCTTACACCAGGTATGTCGCTTAAAATAAGAGGTTTAGCTGTAGCCATTCCCTCAAGACCCACAATTCCAAATGCTTCTAATCTAGACGTAGACGGTAAGATAACAACATCGGTTGCAGAATAATAAGAAGGTAACCAATAATCGTCAACAGGTCCGACAAATATCACACGGTCGTTCAGGTCTAATTTTTTGACAAGATTAACTAACCAATTTTTGTAAGGACCATCGCCTACAATCAATAATTTACCTCTTTGAGTGTAAGTTAAGCTCCTAATTAAAATTCCAATTCCTTTATGAGGTACTAATCTTCCTACAAATAGGGCTAATGGTTCATCGTCTAATGCATATTTATCACGAATTATTTTACCGTCAATATCAGGATTAAATCTATTTACATCAACAGCGTTTGGGATTACAGTTACATCTATATCCCAAAGTGTCCGTGAGGTAGTTGCATAACTTTCAGTTGTTGAAATAACACAATCAGCTTCTTTTAAGGGATAATTACCTAAAAAATTTTGATAAAAACTTACAGCAGTGTTTCCCAATACACCTTTCAATTCTAAATCACAGTGATGAGTTACGACGAAAGGTTTCCCGGCTTCTTTAGCACCTTTGGCAGCAAATCTTTCAGTAAATGGAGGGGGGGAATGAACATGGACTATGTCTGCGTGAGTCCTTCTAACGAATTGCCGTATAGAAGTTACTAGTGGTGTATTATACATATTAATCCATTGAGGCAATCTTGTAATTTTAATCCCATCAAGGATTTCAGTTTCAGGCATTCGGCTGTATCTTGATGTTACAACTTCTACATCATGTCCCAGTTTTATCAAATTTTCAGAAAGGCCAAGTACGTGTGATTCTACACCACCAAAGTGTGGAAAAAAATACGGAGTTACTTGAAGGATATGCATTATATAATCAAACTTTTACTCTCAAAGGTTCCTGAAACTAATGCATTTGGTCCAATTTTTACATCGCTACCTATTATTGTACCCGAGTTAATTGATGAGTTTATTCCAGTAGATACATTGTCTCCCATGATTACACCTAATTTTCTCCTTGAAGTATCAATACGTTCCCCTCTGTGAGTAACAATAATTTCTTTTTTGTCTAATCTTAAATTCGCAATTTTAGTACCGGATCCTAAGTTACATTCTTTTCCTATAATTGAATCGCCCACGTAGTTATGATGTGGGGCTTTAGCTCCCTTGAACAATATAGAGTTTTTAATTTCTGATGCAGCACCCACTTTGTTTTCGCCACATAAAACAGTTCCTTTTCTGAGATAGGCGTTAGGTCCGATAGTACAATTTTCGCCTATCCAAATAGGCCCTTCTACGTATGTTCCAGACTTTATTATAGAATTTTTCCCTAGATGAATGGAACCTTTAATTTCAACATTTCTTTCAATTTTGCCAATAATGTTTTCTTCAATATATTGTGAACTAAACTCATTAGCAGTGAGTAAGTCCCATGGAGTTCCAATGTCTTTCCAAAAGCCTTTGTACTCTACAGTATATACTTCATTTACCATTAGAGCGTCCGTCAACTCTATTTCGCCCCTAATTGATTTCTTAATAGTCTTCAAAGAATCAAATATTTTCTCATTGAACAAGTATATTCCAGCATTAATTGATGCGTTTCCCTTTATTCCTTTTTCAACAATTGATAACAGCTTCCCTTTTTTACTTTTAACAGCTCCAAATTTTTCTCCATCATCTACGTTTGTAACCAACATAGCTATTTTACCATTTTTTTTAGCTAGAAGTTTCAAGTTTTCTTCGTTAATTAATGTGTCTCCATTTAAGCAAAAGAATTGTCCTTTCACATGGTTTTTGGCAAGANACACGGCGTGACCAGTTCCTTTTTGCTCACTCTGTACTATATAGTTGATCTTCACATCATATTTTTTACCGTCACCAAGTAAGTCAGAAATTTCTTTCATTCTGTGACCTATTAAAATGTGAATTTTTTTAACACCAATGTTCTTTAATGAAAAAATTTGCTGCTCAATTATGGATTTGCCACAAAGAGGTAACAAAGGCTTGGGGTTATTTTCAGTTAATGGCCACATTCTTGTTCCTTTTCCGGCTGCAAGAATTAAGGCTTCCTCAATCATAATATCTCCTTTACTTTTTCCATAAGCACTTTGTTGATATCTCCGCCGTCCATTTTTCCTCTAAATTTAGACATTACAGGGCCCATTAAAGCACCAACAGCCCCCATACCTTTTTCTTTTATGAAATCTTTCTTATCACTAACTAGACTTTCGATAAAATCTTCGAGTTCAACCTCTACGTTGTCACTATTTACTTGTATTTCCTCGTTCCTGCTTGATTGAACAAGAGCTTTTGGAATACCTTCCTTTACAATTACGCCTTTCTGGAATAGAATCAAAACTTTTTCGAGGTCACTGTCACTAATAGCCTCACCTTCGTTTTTTAGTTGCGGTAAGGTATGCAATAAGATCCGTGATAATAATTTTGGCAAATCAAACTTTTTGTTTAAAATATTGAATTGTTTGTCCAACTCATTATTGACAAGTTGTTTTGATTCTTCATCGTTTAAAGGTAAGTCTTTCTCTCTTTCATCCAATGTTTTAGGCTTTCTAACTTTCAAATTCGCAATTTTGAACGGAGCAATGTCTGTTTCTGGGTACATCCTTGATGCGCCAGGCATTGGTCTCAGATACCTTGTAAGATTTTTAGGAGTTACCTTCCTGACTTCTTTAGGTACTCCTTTAGTATTTATTCTTTCGACGATAATTTCCATGGCACTTTTAGTAATTTTTTCTTTACCAAAAATCAAAATAAATGCATCATTATCATTGCAGCCTAAACTTAATTTTATATTTTCAGTTTCCTCAATGTCAATTCCATACGCAGGCAGTTCATCGCTGTGCATAATTCCTTTCAATCCTGCTCTTTTAGCATAATCAGCTAATTCTCTACCCATTCTTACATGCCCTTCTGGAGAATCTTTATTTCCTAGTATTCCGTTCCAATTTTCTATTTTCAAGGCTAATGAGAATTCTCTTTTTTTCTTAAAGCAATTATCTACGTTAATTGGTTGACCAATTTTACCTTCTTTCATTTGATACAGCCTTGACTGTCTTTTCACTTCATTTTCTACTACTTTTGGCATTGAAGCCAGGTCTTGAAACCCCTTTAATTCGACCCTTTGACCATTATTTACAGAAACATTTACATCTTGCCTAATTGTCCCTAATCCTCTCTTAACGTTACATGCTCTGAGTAGTCTTCCTATCGCTTTAGCTGCCTTTTGAACATCTTTACTATCATCTAATTGAGGTTTTGTTGTAATCTCTAAAAGAGGAACTCCTAGCCTATCTAGTAAATATTCATGGTCTTCTTCGCCGTGCCTACAAGAGTCCTCCTCAAGACACAATTGATCTAATTCTAGAATTTTCCCGTCATATTCGATAATACCTCCGGTTGCAATTAGCCCGGTCCTTTGGAATCCACTTGTGTTAGAACCGTCAACAACAACTTTTCTCATAAAATGTATTTCTTCCACAATTTTTGCATTTACCAGTTGAGCAAATTGTAAAGCTATTTTGACAGCATCAGCATTAGGTCCTCTAGGAGGTTCTTCATCAGTATAAACTAAACAATTACAACTTTTATTGTAATATGTAAAAAGTTTGATTTGTTCAGTTTTGGCAGCTATATCTACATCCCCTAGTTCGCTTGATGTGGCATGAAGCTTTCTTTTGAACTGGACATTCTTCCCGTTTTCACTAAGGCCACAATTGCAAAAAAGTTTTCCACTGTTAAGTTGCTGGTGAATTTCTAAACCTGCCTTCAGCGTCACCTTGTCAACTCAAATCTCTACTTTTTAAAATGACCGGTGAAATTTTTCTTTATTTTTGGCAAGAGTACTAAAGCTGCAATACCTAACACAGGTCCAATTATCAAAAATCCCATTGCCATTATCGAAAAGAAAGCTCCGATTTGTGCATTCTTGTATGATTGCAGAGTATATGTTATCCATGCACCCCACACTCCTATCAAAGAAAATAAAATAATTAAAGTAGGGCACCAATTTAGCATCTTTAGATAGGTGTTTTCATCAAGATTTACATTCCCTTCTCCCATTTCCAGCTCAAACCTAAAACTGTTAATGCCTTCAAGTCCCGAGCTATAATCAACTAAACTAATCTCAGAATCTTGAGGTGGAATATATACATTCATAGTTGATGATTTGTGTTTTTCAGCGCTAACTTTAATACTATATTTCCCAGGTTTCAAGAATATGTTGTACGTTCCATTTCCAGAATATGTTTGATTAATTTCATGATTATCAACTAAAATTTTTGCATTGTCAACGTAGCTTGTACCATTTTGTACTATCAAAAATATTTTTATGTCTTCAGATTCACTGAATTGTTCAGGGGCAAAGTAGAGTGAACCACCAGTGACTAAACCCATTGCAGATGCAGTTAATATCAAAAAAGTAACTACTTTCACCCAAAAATGGTCCTTTTGTTTTATCACCTTGTCCTTTTCAAAGTCATATTTTTTGTAGTCTGCAGGTACTTTTTTGGCTATTTCATTTCTTTTTTTTATTTTCGATTTGATGTCTATTAAGGCATTGTTTTCGATTTTTAATTCAGACACTGTTCTACAATCTACGCATTTTTTTTCAAAGATACCTTGGCTTTCTCCCATCAAGGTTATTTTATCTTTTTTATTACAATTTGGACAAATAAATTCTAAGCTAGGCATTTTTAGGCGATTTCAGGACTGTTAGAGTTTGGTTTAATGTTTTTATTTCCGCTCATTTTAACTTGTGGCACTTCTATCTTAAAAGGCGGAGGTAAGCCAAGTTTCCTAGCTATATTTAGGACTTCAAATGATCCTTCTCCCAAAACTCGATTGTATAATTCTCCAGTCATTTTTTCAGGTAATTTGTGTTCCTTTTCCCATTTTGATTGTGATGTTTTTATTGTGTTTTTGTTTTCATCTGAGTATATAACTTCACAATCCAGTTGCACCATTCCTAGTAGTCCATATGATACAGAATATCTTATCTCTACGTTTAACTGATTATCACTTTTAATTCTTGATGACAAAATAGTTGTACTATGGTTTATTTGCAATTCTTTTTGTCGTGCAGCTTTACGGTGGCTTTTAGCTTCGATAGAAATTAATCTAAACGCAGTTGTAGGCATAATTGTCTTACGAATGCCCCTTATTGAGAGTATCCTTATTATCCCCTTTATGTAAAGTGTGTTATGTTTAGGAGTGTTATTTTTGCAATAATCTTATTGTCGACATCAATGACAGGGTGCACAGATTCAACACCAAACAGAACAATTGTTACTTTTCAAATCGATTCAGACGGAGATGAATTTTGGGTATATTTATACACAGTTCCTAGGACCAAGATGGGTAACTTCACTATTAGCTTGAATGCAGGAGCTCCAAATCAAGTAAACGATATTGCATCTTCAGTGTTTAGTCATCAAAAAAATGTATCTTTTGATAATTTAGTCAAGGATTCAGATAATTTCGTATCTTTTACCTTTGAGGCAGATTTGTCCGAAGTTTATTGGGAGCTCAACTGTAAACTTAGAATTAGTGATGATTCTACAAATGATGAACTTGTATTAGACGCAATTATTGTTGATGGAGATGATGACGAGGAAAAAGAATGGAAACTGCCTTATAGTACTCCTCTGAATTATAAAAAATGAGCATAACCCAAGCCCCACTTGCTTATCAAGCAACAGTTGGAATTGTAGTTGCATTTTTACTTTACCTTGTATTGTTTCTGGCAGGTTACATAGAATTTGACGTAAGTTCACTTCTAACTTTTTATGCATTTTCAGTTTACACAGTTTCTCTAGCTGCTGTTTTGGGCGGAGTTCTTCTTGGTATGTTTATAGCAACTAGAACGCTTTCTACTCAGGGTTTTACGCCATTTGAGGTATCCATGCTCAGGCTCAAAGACGATATCAATAGCCTTCAAAAAGAAGTTAAAAATATTACAAAATTAATGGAAAACTCCAACGAAGAAGATAATAAGTAATTATATAAACTTTCTACTTTAATGAATTCTATGAAGAAAGGTTTGAATACTTTTTTTGTTTCGTTAGTTGCCATTATTTTGGCAATGCCGCTTGCTGGAGTTACCAGTAGTTTTACTTTTAGTGAGTCTCAATTTTCATCTAATGAAAATTTTGACATTTCTCGTTCCAGTTACGCAGTAGATATAGATTACACAGGAGATAATACAGGCTTTGAATCATTGACACGCAATGAACTCATAAGTGTTACATTTGTAGTTCAAAATACAGGAACTATGGATGATACTTACGACTTAGAAATTAATTGGCAAGATGATGGGGCTGGTTGGTCAGGCGAATCAGAATTTGAAAATGTTTCAGTTAATGCCCAAGAGCAAGAAAACGTTAATTTTAGTTTTCAAGCTCCAGTTCAAAATGTTTACGAAGGTTCTCAGATGACCTACACAATGGAAGTTATTTCTCAAAATTCGCCGGCTAGCGACTCGATTGACCAAGTAATCGAAATCGATATGGTTTATGCAATTGATGTCGAGCTAAAGCAAGGTGATGCACAAGAAGCTAAAAGAGGAGATTCAGCATCGTACATAGTTACTTTAACAAACAGAGGAGAAAATGCAGATACATTTGCAATTGAGATAGGTAATATGCCTAAAGATTGGTCTGCATCAACAAGTATTTCTTCAGTGTATTTAGAGCCAAATACTTACCAGGATTTTACTATGGATGTAAATGTACCAAACACAGCAGCAGTGGATGAATATGCAGTAATTCAAATAATTGCTAGAGTTCAAGCTGAAAATTACGAATACATTTATGGATATGGAATTACCAATACAACAGTTGAAGACGGTCGTACCTATGATGTAGATATTAGTGCTGACTCAGAGTCTAAGCAAATTATTCCAGGAGGAATGATGATTTATGATTTATCAGTTACTAACGAAGGTGACGAAAGTGATTCTTTTGCTTTAGAGTTTATTGATCAAGGAAATGAGGGTTGGGTTTCGAATTTAAGTCAATTTGATATAGATAATTTGGGCCCTGGTGAAGATTACAATTTAGTCTTAAGCATTTTTTCTCCTGACAATGCTGAAGAAGCAGACTGGTCAGTAACCAGTATTCACATTTATTCTAAAAATAGGGAGCAATTTGGAGATAACCTAGAAGTTAACACTTCGGTCAGATTACCTGTTCGTGATGTATTTCTATCAACATCGGAAGATACCCTCAGCGGAAATCCAGGTTCCATTTTAACCTACACCGTCTCAGTTACTAATTCAGGTTCAGATCCTGATGACATAAATTTAGGTTACGAAGTTTGTGAATCTTGTAACGCATGGGTTGTATCATTGAGTAAGTATACTATTGAAGATCTCGGTGACGGAGATTCAGAAGATATCCAAGTATTCGTAGAAGTTCCATCATCAGCAAGATCAACAGATGAAGCTATTATCACAATAAATGCAGAATCCCACGACGACGCAACAGCTTTTGCAAACTTAGAAATCACCTCAAAAGTTAACACAGTTTATAATCAGTATGTAACATCTACCATGGTTCCAATAATGTATCCTGGTGACGCTAATCAATTTAATGTAACCATAACTAATAACGGAAACAGTGCTGAAAGCTATAAGTTTACAAAAGGCTCCAATGTGCCCGATGATTGGAATTTCGAAGATACTTTAGTTTTTGAAACTCAGGTACTAGATCCTTATGGTGGAGCCGAATTATTCGTCCTTCCTTTTGAAATTCCTCAAGATGAGAATCCGGGCTATTACAATTTCACAGTATATGTTAAACTAGCTTCAACAGGTATTAAAGTAGAGACACTTGAATTGTCAGTCAAAGTAGAATATTATGCAGACTTCACAATCAGTATGGCTTCAGATCAATCAACAGGAGATCCTGGATTCACACATGAATTTGCAGTGACAATTGTTAATAACGCAAATGCAGCTGAAGAGATAAGTTTTGTATTTGAAGACATTCCTTCAGATTGGTCTTATTGCATACTTTTCAACGGGAACTGCTTAAACACGTTGAATATTGCTAAAGGTGGCTCCTCTTCTTTTACTCTAGAGGTGACTTCTCCTGATTATGAGCCTGCAAACGTAGCTGGTTCTTACTACACAATGATTGCTAAGTCTTCACTTAATAATAAATTTGAAGTACATTACGATTTTAAAATAATTACAAATCCAACCTATGTGTTTTCTGTAGAGACACCTTCAGATACTAAAACAGGTTCTTCAGGAGATACAATTCCTTTCCAATTGACAATTAAAAATTTAGGCAATGACGTAGATTACATCAATTTGCCGTCTCCAGTTTTACCGAACGGATGGATAGGTACATATACTGAATCATCATTTACTTTACAACCTTTAGAATCTAAAACAATATATCTAAATGTTAAAGTTCCAGTAAATGTCTTTGGCGGTAATAATATAATTACATCAAAAGTATCTTCAGATCAGTCAGGACAAACAGATTCAATAACTCTTACAGTTTTTATTGAAGAGAAAGCAGATATAGATGTCGAATTGAAAACTACAGCAGGAGACGTAACTGCAGGTACTCCGGGTAATTTCAAAGTTTTAATTACAAACAATGGTAATACTGTAGAAACATTATCCTTGGCAATGGAAGGTAAAAGATCATCCTGGTTTACTCTACCAAAGGATTCACTCTTGTTAGAACCCGGTAGTTACGAAGAAATAATGATTGAAGTGCGCCCTCCAGTTACACAAGCAGCCTCAGATACGGCAGGAACTTTGAATGTTACATTGAGCAGCGACTCATCGAAATCAGTAAAGTTAAGTTTACCATTCTCAGTTCTTAAATCAGATTTAATTGTTGACACAGTTGTTGAAGAGGAAGAAGAATCCCCTCTCCCTTCACTAAGTTTAATTAGCTCTGTGTTGATTATTTCAATTCTNTCACTTTTAAGAAAGAAGAAATTTTAGGAGTTANTTTAATTTGAAATCTGTATATACAGATGATTTTGGGGATATTGATAGGGCAAAAACCATTCTCGAAGATTCAAAGTTTCATGATTTAGATGAGGAACTCCCCCAAATAGATATTGATGTTCTAAGGGAAGCAAGTATAATTCAGACTCAGAAGAGAATTTTAGATTCTTTAACTTTAGATAAGCATTTAATTCAAGCAATTCATGCTCTCGACGATGCTCACAGTAGCCTTAATTTGCTTTCAGAAAGAATCTGTACTTGGTATGCTCACACGAACGGAGAAGCTAGAGTTCCTATCGAGATATTACTTACTAAAGATTCGTTGACATCTCCAATAATGAATCTCAAGGAAACCTATATTCAACTGCAAGAGTTAGTGGCTTTCTTATCTAGTTACATCGATAATGAGGCATCTAAAATATTTCCATCAATGGTAGAGCTATTAGATTCACAATTGACAGTTCGCTTGGTTTCGTGTGCAGGTTCTTTAGCTAAGCTTGCACGCATGCCTTCATCAACAATACAATTACTAGGAGCTGAAAAAGCTCTTTTCCGACATATGGCAGACGGTTCCTTGCCGCCTAAGCACGGTATTTTGTATCAACATCCTTCGGTAAAAGGAACGCATCGAAAGAACAAAGGGAAAGTCTCTCGTTCACTAGCTTCTAAAGTAGCTATTGCGGCAAAGATCGATTTCTACAGAGGTAAAGATGAGTAGTAAGTTAAGTTTTGATTTTTCTACATTTCGAAACGGATTGTTAATGGGCATGGCAGATGCAGTACCAGGNGTTAGTGGGGGAACTATTGCGTTAATTTTAGGTATTTATAATAAATTGATATTCTCTTTATCGGAGTGTTTGAATTTTTTTAAGAATAGATTTCCGAGGGAATCGTTTGGTAAGTTTTTATCATCATTTCAATTTCTTTTTACTCTTGGCTTAGGTATGCTTTTCTCATATTTTGTAGTTACAAAAGTTTTGGTTGGTTCTGAAGGGCAAGAAGGATTACTTCTCAGATCTTCTACGGCTCCCTTTATTTTCTCACTTTTCTTTGGTCTAGTATTATCTAGCGTTAAAGAACCCTGGCAGAGAGTCAAGTCCCGTAACTTTTTCCGTTACACATTGTGCTTCTCAGCTTTTACCTTAGTACTACTTTACACTACTTTCTCATTTGCCAACGAAGGAGAGAACAATTTGTTGATTATCGGAGGGGCTCTCGCACTTACGGCGATGCTCTTACCAGGAATTAGTGGTGCACTTGTTCTCTTGACTCTTGGACAATACACAGTGATTGCAAATGCTGTCCATGATTCAGATTTTACAGTTATATTTTATTTTTTGTGTGGTGGTTTGCTAGGTCTAGTTACTTTTGTTCCACTAATGAACTACATGTTACTAAACTACAAGGAGGACGTGATGTCCGTTTTAACTGGATTGATGCTTGGTTCTTTGGCAACACTTTGGCCATGGAAAGAAAGTTATGATTCTAAAGGAGTTTCTCCTAATTTGGGATTAAATCAAGTTTTAGAAGATTTTGAATTTATGCACATTTTAGGGACTATTTTTTCTGGATTTCTAGGTTTAATTTTATATTTATCTTTAAAAAGATTAGAAGAAGATGCTAAATAATTAAAACGAGAGCTTTTAAAAACCCTAGTTGTGAACATAATACATGCGAGTTCTAATTGCAGGGGCTGGTGAAGTCGGGTTCAGAGTGGGCCGTGACCTTGTTTATCGAGGGCACGAGGTTACTCTTGTGGATTCCAATCCTTCTTCGGTTAAAAGGGCTCAGACGCTCGATGCACAGGTTTTCGAAGGCAATGCTGCCTCAGCTAAGTTTCTGATGGAAGAAGCGTCAATTAAAGATGCAGACTTATTCATCGGAGTTACTGGAAAAGATGTTGTCAATTTAGTTGGTTGTTCTTTAGCTAAGAAAATGGGATGTAGTACTATAGCTAGATTGAATAATCCAGAAATAATAGATATGCCCTCAGATTATGATCTTCAGCAATTGTTTGGTGTGGATGCTTTTGTTAGTCCTGATGAATTATCTATGCATAGAATATGGCAGATACTATCGAGACCCGCTCTAACCAGGCTAGATCATTTTTCAGTGGGTAGTCTTAGGATTCTGGAAATTAGGCTCAGTGATAGTTCCCCTTCAGTAGGCCGTCCACTGTCAAATATTAAATTGCCACCACATTGTCGTATTGCATTAATTGCCAGAGAGGAGGGAGTAACTATTCCATCCGAGCAAGATATTCTTATGCCCAGAGACAGAATATTAGTGCTTATCAGCGAAGATAGTGAACTAGAAGATCTTTCAGATTCGTTAGGAATTCCAAAAGAAATTACAAGTGAAAGAAATATTAAAAGGTTAATGATTGCCGGAACAAGCAGAATTGCACTGAATTTAGCTAGGCAGGTTCACGAGGATCCTAAGTACGAAGATATTGAAATCTATGTTACCGAACCGGACCCAGTCCTTGCCGAAAAGGCCAGTTCAGAACTTCCTGAAAGCGTAAGAGTCCTTGTAGGTTCTTCTACCGATCGCCATTTCCTGCGAGAGGAAGGTATACGTTACGAAGACTTGTTCGTGGCTGCTACAGACAGAGAAGATTGGAATGTTTTGAGTTGCTTATTAGCTAAAAAAGAAGGAGCTAAGCGAACAGTCGCTTTAGTGTATCAAACAGAATTGGAATATGTAATTCAAGATACAGGGATTGATACTTTGATTAATCCTAAGAGAGTCACCGTCAATGCTATTGTTAACCGAGCAACCTCTACAGATAAAATAGAAGGGATGGAAGAATTAGAAGGTGGAGAAGCTTCAGTAAGAGAGTTTTTGATTAAAAATAATAGTAAGAATATTGGAATACCTATTTCAAAATTAGGAGTACCAGAGCAGACACTAATTGCAATGGTGAATAGACATGGAGAGGCATTATTTCCTGATGATGATTTCGTTCTTGCAGAGGAAGATCATGTTCTTGTATTTACTCTTAAAGGCAAGTTACCTGAAGTGGAGAATTTTTTCTTTTAGGATTCAATGCGCTTTAGCCTAATTCTAAGTTTGACAGGAACTTTGGTTGCTTTTTTCGGTTTATCTTTTTTAGTACCAATAATTACAGGGATAATACTTGGTGAAAACATATTTGATTTATTTTATATGTTCATAATTCCTATGTCTTTTTGTTTAATTTTTGGCTACATTTTTAGTTCTTACTTTCATATCGAAGAAGACATTAGAAATCGAGAGGCTTTCGCACTTGTTAGTATAGCTTGGATAATTATGGTTCTAGTTGGTGCTTTCCCGTACTATGCAGCTGAAAACTTTAGTTTAATGTCATACCAAATAGGCATTGCAGGAGCAATTTTTGAATCGATGTCAGGTTTAACTACAACAGGAGCAACAATTTTAGAAATTACTGATGATAACCAGATAATAAATTCAAAACAATATTCTGAGGGTTACTTTGATGCCCCAAAATCTTTACTATTGTGGAGATCACAGACGCAATGGCTCGGAGGGATGGGAATTATTGTTTTAGCAACAATTATTTTCTCAAGGTTATTTGGAGGGGGAATTCAGGTTTTGCAAGCTGAAATGCCAGGTACAGGAATTACGCGGCTTAAGCCACAAATGGCACAGACTGCACGCCTTCTATGGACATTATACTTTTTCTTAACTTTAACTGAAATATTATTGTTATACCTTGCAGGTTTACCCCTTTACGATTCAATATGTAATTCTTTTTCTACAGTGTCTACAGGGGGTTTTTCACCCAAGATAGACTCGATTGGATCCTATGATAGTGCATATGTAGATATGATTGTTACTTTTTTTATGCTAATTTCTGGTATTAATTTTGTGATTTTATATTATATTTTTAATCACATTAAAGATAATTCAAAATCCATTCAGTCCCGTTTTAAAAATATTTATGTTTTAGTTAAAAATAATGAAGAATTAAAAGTGTATTTGTTTTTAATTTTATCATGCTCAAGTCTAATTTTACTTAATTTGGTTTTAGAGCATAGTGAAGATAAAACTTTCAAATCGAATTTTAGCCATACTATTTTCCAAACTGTATCTTTGCTAACGGGAACTGGATTTACTACTACAAATTATGCTCTTTGGCCTAAAATGTCTATATTTGTTCTCTTGTTAATTATGTTTATGGGTGGATGCGCAGGTTCCACGACAGGAGGACTGAAAACAGTAAGGATAATGCTGTTGTTTAAAGCATTAAAGAGAGAGTTATTACTTGTGATTCACCCCAGAGCGATTATAAAATTAAGAATAGGTAAGAAAGTATTAGACGAGTCTCTTTTCAGAAACGTGGGCGTTTTCTTTTTCATATTTATTATAATTTTTCTCCTTGGTTCATTAGTTACTTTGTATCTAGAACCTTCCTTAACATTGATAGATGGTGTATCTATTTCCCTTTCTTGTTTAGCAAATATAGGGCCAGGAGTAGGTGTAATAGGCCCATCAACAACGTACTATGGTTTTAGTGATCCTACTGTCTTAGTATTGTCAATATTAATGATGCTCGGACGTTTAGAAATAATTACAGTCTTACTTCTTTTCTTTCCGGATACATACAGGGACTGAGGTTAAGTTTCTTTACACAGTCCTTGCTGATGATATATGTCAGATAAAGATTTAGCTTCAGAAATTCCCGATTTTGTAAAGAAATATGTTCCAGGAATAACAAGGGGTTTGTCTTGGGCTAAGTACAGTGAAGAAAAGCAAAAAGGGACTGAAATAAAAGTCGATGCTTACAATGAATCTAAAGAAAAAGGTTTCCAGAAAGCAATTAGTGTTTCTTCAGATGAAGCTGAAAAAGTTTTCGAAGAAACTAAAGAAGCAATGTGGTCTGACGCACAACAACTTACAGAAAAGGCGAGAGAAATTGCCAATAAAGTGAATATTCAAGAAAGTAAAGAAGAAAGAGATAAAATTCTGGATTTAGCCAAAGAAGCTGCTCGAAATGCAGGTTTGCAGGGAGCTATTGCCGCAGGTTGGGAAAAAGGGTGGAATGAAGGAATTGCGAGTAAATCTTAAATCAATCTTGACTGCATACTTTTTGTAAATATTTGTAGTTTTGTCATAGATTCAATTAAATCAGATAAGAAGTGATCATGTTGTATTATTCTGAGAAGTTGCTCCTTATCCACTGCTAAATCGATGTACTTTGTTCTTCCATGTCTTCCCAAATTAACAATTTTTGCATTAATCAGACCTTGCATATCTAATTCAGAGATTATGTGGCCAACTCTTCTCTGCGATAATTCATCTAAATTGTAACTACTACAAAGCTTGGAATAGGTACTGTAAACTTCACCAGTAGTCTGCTGGCTATTATCTTTATTTCCTTGGTTTAGGATAATACTGGCCAATGTTGCTTTGTGCTGAATTGGTAAAGTGATAACGATACTTTTTACTTGATCTCGCTCCATTACATTCTGAGCTTTACTAACATGCTCCAATGTGACAATTTCTCTCTCCTCTCTCTCAGCTAATTCTGCAGCTATTCTTAGTAAGTCAATAGCTTTTCTAGCATCTCCATGTTCTTGTGCAGCTTTACTTGCACAATATGTTATTACATTGGGATCTACGGAGTTTTCTTTGAAGGCCATTTTTGCTCTTTGAATTAATATGTCTTCGATTTGAAGTGCATTATATGGAGAAAAAGTTAAGGATTCTTCACCGAGTCTTGATTTAACACGCGGATCTAGCCATGAAGTAAATTTAGCGTCGTTTGAAATCCCAATTAAAGATATTTTAGAATTATCTAAATCGGAATTCAGTCCAGTCAAATGGTAAAGGATTTCATCACCATTTTTAGAAACAAGAGTATCAACTTCATCTAAAATGACAATTGCTATACCTCCGTTTTCATCAGCTTTTTCCTTCAATGATGAATAGACTTTATCAATTCTCCATCCTGCATTAGGTATTTGCTTTTCCCATTCAGTTGAATAAGTTTTTCCGATATTTGTTAAAACACCATAGGGTGTATTTGTTTGCTTACAATTAATGTAAGCAGTATGTATTTTTACATTCTCATTTTTAGCCTTTTCTTTGAGCTGCTTGCATATGAATTTCGCAATTGCCGTTTTTCCGGTTCCAGTTTGCCCATAAACTAAAATATTTGATGGTCTTGATCCGTAAAATGCAGTTTTTAATATATTCGCCACNTCATTAATTTTATCAAAGCGGTGTGGAAATTCAGATGGCACGTAGGATGTAGAAAGAGATTCACGATTCTTAAAAATTCTTTCATCGTGAATAAGTTTATCGAAAACGTTGCGATTGCTAGTGTTTAGCTCCTTATCCATATTAATTAGATTCACAATAAGTGGAACTTAGCATATAGCCAACTAGCTATAAACTTGCGGGAGGTATATTGTTTTTTTTTCATTTTTATACTCCTTTTTTTCGTTCCAATTTTATCAAAATATAATCATTTTAGATATACAAAAAATGCTAGCAAAAGGGTTTATTTGATATCCTAATTATATGAGTCTTGCCAGTTAAAGAAAAAGAAGTAATTGCTTGGCTTTCAGAGCGTAAATTGATGCCCTCTCCTGAATTAGTCAGTCATATATCTAACCATCCAGAAGGCTTAGGGTTACTTGAACGAACTGTTACATCATTAACAGAACCTAAGTTATTCTTAGGTATTTCGGATTTAGTAGAGGAGGAAAGTNCTGAAGCTCCAAAACCAGTTAAAAGGAAAAAAGTGGCAGAGATTCCTCCTGTTATAATTGAAAGACAAATACAGAAAAGCATGTCCGATGGAAAACTAGAGAGTTATGTTTCTCTTTTTAACGATAGATTCAAGAGTTTATCCAAATTAGTTCGTAGAGATCCTTCGATGAGAGATGCAATTCGAGACACGTCTAATTTAAGTCCTGATGAAGAAAATAAAATTATAGGTATGGTAGCCGATATTCAAACATTCAATAATGGTAGAACTCGTGTTACTCTTGAGGATAAAAATGGAAGAATCAATGTTATGCTTCAAGAATCGAGTGGCGAGAATCTTAATTTATTGATGGATGAAGTTATTGGAGTTTCAGGAAAGCTAAGTCGACAGGGAAATGTTTTATTCGTAAATTCACCAATTATAAGACCACATTTGGGAAGATACAGAGAAGTCTCTCGTTCAGATGAGCCCTATATTGCGTTATTTATTTCAGATGTTCATCTAGGAAGCGGTACTTTTCAGGACAAAGAGTGGGATAAATTCATTTCTTGGTTAAATGGAGATGTTGATTACCACAAGGAGTGGATTCCTAGCCCAGGCTACTTGGTTATTGCAGGTGATGCTGTAGATGGTATTGATTCTTACCCTGGCCAGGAAGCAGATCTTTCGATAACTGACGTTTGGGAACAATATGCAGAATTATCAAAGTCAGTTAACAGAATTCCTTTAGATGTTCAAACGGTCATTATGCCTGGAAATCATGATGCTGTTAGGCTAATGGAGCCACAACTTCCACTCCCTGATAAAGTGGTTAAAAACTTTGGTGATAATCTGACTTTTACAGCTAATCCTGTACTTTTGGATTTAGCAGGTGTTAAGGCAATGTGTTATCATGGTAAATCCTTAGATGATCTAGTAAGTCTGAGAGATTTATCTTATGACAATCCGATGGGGATGATGAAAGAGCTGTTAAAGAGAAGGCATCTAGCTCCGATTTATGGTGCAAAAACCCCGTTAGCTCCTGAAAAACAAGATCATCTTTTGATACACGATGTGCCTGACATTTTTGTTACGGGTCATGTACACTCCTTCGGTGTTGAAAAATACAATGGTGTTTTGATGATAAATCCAGGAACTTGGCAATCTCAAACAGATTATCAAAAAATGATGGGTTTTCAACCAGATCCTTGTAGAGCCGTTGCAGTAAATTTACAAACGTTTGAAACTCAAGTTCTAGATTTTAATTTTTAATGAACTGAGATTATAAATAAGAAGATATCTAACGTACAAAAATGGCTAATGTATTGTTGACTGGTGCTGCAGGAGCAATTGGAATGGATTTAGCATTTAGCCTAAATCAGGCTAAAGTGAATACCTATGCAACTGAAGCTGATGATGACAATTTCTCACTAGTTAACAAAAATTGTAAGTATTACAAAAAAGTGTTCAAGGTACCCAGAGCCGGTAGTGATAACTACATACACACAATTAATAAAATTATAAGTGATGAGAGCATAGACTTAGTAATACCTAATCCAGATTTTGAAGTAGGATTTATCAGTAAAATAAGAGATCAAATAAACTCACCACTTTTTTTACCTTCAGATGAAACGGTTCAGATTTTACTTTCTAAGTCCGAGACAGCAAAAAAAATTGGAGCTTTTGCTCCTAAAACTTTCGACGTAGATAGCGAAGACGATCTTAGTAAAGCAATTTCATCTGAGGAGGTAGTTTGGCTGAGACCAAAAACAGGTGCCGGTGGCAAGGGTTCTCTAGTAGTGTCAGATTCTAAATTTGGATGGATGTGGATTAAATATTGGAGAGAAAGAGGTTTTTCATCTACATGGATAGCTCAAGAATACCTAAGAGGAGGAAATTATAATGTTACTTTAATTTTCAACAGAAATTCAAAGCTTTGTGGTATGGGAATGCTAGAAAGATTAGGTTATATTCATGAAGCAATTTCTCCAACCGGAATTACTGGAGACGTTCGTTTAGCCAAGACAGTTAAATTAGATAAAATAGTAGATGTTGCTAAGAAAGCAGTAAATATGATTGATAGTAATCCAGTAGGTATTTTTTCAGTAGATTTGATGGGAGAAAAAGTCTCTGAAATAAATCCTCGGTTCGCAGGACGCCCTAGACTTTACACCTTATCTGGAGCAAATTTCCCAGCTCATATAGTCAACATGGAGCTTAATGGAAATTCATCTTATTTGGAATCCAACGATGGCTATAAGCTAATTCGACAAGTTGATATTGAACCAGTTGCAATTAAGCTTGAAGAGTAGACTTATTTTTTACGTAACGATAAAGAGATTCAATTCTCTCCTCACATTTCTCCCAATTATGAGTTTTTTCAGCAAGTTTTCTTCCGCGATTTCCCAATCTTTGTCTTAATTCTTTATCATAAATTAATTTCATTAGTGAAGCTTTGAGTCTATCCCATTTACCCCATTCAAATGTTAAACCAATTTCTTCATTATCCACAAATTGACCCATAAGTAGCTCTTTGCAAGTGATAATAGGAACGCCCGCAGACATAGCCTCAAATAATTTATTAGGAGCACTCATCCTATTATTATCGTTTTTTGGATCTAAAGCCATTAGCACAGCGTCAGATTCTATTGTTTGTAAAGGAACATTATCAGGATGAATAGAACCAATGTAATTTACATTTGTCATTTTGTCACAGACTTTTTTTAGTGTTGGAACCAAGGTTCCAAATCCTCCTATGTCAAACTGAATGCCTTTCATTTTATTGATAGTAATTGCAGTTTCTAAAATTCCTCTAGAAGGATGCTTTTCTAATACTCCAATGTAAAGCAGACGAAATTTTCCATTGTCATTCTTTTTTTCTATTCTGTTTATTGGGTATGCCTCTAATCTTTTTGCATTTCCTACTCTTGTTACTCTTGAATTCAAAAAATCACTTTGTGGTTTACTTAGAACTTTGAATGCTTCTTCCTCGTTGGCATTAAATGGTGCCTTAGCCCCAAATTTCAGCATATCACTTAATCTAACGTAGCCTGCAGGTCCGGCAGCCATTATTCCTGAACAATAGTTTAGAAGATACGCCTCTAGTTTATGTAAAATGGTTGCTCCTCCTTTAGAAATAGCTCCCTTTACCAATCCGGGATAATTTTCGTGGCAGTCGTAAACTAGGGGCATTTCGCCTAGCTTAGATGTGAACACCCCTCCAATTAAGGTATCTAAATCGTGATAGTGTAAGATTATGTCTTTCTCTATCCGTTGAAATGCTAGTATTTGCCAAGTACTCCATCTCAAAAAACCAGGCAGTTTTCTAGCAAAATTTAGGGGGTTGTTTAATGAGCACTTTTCTTGGTATTTCCATATTGTTCCCCAATCTGTAGTTACTGTTTCTTCTCCCTTAGCAGTTCGGTCCCATGCTAGAAGTATAACTCTGTGACCCATTTTTGATAAACTCTTTGCAGTATCAGCTACTACGGGTTCAGCAAAACCTCCTGTGGTTAGCCTTGTTCGAACCATGATTACTAGGGACACTCAGGTGTATTAACGGCTCCATAAATACATTCTCGGCCCATAGCAGAAGTTTTAAAGCATAGTTTAGTGGAAGAGTTCCGTGCCGCTGTAGCTCAGTAGGTCAGAGCATCCGGCTGTTAACCGGACGGTCATCGGTTCGAATCCGATCAGCGGCGCCACGGGGCCCGTAGCTTAGTCTGGTGGAGCTCCCGGCTCATAACCGGGCGGTCGTCGGTTCAAATCCGGCCGGGCCCACCAATTAGTTTTTTGAAGCGTTCATTTANACTTTCTATATTTGCTTTCATTATAGATTCGGTTCCAAATCCTTCAACAGTAATTGAGGCTGCAGCAGATCCATAATGCATTGCTCTAATGAGAGTTTCATAGCTACATTCTCCTTTTTTAGCAATATATCCCATTGCAGCGCCAGCAAAAGTGTCTCCAGCTCCAGTTGGGTCAACAAAGTTACTTATCTTGTAGCTTGGAATTTCTTTTTTACTTTTCTCATCATATACTGTAGCACCTTTTTCACCTCTCTTAATGATGACATAATCAGGTCCTTTGTTNAGTAATATTTGTGCAGCCTCATCTAATTCTTTNTCCTGGGAATACATTTGAGCTTCNGCATCGTTTAGAAATAAAAGTTGAATATTTGCAACAACTTCATCTAANTGTTGCTTNTGAATATCAATCCACAAGTTCATGGTNTCCAGAGCCACGACTTCAGCCTTTAATTGTTTGAGGANNTCTANTTTTTACGGGGGAATTGCTGGATCATTATTACACAGAAGTGCAAAATCTATGCTTTTGTATTGCTCTCCTACTTCCCAATTGTAGTGATCGTTTATTTGAAAATCAGTCTCATGAGTAATCGCCTGAGACATGTCTCCAACATATTCGCCTGACCAGTGAAAAGTAGGGAAATCGAGATTCTTAACACAGTCTAGATTTATTTTTTTGTTTTTCAATTTATCAGTTATGTAGCTTGGAAAGTCATTTCCTACAGCGGCAATTAGTGCAGTCTCTGCAAAGAAACTTGAAGCAACGCTTGAGTAAACACCAGCGCCTCCTACTATCCCTTTCTCGCTCCTCGCAGGAGTTTTCAAATCATCTAGTGCTAAAACACCAGCTACAATTAGTTTTGAGCTCACAATACCCTCAAGAGGTCTTGCTTTAAATCCCATCTACTGTNCAGTATCAATGGCAACCTCTCGCAAGATAGCTTTACTCTTTGCAGCTGAAAATGTTAATGCAATTATTGGTTGGATTGCATTATTGCTTGTTGCACGGAAAATGGGAGCTTCAGCAATTGGGGAATTTAGTTTTGCTTTGAGTTTGGTTGGTTCATTTACGTTTATTGCTTTTTTTGGTTTTAAAATGGCTCACGTTAAGAGAATTAGTGAAGGACTTGATTTGGGTAAGTGTATCGGGACTTTTCTTTCGATAAGACTTTTTTTGATTTCAGTTATGCTTTTAACATTTATTTTTTCATATTGGTTTTGGACAGGTTTTTTAGGTAAAGAAATTTACGATATCCAGACACCAGGATTATTGCTAACTGTAGTTTTCTACTATATTATTTTTTTAATCGTAGGAGTTATGCCTGCTACTTTTAGTGGCTTAGAACAAAGTGCTCGGGTAGCAATACCAAATATTGTTGGTACAACTATTCGTTCGTTTATATTCATTGCAGCAGCTCTAATGGGTTTAGGAGTTATTTGGTTAGCGCGCGCTTATCTCATTGGGGTAATTTTAGTTGGTATTTTTTCTTATTGGTATTTCCGCGATTTACCAATATCTAAACCAGATTCTGAAACCTTTAATTCCTATAAAATTTATGCCTTACCAGTCGCAGCAGCATCTATTTTTGGCGTTTTAAGGCAATACATTGATAAAATATTTATTGGTATTTTTTGGACTGAATATCAAGTTGGCCTTTATTTTGGCGTTCAGAGAATAGCATTGTTCATTGGTACTATGGCTTTGGCAATTGAGGGTATGTTGTTGCCAGCAATATCCAGTTTACATGCTAGCAAGAAAGGGAATGAGATTAGAACACTGGTCCATGATGCTGAAAGATATGTTGCCATGGTATGCATACCGTTAGTAGTAATGACAATAGTTTGGTCTAGTGAAATTATTTTAGTGTTTATTAGCAAAGAATTTATTCCAGCATCCAATATTCTCAAAATATTAGCTTTGGTAGCTTTAGTTAGAGTACTCAACAGGCCTTGGTCTGTAGCTCTTAGAGGATCAGACAGGCCAGATTTAACATCAATTTTGAGTATTTTATGTTCGATTTTAAGTATAATTTTAATGNTAATTCTTGTTCCAAAGAGAATACCTCAATTAGGTTTGGAAAACCTCTTTGGTTTAGGTGGAGAAGGAGCTGCATATGCCGTTCTTATATCAGAAATAACAATGGGGCTTTCTTTGAGAATCCTATGCTACAGGTATTTAGATATTTTACCAAAAGTTAATTTCTTTGTTCAGATTAGTGTGGCATTACTTGTAGGTATAATTATGTGGCAGGTTCAAGGAGTGATAACCGTCGAAAGATGGTTTGAATTATTTTTCTTATCTGGTCTGGGAGGTCTTTTGTTTATTTGCATACTATCTATGCTTGGCTATTTCACTCAAAAAGACTTTAATTTTTTCTGGAACACTCTAAATCCTAAATCAATGAAGAAATATGTAGGAGAGGAACTTAAGAGAGATTCATGATATTTACAATAGTTTTGGTTTTATTATTTGTTTTAGCAGTCGTTGGTATTTTCGCTTATCAAAAAATATACAATCCAGGTAGACTTTGTAAAACATGCTACAGAGTGGTTCCAGATAAAATTCCTAGGTGTCCTTTCTGTGATACAGAGATAGAGTGGTAACTATCTCTTATCCAATGAATCAGCTATTATCTTTATTGCAATCCCTGTAGCCACTCCAGCAATCAGGCCAGTTATCAGTCTTTTAGGATTAGTAGATTCATAATCAGTTAGTAATTGTATAGTTCCATCTAGCCCAATTGGAAGTAGTGCTGCGATAACGAGAGGCAAGGTAAGAACAATTTTTTTTCTAGAAGCATACATGAATCCAAGGACTAATCCTAAAAAAATTCCAGTATCTCTTGCACAAAACGACATTTGGTTATCATTATATGAATATGAACGGTGAGATAATTGGTGGCAATTCAAGTCCCCCACATAGTAAATGAACTTAGCCAAAAAATTCATTTCCTCAATAACATCTCTATTGTCATATTTTCCAACTACTCCACTCAAATCGCCAGTTGATCCATTATCAATCATATACGGACTAAATAAGAGTAAAGAGAGCCATCCCCATAAAAGAACAAAACTAGTTTTGTTCCATCTACCCATATGGTTCCACTTTTCTATTGTTTTCCAGGAGGTCATTTGTTGTTAAATTTCTGATAATCTATAAGCAGTAGCGCAAGAGCCACTACAGACAAGACACTGCCAATTAGGAATCCATAGCTGATAATTCCGAACAAGCAACCAGCTATAGCGATTTTAAAATTTTCTTGTAGTAGTGCAGCTGCACTTCCCATGAGTGTAATTAGTGCAGAAATCATAAATATCGGAGCGAGAGCATAATTTGGAGGCCAAGGTTCTGCAACTTGTTTTCTGTAATCTAGTTTAACATCCCCGTTGCCTTCTTCTATTTCAATTTCAAGAATATTTGGACTACCTGATCGAATATCTATCCATACGCTGACATCTTTGTACCCTTCAATTGAAAAAAGAATGCTTATCTCNTCACCTGGTAAATCATAGAGATAATATTGTCCCTGATTATTTGTTGTAGTTTGCTTATCGCCACCATAGACGGCTACTCCTTCCATAGCATTTCCGTTTTCATCAATAACAGATCCGTGAACTGACGAAAGTCCATTATTGTCCCACTGGTCTTCTTGATTATTCCATTTAATTCCGTACATAATTCCGGAAAGAAGTCCTAAAACAAATACAATTGAAAGAAGAATTCCAGCCCATTGGGCATTACTCTTTGGTTTCTCACTTAGATTGTTTATATTTTCCCATGTATATGCATCTTTTATATTGCTAAAAACCATTTTGATAGGAGTTTCATCCCTAAATTCTTCATTTGTTGGGTCTTTGGTTCTTCTATCAGTTTTTCTATTTGCAGCTTCTTTTCGTATTTCGTTTCTAAGCCATTCATTTGCCTCAGAAGTGAACTTATATTTCTTTCGTATGTAGGCTACAGTTTGCTTTTCAATTGGCGTATATTCATTATAATCATTTATCTTTGTAAATATTTTTTTGGTATTTTTTAGATTAATTTCTTTTTTATCTTCTGAAAGTTCAATCACTAAATTTATGAGTTCTTTATCATATTTCTTCCCGTTTATTTCCAATATAGCCTTATCTTTGGTTTTACCGGTAATTACTTTTTTGACTTCTTTTCCTATTTTATCAGACAAGTCAGTTATTTGTTTTTTTATGTCTCCAANTATATTTTTATCGCTTACNGTCACNGAGGTGTCACACATAGGGCATGTTGCTTTCGTGCCGAATGCTTTAGTTGTATTGAATACGTTGTAGCAAGTTGTACATCGTATTTTTGACTCAGCCATTGAAACATACTCAACCGTTGGTTAAATAAACATGACGATTGGGCAGTTATGGAATGGTGGATGGCTATATTACTCGGAATACTGCAAGGAATTACAGAGTGGCTTCCCATAAGCAGTAGTGGTCATTTAGCTATTTTCCAGTATTATTTTGATGAGAAACCCCCTATACTTTTTGACGTAATTTTACATTTAGGCTCGCTATCAGTTATATCTTATATTCTACGTAGTGAAATTAAAGAATTTCTAGAGGCACTTCCAGGTACTTTAAGAAAAATAAGTAATCCAAATACATTTAACAATGAAGAAAAATTAGTATTTTTAGTGATTTTAGCGACTATACCTACAGCAGTAATTGGCTTAATGTTTGATGGAGAAATCATCGATTCTTTTAATGAAAATATGAATTTAGTAGGATTATGTTTAATATTTACAGGAGTTTTGATATGGTATTCTAAGGATTACAATGATAAGCTCGAAATCCAGGATTTACCTTCATCAAGATCAATTTACACTGGAATTATTCAAGGNCTGGCTATTCTTCCNGGAGTTTCTCGTTCGGGAGTCACGATTTCTATTCTTCGTATTTTTGGCCTTAATCCACTCAGAGCTGCCAAGTTCTCTTTTTTAATATTTATACCTGCAATTTTAGGAGCCACTCTACTTCAGCTTAATGAAGCTAGTAGCACTTTAGAAGAAGTGGGCGTTTCCTCGATTCTTCTAGGTTTTCTTGCTTCTTCAATTTCTAGTTTTTTGTCTATAAAATTTCTCATTAGGTTAATAGATAAACAGCAATTCCACTATTTCACACCTTATTGCTTTTTACTGGGTATTTTTTTAATCTATGAAAGTCTAATTTAGTCTTTCACTTTCCACAGTAATGTCATAATTGCCTGAGTAAACCAAGGCTCCTACACCTTCAAACCCAGAACCTGAAATTTTGATTGTCCAAGTNCCATAAATCGGAGGTAAAACTAGTAACCTTTCATTTACGGGATTGTTCCATGTAACTATTTCATATCCTTCACCGTGTTCTCCTCCAGTAGGATCAATGAGACTAAAATCTAAAGTTCCAGCCGGTCCCTCNCTAGGTTGATTCCCTCCTACTAATTCGTAAACTACGCTCAAAGTTAGTTCAACATATTTTGCTTCCCACTCACTCTCAATAACAAATGAATGTGTATTGATTTCCCAGGAAAGATTTTGCAGAGGTTTTTGAAATTGTAGAGGATCTTCCACAATATCTGCAATTGCATTAGTTACGGTTTCTTGGTCCTGGTCTGGATCCGGAGCGAAGTTTCCTTCCGTATTCCATACTTCAAATGTAGAGTAAGTTCTTTCCTTTTCAGGAACTAATCTATCCATTAAACCGTTCATTGCAGGTACGTCAATACATCCGATTGACAAAAACATTACAGCTATCGCTAAGGCTAACCTCACAAATTTGGATTAAAAAGACTGAATAAAAGATTTTGTAGTTAGTAAAAGCCCTAAACCCCCCCTTCTTTCAGCTGTTGTGTCAGACGTCAGAGACAAGCTTTTTGAATTGGCCAAAATTGAAGTTGCCCAATACGGTGAAGCTAAGGCTAAAAGTGTTATAGGAAAGGCGATGGGGAAGTTCCCTGAGCTACGCAGCCAAGCTAAAGATCTGATGTCAATTATAGACCAAGTTATTGAAGAAGTAAACGTACTTGATGCTAACGATTTAAAATCATATATTCCTAAAAAGGTAAAACCATCTAAAGTTGAAGCAAAAGAATTACCTCCTTTAGCTAACAACGAAAATATGGTCTTACGTTTTGCGCCAGGCCCAAGCGGCCCTCTTCATCTAGGCCATACAAGAGCTTTAGCTTTGAATAATTATTACAAAAATAGATACAATGGTAAGCTCATTCTCAGGCTTGAAGATACAAATCCAAATGCAGTAGATACTGACGCTTATGATATGATTCAGGAAGATTTGAGCTGGTTAGGTATTGAGGCTGATGAAGTAGTTATTCAATCAGAAAGACTAGAAACTTATTACAAAGACATTCGAAAAATTTTGTCCGAAGGTGGTGCTTACGTAACCAAATCTGACGCAGAAGAGTGGAGAGAATTGAAAAGGCAAAAGAGAGCACACCCTGACCGTGATAGAAAGCCTGAAGTTCAAATCAAAGAATTTGATTCGTTACTTGAAGGTGAGCATGGTATTGTTGTAATTAAAACTAATTTAGAGGACCCAAATCCAGCACTTAGAGATTTTGTAGCTTTTAGAATTGTCGAAGACTCACATCCCTTGCAAAAAAGTAAATACAGACTATGGCCACTTTATAATTTTGCAGTTGCAATAGACGATTACCGTCTTGGGGTCACTCATGTTCTTAGAGGTAAAGATCACTTAAATAATACTGAAAAGCAAAAGTGGATTTACAAATATATGGGATGGGAAGTTCCAGAATTCATCCATTATGGTTTAGTATCAATACCTAAGACAAATTTGAAGACTAGTAAGATACGACAATCAATTTCAGATGGAGAATACAGTGGATGGGACGATTGCCGAATAGCTACAATTAAAGCCTTAGCTAGAAGAGGATATTCACCTGAAGTTTTTAGCAAATATTGGGAATCTTCAGGCCTTAAAGAAGTGGATATTAAATTTTCATGGCAAAATTTTGATGCTATGAATAAAGATTTAATTGATAGTGAAACTAAAAGGTTATTTTTTGTACCTGNGCCTAAAGAGTTTATATTTGAATCAGACAAAACCATTGAGAAGGAAGCTCCTTGGCATCCTGACAATAAAGAACTAGGTAATAGAATTGAGACTATCNAATCAGGTTCTAAAATATTTCTACCAAGTACAGAATTAGAAGAAATTTCAAATTTGTCTGAGATAAGGTTGAAAAATCTTTGTAATGTTAAAATTAGTGGAAATAAGTTGATTTTTTCAGGCTTTGAGCACAAAAAAGGTATTCCTATATTTCAATGGTGCTCGAGAAATAAAGGAATTTCTCTTCATTATCCAGATGGGTTCATCTCTAAGGGGTTGGTTGAAGACAATATAGATGAATTAGATAAACAGGTTGTTCAATTTGAAAGAACTGGTTTTGTTAGATTGGAGGGAGACAAAGCGTTTTTCTTACACCGCTAATAGACTATTATGGTAGTAGGTCCTCACCATCATCACCATCACGAAATAGATGACGAAGAATCTGAGCGAAAGACGCGTATTGTGGTAGTGATTACGTTAGTGACGATGGTCATAGAGATTTATGCAGGTATAGTGACAAAATCAATGGGTTTGTTGGCAGATGGTTGGCACATGGGTACACACGCTGGTGCGTTATCAATAACTCTCTATGCTTATTATTACGCCAGAACTGAAGAATCGGTAAAAGGCAAGAGAGAATCAGTGATGGCTCTTGCAGGCTTTACTTCAGGAATTATTTTAGCTTTAGTTGCAATTTACATTGGCCTAGAATCTCTTGACAAAGTAGTTAATCCTCCCGACATTCAATTTACTGAGGCTATAGCAGTCGCTTCCTTTGGATTGTTNGTAANNANT
>FUFK010051546.1_pt4 | contig 36487 bp, 24 predicted proteins | sample 1021851 | NCBI WGS metagenome assembly FUFK01 (sample SAMEA51879418, study PRJEB19060) | metagenome | reverse complement strand
ATTTTACTTGCGTGCTGCGTTCCCAGAGGCTGCGCAAAATTCATCCCAGTAGCGCTATGACATTTTTAGAGTGTATCGACTATAGTAAATATGCTCTGGCTTTTTTGTATTTATAAGCTTGAAATCAGCTTTTTTCAAAGCGGTCTCAAATGACGGTCTCAAATGACGGTCTCAAATGACGCCTAATCTACTAAATTTAATGAGTATCTATTAAATGCAAAAACGCTTAGNCAAAATNCTANTATTTGCTATTCTGGCCTCAGGCATTTCANTGGCTGTATTGATAGTCAGCTCAAGGTATTTGAGGATTTAGGACATGTACCGCATGAAGAAGATCCACAAGCGACAGTCGCTGTGGTTAAAGATTTTTTAGCGCAGACTGATTAGCGCATCAGCCTATTAGCAATTAATAATTTAATAAGGTTTACTATTAATGATAGCTCTAAATTGACACATACTGATAATAATGAAGAGGGTGTGGTAATCTAGTGTCAGTATAAGTGTTGCAACCAAAGCAAGGGGCTGGTATGGCTTTAAATATGTACTACAAGAACGGCTTGTTTCGAAAAACACGCTGCCAAATCTCTGATAAGCTCGTACCTACGCTGTATCAGGTTCATAACAATGCCGACTTTCCGCAATTAACTTGGCTTATCGATACGCTCTATGACAACCCACAGATCGAACCTGACATCGCCAAGGCTTTAGCTGAAGAGATGGTAGCGTTTGAGCGAGTGATACTCTCTTTGCAACTGCCTTTTCCTAGAGTCCCATTACAAAAGCTGCAAGACTTCTTTGCAAAGGCAGCTAGAGATCAGCGGACGATTTATAGCAGTAGCGATTGATTATTTCAACAGCTCCTATATCTTTATAGTGTTTTTAAAACAGCTTTCTAAAAGGTTAAAAGCTAATTTAAGCTACCAAGCAAACACCTTAACCACCTTGAATCCCGCCGAAAATACCCCCATACTCTTAGCACTTATAAACAATAAATAGCCTAAGCAAATATGNCTAATACTTTNAAAGATGCGCCGAACTTAGCAGAGAATAACTCAGCAAAAGATCTAAATGATACGATTCGTAATCTAGCTCAGATAGCAGATAAAGATAGCCTTACAGAACTACCTGTACTCGCTAAAGATAGCCACTATTTAAGCCGGTTAGAGCGTGAGCTGGCACGCGCGGCGGTATCAAAAAACAAAAATTCAAATACTGATGATAAGCAAGACAAAGCGCAAAAAGAGCTGGCTAAAAAGCGTGCGCAGTACGATAAAATCAAAACGCGCTCACAGCAGGTTGTGCAGTCGCGTATCGATAGTATNCCNGACNATTTGCCNGCCANNTTAAACCTNGATTTNCCNGTNAGNCANCGNAGCTGATGANNTNGTNCAAGCNATNATNGATAACCAAGTGATTATTGTCGCAGGGGAGACCGGTTCAGGTAAAACCACACAATTACCAAAGCTTGCGATGCTAGCGGGCCGCGGTATAANAGGGCAGATTGGGCATACGCAGCCGCGTCGTCTTGCTGCACGTAGCGTCTCTAACCGTATTGCCGAAGAGCTTGGCGAGAAGTTGGGTAATACCGTTAGCTTTAAGATTCGCTTTAACGAGCAGGGGTCAGCGCAGTCGATTGTCAAATTGATGACCGATGGTATCTTGCTCGCTGAGCTTGGTCATGACAGGTTTTTGAGTAAGTACGATACGATTATTATCGATGAGGCGCATGAGCGTAGTCTTAATATTGACTTTATTATGGGTTATCTCAAAAAGCTGCTGCCTAAGCGCCCTGATCTCAAAGTTATTATTACCTCAGCGACACTCGATACCCAGCGTTTTAGCGAGTACTTTAGTCATTATGATAACAAGCTCAAACGAAAAATCCCTGCGCCGATTTTTAACGTNGAGGGTCGCAGCTTCCCCGTTGAAGTGCGTTATCGTCCGCTCACTGATGAGCCAGTNACTAGCTCAGATGATGACAGCTATGATGACTTCGANGANAANCTACCGCGAGCAGTCGTTGCCGCAGTGGATGAGTGCTTCACCGACGCACAAAGCAAAGGCCACGCCGATCAAGCAGATATATTAATCTTTGCCGCAACCGAAGCTGAGATTCGAGAACTGCAAGATGTACTGGTTCGTCATGGACCTAAGCATACCGAAGTGCTACCGCTGTTTGCACGTCAAACTTATGAAGAGCAGCAGCGCATCTTTCAGCCCTCTGGCCGCGGACGCCGTATCGTCATCGCCACTAACGTTGCCGAGACCGCTCTAACGGTACCCGGTATTCGCTACGTGATTGACTTGGGCTTTGCGCGCATATCACGCTACTCTTATCGCTCGCGCGTACAGCGTTTGCCGATTGAAGCGATCTCACAAGCGGCTGCCAATCAGCGTAAAGGTCGCTGTGGTCGTGTCGCACCGGGCGTTTGTATTCGTCTGTATTCTGAGGAGGACTTTAGCGGTCGCCCTGAGTTTACCGAGCCTGAGATACTGCGAACCAATCTTGCATCCGTTATATTGCAGATGGCAAACCTGCGTTTAGGTAGCGTCNAGANTTTTGAATTTATCGAGCCGCCCGATAGCCGTTTGGTGACTGATGGTCATAAATTGCTTGACGAGCTTGGCGCAATTACCGCCAAAAATGACAAAGCTAACCTACCCAAACGCAAACAAACTTTGGATCATCTGCGTCTGACTCGTATCGGGCAAAAGATGGCGCGTATGCCTATCGATCCAAGGCTGGCACGTATGCTGGTTGCCGGTAGCGACTACGATTGTATTCGCGAGATGCTGATTATCGTTGCGGCTCTAGCAGTGCAAGATCCACGCGAGCGTCCTGCGAATAAACGCCAACAGGCCGATCAAAAGCACGCTGAATTTCGTCAAGATGACTCGGACTTTTTGTTTTACTTGAGTCTTTGGAAGGCGCTATTTGAGGCTGACGAGCACGGTAACAAACTCTCTGGCAATCAGCGTAAAAACTTCACCAAAAAGAACTATCTTAGCTTCCCGCGCGTGCGTGAGTGGAATCAAACCCATCGCCAATTGGTGCAAATGGTCACTGATTTAAATCTAACCGATGTAAAAGAAGTAAAGGGTAATAGTAAAACTAAGCAAAAAAACGCTAAAAACAATAACGATGCTAAAACTACAAGTAAAAAAATAAGCAATCCAAAAAAGCTAAGCGGCGATCCCACGCTGNTTGAAGATGAAGACATCAAAGCGGTTAAGTACGCCAATCTACATCGGGCGCTACTGACAGGCCTGCTCTCGACCATCGCGCACAAAACAGAAAGCCGCGGCGAGTATCTGGCCGCGCGTCAACAAAAAGCCAAAATATTTCCCGCTAGTACTGTATTTAAACAAGTACCGCCTTGGGTGATGGCTTTTGAGGTCGTCGAGACCTCGCAGGTGTTTATGCGTACCGTTGCCAAGATAGAACCTGAATGGATTATCGCTGAAGCGGGTAATTTGCTCAAATATCATTACTTCGAGCCGCATTGGTCAAAGAAGACCGGACGCGTCAAAGCCTACGCGCAGATCAGTCTGTTTGGCCTGATTATCATCTCTAAGCAGCTGACTAACTATGAGCAAGTCAACCTCTCTGAGTCGCGCGAGATCTTTATTCGTGATGGTCTAGTGACCGGTAATCTCGGTCGCGGGGCGCCGTTTTTGCAGCACAATATGGACAAAATCGCCCATGTTGAACGCATTGAGGACAAATTGCGNCGCCGCGATTTACTCGTTGATGAAGAGGCNCTGTATCAGTTTTATGATAAAAAAGTTCCTGAGAACGTCGCTAGCCGCAAAGCCTTCGAAGATTGGCGCGCGGAGATGGAAAAAAGCGATCCTAAGTATCTATTCTTTACCGATGACGATGTGCTTAACAGTCAAGCTCCGACTACCGGCGACTTCCCTGAGATTTGGCAGTTAGGCGATTTGCGCTTGCCACTGCGTTACGTGTTTGATCCTGCCAGCGACGATGATGGGGTGACCATTCGGGTGCCACTTGCTGCACTACCGCAGCTTGATGCTATCGAGCTGTTATGGGGCGTACCGGGTTGGCGCTATGAGCTAGTACTGCAACTGCTCAAATCCTTGCCAAAAGACATTCGCCGTCAAATCGTACCGATTCCAGATACCGCGGATAGTTTGTTTGATGAGCTCAAGCCTGAGGGCGAGCAAGGTCTGCTTAAGCAGCTTTGCCATGCGCTGAATCGCCGCGGTATTACCTCGGTGACGCCCGACAAATTTGATCCCTCATCTATCGATCGTTACTTGCAGCCGCAGATATCAGTCGTCGATGACAAAAACCGTATTATCGAAAAGGGGCGTGATCTGCAAACGTTGCAAATCCGTCATGCCAGTGAGACCAGTCAAGCGGTGACCGAACAGCAAGGCGCGCATACGAGTTTCCCTGAGCACTTTACCTTTAGCAAAAACCGCCATAGCGCAGGCGTGGTGATGAAGCAGTTCTCTGCTTTGGTCGCCGACGAAGCAGGTACCGCGGTATCGATTCATCAATATACTGATGTCAATGCCGCCTTGGAGGCGCATCGCACGGGAGTATTAACCTTAATCAAAGCTAAGCTTGGCGCAAAGAAAAAACAGCTGACTAGCCAAATCGATAAGATATTCAAAATGGCTTTTGCACCTTTAGGTGATATGGAAAAGCTGAAGACTATCGTTATCGATGCCGCGCTCGATGCCACTTTAGAGGAGCACTATGTCTCATTCGATCATAGCTCTGACTTACCTGAGAGCGCTGATAGTATCGCGGTTGACTTGAGTGAGGAGCTGCCTTTTACNAGCGAGGAGTACCAACAGACTGAAAAAGTTGTAGTCAGTAACTTCCTGCTGACAGGACAAAGCGTCATCAAAATCCTCAAAGAAGTCTATACGCGCTGGCAGCGTATTCGTCAGAGCCTATTGATGCTCGATCAAGAAGTGTTTGGCGAGTCCATCGATGATATCGAGGATCAGCTATCGGACTTGTACTTAGCGGATTTTGTTTATCGTATGGACTACAGTCATTGGCAGCAGTATCCGCGTTATCTAGANGCACTAGAGNTGCGAATTGAGCGGCTTGAGCATAACCTTGAGTCGGATCTCGAAGGCGTTTATGCGCTCGATGTGCACATGGAGCGACTGGCTAATCGTGCGAGCGACGCTGCTATCAGGAAGTACCGCTGGATGGTGGAAGAATACCGTATTCAGCTCTTCGCCCAACCGATGAAAACGCGTATGGCGGTCTCACCAAAGCGTCTTAAAAAGGTTTGGGATGAGACGCGTTAAAAAATTACATGCTAATTTTAGCGTCGCAAGTAAAAATTCCTTAAAGGGAATTTTTTGGACGCGTTAAAAAATTACATGCTAATTTTAGCGTCGCAAGTAAAAATTCCTTAAAGGGAATTTTTTGGACGCGTTAGAAAATTGCATGTCGCCAGAAAATCATAGATTTTCTCTTGCGCTAGGATAAAGGTCCCCCAAACCTTTATTATTTCCTAGCTCATAGCGTCGCAAGGAAGCTTTTGTTTAAGCGAGATTTAAATAGATTTTTTTGGACACGTAAAAAAATTGTACTGCTNNCTCCAAAACTTGACATGTTGCTCTGATTAAAGTTCTNACTTATAAGTTTGCTAAACAAGGATAATAATATGTGGGATGAACGCTACAGCGAACCGGGCTTTGCTTATGGCACTGAGCCTAACGATTTTTTAAAGGAAGAATACAAGCGGATACCTGCAGGCGGGCGTGTCTTATGCCTAGCAGAAGGCGAGGGCAGGAACGCTGTTTTCTTAGCCGAGCAAGGTTATAAAGTGACCGCCATGGACTTATCTGAAGTTGGGTTACACAAAGCGCAGCAATTAGCCACTGACAAAGGCGTTACTATCCGCACTCAAGTCGCTGATCTTGCTGATTATGAGTTTGGAGTCAATAGTTGGGATGCTATCATCTCCATTTATAGGTAGAGAAAAAACAGTCTTAAGGGATGTCATAGTCAACTGATTATTTAGTAAATATTTCTGCCAAAAAAGGTGATAGATTTAGTATCTATCACCTTTTTTATTTTTGAACAGAGTCTTTNCGATTACATCGTGCAGTTTACGCTNTATTCNTTACCATTAGCGAGCTTNGCGCTGATGACACCGTAGTCTGCTTTTGTCTGCCACTGTAGGTTCATCTTAGGATTGTCATTATTAACATAGCGCGTGCCAGAACCAGATACCGCTTGCGTCATGATAACTTTTTGATTGCTAATACCGAATTTTGGCATAGTAATGTTTAAGTTAGCAGCGCTACCATCTGCAGCATAGGCAGCGGTAACTTTACCATTGCCTTCACAAGTATAAGAGTTGACGACTTGGTTTGTAGCACCTGTCTGATCGCTTCCCACGAATGGATTATTGGCACAAGCAGCTAAAGCTAAAACCGCTGGCGTTAATACTAGTAATTTTTTCATAATTGTCCTCAGAAAATCTAAGAATGAAGTGTTTAAATGCCAACGAGTATCCTACACTTTAATAAAACTATACTAGTTATCATTTGATACCTGTCTCGTAACCATCGTATTTCAAAGTGTATAAGTTTAAATTTTAAACGAGCCAGGCTTGGATAATTAGGCTCCGATTATGACTCTACAATGACAGCAGAATCTTTATGGTTATTAGGCTTTTTATTAAGCACGAATACTAATACTGCTCCTAGAATAACGATACTTGCGATAATAAAGCGTAAGCTCAGAGTTTCTGACAAAAACAAAACGCCTCCTAGTGCTGCGATTATCGGTACACAAAGCTGCACCACTGCCGCTTGAGTGTTTTTTAACAAGGGCATAGCCACATACCACATACAGTAGCCGAGGCCAGAAGTAATCGCGCCTGATATTACTGCTAGCACCACGCCTTGCATACTTATCCCANCCCAATGGCTGATAGCGACTATCAACAAAAAAGGAATAGCGACTAGGCTTCTGATAAAATTAAACCCCGTAGCTCGTAGCGGCGAGAGACAAGCTTTGCCGCGTATACTATAGATGCCCCAAGCTATACCGCTAAGTGCCATAGTCAGAGCGCCTGTAAAAGAAGGTATGGCTGCTGAAGGGAGCATCAAATAGACAAAGCCAATCAGCGCGCAAGCTAGCGCGAGCCACTGCAGTACAGTTAATTGCTCCTTTTGGTAAATACTCCAACCTATCATCGTCAGTTGCACAGCAGCAGATAATATGAGCGCCCCAGTGCCGGCATCTAGATCCACATAAGCAAGCGAAAAACAAAGCGCGTAGACCACTAAGCTGACACTACTAAGCCAGCTGCCTTTATCTGCTAAAATAGCAGCAACAGCAGCGTTATTATTGCCAGTGTTAGAGTCGCTGTTAAAAGAAGTCGCGGTTTGTGTCTGATGTTTTAGACGATGTGTATGAAAGATTATGATAATACCTAAACAAATAGCGCCGCTCAGTAGTCGTAAAATCGTAAAGTTCCAAGGATCGATAGCCCCTTCCATCAATGCCATTCGGCATAGTAGAGAATTGGTAGCGAAAGCTACAAGGGCAATAATAGTATAGAAAGTAGCTGTCAAGAGAACCCTTTAGAATTAGAGTATTAGGGCGTGTTGAACATTCAACCATGGCACTGACAGAGACTATTTTTTAGACGATTCGAAGGTAAAAATAGTAAGCTTAGTCGCTCTAAGCGTCTATTTTTACCAATGAAGCGGCAAAAAAGAGTCCTGTCCCCTGCTTTTATCGTTGAGGGCTGATGCTAAAATTGCNCCATACTGCGTTNCAAATCTNGCTAAGGCATNTGCATTATCGTCGCTTTGCGCCTTGTCTGGAACAATTTTAGCGATCAGCAGTGCCTATTTGTGAATGTTCAACACGCCCTATAAGTAATGACATTGATTAATGCTTTTTGGTGTCGCCTACGATTTTATCCATGAATGCAAACAATAAACCTGAGAGTACAAAAGCCATGTGAATAATCACTTTCCACATGAGCTTATCAGCATCGAGATCACTCATCTTGCTAGATATATCCATAAACGACTTGAGAAGATCAATGGCTGAGATAGCAACTATCGCGCCTATTACTTTTAGCTTTAGGCCTGAAAAGTCCACTTTTCCCATCCAGCTTGGACGATCGTCGCTTGTGCCCGTATCGATTTTGGAGACAAAAATCTCATAGCCGCTAAAGATAATAATGAGCAATAAACTAGCTACCAAGGAAATATCAACTAGTACCAAGATATCTACAATAACATCAGATACTGGGGCGTCTACTACATAAGTCATCATTCCTACTAGCTTTTGTACGAACTTAATAAATAGCAAAAAGATACCTATTACTAAGCCTAAATAAAACGGTGTCAATATCCAACGACTATTGAAGATGGTCTTTTCTAAATAAAATTCAATTTTTTTTATCATTGAGGTCTCTTTAGTGTTAAGTCAAGCGATCTTATACCAGTCAATTTTACGGGTCATTATCATGACGCAGGCAAGTAGTATAAAGCAGAATACCGCACCTAACAGTAAATTTAGATCTTCAGTGGTGAGAATGCCATAAAAGGCGGCGTAGAGACCGGCTAAGATAGCGGTAAAAATAACCGCTCGCCTGACGCCGCCGAGCACATAATAAGTGTACCAACCGATCAGCCCAACGCAGCTACTGCCCGCAATAGCATAAGCTTGCCAAAAAGCGATTTGCTCAGCTAATGGCAGTAATAACACATAAAAGGTCAATAGCGCGCAGCCTACTAACAAATACTGAATCGGATGGATGCGACTCGATTTAATCACTTCAAATAAAAAGAAAGTGCCAAATGAGATCAAAATTAATAGTAGAGCGTATTTCATGGTACGTTCTGTTTGCAAATAAACATCGTTAGGTTCTGCGAAACTGACCCCAAAGCTATTAAGACGCACGCTATTTAGGTTGCCGTGATTGGTGCTACCTATGCTACCGGCAGCTTCTTGTCCGACGACTGCTGCCGCCTCATAATCAGCATGATTGCCACTGTCTAAGCGCGCTCTGCTATCAACGGTGCAGCTATTGTTTGCCGTGCTCAAGCACTGCGATAAATANTGATTATTAGCCACAGTCAGGTACTGGTTCTGCCAGTTAGCAGTAAATCCCTCAGCACTAAAGTCTTTAGTATTCGGCAAAGCTTTACCTATAAAGTTTGGTGCATGCCAGTTGCTTTGCATACTCAGCTCAAAATTTGAGCCGGTAGGGACTGTGTTTAAGTTACTAATACCGGCAAGCGGTAAATCAATAGTAATATCAACAAGGAACCATTTATGGATTGGGCGAGTATTTTTATTTATGATACCACGTGGGCATTTGTCCTAGAGATATTGGTACGTGTGACTGTGATGTTTGTACTGATTATTATGTTCTTGCGCTTTACGGGTAAGCGCGGCGTCCGTCAGTTATCTATATTTGAGCTGACTATCATTTTGTCATTAGGCTCTATCGCTGGCGACCCGATGTTTACTGAGGATTTACCGATCATCCAAGCGGTGCTGATTATGAGTACCGTCATCTTGCTGTATCGCTTGTGTACGTGGGCGATGATGAAGTTTCAGCCGTTTGAAAATTTGCTAGAAGGAAGATCGCTGTATATCGTAGAAGATGGGATGCTGGTGCTCGACAAAATCAAAAAAGGCAAGATGTCGCACGATGAGTTTTTTGCTGAGATGCGTCAGCAGGGCGTGGAGCATCTAGGGCAAGTGCGTACCGGCCTGCTAGAAACCGATGGCAATTTTAGCGTCTTATTATACCCACCTGAGCAAACAGGCTACGGTATGCCGCTTTTTCCTAAGCAGTATCAGCCAGTGGAGCAGGTAGAGTCAGGCGTGCATTATGCTTGCATGTACTGCGGTTATATCGAGCATATCACAACCCCTAATCAAATATGCTCGCGCTGTCAGAATAACTGCAAAAACTGGGCAAAAGCGCTCAATAGCCAGATTGTCAGATAAGCCATACCAGTCATTGTTTTTATTAAAATAGCCTAAGCAAAATTTTACACACAATAAAAATTGTTTAACCACTCTGCTACCTGCATAACACGAGTCTGTCTACCACCACCAATACGTCTAAATGACTTGTGATGAATACTAAGCTGATCTGCAAAGTAGCGGCTAATCTCATCACGCTCATGCGGCGCATCACGCAAATCATCAGCGACCCAAGGCGTGTCTACTTCTGTTAATAGTATTAAATCGTAATGATGAGCTAAGGCGGCTTGCGTCAGCTCTGTCGGGCAGTCGCCATAATACCAATTGGCATAAACCATCAGCTCAAAGAGACTAGTATCACAAAATAAATAGCCTTTGTTGGTATGGTTGGTTTGCGCGACTTGCTGAGCGAGTTTATTTTCAAGCTTGATTTGACCTTGGGCTATAGGAAGTAAGTCCTGCCAAGTGCAAGTGGCTTGCTGTTGGTTCCATTTGTCTTGCAAGTAGTCACGCATATATTCAGGCACCCACGCACTAGTCCCTTGACGACTAAAATGCTCAGCCAAATCCTGACACAAGGTTGTCTTACCGGTACTCTCTGCACCTAAGATAGCAACAGTAAAGACTGAATCAGGCGTATGCTGTCTTAACTGTGGATTGACTGCGATAGCGTTGTTGCCATTCATAATAAGCCCAAATTGCAATGAGTGTGAAAATCACGTATTGAAACGCGGTAAAAGTAAAGCCTTTATAAAAGTACAAAGGCACGGAGATAGCGTCAGCGACGATCCACAGTAGCCAGTGCTCGATTTTTCGCCGCGCCATCAGCCACATTGCCATCAAAAACAGCGCTGTGGTGAGCATATCGGTATAATCTACCCAAGTGAATAGATGAAGGCCTAATACGACGCCATCGAAGCTGAAGTTATTATTAATAACAGGCCGAAAATAATACACTAGCGCCACAAAGGCGATAGTTGCTACTGCTAAAAGCGCTAATATCGGCAGATCCTGTTTATTAATATGCTCAACTTGTACCTCAGATTGTATCTCGGAGCCAGACTGAATGTCTTTTTTGGCACGGTTCTGAAGTTGTGCTTTATTTTTTGTCCAGTTAAACCAGCCATACAAGCTCATGACAGTATAATAGGCATTGATAAACATATCGCCAAACAACTGCCACTGCCATAGCAAATAAACAAAGATCGCCGTACTGATCAGACCGATAGGGAAGACTAAGACATTGAGTCGACTCGCCAGCAGCACACTTGCAACCCCGCAGCTGACGGCGATGAGCTCTAGACTGATAAATAAGGTGGAGTAGTCCGCATATTGACCAAAAAGCCAATTAAAAATCTCTACCATCAGGGTTTCCAGTAGTATAGTCGAGTTGAGTCAGTATCAAGGGGGAGGTTCAGTTGCTCTATTATATAGTCGAACCACTATTAAAGTGTTACAGCGTTAGACTCGTTTAGCCTACTACTGTAGTACTTGCACTCGTCTGCCTTGTACCACTTTTAATATTGATTGACTATAGCTCAGCTGAAGACAAGAGTCGGGCAAAACCTAAGGTTACATCGCAGTTAATAGTTATTTGTAACAAACTATTAGCAAAATTATAATAATCAGGCATAATAACAATAACCGTTTTAGTTTACAGTTATTCACTGAAATAAGAGTTATGCAATAGCCACTTCTTATTTTACCCATTTTACGCTTATCAAAGACACCTAGTAGTAGACAAGGAAGCTTATCATGACGACTTGTATCACCGGCACTGGCCTGTATATCCCTCCCTATAGCATTAGTAATGAAGAGCTAGTTGAGTCCTTTAACCAGTATGTAGAGAACTACAACGAGCAACATGCTGACGAGATTGCTAATGACACTATCACGGCCCTTGAGCCTTCATCGGCTGCATTCATCGAAAAAGTCTCAGGCATCAAATCCCGTTATGTGATGGAAAAATATGGCATCCTTAACCCTGAGATCATGGCGCCCGTTATCCCTTATCGTAAGCTTGGCGAAGAGCTATCGGTTATGGCAGAGATGGGCGTGGCGGCATTGAATGATGCCCTAGCGGACGCTGGACTTGAGGCGAATGATCTAGACGGTATTATTCTAGCCTGTTCGAACTTTCAGCGCACTTATCCTGCCGTCGCCATCGAGATNCAAGAGGCAATCGGCATGGTAGGCGGTTTCGCTTATGACATGAACGTCGCTTGTAGTGCCGCCACTTTTGGTCTGTCACAAGCGCACGGCTCAATTATCTCAGGACTGGCTAAGCGCGTCGCCGTCGTCAACGTCGAGATTACCTCAGCGCATCTGAACTGGCGTAACCGTGATAGCCACTTTATCTTTGGTGATGTGGCAACCGCTAGTATTGTTGAGGAATTAGACACTCCTAAAGGCTATGAGATTCTAAATTCTAAGCTATTTACCCAGTTCTCAACCAACATCAAAAACGAATACGGCTTTATGGATCGCTCCGAGTACTTGGCCGCTGAGACTGAGATGTATCCAGATCTTAAAGCACCGGTTACTGACAAGCTGTTTTTGCAAAATGGCCGTAAAGTCTTCCGTGAAGTTTGTCCGAAAGTCTCAGAGATTATCACCGAACATCTAACAGAAAACGAGCTATCAGCGGATGATGTGAAGATGATGTGGCTCCACCAAGCCAATGCCAATATGCTTGATTTAATCTTGCGTACTGTCGTTGGGCGTGATGCGGACAAAGCCATCGTGCCAAGTGTTATCGACGAATTTGCTAATACCAGCTCAGCAAGCCCGATGATTGTTTTCCACCGCTATAAAGATCAGCTACAATCGGGCGATTTGGGCGTCATCTGCTCGTTTGGCGCTGGTTACTCAATCGGTTCGGTACTGGTGCGTAAAGTGTAAAACGTAATTAAACTGAGTAAGCTCACTAAGCTCACTAATTCACTAAGCTTAGNAAGCCTACTCAGTTTNGTACTTATATTTTTAAAAATAGCTAAGAGCACTCTTAGCTATTTTTTTTGGTTTTAGCTTTAAACAAGAAGATTACTGAGTGTTTTTAATATAAGGGTAAAAATTTGCTATAATTGCTCTCTTATTTTACTTAGCTAATAAAAAGATNTTTTATGAAAGAATCCTTACGCCTGCGTTTAGACCAAATGGTAGACCGTTATGAAGAGGTCACCGCTTTATTATCTGACCCTGATGTCATCAGCGATAATAATAAATTCCGTGAGCTGTCGGTTGAGCATAGCGACTTGATGGAAATTACGACTTTGTGGCTCAATTATGGCCGTGCTGAAACGGATCAAGCTGATGCGCAAATGATGCTTGAGGATGCATCAGACCCTGAAATGAAAGAGATGATGCAAGATGAGATTGATAGTGCTCGCGCCGCCATCGCCAAGATGGAAGAAGATCTCAACGTCATGATGCTACCAAAAGACCCTAATGACAAAGTGCCCGCGTTCCTAGAGATTCGCGCTGGTACTGGCGGTGATGAAGCGGCTATATTCTCAGGCGATCTGTTTCGCATGTACCAAAAATACGCACAAAATCAAGGCTGGACTGTCGAAGTGCTGTCTGCTAATGAAGGTGAACATGGCGGCTATAAAGAAATCATTAGCCGCATATCAGGCAATAGTGTCTATGGTCGTCTAAAGTTTGAATCAGGCGCGCACCGTGTACAGCGAGTACCTGAGACCGAAAGCCAAGGCCGAGTGCATACCTCAGCGTGTACGGTAGCAGTGATGCCAGAGGTTGAGATTGATGACAGTGTCGATCTTAATCCAGCGGATATTAAGATGGATACGTTCCGAGCTAGCGGCGCCGGTGGTCAGCACGTTAACACTACTGATTCAGCAGTACGCTTAACGCATATTCCTACTGGGGTAGTCGCCGAGTGTCAGCAAGAGCGAAGCCAACATAAAAACCGCGCTAAAGCGATGCAAATGCTGATCTCACGTATTCAGCAAGCCAAAGTACAAGCACAGGTCGATACGGCAGATGAGATGCGCCGCGACCTTGTTGGTAGTGGCGATCGTAGTGAGCGCATTCGTACTTATAACTTCCCGCAAGGGCGCATGACCGATCACCGTATTAACTTGACCCTTTATAAGCTAGACTCCATCATGGAAGGTGATTTAGATGAGCTTTTAGATGCGCTACTACGCGAGCATCAGGCTGATCTGATGGCGAGTATTGGCGGTGAGTAGTACCATCCTATTGTCTATAAGCTAAGTGATAAGCGCAGGCTAGGTTTTATCCTAGTGTTTTTCAACCCGTGCTTTTTAACCTAACCGTTTTAATCCAGTGTCATAGTGTTAGAAGTGTCCAACAAGAACAAAACCCATCAAATTTGAGAATGTTATGTCAAAAAATAACCAAAACCAACAAGAACAAGCGCCTACTGCCGAGGAAGCTAACGAACTTATCGCGCAACTGCAAGCTAAGCTTGATGATATTGCCGCTTCTGGTAAGACCCCTTATCCCAATCAGTTTAAGCGCACTGACTATGCACAAGATTTGCAAACGGCCTTTGAAGGCATTGATAAGCAAGAGATAGAAGAAAAAGCGGCGAATGGCGAGAAGACGCAAGTCAATGTTGCAGGACGCGTCATGCTCAACCGCGGCTCGTTTATTGTTATTCAAGATATGACAGGCCGCATTCAGCTTTATGTCGCTCGTAAAGAGCTAGATGAGGAGACGCGCGCCAGCATAAAATCATTAGATCTAGGTGATATCGTTGGGGTGTCAGGCTATATCGGCCGCTCAGGTAAAGGCGATCTTTATGTACATATCGAAGAGTTTACTCTACTTACCAAAGCGCTACGTCCAATGCCGAATAAATTTCACGGTCTCGCTGATATCGAAGCGCGGTACCGTAATCGTCATTTAGACTTGATGACCAATGAGTCGACGCGCGATACTTTTATGATTCGCAGCCAAGTGATTAGTGGTATCCGCCAGTTTATGCTGAATGAGCGTTTTATGGAAGTTGAGACGCCAATGATGCATCCGATACCAGGCGGCGCAGTAGCCCGTCCGTTTGAGACTCATCATAATGCTTTAGATATGCCATTATATCTACGTATCGCTCCAGAGTTATATCTCAAGCGCCTAGTCGTTGGCGGTTTTGAAAAAGTCTTTGAGATTAACCGCAGTTTTCGTAATGAAGGCGTATCGACTCGNCATAATCCTGAATTCACCATGATTGAATTTTATCAAGCCTATGCTGATTATCATGATCTAATGGATTTNACCGAGCGTTTATTCCATAAGTTAGCGATTGATATTTTGGGCACTACTGAGCTGACTTATCAAGACGAAGCTATTAGTCTCAAAGCACCGTTTGCGCGCTTATCGATGTCCGATGCGATTGCTCAATATGCCGAAGGCTTTGATATGGCTCGTATCGATGATCGTGACTATCTGGCTGACTATGTCGAAAATACGTTAAAACAACCGGTAAATGANGTCTTTGGNGTTGGTAAACTNAAAACTATCGTCTTTGAAGAAACTGCTGANCATCAATTGCGTCAGCCGACTTTNATTACTGANTATCCAGCAGAGACCTCACCGCTGGCACGCCGTAATGATGACAACCCTGAGATTACTGACCGCTTTGAGCTGTTTATCGGTGGCCGAGAATTGGCGAACGGTTTTAGCGAGCTGAACGATCCTGCCGATCAAGCGGAACGTTTCCGTGGTCAAGTCGCTGAAAAAGACGCGGGCGATGATGAGGCGATGCATTTTGATGAAGAGTATATAGAAGCTTTATCCTATGGTTTACCGCCAACGGCAGGCGAGGGTATTGGTATCGATCGTTTAGTGATGCTATTTACCGACTCAGCTAGCATTCGNGATGTAATANTGTTCCCGCATATGCGCCGCAAAATCGAAGACTAGTCTGAGATAAAGCCCNTGAAGTTAGGTGCGTAACGCGTTGCTTATTAGACATTAATCTACTATAANGTTTAATTAACGATATAATAATCGTTAGTTTCTAAAANTTAGTTTNAAAAGTTAGTTTCTAAAGTTAGTTTCTAAGAAGTGCTTGTGATTAGTCATTTANGAATGTGTTCGATGCTACCTTATGCTCCTTAGTTACAAGCAGCAGTCACAAGNAGCGATTTTAAGGATGTTATTTATAGGGATATCATTTATAGGAATATTATGGAAAATTCGCATAGCGCTTCACCTTGGCAAACCCTGATTCTTCAAAGCTTTTTATCTTTATATCAAATCAGTGCTAAAAACACNACTAGCAGAGACTATTTTCANGGCTATGACTTTGTTTTTGAATTCTCCGAAGCGGTGNTTTATGTATTGGTGAATGAAGTCACCGCTGAGGTNAGTCAGTACGATATAGACGCCTCGCAGGTAAGAGTTTGGAGAAAGGATGTCGTTAATCAGTCAGCTGATGAAGCGCCATGCGCAGGTCTACTCAAGCAACCATAGTCTGATTGATAGGCAAAGTCCTGCTAATGCAGACAAAGCCGTATACTTTATCGGTTTAACGTCCTTGANGATTAAGCATTCAAATAATCAAAGCCGCGCCCAAGCCAATAGCTCGTTACATGATGTGCAGTACGAGTACGGTAGTCAGTTCTTTGCAGAGGATTGTGTATTAGATCTGGATGATGAAAAAAGTATTNTACAGATATTTAGTCTGCAAAACTTTAGTAAAATATTAANNCAACTACAAACTCCNGCTGATGTTACGGCGTTTTTACAGTTTCATCGAAGTCATCTGACAGCGATGCAATCTTTTGANGATGAGTCGACATTGTTAGAAGGGTTTTTACAATCATCAGACTTCTATAAAAAAGCGCTACAAGTACAACAGCAGCTAGTAGATAACAACCTATTAGAGCAGGTAGAGCCGCGCTTACTAGAGATAATGCACGCTTCGACANCCNCNTCTATTGAGNAAGTNTCAGCCGATATCATTANAAAGTCNGACATGTGGTATAAGCTTTTTAATAGCCTTGTGCAGCGCTACTATGAAGCANGAGCACCTCTGCCCAAAGCACAAGTTGAATTACTAGTCGATGAGTCTCTCTATACTTGTGCCAGTTTAGTCGAGCGGATATTAGACTATAAGTATAAGGATGCGCAATCGCGTTGGAATGGTTATATCGATCATCAGCCTTCTTACAACCGCTCTGGCTGTCACTATATGCTGGTGTTTTACGCACAATACGAAAGTAGCCCGCTTAGCGCAGATAAGGTTCGTAGTAACTACCAAGATTTATTAGCAGAGCTCAACGCTCATCTACAAGAGCCCATAATGGAAGATTTATTCTTAATTGGAGTCGAGCACAGAGACTCTAGGGATAGCGTAAACACTGAAGTTATGATTGATATTTTCTATCAAAGTGGCTCTGTTATCAATGCAGAAATGCAGCGCTTATATGAGCAATTAGCTGAGCTCAAATCACAGTCTTGATAGCTGTCACTGACTCAATCATTGACTTGCTCTAGGTAAGCACTATAAACAATGACTCATCGGTACTTTCGAACGCTCTATAGTTTTTTGCTAAAAAACAGATATTCTTTCAAATAGGAAGGACTAAAACAGGCATTAGGCGTAGAGGATACTAGAAAGATGCATTACTAGAAAAATAGTATCGATACCGAGCTCATCCCTTTGTAATAAACCTCTGTACCCCTTATTTAGCACTGCTATATTGGCAACTATTATGACGCAACAGTATCAAGTTTTAGCNCGAAAATACCGCCCTAAAAACTTCCATGAGCTTGTAGGGCAAACCCACGTCTCGCAGGCCTTGATTAATGCGATTGACTATAACCGTCTGCATCATGCTTATTTGTTTACTGGTACTCGCGGTGTCGGTAAAACTACAATCGCGCGCATTTTATCAAAATGCTTAAACTGTGATACCGGTATTACTAGCACACCTTGCGGAGTATGCGACAACTGCGTGGCCATCGATCAGGGCCGCTTTATTGATCTAATCGAGATCGATGCCGCCTCTCGTACCAAGGTCGAGGATACCCGTGAGCTATTAGATAATGTGCCTTATGCACCAAGCCAGGGACGCTACAAGGTTTATCTTATTGATGAAGTGCATATGCTATCGACGCACAGCTTCAACGCACTATTAAAGACCTTAGAAGAGCCACCTGAGCATGTCAAGTTTTTACTTGCGACCACTGACCCGCAAAAGCTGCCAGTCACTATCATCTCACGCTGCTTACAGTTTGTGCTTCGACCCTTGCCGCAGACTTTGCTTTGTGAGCATTTGGCTAAGGTACTCACTCAAGAGCAAGTGGCGTTCACCCAGCCAGCGCTTTGGCAGTTGGCAAGCGCGGCAAAGGGCTCAGTGCGTGATGCTATGTCGTTGACCGATCAAGCGATTGCTTTTGGGCAAGGCGCGCTTGATGATGAGACGGTCAACGCTATGCTTGGCTTGATTGATGCTGCAGACTTAGTGCGCTTAATAACAGATATCTATCATCATGACAAGTCGGCAGTAGCTGCACACATTGAGCAGATGCGCGCGCAAATGGTTGACGCTACTAGTATGTTCGATGGATTGGCTGAGCTGCTACATCAATTGGCGTTGACTCAGCTGTTGCCTGAGGTGGCTCTAAACGTTAATGAGACGCAAGCGCAAACGATCAATGAGTTAGCGCAGCGTATTAGCCCTGATGTATTACAGCTGTATTATGAGATTGTGGTGCAAGCTCGTGAAGGTATTAAGCTTGCGAGCACTCCTATGCAAGCGCTTGAGATGTGTATTTTGCGCCTGCTGGCGTTTCGTCCGCTGCCGACTGATGAAGTAGTGATACCTAGTAATAATGATGATGAGACTGCGACGGCTTCAATGCCCTCAGTAGATCATATTGTCACCTCAAATCAGAACTTAACGTCCTATGAGATCGAGCATAAGAGCGCTCTTCATCCAAGCGATGATGAGCAAGACGTCAAAAACACTAACACTGAGAGTCAGTCTGACTATGAGCCAACGTCAGAGCAAAAACAATATATAGATGACGACCCTGTTGACGTTGCTCAGCCACTAATCGCAACCTCTAGTGAACCTGAACCTGAACCTGAACCTGAACCTGAACCTGAACCTGAACCTGAACCTGAACCTGAACCTGAAATTCAATCAACACACGATCAGGAACAAGGGTTCGATAACGCAGCGGTTGAGATTAGTGATTCGTCAGTAACTGCTGCTGAAAAAGAGAGTCAGGCTGCTGCCCAGCTACAGCCTAGCGCTAATCTTGAAGCTACTGAAGGCTTACAACAAACCAGCTCGCAAAATATTCAACATTCCTCTCATTTAGCAGTCGATGATCCTAGAGCATTATTGCGCTGTGCACCGCAAGAATTAGTCGGCGAGTGGACGCCTGAGAAGTGGGACTACTGGTTACAGACGGCGCGCGAAGAGGATATTCTAGCCTCAGATGAGCTCGCTTTAGCTCGTCAAGGTATGATGACGGGTCTGTGTGATGGTCCATCTGCTTTTGTGACTAGTATTGATAGTAAGCATTTGCAAGCTACTTTTCAGCAGCTGGCGGCGACGTTGAAACAACAGTTTACGCAAGCAGATATCAGTTTAGAGATAGACGATAGTGCCCAGAAAACTGCAGACAAGACGCCTGAAAGTCGCCAGAAGTTACGACTGGAGCAAGCAGCAAAAAGCGCACAAGAGCTACTATTAGCGTCGCCAGTGATGCGCTATTTGACTGAGCGCGGCGAGGGCAAAATGGGTAAGGTGAAGCTCACCTAAGTTTGAAGATACACTGATATGATACTCATCAAGAGACAAGCTCAATAAATAAAGATAACTTAGTCAATGTGCTAAATGCTATTTTATCGATATATAGCATATTATCAAAATATGCGACTCATTAAGTGTACGCTTTAGATATATTAAAGATAGGTAAAGTTTTTTTAATTAGTTATAATGGTTAAGTTATATTAAAAATTAAAAAAGAGTTTAGGTGACAATATGTTAGATAATTTGCGCGGTATGGCTGTGTTCGCGAGTGTGGTCGAGCACGGCTCTTTTAGTGGTTCAGCTCGGGAGCTTGGGATTACCACTAGTGCCGTCAGCCAACAGATACGTTCTTTGGAAAATGAGCTGGGCGTAGTGCTACTACATCGATCTACTCGTAAGCTGAGCTTAACGGAGGCGGGCGAGAGCTTTTACGAGTCAGCAAAAGATGTCGTGAGTGCCGCTGAGCAAGGCCGTATCAAGGTCAATCAATTACGCGATGAGCTGGCTGGTAGCTTGCGTATTGCGACCACGCCTGAGCTTGGCGTGCACCATATATTGCCGGCGTTATCGACTTGGATGGCAGCTCACGATGATTTGAGTATTACCTATCTAGCAGATAACCGCTATGTGGATATGATTGATGAGCGCATCGATATCGCTGTGCGTATGAGCCCAAGTATCGATAACTCTGCGCTGAGTAGTCACCCTTTATCAGATGTGCGTCAGCTACTAGTGGCCTCACCGCAATACTTGCGTCAGCACAAAAAAATAGAGAGCCCAAAAGATTTAGCCGATCATCAGCTCATCTGTATCGATATTATGCAAGATGCAAGCTATGTTGAGCTATCAAAAACGGAAACCAGTAAAAAAACGCGTATCAAAATGGACTCGCGTATTCATACCAATAACGTTTTTATGGCACTAACTTTGGCAAAAGAGGGTCATGGTATCATCAGAATTATGGAGATGGATGTTAAGCGTGAGCTTGAAAACGGTACCTTAGTAGAAGTATTAACTGGCTATCAATTACCAAGTTTTGTACTGTANGCGGTGACCTTGAATCGCGAACAGCAGCCTGCCAAAATTACTCGCTGCTTAGAGGTATTAAAAAAGTACTTTCATGCGAGTTAATAGGCTTTGAATGGCTTATCATTTTGACTATGCCATCTCGATTAATTAGGGCGTGTTGAACATTCACAAGAAGGCACTGCTGATAGCTGCTAGTTAATCAAAGCTGTGTTCTAGTCTAAGGGAAAATTGCAGGTAATGCNNATTGCNTTNGCTAACTGATTTTATTTAAACAGTCACAACGACTAGGGCGATTTTAGCATCAGCCCTCACTCTAACAACAGGGACAGGACTCTTTTTTGCCGCTTTATTGATAAAAACTGACGTATAGAATGACTANACTTACCATTTTTATCTGCAAATCGTCTAAAAAATAGTCTCTGTCAGTGCCACGGTCGAATGTTCAACACGCCCTAGTACGCTTATAGAGTTAAAAAGCCTTTAGAGCTATGTCATCTAAAGGCTTTTTTTTAATTCTGTTTTTTGAGGTTTCAATAAAAGCTTAGCGTTAAAGTCGCGGTTTTAATAAATTATGCAGACGCTCAACCACTTGCGTGCTTTCATAACGGCTGATGTTGAGTGGCGGCAGTAAACGAATGACATGACCGCCAGTGACGTTGATGATAAGCTGCTGCTCATCGCGAGCAAGATTAACCAGTTGACTACAATCCGTATCTTCTGGCAAAACGATACCGATCATCGTGCCGGCGCCGCGCGTGGTAACACCGTATTGCTGCAACTCACTAGCTAAGCTGTCGCGAATAAACTGACCTTCAAACACAGCGTTGTCCATTACGCCGCTATCAGATAACACCTCGTACACGCTATGGACGACGCGGCTTGCTAGCGGAGTGCCGCCGTAAGTAGAGCCATGGCTGCCTGCACCGAATAAGTCTTTAGCTCGGCCACGTACCAAGCAAGCACCTACCGGAAAACCATTGCCTAAGCCTTTCGCTGTGGTTAATACGTCAGGACGCGCTTTACTGTGCTGATAAGCAAAATATTTGCCAGTACGGCCATTACCTGTTTGTACTTCGTCGAGCATAAAGAGCCAATCGTGAGCGTCACATACCGCTTGCAGCTCTTCTAGATAAGTAAAGCCGTTAGCCGCAGTATTAAGGCCGCCTTCACCTTGAATGGGCTCTACCAAGATAGCGCAAATCTCGTCATTGTCGCTAGCGGCTTGTCTGATAGCTTCGATATCACCAAACGGCAACCGGATGAAGTCCTCATCTAAAGTAAAGAAGCCTTCACGTGCCTTTGGATTAGCTGTGGCAGACAAAGATAGTAAGGTACGACCATGAAAGGAGTGTTCCATGACGATAACTTTAGGGCGTTTAAAGCCTTTATTATGTGCATAAAGTCGTGCCATTTTCAGCGCCGCTTCATTAGCCTCAGCGCCACTATTAGCAAAGAACACGCTATCCATCTGCGCCGCTGTACATAGCGCTTCACCCGCGCGCTCTTGCCAATCGATACCGAATAGGTTACTGGTATGCATCAAAGTGGCGGCTTGCTGCTGAATGGCTTCGGTGACTTTTGGGTGACAATGGCCTAAACCACAAACGGCAATACCGGTCAGCGCATCTAAATAAGGGGTATCGTCCTTTGTATAGAGCCAACTGCCTGAGCCGCGCATAAAGCTTATCGGTTGACGATTATAGGTAGGCATCAGATAAGTCGCTGACATACGGACATCCTTAAAATATAAATGTGAGAGGGTAGGTTCTGGGGTGATTTGTTATAATAATGGGCTCAATTGTTAGGTGCTACCATACTGACCACAAAACGTTAGCGTTATAATTCATCAGAAAATGGAGTGGACTCAGCGGGTAAAGTGTATTCTTCACTGGCCCAAGCGCCTAAGTCAATGAGCTTACAGCGCTCACTACAAAAAGGCTTGGATTTATTATCTTGCCAAGCTGTGAGGGTGCCGCAGCGCGGGCAAGGATAGCTTTTTGGTGGGGTAGTGTCAGTCGTGTCAGTCATAAGCACAGGGCAACTTTTTAGATTTTAATAAATAGCAGCCGTTATAATAGCATGTGCTTTATAAAAGACAACGCAGACTAAGGCGCAAATGCCAAAAATAGAGGCAAAAAACCTAAAGAGAAATCAAGAAAGAGATAACATAATACAGCGAACTCAAATAGCCTAAGCAAAAAATAAATTAAAAAATATACATCANGCACAAAGAGAAAATAATGACTAACGAAAAACATTTATCACATAAACAAAGCAGACCCTTCCAGCCTACAAAATTATCAAAACCGCGTAACTTTGTTATACCTGAGATACTAACCAACAAGCAAAAGAGTAGCCCACCTATCGTTATCGAAATCGGGGCAGGGAAGGGTATGCACGCGCTAAGCTTTGCTAAGCAAAACCCTGATAAACATTTGATTGCCATTGAACGTACGCGTAATAAGTTTGAGGCTTTCTCTAAAATAGCTGATACACAGCAGTTAGCAAACCTTACTCCTGTCCACGCCGACGCAATCGCTTGGATAGTGCAAGCAATAGCCCCTAACAGTATCAGTCAAATATACTTACTCTATCCCAATCCTGAGCAGCATAACCCTAATCAGCAGTGGTTAAATATGCCGTTCTTTGAGTTCTTACTATCACGCTTGCAAACCGATGGCAAGATCGTGTTAGCAACTAATATAGAGCAGTACATGGCCAATGCACAAGAGCAGGCCGGCACGCTGTGGTGTCTACCCAACACAAGAGCAGAGGTTCCGGCAAACAGTCAGCGTACGCATTTTGAGATCAAATATCTAGCTCGTAAAGAGACGTGTTGGCAGTTGACTATGGTTAAGCCTAAGGGTTATCAAACTAGGTTCGATACTTGGCAAGTGAGCTAACTTTATTAGCACAAAGGGAGCGAAAAAAGCAGAGATAGCGTCAATGGAGAGGCTATCGTTTATAATTTATAAATATAAAATAGCCTAAGCAAGTAATAATAAATATTAAAAAACCGCCACTAAAGGACGGTCAAAAAATCTGGCTTATTTTTGTACTATAAAAATGGCTTAACCAGTTTATCAGAATCAGTATGAGCATCCAAAACCGTTAAAAAAGTATAAGCACCAATAAACTTACGGCTAATAAACATAAACTCTTTGGGTGGCAAATTAAACTCAAAAGACTGCATAGCAGTAGTAGCGGCGGCAGAGATGCGCGAGTGTAGCTTACTGTTGGACCAAATGTAGCGCTGATTATCATCTAAGACTTTAGTAGGGATGTCTGGATTACTTGCCGTATCGCTAAAGGGCTCGGTAGCTAATAAAAATATATTAGCAATATCAGAGCTGACTTTTTGGCTCATGGTATCAAAGAACTCATAGCCTGTCATAGCGTTCATCATCGCTTGGTGATCATGATAATAACCCGCCTTTAATAAGCCATGAGCAATCGTTAATAGCTCATAATCGAACTGGCGAATGGCTCCAAAGTCGAGCAGTACCAACTTATCAGGCTCATCCATGCTATCGCTAATGCGTACTAGATAATTGCCAAAGTTGGGGTCGGTTTGCATCTCGCCCCATACAAATATCTCTTGCATCATAATCTCGATAGCTGCTTGGCCTATAGCATTACGCCGCTCAGCAGATAACTCTTTTAGTCGTGCAGAAGTCACTGGAACGCCGGANTCATAAGACATACATAATAAGCGCTGACTTGAGAAGTCGCGGTATATCTTAGGCACAGCATAACGCGGGTCATCTTGTAGCCGCCCATAAAAACGCTCAGTGGTCGCCGCTTCGATATTATAATCAACCTCAACGTGCAGTAGATCTCGAATCTCTTCAAACCAAGTATCTAAAGCACGAGTTTGCGGTACGGCATTACTCACTTTTAGCAAGCGTTTGAATAGCGCTAAGTCTGAGTCGATAGCATCGGCAACGCCTGGATACTGAATCTTTAATACCACCTCTTCGCCAGTCGCTTTTATGGTAGCGCGATGTACTTGGGCGAGGGAAGCGGTACCAATAGGCACTTGATCGATATCNAGCTCATTGAACTTTTCGCCTAAAGTACGGCGTAACGTCTGCTCAATTCCTGGCCATGCTAAGGTTGCCGTATCGTCATTCAAGGTCTGCAGCGCGCGAGTAATCTCAGGAGGTAGAATATGCTCACCATACAAAGCTAGCATCTGTCCGATCTTGACTACTGAACCCTTAAGCTTACCAAGCTCTTCTGCCACATAGTTAGCTTGTGCCTCCATAAACACTTGGTTGCGCGCCGAGCGAGCTTCTTTACCCAAAAACATGCCAGACACACTATTACCTGCCCAGCGGCGGCCAATATTCAAAGAAGTCTTAGCAATAGACATCCGACGCTCAAACCCAGAGGTTTTTAGGTTATCAATTGACTGCTTATTATTAGTAGGTTTATACACATCATTTGCCATAAATATAATCATTCACTAGGTTAATAATGATTTGTGGGTGCGCCGCTATGAATGCAAGTCAAAAACCTTACGAGTGCACAAAATTGTATCACAGCAGCACAACCTTGCCGACAATAAGGGTGTGGCCACTTCCCAGCAAGCATTTATTGTTTATTTTGAGCTAGCTTTAGTCTTCGCGAGCAATCGCTTGATAACCAATATCACGGCGATAATGTGCACCCTCAAAGCTAATAGCGCCTGCGACGCTTAATGCTGCTTGTTGTGCATTTAAGATGCTATCAGCGAGCGCAGTCACACAAACAACACGACCGCCATTCGTGACAATTTCTTTATCGCTATCGTTTTGAGCATTGGCACTTTGAGTATTGATATTGATATCTAAATTTTCTACTTCTTTAGTAAAATCAGTCCCCGCATGAAATACTTTTACAGACTGCTGATCGTCAAGCTCAGGTAGGCCTGATATTACATCGCCTTTGGATGACGTTTCTGGATAGCCTTTTGAGGCGATAACGATACCTAGAGCAGGGCGCTCATCCCAATTCGCCTCTTTTGGTAGCTGACCTGCTAGCCCTGCTGTCACTAAATCTACTATTGATGATTGCAAGCGCATCAGGATAGGCTGCGTCTCTGGATCGCCAAAACGGCAGTTGAATTCAATGACGTAAGGGTCGCCTGCATCATCAATCATTAAACCTGCATATAAAAAACCAGTATAAGGGTGGCCAGCGGCATTCATCGCATCAACGACCGGCTGAATGACCTGCGTTATAACTTTGTTATGGACCTCATCGGTGACGACCGGTGCAGGAGAGTAAGCGCCCATACCACCAGTGTTCGGGCCGGTATCACCTTCAAAGGCACGTTTATGATCTTGGCTAGTGGCCATCGGCAAAATGTTGTCGCCATCAATCATACAAATAAAGCTGGCTTCTTCGCCTTGCAAAAATTGCTCAATAACCACGCGGCTACCGGCATCGCCAAACTTATTATCAGCTAGCATATCATCAATAGCTACATGGGCCTGCTCAGTAGTCTCAGCGACGATAACGCCTTTACCTGCGGCAAGGCCATCGGCTTTGATAACGATAGGCGCGCCTTGTTCGTCGACATAAGCTTTGGCACTGGCTGCATCCGTGAAGCCTTGGTAAGCTGCCGTCGGAATATTGTTGTTTTGCATAAACTCTTTGGCAAAGGTCTTTGAGCCCTCTAGCTGCGCGCAATAAGCAGTCGGCCCCCAAGCTTGCACGCCTGCCTTGCGGCAAGCATCGATTATACCAGTCACTAAAGGCGCCTCAGGGCCAACGATGACGATATCGATATCATTATATTGACAAAACTCTATAACGGCGCTGTGCTCATTATCAGTGTCTTTATTATCCAAAACGATATTTTGGCATTTAGGCTCCAGCGCCGTGCCTGCATTACCTGGTGCGACATAAACGGTCTCAACATTGTTATCTTTGGCACACTGCCAAGCCAATGCATGCTCACGTCCACCGGCACCTATTACCAAAACCTTCATCATACGTTTCACCTTTGTATCGATTTAATCGACTATGTTGTTTATTGAATGCGTTTATTGAGTGTTGTTATTGTCAGTTCTTAATGACGATCAAGCATCATGGCTTATGTATAACTCTGCAAGCCCGCCTCATTTACTATGGCGTATTCTAACAAATAATTTGTATGAATTGTTATGAGTATAAAACCCACCGCGCACGCAAAAATAAACTCTGCTGAGCGCTAATAGTAAGTAGTGACTCGCTCATCTTTCGGTCTTGACTTTAAGCTCAGTGGTCTCATTAGCAAAGGTTATTAACGACTGCTTAATGCATGAAATAATGTTGAACGCTACAGCTGAGCGCATAGGTGCGTTACACTTCACTAAATAAGCGCTTTAATAAAGACAGTAACGTCATTACTCATTCTGAGTCGTTAGCCGTATTCAACCATACTGGCTCAAAATACATAAAACCGAAAAACACCGTGATAAACAAAATCTATAATAAGGAAAACGCTATGCCAAACTCTTTGAGTATCAGTAAAGAGGATATTAGCCAAATCAGTGACATTGCCACAAGTTATGTGCAAAAGGATAAGTCACTGGTAGAGCCGTTTATGCAAAGCTACTATCGCACTTTGCATCACGAAATCGCTGATCAGATTGACAATGTCGATCTAGCCGGCATGGCACTACACCACTTTATCTTGTTGAAGGCTTATAAAGGTGACAAACCGCAATTAAAAATACTAAACCCTATTGCTGAAGAGCAGCATTTTCATAGCTCCCATACCATTATTCAGATGGTTGCCTATGATCGCCCCTTTCTGGTGGATACTATCTTGATGAGTCTTGAGGCTCAAGGCATAAACGTACACCGTACCTACAATACGATCATAAGTGTAGAGCGCGATGACGACGGTCATATTACTCAAATCGATAGCGCCACTGAGAGCGCAACCTCGCATCTATCACTGATCCAATGCGAAATTGCTTATCAAGACGATAGCGAATTGGCGGATCTACAACAAATGCTGCTAGAGAAGGTGGATACACTAGATACGGTAGTTGGCGACTGGCAGCAAATGCATGAGCGCCTAACGCAGATAAAAAACGAGCTATCAAAACAGACTTTGCCTGAGGTGTTTTACTCGCAGCAAGAGATTCAAGCCTTTTTGGATTGGATATTAGATGATAATTTTATATTTTTAGGCTACCGAGAGTATCGCTTAGAAAAAGAGGGGATGAATGAGGTTAATAATGAGGATTTGAATCTATACTCTATTGGTAACAGCGGCCTTGGCTTATTACGCGGCAGTAGTGAAGATAGCTTGTCGGAGAGTTTTAGCCAATTGCCAACAGAGCTCAAAAAGCTGCTAACAGGCCCGCGGGTACTAATGCTATCAAAATCAAGCCACGTCTCACCTGTTCATCGTCCGGTCTATATGGATTTTTTGGGTATTCATAAGTTCGATAGTCAAGGCAAACTCATTGGTGAGTATCGCTTCATCGGCCTATTGACCTCACAAGCTTATCAACTAACAGTCAACAACATTCCATTACTGCGCGAAAAAGCCAATAAAATCATGGCAATGACCTCCATTCCTAAAGACGGTCACGCCTATCATAAGATGACTCATATCATCAACACCTTACCGCGCGACGACTTGTTTCAAGCCAGCGTCGAAGAGCTGTATCCGATGGTGACAGGCATCTCACAACTGCAAGATAAAAAGAGCCTACGTCTATTTAGCCGCGTCGATCACTATCAGCGCTTTGTCTCTTGCCTAGTCTATATTCCAAGAGACAAGTTCAATACTGAGCTACGGATTAAAGTACAAAATGTGCTAAAAGAAGCTTATGGTGGCACCTCATCTGGGTTTACCACTGAGTTTAATGAATCCGATCATGCCCGCGTTCATGTGCATGTTCGCACAATCCCAGGACAAGTTAATGAGGTTAATACTAGCGATTTAGAAGCAGAGCTCACCGGATTGATGCAGTCATGGAGCGATCATTATCAAAAAATGCTACTCGATAACGTCGGTGAGCAACAAGCCAATGCGCTCATGCGCCAATTTCTAGCGTTTATACCAGCTGCTTATCAAGAGCGTTTTGATGCGCGTACCGCGGTTGAGGACACCAAACGCTTGCAGCGTCTGATCAGCATGACAGATGATGAGCCAATGATTTGGCATTTATATCAGTCTACTGGCGATGCTAGCAATCAGCTGCATCTAAAACTTTATGGCCATCAGCAGCCTGTTATTTTATCAAAGGTATTACCCGTACTAGAGAATTTTGGTGTATCGGTAGTCTCCGCTCAAACTTATGAGTTTGATCTACCTGAGCAGCCAATCTGGATGCAAGAGTATGAGCTGACGCTCGAGCATGTCGATACCGTCGATATGCGCGTAGTCCGCGATCAGTTTGAAGATAGCCTGCAGCAAATATGGNCGGGGAGAGTGGAGAGCGATCCCTTTAATGAGCTCGTGCTCATTACCGAGTTAGATACCTATGATGTCGTTGTTTTACGGGCGCTTTCAAGTTACATGCGTCAGGCGAAAGCGCCATTCTCGAGCAGCTATATTCAGCAGACCGTCCTCAAATATAACGCTATCAGTGTCGCTTTAGTTAAGCTCTTTGATGCGCGTATGAATCCTAGGCACAGTGAGGACAGCCGCAAGGAAAAAACCGCGCAAATTCAGCAAAACATCCTTGAAGACTTGGCTGCAGTTGATAGCTTGGATGAAGATCGCATCCTGCGTTGGTACTTAGACTTAATCAACGCTATGGTTCGTACGAACTTTTATCAGGTCGATAGCGAGGGCGGACGCAAAGATAGAGTGTCGTTCAAGTTTTTCGCGGCAGATATCCCTAATCTGCCGAAGCCGAAGCCGATGTATGAGATATTCGTCTATTCACCAAGAGTCGAGGCGGTACATCTACGCGGCGGTAAAGTTGCCCGCGGCGGTCTACGTTGGTCGGATCGCATGGAGGATTTTCGTACTGAAGTGCTTGGACTGGTCAAAGCCCAAATGGTCAAAAACGCGGTTATCGTACCAGTAGGCTCGAAAGGCGGCTTTATCGTTAAGACCAAAACGATGGCAGATGGCCGCGAAGCTTTTCAAGCTGAGGGTATCGCTTGCTACCAGACCTTTTTGCGCGGGATGTTAGACGTCACTGATAACATCGTTGNTGGGCAAATTGTCCCGCCAGCCAACACCGTGCGTCATGATGACGATGATCCGTATTTAGTAGTGGCGGCTGATAAAGGTACCGCCAGCTTCTCTGATATCGCCAACGCGCTATCTAGCGAATATAACTTTTGGCTTGATGATGCTTTTGCTTCAGGCGGCTCAGTCGGTTACGATCACAAGGCAATGGGCATTACGGCACGCGGCGGCTGGGAGTCGGTCAAACGCCACTTCCGTATGCTAGGTCAAGACATCCAAAACCGCGACGACTTTACGGTAGTTGGTATCGGTGATATGAGTGGTGACGTCTTCGGTAACGGTATGCTGCAATCAAAACATACTAAGCTTGTCGCCGCCTTTAACCACTTGCATATCTTTGTCGATCCAAGCCCTGACCCCCAAAGCTCTTATGCCGAGCGAGAGCGTTTATTTAATACGCCGCGCTCGACTTGGGATGACTACGACAAGTCGCTCATAAGTGCCGGCGGCGGGGTGTTTGCGCGTACCGATAAAACCATCGCCATCACCCCTGAGATGAAAGCGATATTCGCTATTGAAGACGATAGCTTAGCGCCTAATGACTTTATCAGTGCCTTACTACGAGCACCAGTCGATCTCATTTGGAACGGCGGTATCGGCACTTATGTCAAAAGCGCTAATGAGAGTCATGCCGATGTCGGCGACCGCGCTAATGATGCCGTGCGAGTCGATGGCGGAGAGCTGCGCGCTGCAGTAGTCGGTGAAGGCGGTAACTTAGGCTTCACTCAGCAAGGACGTATCGAATACGCGCAGACCGGCGGGCGCATCTATACTGACGCTATCGACAACTCAGGCGGCGTCAACTGCTCGGATCATGAAGTGAATATCAAAATCTTGCTCGGTAAAGTGGTTGAGCAAGGCGATATGACCTTAAAGCAGCGCAACGAGCTGTTAGAGTCGATGACTGATACCGTAGCGCAGTTGGTATTGCGTCAAAACTATCTTCAGCCACAAGCGCTTGAGCTCAGTCAAATACGCGCCGCTGATAATCTGAGTGATCACCAACGCTTCATTCAGCTGCTAGAGTCTGAAGGTCGCCTTGATAGAGCGATTGAATATCTACCCTCTGATGAAGAGATTGCCAAACGGCAAAAAGCCAATACCGGTCTGACCAATCCTGAACTAGCAGTGGTTATGGCTTATGGCAAAATGTGGGTCTATGATCATCTGCTATTATCGGACTTGCCTGATGCGCCATATTTCGTCAATGAGCTGCGTAAGTATTTCCCTGATGAGCTGGTCGGACGTTTCTTCGATGAGATGACAGAGCATCGTCTAAACCGCGAGATTATCAGCACTTATCTGACCAACAGCGTGGTCAATCGTTTGGGTATCGAGGCACTGTTCCGTCTCTTTGAAGAAACAGGGCAGACGCTCGCCACTATCACTCGTGCTTATGCGATTACTCGTGAAGTATTCGAGGTAAAANCAGTATGGCAACTGCTTGAATCGCTTGATAATAAAGTCGATGCCAAGCTGTTATTAAAGCTTGAGCTGCGCTTACGTGATGCCTTAGAGGGCGGCGTAGTGTGGTTTATCAATGCCTTTGGACAAGATCTGCAAGTGGCTGATATGATCGAGCGTTTTGGCAATAGTGTCGCACAGCTCACCAAATCAAACGGCTTTATTGAGCAGCAGTTTGCTCAGTATCTACAAGACGATACGGAAAGCCTCACCGCTGATGGCCTTGAGGACAATGATGCGGCGTTATTTGCTATCTTGCCTTATCATGTTGATGCCTTAGATACTGCCTTACTCGCTGAAAAATATGAGCGTTCAGTAGAAGATATCGCATCCTTGTACTTTGAAGCTTATCAAGTGCTACAGTTTGATTGGATGATGGATCATATCGCCACTCTGCCGCAGCAAGACTACTGGGATCGCCGTGCCCGCCACGCGCTCGTCAATGAGCTGACGCGTAGTTTGCGTCTGCTTATGAATGCGCTGCTGTCAGAGCCTGATGCCAAAGGCGCTTTTGACGAGTGGATGTCACGTCATGAGAATGCACTGAGCGCTGTCACAACTGAGATGCAAAAGCTAGATAACAATGATAGCGTTATTAGTCTGTCCACGCTGTCAGTGCTGATGAGCGAGCTGAGCAGTCTAGTCAGTAAATAAACAATCAAATCATCAATGGTATAGAAAAAAGCCACCGTTTATGAGCGGTGGCTTTTTAATAAATAGTGTTTGGTTATTTAACGAGAACTACAACCAGATGCTTATAAAGAGATAAAAATCAGCATCGTTGCTATCGCAGCTATTACAAAAACTGTGACCGGTAGCAAATGGCGAGGTTTCGTTATTGGCGATATTGGTCTAGACACCTGAGCAATTTTGTTAATAACCATAGCCATTTTATTCTCTTTTTTATTAGGAGCTTGCAATATGATAACAGCCTTGGCCAGTAATTTGGCTAAAACCGCCGGATAGTTTTTTGACTTGAATCTGCGTCAAAATCCTTTCTTTTAGCGCTTGTACATGAGAGATGACGCCGATCAACTTGCCTTCTTGTTGCAAGCTTGTTAGCGTATCTAGCGCAATGTCGAGCGACTCTTCATCTAGCGTACCAAAACCTTCATCCAAAAACAATGAATCGACGCGGATATTCTGACTGGCCATCTTCGATAGACCTAAGGCTAGAGCAAGACTGATAATAAAGCCTTCTCCGCCTGAGAGATTCTTGGTACTGCGAATCTCGCCACCTTGATAGTTGTCTATTACATTGAGCTCAAGCGGACTGTTATCATCACGCGCCAGCAAATAACGATCACTCATCTTGTGTAGTTGGGTGTTGGCGTGATTGACCATAATATCAAAGGTCAGGCCCTGCGCGAACGCCCGGAACTTTTTACCGCTACTCGAGCCTATCAGCTCATTTAACTGACGCCAAACTTGTAGATTCTGTTTTTGNTCAGCGATGGCTTTGAGCTGGGATTGCTGACTGCCTTTTTTATCTTCGTTATCTTTGAGCTTTTGCGTCATCGCGCCGATCGACTCTATTAGTCGATTAGACTCGCTTTGTGCTTGCTGCTGCTCATCTAACAGACTGTCTTTTCTCTTTAAGGTGAGCGGATTAGCTTGTTTGTCTGCAAGTGCTTGTTCGGTCTGCTGCAGTAGGGATTTTGCTTGCTTTAACTGATAGTCGATTTGCTGCTGCTGCTCGCTTAAGTGGCTGCGCTCATGCTGCGATAGGCGCGCGCTGACAAAGTCCGTCTCAATAGCAAAGTCAGAGCTCGCTAGCGCCTCTTGAAAGATGTCTTCTTGATCCTCTAAGGTGGTTTTTGCAGCCAATAACTCACTTGAAAGTCGTGTCTGCTGCTGCTTGGCTATTTGCAATAGCTGCTGAGCACTATCGATGTGCCTTTGTACCGAGGACTGCGCGGTTTTGGCTTGTTCAAAGTCTAAACGTAACCGATCTTCCTCTGCATCGACATTTTTATCAGCAAATAGGGTCTGTCTGTCTTGCTGTAATTCGGCGATAGCTTTTATCTGCTCGGCAATAGACTGGCTTAAATCGTCAAGCTCAGTGCTCTCTTTATCTAACTGTGATTGTTTGGTCTCAATCTGAGTAGTTAAGCGACTTAGCTCAGTCGTTAGGGTTTGCTGCCGCTGCTTTTCTTGATTGTATTTCTGTTTTAACTCCAGCATATGAGTGCGATGCTGACGCAGAACCGTTAACTGCTGCTCGATCTGTACATTATTTAATACGGTTTGCTCATCGATACTCGATCGTAACAGCTGAATCTCAAGGCCTGTTTGCTGAGTTTGCTCAGACGCCCAGTGACTAGCAGTGTATTTATTAATAATACTGATCACATCCGCGATAAGTGTTTGTAGCTCAGTAAAATGAGCTTTAGTATTGTCTTGCAAGCCATCGAGCCTTTGCTGATTGAGCTTATTATCATTATCGAGCAAGCTGATTTCGCTTGCCAGCTGATACTGCTGTTTCTCAAAAAGCGCTAATTCTTTTTCAACCTTCGCTATGGAGTCGTTCAGAATCTCGTAATCGGTTACAGACTTTTTTACTCTCTCTTTATATTTAAGCAATTGCTGTTTGGCTTGATGGCATAGCTCAGTGATCGTATTAATGAGTTCAGCGTTTACCGTTTTAGAATGTAGACTCTGTTTCAGCGTTTCAATAAGCGGACTAATCTCATTAAGCGCTTCGATGTTAGTTAACATGGCATGACTATAGTTTTCATTGTCAGTCGTTATGCTATTGCTCATCTCTTGAATATCGCCGCTAAGCTTAGTGGCTTGAGCAATCAAGGCTACTATATGCCGTTGCTCCTCCTTCGACTGATTGGTCGTAGTCGCGAAGGCAATTTTATACTGTGACAGCTCACTCTCTAAATCTTCTATTACTGAGTTACTGTCGGTGAGCTGCTGCTCAGTGATTGAAATTTGCGAAGNCCCATCTGTCGTTGTACGATTCGCATTCGGATGTTCTAAAGCGCCACAAAGCGGGCAGGGCTGACCGTTTTCTAACTCATCAATGTAGTGCTCAAGGCTCGCAACTTTTTGGAGTAGCGTCAACTGCGTCTGCTTTTCTAGGCGCTTATCCTTGGCTACTTTAATCGCTTCTTCAGTATCAGCGATGGATGCTTTGAGAGTCGCTAAGGTGTCACTGATACTAGGCTGCGATGATTGCAGGTTTTTGATTTGAGAGGTGAGCGTGCTTAGCTGCTGATTGCTATATAGCAGTGGCTCAATTTGACTGATGATATGTTCAATCTGCTGCTGTTCAGCTCGCTGATCCGCCAATGATGTGGTCGCAAGCACTTGCTGCTGTTGCTGTTGTAACTCATTAAATTGTTTTTGAGTCGCTGCAATTGAGGTCTCTTGCGCCTCTTGCTGTGATATAAGCTTGGCTTTGTCTAGCTGGTACTGCTGGGTTTGCTCCGCTAGAGCCTTTTTTTGCTCCGCTAGAGTCATATTATCTTGCAGTAACGTTTTAAGCCTGCGACCGCTATTCTCAAAAGTGGCTATGTCAGTATCGATATCATTAAGCTCGCTATGCGTCTCTAGATACTCTACCGTACTCGCCAGCTGCGACTCACTTTGCGCAGCTAGGGTTTGATGCGATGTTATNTCTTGCGTTAAGCGCTGCACATTAGCGGATAGCGACTCTTGACGTTGGCGGCTATCATTTAGACTATAGCTGTGCTGCTTGATACTTGCATCCAGCTCGCGGGTTTTAGCGATTTTAGGCAAGCCCTCTTGTAGTGCTTGTTGGGCCTGCTTATAGTTTTGATCAATGCTTTCAAGCTGAGTTTGCAGTTGCTGTAAGTCAGACTGTTGCGTAGGTAGTTTTGCTGCTACTGTTTGCTGCTCGTCGGACAAGCGCTGCACAGTGTCACGACTGCGACTGAGTTGACCGAACTGACTCTCTAACTCCAGCGCTTTTATCGCAGCCTCTAAGCGCTTCGCATCAGAGGTGAAGTCTTGTTTTGCTTGTTCAGCTTGAGTTAAGTCGCTTTGGTAAGCGGCAAGCCTGCCTTGCAGCTCGTCAACCGCCTCTAACCACTGAATCTGCTCACTTATTTGCTGATACTGTTGTTGCTGTTTGGCTTGTGCTGCTTGAGACGTTGTTAACTCCTCATAAATGTGCGCTTCTTCTTCAGTAGTCAATAAAATCAAGCCATCCAAGCCATACTGTAGTTTGCTTAAAACCTCTTCCTCAGAGCGCTTCTTTTCAAAGACATGAGTCGATATCGTCGCGTAAATATCCGTGCCTGTAATCTTTTCTAAAATATCGGCGCGCGCGTCCGCTTTGGCCTTTAAGAAAGCGGAAAAACTGCCTTGCGCGAGCAAAATGGAGCGCGTGAACTGCTCAAAATCCATGCGCGTAAGCGCTACGATCTTCTCTTTAGTACGTGATAGCTTACTCTCTAAAATCTCATCGTCACTATTCTCATTGTCAGTTTGAGTATTAACCAAGGCTATCTCGTGAGTTGCGTCCTGCAAATTACCATCAGGCTTACCATAAGCGCGGCGCTGACCCCAGCGGCAGCGGTATTGGACACCATTNAGATCAATGACTACCTCGGCAAAGCACTCTGCTGTTTGCCGAGTCATCACCTCATTACTGCTTTTACTAATGCTATTAATCCTTGGCGTTTCGCCATAAAGCGCTAAACAAATCGCATCTAAAATCGTGGTTTTGCCCGCACCGGTCTGTCCGGTGATGGCAAAGATGCCTTCGTTAATAAAAGCAGAATCAGCGAAATCGATGTGCCATTCGCCTTTGAGTGAGTTGAGGTTTTTGAGTCGCAGTTCGATGAGGCGCATGAGCAAGTCTTATGATTTGGATGGTTCAAAATTTTAAAATATGGATGATGTTTTTTAGAAATTTAGCTATTTATTCAGCCCGACTATCATCATGATAAATCGTATGCAGAATCTGCTGATAAGCCTCTAATAACGACCGTTTTTGTGACTCTGGCACTTCATTGATTGTAAGACAGCGTTCAAATACATCTATCTCATTTAAATCTTGTAGGGTCTCATTGCTTTGTTCCTGATTCAGCACTTTNTTATAAG
>FUFK010896231.1_pt1 | contig 36497 bp, 46 predicted proteins | sample 1021851 | NCBI WGS metagenome assembly FUFK01 (sample SAMEA51879418, study PRJEB19060) | metagenome | reverse complement strand
CCTTTGCTATTTCTTGTGTTACTTTTCTCATTTTTATTCTTTCGTATGGGTTTTAATTACCGGCAGAATACCGATGGATAGAATCTAGAGTCTCGCAGCAGAATGTGTCAAGTGATTTTCCAGGGTAAAAGGTGGCCACAAAATACGCTAATATATAGTGATATTTTTGCTTGCATATGTATATGCGATTACAAGAATGGCCTTAGCAATTATGCTACTGAATAAAACTATGAATAAAAAAATACTAATCGCTTGCGAGGAATCCCAAGCAATCACGAAGGCCTTCCGTAAGTTAGGCTTTGAAGCATACTCTTGTGATTTACAAGAATGCTCTGGCGGTAATCCAGAATGGCACATTCAAGGCGATGCTTTGAAAGAGGCATATTCTGGGAAGTATGATATGATGATCGCTCACCCACCTTGCACCTATATTGCCAATTCTGGTAATCGGTGGCTATATGTGGATGGTGAGAGAAACGAGCCAAGATGGAAGCAACGCAAGCTCGCATTAAAGTTCGTTAAAAAACTAATGGATGCTCCGATTGAAAAGATCGCTATTGAGAATCCCATTTCAGCGATCAGTTCTGAAATCAAAAAGCCTACCCAAATTATACAGCCTTACCATTTCGGAGATAAGGTGAGGAAGGCTACTTGCCTATGGCTGAAAAATCTCCCCAAGCTTCGCCACACCAAAGTGGTGAAACCAGAGATCATTAGGTATGCCAATGGTAAGACCGAGAGCGTATTCCACAGAGAGACGTTTAACTTACCATACAGCGAGCGAGGTAAGGCTAGAAGCAAGACGTTTCAAGGCATCGCGGAAGCGATTGCCAACCAATGGAGCGTGGCCTTGTAGCAAGCAACGCATTCCAATCAAGCCAGCCTTAGGGCTGGTTTTTTTGTGTCCTTATGCTCGTAGGCCACAGAGTTGCCAGCAACATCGATCAAGGGAACCGCAGCACGACAGAAAGAGAGGTCAAAGTGTAACCTAAAAAGTCCGGGTGAACATATTACTTTTTGCGAAAAAATAACTTTTTTTGATAAAAAGCTTGACACCTGGTCGCAAAAATGCTCGCAATGCTCGCGAATGATCACTAGTGAACATAATTTTACTGCACAAATAAGCACTAGTGAACGTATGTGCACCTGGGGGGTGGGGGTCGCGCGCGCGCAAATATTTTTGTATTTGTATATATAAACAAGCCCCTAAAAAAATATATGTCTCAAAGCCCCATTGATAAAACCGAGCTCAGTCGCTCTATAGCAGCCGCCATCAAGGAAGTTGCGGAGGAGAAGGAGCTACACAAGGTCAAGAGCTTATCTCGTCACGACCCCGACAAGGTTGCGAAGATACTATATTTGCACAGCAAGGGCGTCAGCCAGACGCAGATGGTTCGCAAGTACAACATTCACCGCAATACGATTGTGCAGGTTTTGGTGGATTACTCTGATCACCTTGGCAACCTGCGTGAGTTAGCCGGTAAGATGGCTGCGATGAACTACGTCAATCTGACTAGCCTTGAGGAGGATTTGGTAAGCAAGGTGCGTGACCGTATGGATGACGACCCCGATATGAAGGTAAGTTTCCGCGACTTGAAGGAGATCAGTATAGCCAAGGCTAACGCCTTTAGGGAGACGATGACGACTCGTGGCGAGGCCAGCAGCATTACTGAGGACAGGAAGATTTACACGCAGGAGGACTACGAAGCGACAGTCCAAGCTGCGAAAGAGAGATTAAACAAAGCAAAAATAATAGAAGCGGAGGTAAAAGATGTCAGCGAATGACGAAGCATATGAGGAGTTATACAGCGAGGTTAGGTGTTTACTCGGCGAGTTCTTTCCTAANTTTTGTTTCATAGTTATGGACGAGGATGGAACACTCTACTACGATTATACGAATCTACCAGTTGGTAGGATGTTGATCCGCGAGGTTAGGGACGAGATTGAATCCGATGATTTCAACGAGGAGGACAACTACATAGTTGATTTCGAGGGAGAGGAAGAAGATACGGAGGGCGAAGAGTGGAAAAATTCTTAAACCTTCTGGGCATTATTTGTTTTGGGGCAACGGTGTACGTTGTGCTGGATGGCATTCGTGGCATTGAGGACACCTTGGACGAGCACCAGCGCCGGATTGATGCTCAGTACGATGTGATTCTCAAGCAAGCCCACGATCTTGAAAAGGCAAGGAAAGCCATAGCGTATTTTGAGAATAGTTTTATTTGATGATTGAATTCACCAAGCATCCCATTCTGAAGCCCCCGACTGACGAGGAGATCGTTGCTCTGGGCGAGATTGATGCTGGGTTATTGGCGCAGTTACACCAAGCTCACGAGGGACGGATTGTAGCGGCCGAGGAGGATCCAGTCCGTCACGGCTTTGATTTGCCGGGCTGGGAGCGTATGAACAAGGGCATCAGNAAGTACAACGAGTGCTTGGTTTTGGGTGGTAACCGCAGCGGCAAGACGACTGGGTGCGCCAAGATGGTGATGAATGCGGTTATGGAGAACGAGGGCGGTCATATTGTCTGCTTCAGCCAGAATGCGGATACCTCGGTAAAGATACAGCAAGCTGCGATCTGGGAGATGATGCCCAAGGAGTTTAGGAAGAAGACCAAGAGCACCGAGGGTTACATCAATTTTTCTATGCAGAATGGTTTTACTGGGAGTAGCTTTATCTTCCCGGACACCAAGACGAGGGTTGATTTCAAGACTTATACGCAGTTCAGCAATAACCAGACGATCCTGGAGGGTTTTGAATTCGGCTTCAAGAAACCTAACGGCATCAACATTGGCGCTTGGCTGGACGAGTACTTAGGCGATGCGGCATTGGTCAACACTCTACGCTTCCGCCTCGCGACTCGAAACTCTAAATTAGTAATTGGGTTCACGCCGATTGATGGTTTCACACCGTTTATATCTGAGTACTTGAAGGGCAGCGAGACCCTTGAAACACGCCCGGCGGCATTGTTAGATGACAGGGCATTGCCGATTGTGCAATACAGCCCAGAGCGCGATGCTAGCGTTATCTATCTGCACTCAGACGAGAATCCGTTTGGGGGTTATGATAGAATACAAAAGGACTTACGCGGTCGCCCTGAGGACGAGATATTGGTTCGTGCTTATGGTGTGCCTGTTAAGTCAATGGCTTCATTGCTACCATTATTCAACACAGAAGTAAATGTACTATCCGAGATACCCAATCGATACAAACGAACCTTTCCGGATATTTCCGATAAGTCAAAGTTTAGTTGTTATCAAGTGGTTGACCCAGCCGGAGCCAGAAACTATGTTTCAATCTGGGCAGGGGTTAATCGAGATAATGAAGTCTTTATCCGTAGAGAATGGCCAGACCGTGATACATACGGAGAGTGGGCAATTTTTGGGGATCCAAAGTGGCGATTTGGACCTGCTGCCAAAAAAATCGGACTAAACGTAGAGTCCTACGTTGAGCTATTCCGCGAGATTGAGGAGGAGCTAGGCATTGAGGTTATTGAAAGGATAGGGGATAGTCGTTANTTCGCCAGAGAGAATGAAAACAATGATGATCTATTTACTTCATTTTATGATTACGGTATGCACTTCGTGCCAAGTGATGGCCGAACTGAGGAGATTGGGATAAGCGCACTCGATGAGTGGTTCAGCTACAATCCCAATTTGGGGATAGACGAGGCAAACAAACCTCTTTGCTACATTCATCGTGATTGCGGCAACCTCATTGACTCCTTGATTAATTACAACTCAAAAGGAAAAAGCGATGAACCCCTCAAGGATTTCTTTGATGTTATCCGTTATTTGAGGATGGCAAACTCAGGTGATGGTCCTGATCACATCGATAAGCGGGATCTTTTAACAACAATGACAAACAAAGGAGGCTACTAATGCCCAAGAAGCGACTAAAACAAATAGCAGAAGAATACGGAGTACCGTTCCCGGAGGCGACCGAAATGGTGTTCAAGGAACTGGAGGAGGAGATGGTTACCGGAAAGGGCTTGAACCTTTGGATCAACGAGGATGGGCAGAAGATTTTGGATGATCTTTTCCCAATGCCGATGATCTACAGGGGTCAAGTCATCGGGCAACCGCCTAACAAGAATTTCATCACGGTTTACCTCAAGGAAAAAGCCCAGAGGGTTCACGTAAAGGTTCCGCTACGAATGAAAGGCAAACTCTCTAACAAGGTGATTTATTTCGAGGCTGATAACAGCGGTCCGGAGACTAAGTACAAATGGATCAAAACCCCCTCAAGGGTTTGATATATATGATAATATATATTTAAATTATGCAAAGCGATAATATCTCCGAGGCTCTGACGTACCTAGAAAAGGAGCCAAACGTAAAAACACTCCGCTACGCCTATGACCAAACGGTCAATGAGCTTGAGGCGTATTTTGACCTATGCCGAAATAGTTACGATGATCGCAGAAACTATTGGCCGGGTAAAAGCCGTGACCACCGGAAACACGGCGCGGATGCTTTTCCTTGGGAGGGTGCTTCGGACATTGAGGCGCACACCATTGACGAACGTATAACTCGTTTAGTAAGCTTGTTCATTTCAAGCCTTAATCGCAGCAACGTCAGGGCGTTCCCGGTTGAAGTCAGCGATATGGCTCGTGCCAAGCTGGTCTCTAGCTTTTTGAAGTGGATGGTATCAAGTGGATACATCCCTCGCTTCAAGCGCGAGATGGAACTCGGCGCTAATTACCTTTTGGAACGCGGCATATTGATGACCTACGTTGGCTGGCATCGTGAAGACCGCAAATTCCTTCAACGCCTTGAGCTTGCTCAAATCGAGCAAAACCTACCTGGTATCACAGAGCTTGTGATGCAGGGGGACAACGATGACGAGCTAATCGGTCTTATGCAAGCTACGTACAGTGGTGTCACCAAGAAGCGGGCTAAACGTGCGCTTCGTGACTTGCGGAAGACTGGATCGGCGGAACTTCCAATTGTGCAGCGTCAGATCGATGCCCCGGAGGTCAAAACCCTTGCTCCAGATGGGGACTTTTTCTTTCCACCTTATGTAACCGATCCACAACGAGCACCGTATTGTTTCTGGAAGACGTATTACACGGCGCAGGAACTTGAGAACAAGGTTGTGACGGACGGATGGGACGAGGACTTTGTTGATTACGTTATTGATCATTTTCGAGGTGTTAATGTTGATAGTATTGAACGCGAGCAAGAAGGTCGCCGCAGCATCAGCTTAACGGACAACGCCTACGAAGCTAACGAGTTAATTGAGATTGTTTACGGATACCAGCGCTTGATTGACCGCGAGGACGGTTCAGAAGGTATTTACTGCACCGTATTCCATAAGGAATTCGATGGAAATGAACTGGCTCCGGGTTATGCAAAGTTTGAATTATTGAATGGTTACGAGGATTATCCGGTTGTTGTAAGCAAGCTCAGCGAAGATAGCAAGCGTCTTTACGACACTCAGACAATACCCGACATTTTGCGTGGTATTCAAAACCAGGTCAAGATCGAACGTGACTCACGCATTGACCGAAACAGCATCGCTACTTTGCCCCCGATTCTTCACCCAGTCGGACAAGCTCCAACTGATTGGGGTCCAGGGCGTATGATTCCTTACCGCCGTAAGGGCGACCTTGACTTTGCTCCGACACCACCAGCACCAAATGGTTCCATCGAGATTGAAAAAACAATGGAGGCACAAGCTGACCGACTTTGTGGTCTTGACGAAACGTCCAGTATTAGTCAAATCCGCAAGCAGTTCTTGGTGGACAAATACTTGCAGCACAGCGCAGAGGTTCTGAAGATGTGCTTCAAGTGCTATCAACGCTTCGGACCTGACTCTATCTTCTTCCGTGTGACTGGCTCACCTGACCCGGTGAACTTCAGCAAGGGAGACCCCAATGAAAACTTCGACATAGTCATATCTTACGATGTCCTTAACACTGACCCAGAAACGCAACAAAAGAAACTTCAAGAAATGGTTTCTCTTACTCAGCTGGATCGTAGCGGGCGGATTGATATTAACAGCTTACTGGATGTTGCTGCTTACAGTATTGATCCAGTTCTAGCTGACGGTATCCTTCAGCCAGTTGAAACAGCCCAGCAACAAGTCATTCAGCAAGTTACTGATGATTTATCCAAGATTTACTCAGGTATTGAAATGCCAGCTCGCCCGAATGGTGCACAGATTGCGCTTCAAGCTATTGAGCAGTACGCTTCTCAGCCTGATGTTGCTGAACGCTTGCAATCAGACGAATCCTTCGCGGCTCGACTCCAGAAGTACGCCGGTCAGTACTCATTCCAAATTCAGCAAGCACAAAACGCTGAGATTGGACGAGTCGGAACAGAACCAGCCCGAATGGGAGCGGTTCAAACTCAAGGTATGTAATATGGCTAATAACCAAAGCGCTAGGCAGTACGGCAACAAACGTGCAGAAGAAATGCGCGTGAATTATTTCAAGGAACTTTTGCGTCAAGATGAGGGGTTGCGCCTTGAGCCATATAAGCCGGTTCCAACGGAGAAATACTTTACGATTGGTTATGGACATTATGGTAGTGATGTCAAAGATATGAAAAAAATAACCAAGGAACGCGCAGAGGAGTTGCTAGATCAAGATGTGCGTAAGCGTATGAAGTTAATTACAAAAACGCTTCCTGACTTCTACACTTATCCGATGGATTTACAGGGAGCAATATTTAGCGAGTACTTTAGGGGATCCATAACCGGCAGTCCCCAAACTGTTAAGTTGATTAACAAAGGTCTGTTTGCTGATGCGGCGGTTGAATACCTAGATAACGATGAGTATCGCAATCGAGTAAAACTAAAGAAGCCTGGCATTGGACCAAGGATGGAGAGAGTGGTCAAATTCCTAAATAAATACACCGCTCAATAATTTATGAACCTAGAAGACGACCTCAAAGTATTAGGCCAACACGAGCATTTTGCTCGTTTTATGCAGGTAGTAAGCGACCTGCGTGAAGAAACAATAGAAGAACTGCATAACGCTCCATCTGATAAGATTCAGCAAATCAGCGGTCGTATTTTGACCTATGATCAACTGCTTCAGATGTGCGATTGGCGCAATATGCAGAAAAGATTTTCCGACAGAATTTAGAGTGTTGCAAACACTTGTATAATATAACCATCGCGTCCACTCAGCGTAAAGGGGTGACAACATTATGTCAGAAGAAATCGCAACGGAAGCCGCCCAATCCGAAACAGAGGCGAAACAGTCAAATATGTCAGTGTCTGAATTCACAAGCAGACGCTTGGGTCAAATGACCCCAGAAGTTGAAGCAAAAGAAGAGGAAGCCCAAGAAGCCCCGGAAGAGAGTACCGAGGAAGTTCAAGCCGAACCGGAAGTTGCCGAACAACCATCTGAATCGCAAGAGACGGATGATGTTCTTTCTAAGTTAGATCTGGATGAGATGTCAGAAGATGACCTCAAAGAATTATCCGAAAAGCTCGGCAGTAGGGCTGTAGCTCGTTTTGGCGAATTAACCGCTAAGCGTAAAGCAGCTGAGGAACAACTCAAAAACCTACAGTCCGAAATAAGCAAGAAGAATCCATTAGAGACTCAAGAAGTAGCCGAAAACCCTTATGAATCAATTGATTCGCTTGAGGGACTCCAAGAAAAGGCTAAAGAAGTAAACGAAGTAATAGAGTGGGCTGAGGATACCTTGTTTAACGCTGATGGATATGGACCTGAGGATGTCGTAACTGAAGTCGAGGGCAAAGAACTTACGAAAGCCGATGTGCGTAAAAGCCTATTGAATGCACGAAAGGCTCGTGATCGTTTCTTGCCAGCTCAGCTTGAGACTCTCCAAACTCGCTCAAATGCTGTTCAATTAAAACAAGCGTTTGATGAGCAAGCCAAACAGGAATTGCCCTGGATGGATGGAGAAGATAACGACACTCGGAAAAGTTATGAAGCTATGGTCAGCGATGACCGCTTTCAAAAGTTGGCAGATGCCGCTGACCCAGAAGTCGCTGCTCAGTTGAACTACATCGTGGCTCACGCTGCGAACAGTATCTACGGCAGAAGGGCTGTAGCTAATAGTCCAACTTCTCCGAAGCTCAATCCCACAAAGACAGGTGCTACATCAGCATCCTCACCAGAGAAAACTCAAGGAAAGTCAGCCAAGGCACTTAAAGATCTTGGTCAACGATTTAAGCAAACTGGCACAAAGAGCGATTTCATCACTCTCAGAACACTACAAATAAAAAATCGTTAATATAAAAATATTATGTCCTTCTCAGATACATTCGACCCAAGTGCTCCCAGTGCCGTAACTGGGCAGGGATCAGCTGTTTCTAACCGGGAAGACTTGACTGACGTGTTGTCAATTCTTGCTCCCGAAGAAACTCCGATCCTTTCTTCTGCTCAAAAGCAGAAGGCATCAAGCACATTTGTTGAGTGGAGCGTTGACAAACTCGCTGACCCAAGCACCGCAGGTGTTTCGGAAGGTGCTGACGTCACAGCTTTCACCGACAAATTTGCATCTCGTGCGCGTCTCGGTAACTACGTTCAGAAGTTCCGCCGTGACTATATGGTTTCCGACCTCCAAGAGGCCGTTGATTCCGTTGGTCCCGCTAAGGTAGCTCAAGCAGAAGCTAAAGCTATCCGCGAACTCAAACGTGACATCGAAGCAACCATCTCCAGCAACAACGCAAAAGCAGCCGAAAACGGCGCAGGCACTCCTTACAGCCTTCAAGGCCTTGGTAAGTGGCTCGCAACTGGCGCTACTGGCGACATCGCTGTAGATTCCGATATTCCTTCGGACTTCCGCACTCCTGCCGCTAACAACCACACTGACGGTAACTTCACCGAAACCAGCTTCAATGACCAGATCAGCTCGATCTTCCGTCAAACTGGTAACGTTGACAGCCTTGTCCTTGTGGCTGACACCAACCTTCGCCGCGACATCTCTGATTTCGCTCGTATTGGTGAATCCAACGGCAACCGCGAGTTCAACTTCGATGGCAACGCCGGAAGCATCAAGCTTTCCGTTGACCTCTATCAGTCCGATCACGGTATCGTTTCTGTTGTGAATGCTAACCCCTCCGCTTTCTCGGCTGCTGGCATTGCCCGCACCACTACTGGCGATGCAGGTTACCTTCTCAACCCTGAGTATGCTGGCATCCACGAGCTTATCCCAATGGGAAGCACTCGTCTCCCCAACCTTGGTGGTGGTGAGCGTGGATTCGTTGACTGCGCGTTGACCCTGGCTGTTTATCACCCACAAGCTCACGGTAAGATTACCGATCTTGACTAATTATAGGAGGTAAAACACTATGGCTATTGCACTTAAAAAAATTGGAGACATCCAAACTCTCGCTCTGGGTTATACTCACGAAGCTACCTTTGAGTCCAGTGACTTGAGCGCCTCAACTGGCGCACAAGCAACTGATGTGACTCTTGGCGGTTCTCAGCTTGCTGGTGTTATCACCAAAGCTGCGATCATTGTTGACGAACTTGTATCTGCCGATGTTAGCACCGGCAGTGCTGTTTCTGACGCAACTATCGCTCTTGGCGATGACGCCGATGCTGACGGCTTCGTTGACGAAGTTGACTGCTTCACTGGTGACTCTGTTAATCAGATTTACCAAAACAGCGGTGCTCTTCTCAACGGCGCGACCGCTTCAGGTCACGTTGTAAGCGCGGTTGATGTTACATCAAACGGAACTGGTAACGGTTTCGGTAACGCAACCAAAGGTAAGTTCCGCATCTTGCTGGCTTACTACCCAACTGCTGGAGAGCATTTCTCTAACTAAATAATTCTGGTCGGGGGAGCTTCGGCTCCCCCACCTTTTTATTATGGATATCATCACAAAGCTGCCTCGTTACTCCGATGGCGAGATTGATCGTGCTTTTATGAAAGAGATAATGCACGGTTTTGAAATCGAAAAGCGAACCGAAGAGCAAAGAGTAAACCAAGCTCGGAAGGAAGCAAAACAAGAAGAAGGGAAGACGCACCCGGTTCTGGGTAAATGCGTGGCAACTATGCCAGCTCGCGAATATTTCCGACTAACAAAGAAGTACGGTAATAACACCGTTCATTCTAAAGAATTTTTAAAATATTTTAACAAGAAGTTTTCTGACCTCAGCCCCAACAAAGTATAATGCAAACAAGAACTTACGGTGACCTATTTAGCCTAATACAGGCATTGGCTGGGGTTTCGTCATTCGTTGATAACGAAAAGACAAAGATCGCTAGTTTGATCAACCGTAGGTATTCACAGGCTTACAACACAAGCCCATCGTGGCCGCGTTATCTTGTTATCTCCGAAGGGCGTGATATTCACGCTTATACGCTTTCGGGTGCAACTTCTAGCACAAGCACCACGATCAACCAAAACTACAAGCTGGTTGGGCAAAGCACCGGAACCAATACGCAAGCTGGAACCAATGTCTACCAAGGGGTGACAACATCCAGCGTTATCATTTACAAAAATACCAGCAACGCCTGGGTGGTTGCGACCGGTGGGTCGCTTACGACTGAAACAACTGGAACGATCACGGTTTCTGGGACCGGCTCGGCTCAGTTCACCGAGGCGGATACCAACAAGAAGGATCGTCTTGAGGATGTAGAAACCTTTACCCCTGCATCCGGGACTGATACACTTTTGGTTCAACCCAAGAACCTTGTTCCATATCAGCAAACTGGCAAGGATGACATCGCAGAGTTTGTGCGTATTCACCGCCGCCGGGCTTTCCTAAACCTATCCAGAGTCGAGTACGAGTTCTATGTAGATGCTTTTGGAGCTAACATAATGAACATCACCTCAACGGTCGATAATGAAGCATTTGTTACTTACAAGAAAGAACTCAGCCTGTTTACCTTTTCCGCATCTGGTGTGACTAATTCAAGCTCTGGGGCTGTTGAGCCATTTGAAACCAGCACCGAGGCCGTACCGCTTGAGTTCTTTTCTTATCTGGCTCACGCCACTTACGCTGACTTCCTGCGTATGGACGGACAACACGGCAAGGCTCTGACCGAAGAGCAGGTTGCTGAGGGATACCTATTTACGGAGCTTGAGAAGATCGATCTTCGTTCTAACAATAATACAATCAACAAGAAGTTTACGACTTATGTAAATCGCCAAAGCCGTTGACATAAAACGTAAAATTTACCTATGCCAAACGCAAGAACAACTAACCTCTACCCGAAGCCAACAACTGGTGTAACTGACCAAACTCTGACTGTGGNTGCAACCGCTGGCGGTGTTCAGTTCGGAACAGCCTTCAACAGCTTAACTCGTTATATCGTTCTGGATGTCCAGGCTAACGATGTTCGTGTTACCTATGATGGTTCNGCGCCTACGACCTCCAATGGTCACATCCTGTTCGCTGGTCGTTCGTACACTTGGGCAAAAGAAACTGCTCAAGCTGCGAAGTTCATTCGGGATGGTGGATCTGACGGAATTATTCACGCATCTGAGTTCACGGATTAATTATGTCCTCCGAACTGCTAGGTGGAGCCGTAGATGTCCTTAAGGGAAATCTAAGCGGTGCTTGGGATATCAAGCACGGTTACGCTGATGCGTACACAGATTTAGGGATCGCCAAGAAGTTTGGCGGCGCAGCCGCAGCTTATAGCCTCCGGGATATCGGTGCAATGAACGGCCGAGTCGTAAAGGTTCGCCGTGACGCTGATAATGAGGAAAGAGATTTTTCGGCTCAATCCTTAAAATCCGCTGCTGATTGGTGCAATGGTTTGCAGGAGTTCACGCTTCCTTGCGATGTAGCTACCGCAGCCGCAGCCTATAGTCTCCGCAAAGTAAAGGCTGACTACGCAGGTGACGCAGTACGTGTCCGCAGGGCATCTGATGATGTCGAGGTGGACGTAGCCTTTGATTCCAATGACGAGGTCAGCACTAGCTCTGCTATTACAAATGTAACGGAAAGTCCTGACCAAGGCGACACCACAGTGACAACGCTGGGTGATTTTTTAGATGAAGAACAAGTGGGCTTTAATGTTCAGCCTACTTGGGCTGTGTCTTCGGGCGATGGCGTGATTGCGTCTCAATCAAGCACAGCAACAACAAGCACCGTATCTTTTAGCACTACCTCTGGTACCAGTTTTATTAGGGACAACTCAAAGCCGAACCATATCAAAGCCTCGGATGGCGACCAAGTTATTGCAAACATAACCACGACTGGATTAAGTGGCTCGCCTCGAATCCGATTAAGAACGGCTGGAACCAATACGGACGTAGCTAATATAGCGTTACAAGACGGAACCAATGACCACACCTTTAATCTTTCTGGCGATGCTGGTTATTTTGTATATACGAACCTTGAGGCTACGAGCGGTGCGACAATTACAATCAACTCCGTAAAGGTAATCAGTAAGTCATTATTCGTAACCACTTGGTACGACCAAAGCGGTAACAGCAAAGATGCCACGCAGGATACTGCTGCAAGCCAGCCAAAGATTGCTGAGGCGGGTAGCTTGCTTGCTGATGGTATTGATTTTGATGGTGGTGGTAAGTCTTTGAATCACGTTGATTCGGGTTCAACAACCGCAGCTTCTATTTTTTCCGTTATTACCAGAGGAACCGACACAAGTGCTCAAGCTAGACCAGTTGGATATACAGAGGTATCGTCATCGGTGGGAACACTTTCGTTTTCTATGGATAATCGACTTCGATTCGATGGTGCTACCGCAGGTTCTCCTACACAGACCATACCTGCAACCGACCCATTTGTGTCCACAATTATTAAGGTTTCTAACACAGAGGCAAAGCATTTTTTAGATGGAGCATCAAACATTGATGATTCATCATTAGTGCTTACGGATACGGATTTAACTTACAGTATCGGTAAGGCAGGAACAGGGACCTCATTTGATGGAACTGTTAAGGAGGCTATTTTCTTTAACTCCGACCAGTCCGACAACCGCTTCAAGATTGAGTCCAACATCAACAACCACTACGGACTCTATAATGATGCCAATGAGTTCGATGCTTCCGAAACTTCATTCCGTTTTCTTCAGGAACGTGTTGGAGGAACAAGCACATCCTCTGACTTGACTGGCTTTACGCTGGACGTCCAGACCGCAAGTGCTTATGCGGGTGCTAAATTTTCCACCGATGTAGCAAGCGGGAATTCGATATATATCTCCTTTGATTGTTCTTTTGACGCAGGAAGTCCATCTCCAAAAGTAGGTTTGAGGAATGTCGATTCATTGCTTAGCGGTGCGCTGCACTCAAATGAGGGCTTAATTGTTGAGGGCTTTAACTCCTTTGCACTAACATCAACCAGTAACAGTGCTAGCGGAATTGTATTCTCAGAGGGTGACGACAATGTTATCTTCACAATCTCCAACCTCAAGGTGTCTCGTGTATCTCGTGACGGCTTCGTGAATACTTGGTACGACCAGTCAGGTAACAGCAATGATGCTACTGCTTCTGCTGATGCAGAAGAACCCAAGATTGTCAATGCTGGTAGTCTCTTGGCTGATGGTATTGATTTTGATGGAAGCGATGACTTCTTTAGCGCAAGTGGTGTATCCACGACTCAGCCTTACTCTGTCTTTATGAAAATCAAGGCAAGCGCAACTGGCGCAGTACAGCAGGTTTTGGATTCTGGTTCATCTGACCCAGCGTTCTTTCAGTTCAGCAACGCTGGCGTGCTAAGTATTAATAATCCAACTAGCACCGTCACAACATTGGATTTAACTTCAACTCCAACCGATGTGTTGATTTCTGGATTTATTGATGACCCCAAGACTGCATTTGCAGATGGAGCATCCATCCTCTCCCCTGCGTCTGGAACTGGAACAAACAGCCTAAGTGGTTTAACAATAGGAAAGCACAGAACTACATCCAGCAATTACTATAGTGGTAATTTTTCTGAGTTGATTATTTACGATTCCGACCAGTCCAGCAACCGCTCTGACATTGAATCTAATATAGCCAATGAATACGGCATAACCTTATCTTAATATGAAATACCTAATCTATGACACCGAAGAGGAAGCGATTGCTCGTGCTGACCAAGAAGGTCAACGCATTGGATACGCTTTCTGGAAAGTAGGCTCAGGAACAAAGTGGGCTACTGCACCTCAGCTTACTGCTGACGGCAAGTACGCTTTGCGTTCGGACTACAAATACGAACTAACCGAAGAGGAAGAAGCGGCTCAGGTCGAGGACCCCGCCTTCCCAACCGAGGAAATCTAAAATGGAAGACATCATATTCAGAAGCGTAGTAGGCACAGGTGGCTTCTTTGCGACCTTAAGCCTAACTCCCATTAATGAGATACTTGGCTTCTGCGTTGGTGTCGCTACACTGGTCTATATGACCGCATCCGCAATCAAGGTAATCAAGGAGTTGAAAAAATGACACCAGAACTGCTAGCAATGCTCGGAGGAGGATTCTCTGGGTTTATCTTCAAGCTGATCGGCACGATGGTTTCTTCACAGCAAGCCAACGTGGACAACCTTATCAAGAAGTCAGAGGCACACACGGCCTCAGCTGATGCGGCTGACAAGCGTGGTGGAGCTGGTGGAGCTTGGGTTCGCCGATTCATTGTCATCATTGTGCTATTTGGTGTCGTCATAGCACCATTCCTTCTGGCTCACAGCGGAGACGGTGTGACCGTTGCAACTGAATACAGCAAGTGGTTTGGCTTTATGAAGGGTACAACTTATCAAACTCTTCACGGATATGTTATCCTGCCAGAAATCAGAACGAGCATTATTACAATAGTCTCCTTCTACTTCGGCTCATCGACAGTTAAATAAAATTATGGAATGGATAAAGAAACTGCTAAACAAAAACTCTCTGAACTCCGGGATTCGATCAATGAAGTCCTTGGCACAAAAAGCTCTAGCATTAGCAAAGCAGATGCTGAGCAAGCTTTACAACAAGCTAAAGAAGGTAGTAAACGACTTAAAAAGTCGCTACTGCAAAGGGTAAAGGATCTACCGGTCATTAGCCAAGCCAGCCAGCTTGGTGCTGCTGGCACAGTCGCCATTGGTACTGCTGCGGTTACCCAAACCCAAATCGCAGTTGATGAGACTGAGGTTTTTGTGGCTGAGGTGGCCGAGGACGCTGTTAACGATATATTTGAAGTGCCAGGCTTCCTCAGTAAGATCGTGGACTTTTCAGAGGTAAATGCTTGGGGGCAACAAGTCATTCAAGCCAAAGTAGCAGAGGCGCAAGGCATCGTCCAGAAGAACCCCGCAGCGGTTGCGGCTATGGCTAAGACCGTTGAGACCAAGCAGGCTGTACAGCCAAAGGCTGAGGTATCAAAAGATGCCCAGCAAACGCAGGAACCCAAGAACGATTCTAACCAGCCCCAAAAACAAGAAAGCAAACAAAACTCGGAACAGAAACAATCCGAGCAGAAGGGTGNGGAACCAAATAGTTCTAAGGAAACCAATCAAGGCGAGCAAAAGGCAGAGGGTAAATCTAATTCGTCTTCGCCAGAGGTTGTAGATCCGAGTCCGAACGACAGCGACACACAAACTATTACGCCTGGCACTGACATCCTTACACCTTTTGATATGCCGAGAAGTTCACCATCAGGTCCATTACAATGATTGATCATATATTTTTAAATTATAAAGAAAACCTAGTAGCGATGGCATTTGCTTACATTGGTATAATTTCAATAGTGGCTATGTTCTTGCCCAAGAATAACTTCATTGTTCGTGGGTTCAAGGAGTTCGTAGCTATTTTTACTACCCTTTTCAAAAAGTGAGAAACAAAGTTTTACTTTCATTATTTGCCGTAACTAGCGTTTACGCTGCTATTTCCTTGAATTCTTACAAGGAAGTGCAGGGCGTTATAACGTATGACGTTAAGGCGACTATCGAGGGTGATAAATCCGTAAGCGGTTTCACCGGAGCGGATTCTATTAATTATTACGAATTTGTAAACATCACTACGATTGAGGGTGGTACCTATGAGTTCACCAATTACAGTAGTGATCTTACGGACGGAAATACTGACACAGCTCTGCTAATCTATAATGATCCGAATGCTACGTTGGTTATTGACGAACCCTGGGCTTTTTACACCAATGATGACTTTTTCTTCGGCGGCGGGCAAGAGAGTGTGCGTAATCTGACCAATGAGACCACCTCAGGCTCCACAGGAGTCCCTTTTGCGACTAGCCTGACCCTTGACCCCAATACGGACTATACGGCTGTTCTGATGTCTTTCAGCCCCAACGTGACTGGTTCCCTTGATTTCACCATTTCTGGTGGCTCTGCTTTCTCTGGTAGCCCTTTTGGCGTAGTCCCAGAGTCCAAGGATACCGGGATGATTATTGCTATCTTTGTAGCCGGAATCGTGGGGTATTGCTATTTTAAATCAAAACCCTCAAAAGATGAGAAAACTGATTAACATAGACGAGGTCTGCACCTGCGGTAAATCCAAGAAGATGCCCAGGTGCGATGGAACCTGCGCCAAAAAATAATATGAAAAAACTAACAGCCAAACAAATGAAGATCGCATCAGCTNCGCCACCCCGGCACATCATTACTGCTGCTGACTTCAAAGCCTTGAGGAACCAAACAAATGGCAAAACCAAGAAAAGCTAAATCCGGTGGCAAAATCTGCGAAGAAGGCAAAGCCTGGGCGCGTAGAACCTTTGACACTTATCCATCCGCTTATGCAAACCTTGCAGCGTCTAAGTATTGCAAGGATCCCAACTACGCCAAGAAATCAAAAGGCGGTAAAAGGAGGGGACGATAATGGGGCAACTAGACCAATGGCTTAAAGAAAACTGGGTACGGATTGGAATCGATGGAAGCATCAAAGGACCTTGCGGAACGTCTAAGGATAAGAAAAGACCTGACCGTTGCCTCCCTGAAAGAAAGGCTCTCAGCCTCACGAAAGCTGAGAGAGCAGCAACCGCTCGCAAGAAGAAAGCAGCAGGAGCCAGAGGACAAACCGTTGTAGCAAATACACCTAAAGCAAAAGTAAGAAAAAGAGCATAATGGCTATCGATAAATCCAAGATGAAGTGCAACGTACCACGCCGCCAAGTGCAGGGTGGTAAGAAATTCGTTGTGAAGGCTTGCCAAGGCGGTAAGGAAAAAATTATTCGTTTTGGTGATGCTAATATGACTATCAAGAAAAATAACCCAGCTCGTAAACGGAGTTACTGCGCTCGTAGTTCTGGAATCAAGGGTGCAAACAACAAGATGTCTGCTAATTATTGGAGCCGCCGGGCTTGGAATTGTTAATGTCTCGTTATGATACATATATTCGTGGTGACGATAGAATCCGAGAGGATCTAGACGCTGGTTTCGTTGGCTTTAATAACCGCTTACGACCGGATCAGCTCAAGAGCGCATTTTTGCAAAAATCGCAAAATGGGCGTTTGGACAAGAATGGCCAGTGGCAAGTTCGCCGAGGCTTGAAAAATATTTTGACTCCGTTTGCAGTTAGCGGAACCGCAGTTCGTCTACCAGTTGAGGCTGAGATTGACGATAATTCTACACTTTACTTGCCTTATGGCATAAACGCTGCCGCAAAGGATGGTAGCAATAATGACCGAGTTGATATTACTACTGCGTCTTACTCGGACGTAACTGCTGATAGTTTTAGCAGAAGTAGCACCACTCTTACGATTAACGAGACTGGGCACGGACTATCTAACGGTGATGTTATCTTCATTACAGGTTTGAGCGTTACCGCTGGGGCGAACCCAAATGGTAGCCGGGTTGTTACAAATCAATCAACTAACTCTTTTGACGTTGTCATTGCAAACCTATCGGTTGATCCGACTGGAACCTTGGTTTACTCCAAGCGAGGAGCCGTTAATCACAATATCGCAGTTGGCGACACTATCAAAGTTACCAGCCTCAAGCCAGCTAACAGTGTGGCCATAAACGGAACATTCCCNAATGATACAGCTGGTACAGGTGTTACAGCAGCGTCTGGCTCTACGCTTGAATACGATCACGGTGTAAACTCCGACCCAGGCACAATCACGATTACAGAGGGTGCTAACTTTACGACTGCCGGTACAGATGTAACCGCAGATAGTTACAGCCGTAGTGGCACGACTTTGACGATAACAGAAGCTGGTCACGGTCTTACCAATGGAACCGCGATTACAATATCTGGGTTGTCTGTTGCATCTGGCACTAACCCAAATGGCGATCGGTTCATCACGAACGTAGCCACAAACACCTTTGACGTAGTTGTATCCGGTATGGATGCTACGCCGACTGGCACGCTTGTTTACAACTTTGGCAAACAACAAATCGCTCTGTCGCCAGCTGACTCGACTACAGCTGAGCCAAATGAATTTTTACCCAAGCTGGGCAAAGCCATCCTCAATGACACGGCCGTATCAGAGGTGACTTGCTCAACACGATTCAGTAATCCTAACAACACCCTTGAAGAAGAGTTTGTTCTGATTGCCTCAAACTCTGCTGTGAAGGTTTTGAATACTTCTGACATCAACAATCCGTTTGATATGGTTTTGAAGTCAGGCGAAACAATNCCGGTTCGCTCAGAAATATTACAAGTGTTCAACAAGATTGTTGTTTTTAGGAGTGGGCAAACGCCTCTCGTCAATGACAAGTTCTTTGAGCCACTCTCTATCCAGAGCGCCGTTCTAGATACGAATGTCGTAACGATTACTACGTTTACCGCTCACGGACTTGAAACCAATGACTTTGTGGACATTTCGGGTCTGTCTGGCACAGCGACCGCAACTGGACAATTCACCATTGCCTCAGCGCCTAGCGCAACGACTTTCACCTACGCGCTAACCGCAAGTAATGAAACCTTCACGGTAGCCGCATCAGCCTTGGTAAGTCCAGCCTTCAACACGGCTCCTACTGGTGCATTTTCCAGCATTGTGCGTTATACTACAAATGCCAGCGGCGTTGCCGTTGTAGATGGGGTTTGTACTGCAACACTATCGTCAACTTCTGGTTTGCGCGTTGGTGATAAAATTACGGTTGTTGACGAAGGATCTTCTACCTTCACGGTCGGAGATGAGTTTGTCATTAGCACTCTGACAAGCACTACAATTACTTTCAAGACTGATGTTGCTGACAAATCGGGCANAAACTTTACCTTTACAAAACCATTACCAACAGGTGGTGGTTTCATACATTCGCCACTTCCGCGATTTGGTATATTGCACCAAGGTCGATTAGCGGTTCCGTTTGAATTTGACCCAAGTGATGCTTCTGACCGCAAGATTCGTGATGAGATCATCATATCTGACATCGCTGATATGGACACTTATGATCCTATCGCTAATCAGTTCCGTCTCAATGCCGGAGCATCTGACTTTATCGTTGGAATGCTGTCCTTTGCTGATAATCAGTTAGTTGTATTTAACCGCAACAGTCTGCACCTAATCAACCTACAGGGCACTACAAACCTCGCTCAGTCAACGGTTCGTATGATTACGGATGAGGTTGGGTGCATCGCCCGGCAGTCAATCATCCAGGTTGGCAGCAACATATTGTTCTTATCTGACAATGGCGTATACGGTATGACATTCATTGACCGATACAATCTTCGTGGCACGGAGATACCGCTGTCTGAAAGCATCAATGAAACCATCAAGCGAATCAATCTTGATCAAGCTGACCAATCCGTAGCTGCATATTTTGAAAACCGTTACTACATTGCGGTTCCATTTAACAAATTCAAGGATGTTACTGGGACGGTTACAGGTGAGTTTATGACACGCGAGGATGCTTTACTTGCGGGGGTATCTGCCTCAAATGTGACAGATTCTATCGCCCAAACAAATAACGTCATCTTGATTTACAACTTTTTGAACAAGCAATGGGAATCCGTTGATACCCTGCCGACTGACTTCGACATCCTTGATTTAGTTGTATCCGGCAAGGGAACATCTCGCGCGGTTTACGCGGTCAACACCGAGGGTGGTGTTCACCGCCTTGAGGATCCAACTCAGAACTCTGGGTTTGATTCCGTCATCACGGAACTTGGAGAAACCTCTGGAACGAGCGTTGCTATTGATGCTAGAGCGAGAACTCGCTTGTTTAATCTAGGTGTCATCGATAGGAAAAAATGGCGCGGATTCGAGATACATACTGAGTCCGATGACGTACCGACTGACTTTGATATTACCGCAAATACGGAAAATATTGACCAAGAAAACATAAATCTTGGCTCGTTGCGCTCACTTAATGATAACGCACAGTTACCAGCCGATGAAGACATTGCTATTCGTGGTAGAATAGGTAATGAAAGGGCTTACGGCCTAGATATTGAAATAAGTAACACTACTGGTCGCCCCAAACTGCGAGCAGTAAAAGTTACTGGAATCCTCACATTCAGATCAGATATTAAAGCAGACTAATGGCAACAGTATCCTCAGGACTTAACAGCGGTAGCGGCTTCGCAAACAGCGATGTCGTGACTTCAACGAACTTGAACAATCACGTTAATTCAGCGACCGTGACCAATATTGCCAACGCTGACGTTGCCTCCAATGCTGCAATCGAGGTTACAAAGCTGGAGGAATTACCCGCACAATCTTGTATCATAAATCCAACCGCTTCAGCGGCGGTACCTGATGAGCACCCCATAGTCATCGGTGGATCCGGGGACGCTGGCATATTATTCGATAATGATGATATGCTGGATAACAGCGACACCGCTGGAGGTTCTGCGGCAAGGGGTGCTACGCAACAAAGTATCAAGGCTTATGTTGATGCATCCTCAACGGACGGATTCACTCCCAGTACTTATTCTGGTGAAGAGAGTGTCACGTTTCCCAATGGGTTGATTATTAAGTTTGGGACATTCACTTCTACTAGTGACGGAGACCAGACTTTTTCTTTTGATACCGCTTTCCCTACAGCGTGTGTGAGTGTGACTACCGGCGGGATGGTTTCGGGCGATTTGCTTAAGAGTGCAAGTGGCTTTACAATAAACAGGTTCGATACACTTAACGGTAGTATTCCTTTCTTTTGGCAAGCAATCGGACACTAAGTAATTTATTATGGCAGTAATTGACACAGGCAAAACATTTTCAAACGGCGAACAGCTTACCGCAGGTAAACTGAACTTAATGCTAAGTGGGGCTTCCTTTGGCTCTGGTGCTGTTGACGGAAACAAAATAACCACCGTAGGTGGAGCACTCACAATCGCTCCTGGCGGTGTTACGCTGACTGAATGTAGCTCTGACGAACTTTTGCTCAAGTTGTACCCAGTCGGATCAGTTTACATCAATGCAAATGTCGCAACCAATCCCGGTACGCTTATGGGATTTGGTACTTGGACAGCATTTGGGGCTGGTCGGGTTCCAGTCGGTATTGACTCCAGTGATACAGACTTTGACACCGGAGANGAAACTGGTGGTGCTAAGACTCATACGCTTGATATTACCGAAATGCCGAGTCACAGGCACGGTGGCATTGAGCCTTCTGGAGGCACAGGCGCAAACAGTAATGGGTTCGATGTGGATAACCCAACAAGCGGAGACAATCCTACAAAGGTACAGAAATTCACAAAATATGCGGGTGGAGCTGGCTCTGATGCAAATGGCACATTAACATCAGCTGGGGCAACACAAGCCCACAACAATCTCCAGCCATACATCGTAGTCTATATGTGGAAGCGTACAGCCTAATGATAAAAGCAATAAAAACAGAAGAAGAATTAATCGAACTGCACAAAGTCGTATCGGAGTTTTACAAACTAATGCCTTACAAAAAGAAAATACTAGATCCTAAGCAATGGGCAGCCACCTGGCTTCAGCTCATTGAAGGCGGTGTAGGCAAAGTATTGTCCTTGGTTGAGGACGATGAGGTCAAGGGTGGCATCGGTTTAATTATGCACAATTCTCTTGAGGATGGTGCTCTTGTTACAAGCGAGGCTTTTTGGTACGTTGACGAAAAGTCCAGAGGTGGTGGTATCCGTTTATTCAAAGCTGCTGAAGAATTTGCAAAATCTATCGGATCAGAACGTATGATGATGATCCATTTACAGAACTCTATGCCAGAAAAGGTAAAGAAGTTCTACGAACGAATGGGCTTCAAGAAAGCTGAAACTACATATTTAAAGGAATTGTAATGGGANTCATATCTGGAACANTAGCCGCANTTGGCGCAGCAGCGGCAAAAGCAGCACCACTTGTAGCGAAAGNCGNTNCAGCNGCAAAGACGGTTGGANGCTTNGCTAAAAGCGCTGGTGCGATATCATCAGGTATAAGCACGGCTANGTCATTGCTAGGTGGTGGACCCAAAGGTGCTAGTGTTGATTACGGAGCACANGCTGCGGNTGCACCCGGTCAAATNCGTTCTACCGCTGATATCATCCGCGAGGCTTATGGTCCAGAAGGTATCTACGATCCAGAGATACAAGAATTTATTTTAGGAACTGAGCAACGCTTGCTTCCGCAGTTTACTGAATTACAAAAACTCAGAGCACAAGATGTTTTGTTTGGTGAAGGTGGACTATCAGAGTTACGCCGACAAGAAAAACTTGAACAATTGGCTGAGGTAGGTGAGCTTGGCGCAACAATCAGAGAACAGCTTGAAGACCCTCGTATGCGTGAGCTTGCTCAGCTTGACGTAGAAGAAGCTATTCGACAAACAGAAGCCGCCAGAGGTCCACTTGGATTCGAGGCAGGTCGTGAGGCAGAACAAGCCGCCCTTGCGGTTGGTCAAGCTACTGGCCGTGAAAAAGACTTTATAACTGCTGCTCGTGCCGCCCTAGGTAGACAAGAGCAAGTTGAGCAACGCGCTGATCGGGCCGCTGAAGCTCGTAGACGAGCACGGCAATCTGTTCAAGCTACCGCAGTTGACCCAAGTCAGTTTTTATTTGGTGGAGCACCAAGCGCAGCTAGCTTAGCCGCTGGTTTCCTCGGACAGCAACCTGGCCCAATCGTGACTGATCCGGGTGCCTTGGTAAACCTTGGCTTAGTTAGTGACCAGAATTTACTACAATCCCAGATGATAGGTTCCTTAATCGGAGCACAACGTGGAGCTGGTGCAGCTGGTACGCAAGCGGCTCGACTTCAACCAATGTCTCGCTTAGGAGAAATCGGAGGAGTCATTGGAGGAATACAAGAAGGCTTTAAGGGGCTTTCTAAAACACTTGGCGGTTTTAAACGACCCACAAGTCAGACCTTCGCTGGTCCAGGTGATCCCGGCTTTGGAACCGTATTATTACCGCCACCCGGAGGATTTTAATTATGGCATTTAGAACAGGTACACCTATTGACCCTCGCTTAGCGGCGATTGATTTTCAACCCTTGGTGAAGGCAAGCGCCATCCAAGAGCAAGCAAACGTAGAACTAGCCAACGCGGTTAGCCAAGCTTCGATTGATTACCTTGACCGCCAAAAGAAAAAACAAGAGGACGCTGTAAACGTAAAAGCGATCGAAGAGATTCTTGATGTAAGCGAAGGAGAAGCAAAGGCTATTTTGAAAAATCCTGCCGTTCAAGCGCTCTACGGAGAAAAAGTCAAAGCGGATGCCGCCGCGCAAAAATTAAGTCAAGGTTCGTTTCTTGCCACCCTTACAGAATTAGAGAGTCAATTCCCCAAGGCTGAGTACGATTATAAACTTGCTCCGGCGGGCAAGACCGAGAGTGGAGAACAGATATTCCAAGTAGCGAACTTAAGTCCTCGCGGTGTCCCACCACAAACAACCATACAGACTGGTCTACAAGCAACTGATGTAATGATTCAAAACCAGATGAAGGCTGACACACAAAGGAGAGGTCAAGTAATGGGAATCGTAAATTCGTTACCAGAGGTTCAGCTTATGGAAGAACTTTTGAAAAACGATGAGGTTATTACTGGTCCTCTTGCTGAGGCTGAAGTATATATAAAATCCTTATCTAACAAATTTGGATCTAGATTTGGTTTTGAAAACTTTAAAGATGTACAAACTACGCAAGCTTACAAAGCTATTGCGGGTAGAAACATTGCTACTGTCATAGCACAGTTTGGTGCTGGTGTTGGTATTTCAAATAAAGATATTGAATTCGCTAGACAAATCGTAGCGGGTCAAATTTCATTAGAAAAACAAGCCTTACAACGCTTAGTGCGGATTATGAAAGATAAGGGAATTCGCGAAGCGCAGCGATATAACGAAGACGTTTTTAACACTTACAAAAGCTTAGAGGGTGATATGCAAGACTTTGCGTACAATAGCTTATTGATCCCCAAGTCTCGTTTTGAAGGGGTTTCTGAATCTGTTGAGAACGGTGACGAAAACAATTCTTTAAAAAACATACCGGTTCCGGAAAAATATAAAATATACTTTTAAATGGCAACCGAAGTACAAATTAGAGCCGCAGCGGCAAAGGCTAGGGCACAAGGAAATATTGAAGACGCTGAAGGGCTTTTAGCGCTCTTACCGGAGGCATCACAAGCATTCGTACCGCAGCAAGTCCCAGAAGAGCTAGTAGAAGAAGATTTTGCTCCGCCAGAGGTAGTAGGGGTAACGCCTGGGTTTGGTTTATCGCCAATCGTAAAGTCAGCAGACATTAAGGTGACGGATCCTTTAGCTTTGCGTGATGTAGCGGTAACAGGTATTATTGATCCCGCAATTGCAAGCACAGGTTATACTCTGGATTTTGTGGCCGGAACCGGAAATACAATTCTCAAGGGGTTAAGTGCCTTAGAAAGCGCTGCTGGTGACGGTCAATTTTTTGAGGAATTACAGCAGAGTTATCAGGATGCCGTTGGTATGCCATCAGAAGTTGCGAATAGCTTAAGACTGGATATTAAGAATCTAATGGATATACCGGATCCAGAACTTCGGGCAGAGATTGCTGTTCAAAAAACGGCTGATTACGCTAGTTACTTTAGCTATTATAAAGCTGCTGATATTTTGTTAAATCGTGTTCCTGGATTGAAGAGGTTAACTAAGCCTGTCTTTGATTTTTTCAACAAGGAGATGAAAAAACGCCCTGGCTTATTTGTTGCCTCAGAGGCAGCTGGCGTAGCTGCGGAAACGGAACTCAAGGCAAGGGGATTCGGTGAGGGTACTCAAGCTATAGGAGGCGTTATAGGCAATTTGGGATTGCCAGCAACCTTCAAACTTATTTCTAGGTATGCCCCTAAATTGACCGACAAGGAATATGTACAAAAATATGGTCGCGATGTGTACGATAAAGCTGCGCAAATGTACCAAACCTTTGCGTTGAAGACCAGCGATGAAATAGGCGAAACTGGCAGGGTGGTTGATGGTTCTCCAGAAATAATTGATACAGTTAATAAGCGACTAGAGCTTCCCATTGACCCTAAAACAACACCTTTAGAGATACTAACTGGCAGTGCCGGTATGGGGGAGCTTGAAGTGTATTTGCTCAAACAAGCTGGAGCAATAAATTACTTAAACCGCCGAGACAAAGCGTACCTAAAAGACCTATCTGAACTTTTACCCAAAAGATCTAACACAAAAGACCTTGCTGAGTTTTTTAGACTTGATAGGAAGATCAAGCAAATTCAGCTGAATTTGGATAAATCGATATCAACTGAAAAATCGCTTGAAATACTTCGTAGGCAAAATCCAGATGCCAGCACAGCTGAAATAAATCAAGCCATCGTAAACGGACTTCTTCCAGCTTTGGAAAGAGGAAGAATTTACGTTGATGGAATGTGGGCAGCTACTGACTTAACGGCTAAAGCATCAGCTAAAAATGCAAAAGAGGCGTTAGATAAAATAAAAAGTAAACCCGGAATCGTTTATAACGAAGAAATACCTGACCTTGCTCTAAAATATTTAGACGGCGACATACCTCTTGAAAATGTTGGTGATGTTTATTCTTTATATAGCGGCCTTGGGACTTTCATCGTTAATGCAAACAAGCCAAACAGTGGTATTGGTCGTCAAGCAATTCTGTACGCTCAACAAATAAGGGATGGTCTGCTAAAAGATTTGACGGATGCGGATTTAGCTGGAAAGGCAGCAATAGCTGCAAAAGACGCTACTGCTGATTTCCATAAACTTTACTCTAGGGGGGCTACTGGAAAAATACTTGGGTTAGCGGAGGATACAAAAACCGTAGCGCCTGATCCAAGGATCGCTGTAACACAAACGGTTAGGGGGGCAGATCCTGCTGCGGTTGACGTATCCCTTGAGCAAATTGCTAGGGGCATAAGGGGCGAGGGTATACGCGCCCCTGGACCATTAACCAAGGCACAACAAGAGATTATGGATTCAGGGCTAGATGGAGTAACTGAATTTTATCAGCGCCTTTTTTATGACGCAGCCATTGATCCGAATACCGGTGAGGTTATGAGACTCGCAGCCAGAAACTTTTTAACTAAACACGCAGACTTCTTTGCCAAACCAGAAAACAGCGCCCTTAAACTACAACTAGAAACAGCCGTTGACGAGGTTGACGCATTGCGGCGCGTGATAACGGAAAAAGATGCAGCGTTTAAATCACTTTATTCAAATGAAAGTGTAGGTGCTCTGAACAAGTTTCTCAACGCGAACATAGACAATCGTTTACAATCAATCTTGTTCAAGGGTGATCCAGCTGGTCAAATGAACGAGCTGATGGAATTAATAAATAAAGCGAGTCCTGAAACCNTAAAGCAACTAGGAATTTCAAACAAAGCTGTTTTAAGGAACGGTTTAGCTAATGCAATCGGCGAAACGCTAACAAGGGACGCACTCAAAAGAGTTCCATTGGAAGGCGGTCCAAGGTTAACGACATTGCTTCAAAATCCAGCTTTTGTGAAAGCGTTACGAAAAGGTTTGAACGAGACCGAAATAAACAACATAAGAACGGTCGCCTCTGAAATTGATAAGTATAACGTTTATCGTCTGAAAACCCAACAAGCGGCGCCAGATGAAAAAGCAAATATCTTGCAACAAATTTTGGGAGGAATCGCAGCTATTGGTGCAGGAAAAGTTACCGGTGGTCCAGCTTCAATCCAAATGGCTGGAGCTGCAAAACGTGGTGTTATAAACACACTGCAAAATTTATCCAAAGGACAATTACAACAGATACTTGCTGATGCTACCACTGATCCAAAACTTTTAAAGGCACTTTTGATGAACGAAAGAACCTACATCAAGGGTGGCAAGATTGATCTTAAGTCTTATCTCACAAAGTATTTCATAAGTCGAGGCATTGCCGTACAGTCAGAACAAAGCCTTGAACGAGCCGAGCAAAAGCGCGTAAACCTTTCTGCCGTTCAGGATAGTCCTACACCCCGGAAGCCACTTGGTTCTACGCTTGATATGTTGGGTAAATAAAAGGCCTCCACCCCCGAAGGGATGAAGGCCAACCATAACAACATACTGATGAAAAACCAGCTTTCGCTGGCAAATTAGTAAACGTAATCAGCGTCTCCAAAAAGTTCGTAAGGCTGTTCTAGCCACTCCTTGTCCCAGGTCAAGTTTTCTGCGACTTTCCACTCAGGTTTCTTTTTGATTGTTTCCAAGGAGCTGAGCGATTCCGGTATCCATTTGATACGATTGTTTGGATAAATGGCGATCTGGCCGTTCTTTAGACGGATCACATTCATCTCCTTGTGTTCATCGAGCAAATCAGAATCACCTACGTCCAGATAACCCAAACTCTGCTTTTCTGGGATTGAATCAATGGTGAACCAATAGTTGCCCTCATCGGTGTGCCCCTCGCCAAAGTTTACGATGACCGGTACGTCAGCCAGTTGCGCCTTGTGGAATAATTCAATATCGCTACTGAGACATTCCCACATCTGCACCTCTGTCAGCGTGTAGGCATCGTGGTCATTCTTTGGCATCTTCCAATAAAGGCAATCAGGCTTCACCTTGTCGTAGCAAGCGCAGACGCTATCAACCCATACTTGAAAGCAAAAGGCACGACCCCGGAGAGCGCGAGCTGATACCAGCCAGGCTGGCTCAAACTCGGTATCCTTGCCGCCCCACGCATCCTTGCGGATAAAGACGCGAGCCTTAGGCAGATTGACATTCCTCGGCATAGGACTCAGCTAGGGTTTTAAGTTTCTTCTTTTGGACTTGTAGCTCTTTGCGGCGCTCCATTAACGCCTCGATCTTGTAAGATACTTGGCGTGATTCAGTNCGGATGATTTCAATCCGNGTTTGTATTCTCTCTAGGTTTCTTTCGTTTTGGTTCATAGTTTTACTATTTTTGCTAGGTTTTGGTAAAGGTATCCGACTTCCTTCGATATGGGTTCGTTATGTTTAAATTCTGTAGTTTGGGGCAGGGGTCTTGAACTCCATCCGAAGTCGTAATCTTGTCTTGTCAGTTTGGTCACGTTCCAAACATAAGCTGTGCCTTTATATTCCGTCAAATACAAAAAGTATTTTTTAAGGCTTTCAGCGATATTGAGGTTACTCTCAGCTTTCATTCGCTCAATGATCCAAGGATCATAAGCTTTGTCGCGTGATTTGATTTCAATTATATAGAGGTTGCACTCAACATCATAAGGACAGTATTCGTCCGTTGGTCTGCATTTGCCCAGTTCTGGGACGGCGGCAGCCAAAGCCGTAGCTATTTCGTTTTCTTTTTTCTTCATAAAAAAGTAAATGACATAGGTGGCTGAAAGAGTAATGAATGACTCACCGGCGTCTTAATAGCCGGACTACCTATGTCAAAGTTAAGTGAAGATGCCTTGTTGGGCGTAAAAGCGCAGCTTGCCCTTTACGTCCCTTTCGCCCTCCCGGTTCTTGGCTATGTTATACATCATACTGATATAAGATCTTGCGCCGTCAGCGAACCTGGAAGCGTCCACATCATCGTATTCCGGCCATAAAAGCAAGATAATATCTGCATCATTTTCTATATCTCCACTGTCCTTTAAATCGTATATTGCCAGCCCGCCTTCTCGTCTTGCACCCTCGCGGTTTACTTGGCTCAGCAAAAGCACCGATACGTTCAGCTCAAGAGCCAACTGTTTGATCCGGTGACTGATGTCAGCGACTGCATCATTCTTGGACATATTCTTATTTGACCAAGGAATTAGTTGAAGGTAGTCAATTATCAGCAATCGCACCTTGTGGCGCCGGACCATTGTGCGAGCGTGAGAACAAAGCTCGTCTATGTCTCTGATTGAATGAACCGTATAAAAAGGTAAATCCTTAACTTTGTCACAGCTATCTCTGACAATCTTCATTCGATCCTCGGAGATCATTTGGTCTTTGATCATCCGTAGGTTAGTCTGAGATTTTGTCGTAATGATTCTTTTCATTACTTGTTTTTGTGGCATCTCAAGGGAAAACAATCCAATGCCGTGCCCATCTCTCATAGCTGACTTCAGGGCGATGTTGAGTGCCAGCTGGCTCTTACCGCAACTGGTTGGCGCTGAGATAACGCAGACCTCCCCGGACGCTATGCCACCGCACCCAAATTGTTCGTCTAATTGCCCTATATGCGTCTTTATAACGTCCTCTTGGTACTCGCCCCTTAGTTGAGCCTCAAACTCGTCTTTAAGGGCATCTACAGTCCCTTCTATGCCTATTTCCTGCCGNGAGGTGCTCTCTATGCTACACATCTGGCTTTCGACCCTTGAGCGCAGTTCCTCNGCTGACTTGGTTTCCTCCGATGCGTCCTCTANGGCGGTGCGCAAAATTCTTATTAGNCTGCGACTTTGGGACTTCTCTTTGACNATCTTAGCTGACTGCTGACCCGCTAAGTGAGTACAGCAATCAGAAAAGATCCGGGCGACATCTGCTATTTCGACATCTTCAANGGACGAAGACTTTTTTAAATCCTCGACCATTGCTTCNGGGGTAAGCGGAATACCCTCAGTACAAAGGTTGGCAATTGCCTTATAGATCAGTTTATTCTTATAATTATAAAAGTCATCCGCACTTATCGTAGAGCAGATGCTGTCATAAAAATCAGAGTTTTCCTCAAGTACACAAGCAGCTAGTAGCTTGCTCTCGGCTTCCGGATTGTTGGGGTAATTCGTCTGATCTTGAAACATTCAATTGTTCTTTCATTGCGTTCAAGCATTGTCCTAAATACTTGATTTGATTCTTTTTCTTTCGTTCGTTCTCCTCAGCGTTGATTTCGTTTTGGAGATAGATTGCAAGGTCTAAACCTTCCGACATTTGTTTCAAGATATTATTAGTCATAAGGATTAATCGTATCACAAATGTCCACAGGTTGACCGTTCTCTCGCTCTAACATTCCAAGGCTAATTAGGCTGTAACCAATCAAATCTCGGTAGATGTCCCGGACGCTATCGCCCTTGGTTCGGACAGCTAATTCACCATCCTTACAGAAGGCTTTGAGCCTCTGGAACTTATCCTGCATACGTATAGCAACGCCTACGATCGGATCAGTCCCAAATTCTGTCGAGCCGTCAAAGTTGGCGAAGGGGTTATCGCAACTTTTACCGCCAGTATAATCAGAATTTTTTTCTTTTGTAAGAGCCAGAATTTCAGCGACTTCGTTTTCCCGGAACTCATCCCACCACTGCTTATCGTAGCAGGGTGGGACAAGCGTTTGGGATGACGATTCCGACTTAGAAGGGGAGATCGTCTTCGTCATTATTTGCCGCAGCTAAGGATTGATTCTCCTTTTTAGTCGATGGCTTTTGTGGCTCAATCGTAACTGACAAGAATTTTTTGCCCGCTTTGCTTGTTTGTTTCCAAGCAGCAAGTTGGTACTCTTGTCCGGCCACATTGATTGGACCTTTCATATCAGGAGCGCGTTCATTGGTTTTCTCTTCTTCAATGAACAGTGCACCTCGGTTGGTATTATCGTATTGTTTACTCATAGTTACTTGTTTCTAGATAAGATCGTCTAAGGCATCCTTCGGGTTGCCGGTTACTTTTTCAAATGCCTTCTTGGCATCGTGCTGTCGCTGAGCTTTCTCCATAGCAGCCTCGCTTGGCTTAGGTACACGTTTGCCGTGCGTATTGGTGGCATCAGCGTCCCTAGTATCATCAATGGCAAACAAGCCATTTAGAGCGTACTTCCGGGCGTAGGAGCTGGCCGAGCCAGTAATCTGGGCATCGTCCATACCTTTTTTGACTCCAGCCTCACGAGCGTAAGCGCTTGTGGACACAGTCCCATCTGAGTCGCTGTCAGCAAGTACGGCGGTCGCCTTCACATAAACGCGATCCCCAACTAGTTCCATTGAATCCTCAATGATCAAGGCACAGTTCCACTCATTAAGGAGAGGTTTGACAGCGGTAAGGATGTCCTCACAGGAGCGGTACTTGTACCCTCCGAATTTGTTAGTTTGCCCTTTGGGCGCTTTAAGGGATGTCTGAATCCCTTGCAGTTTTTGTCTTATGTTTTTATCCATTTTAGGTTGGGTTTTCGGTTGGTTCTTCAACTGGTGTTGAATAGTTCTCGAAGAAAAACTTCAGTCGATTTTGGTACTGTCTGTAATCGTTTGAGTCAATATAAACATCATCTAGAAAGTTGTCGCTGAGCACCCTAAACTCGCATTCGCCAGGATCGCCAGAATTACATACGGCATAACTGCACGAGTAATAGTTTTTGCCTCTGGATAAATGAAAGGTGTATTCAGCAGCTTTATCCTGCGTCTTCCATTTAGCTATAATTACATTACACATTTTTGATCCTTTCTTTATATATTTCAGTTCTATCGTTACTGTTTTTACAGTCAGCGATAAGTTCATTATTTACACCTAGCTCTAACAGGGTGTCAACCTGTTTCTGCTTGGTAAGTTTAGAAAATCTTCGGTAAAGCTGTCGGAAGCCGACCGGGTGCAATAAATTGGTCTTGGACAGCTCTAGGTAAGCCGCCATTGCCTCAAGGGTAACTGGCAAAAATTCTTTGTCGCCGGAGCACATATTGAAGTAAAACTTTTCAACCTTGCCGAGCAAACTGTTGGCTTGGCGACTGATGACACCCCGGACAAAGCCAGTCTGGTGATCGTGATCCAGAACCCAGTCATCGGTCTTGATGCCCAGGATGGGGCAACAAAGCGGTTTGTGCTCTTCTCGGTATTTGGCCAGCTGACCTTGGGGTAAGTAACTCATAGCAACTTCTAGTTTATTGTGCTAGTTAATTAAATCCAATCAGCTTCACAGTATACAGAAAACGATTGTTTGATTTCAATAGAACCATTCTCTGTTCCGTTAAAGCAATAATCAAAAAGCCAATCCTTTGCGTCTTGATCGGATTTAAAGCCCTCAATCCATTTGTTATCTTTTATCTTTTCCCAAAGAGTATCAAAGTATTGCTCTTGCATTTTTCCAAGCTCTTGAATGAACCCGCCTACCCTGAGGGCTTCATCGTCAAGTTTGGCAGCAACCCTTTTCCTAGTAATCTTTTTGAGTGTGATGCCTTCATCGGTCTCATCCCATTTGATTTCATCACCTTTTTTCCAACCAAGCCCTTCGAGCATATCCTGTGGTAATTCAACTGCTAACTCTTCGTCACCGACAGGCACAACCTTTGCTTTCCATTTATTCCTCATTCTTCTATTTGGTTAACTGATTTAATTTTACCGCTGGCACCCCTTTTGAAGTGACAAGTCCCAGATTTATCTGGATTCTTTGTTAGTAGCAATCGGACAGCTTGCTTGGCATCGTGCGCCCATTTGATGGCGGTTGACGTAAATCCTTTGGGCATATCGTTTTGCGTAAACTCTATTTTGTATTGTTTCACTCCGTCTGATAAAAATCTGATTTTGTATTTTTTCACACTAATCTTTGCAGTAAGGTTACGAATGCTTTGGCTGCGGTTGCTGGGACGACTCCGTTTCCCAAGAGCCTAAGTCTGTCCACCCGACTGGAAGACCCATTAGTTGCTCGACCCAGTCCGGGTTGAGTTTCCCTGTCGCCTTGCCGCAATGTCCGGCTATGTCCTCCTCTAGGTTCGCCTTCTTCCGATTCGCAAGTTGCTCCCTGTTCTCGTCCGTGATTGTTGGGTGTACCTTGTTGGCTCTTGGTGTCGGCCACGACTCTTGGTTCTTCCCATTCGTGTTGCTGTTCGCTTGGTCGAGCAGGCCATAGACTTTCTTCGGCAGGCTGACATCTCCAATCTTGCTCGGAGCGCACCCCGGAGTGTCCTTCCAGTCCCTCGCTCTGGCTGTCGGCCAATTCTCCTCGTGAGTCTCTACTGCATCCCGGAGCTTCGCCCCGAAGGTTTGATTGCTCTTGTGCCTCTTGCTCTTGAAGCCTTGCTCTGTCATCTCGGTCTCGATTCTCCCGCCCTCGGCATCCGATGTCCTCGCTGTCGGCCAGTTCATCACTTCCTCCCTGAGGTTCTTGCAACCGCCTTTCTTCTTGGCTTCCGCCAGTTTCTCTGGACTTCTGGCCGGCAATACATCCATCGTGTTTGGAGTTGCCCAGTTCTTGGCTTCCGCTTGTCGGCTCAATGTCGCCTTGCCTTCTGCCAATCTCTTCTGGGCTGCTTCTGGGTTGCTCGCTAGGTGAGCATCTCCTACTATCGGAGTTGCCCAATTCCCCTCGGCTCTCCCTACTGACCTCGTTAGTCCAGCTTGCTTGCTGTTCACTTCGCAATGAGGGGTTTTGTTCGCATCGTTCGTGGCTGGAGATCCCCAATATGAAGACCCGCTTTCTCTGATGTGGTGCGCCAACTTCACTCGCTGAGAATATTCCTGCCGTTGCTCGGTAACCCAAGCCTTCCAACTCTCCGAGGACATACTTGAGAACTGATTCTCCGTCTGCGGTTTTGGCGGAGATGATTCCTTCAACATTTTCGAGGAAAACAATTCGAGGTTTACAGTCTCGGATTCCGTTTGCGATGAAAGGGAAGAGGTGTCTTGGGTCTTCTGTTGCTTTACGTTTTCCAGCAGACGAGAAAGGCTGGCACGGGAATCCCCCAGAGAGGATATCCACTTTGTGACGAAACCTTGTGTAAGGGAAGGTCTTAACGTCCGTGAACACAGGTGCTGCATCCAAGTATTCCGCTTCCATCTTTGCAACCAGGTTCGCGCAAGGGAATCCTTCCCTCTCCACGTAAGCGATTTCTCGCAGATTTGGGAGAACTCTTCTGAGTCCAAGTCCGATGCCTTCGTATCCGCTACAAAGGCTGAGGTGCGTAATTGTTTGGGTAATATCCACATTTTTTCCTTCTGTTAATTGTTAGGGTTTAATCATTCTCTCTTGCCAATAAGTTTTTGCAGCAAGTTTTGCACATTCAAAATAATAATTGAACTCCTTTTCACTCCAAACCTTATGGTAGTGCTCGGTCGTATTGGTGCAGATGCAAACTGAGATCACCTTTGGGTTGTAATCAAGCTTCAGTTCCTTAGCCAGCATAACGCTTTCAATAGCGAGTTGCTTGCAATCCTTGCCATAAAATTTGCCTTTGCCATCGCAGCTCCGACATTTATAGTCAGCCAAAAACACCTTTTCGTCCTGATCCATACCAATGAAATCAACTGACCCGGAAATCTTGAATCGTGAATCCGAGACGATTCGCTCGCAGTCAAGAACTTCAACCCGGTTGTCTTCGACCCAGTCAATGAATGGCTTTGCCCAATCATCGAATGGACCTGCCGTCACATATCCATCCATAAGCCACTCCTCGATCCGCTTGTGGACCGCTGTGCCAAATTCCGAGCTTGGGATCATATCACCAGTGAAAGGGTGCTCCCGAAAGCCATAGGTCATTTCTTTGATGCTGCGCCAATGCAGATCCGGGTTCTGCCTAGCTAGCTCGACCAGTTTGCTAGGTTGCCAGATTGAATCAATAAAATCATCTTTAACGATGCCTAAAACAGTTGTGACGCTTGGCCACGCACGCCCTCTTTTTCTTGCTTGAGGTGCGGTTGTAATTTCTTCAAGGAATTTGCTGTCCTTGCCAGCTGTATAGAAGTGAGCCATAAAAAAGTGCTGACCATCACGCGGATGCAGCCAGCACTTGTCAACCCCTATGTAAACATTTGTTCACAATTCTTCCATATCCATCAGCGGCACAACGGCTTGGCGAATACAATTTTTTCCGCCATCGTAACCTACGCTTACTTGGATCTCGCCATTTTTGACGATTTCAATCATCACCGGTTCAGTCATTCCAGAGGATTCATCTGGCAAAACGTAATTAATGCTGAGTTGATTTTTGGCGATATAGGCCAGGATCTCATCCGCGTTGCGAGGCGGTGCCGGATTTGGAATCCGTAAGCAGTAATAATCACCTTTGACAAGATCACCGACAAATCTTGTATCGGTGCATCCTAGCCTGTCTCGAACTAAGACAAACTCGCTTTGACCCATTGTATCAGCTGGTCCAGCTGGGTATTCATAAAACTCTATTTTGTGCGTCTTCATTTTAAGCTTGACATAAGAATTAAGATAAGTGTATAATTGAAAGCTTCTCAGCTAATTACAAGAGAAATATTAAAAAAACGCTGACCTTCGCAGTTTTCGACAGCTTGAATAGCTATTATCGAGAGCTTACGAAAGGCCAGCATTTTTGAGGTTTTTTAAGGCTAATTGTGTCTAGAAATCTAGACCCAGGTATTGCAAGCCAGCTTTGGCCAGAGCGAATATCATCGAGAGCGTGAAAAACACGCCAGCTGCAAGACAGCAAATAAAGCCATTTGCTAGCTGGTCGTATTCTTCTTTAAGCCGAGGTTTTTCAGTCTTCATAATTTGCGTGTTTGAATTTGCGAATTCGGGCCTCTGATTCCTCGATATTCCTATCGAGCATTTCAATAGTATCATTAAGCGTTTCCGCGTAATGACGTTGTGCTTCCTCCATTGCCTCAATCCACTCATCGAGTGTCAATCCGGCATCGGCCGCACGTTGCGGATCAGTTCTGGGTTTTTGAGAATTACGCATATTCCTCCTCCTTCTCTTCATATTCCCAAGTTGAGTTTTCGCCATCTCTGTATTCGCCAGCGAATGCCATACCAGGTTCTTCATATTCGGCAGTGACCGAAAACCCTTGATCATTCAAGGCTTCATACACTCCGATGGGAGGCGACCAAGCGGTATCAAAGCTAAAACTGGCAAAGCCTTCGCCAGAATCAACTACGTTGATGGAGCAAGCATCCCACTTTGTGCCCCACTCGTTTACGCACCAATCATACCAGTTTGGGGTATCACTTGGTGCGGTTGTGCTTTCCAGCTCTGCTGGCATTGGCTTAATCAGTTGAAAAAAGCGAGCATCGTCACCCTTTTGGGCCTCTGATACTAGCTCTTGTATTTTTTTGGCGTCCCCTTCAATTATGAGACTATTTGTGCACCAATTTGGCATATCATTTCCTTTCTTTTTAGAATTGTGAATCGTAGAATTCTTGTTTAGCTGTTCGTATTAGTTCACTCTTGTCAGAGTGAGAGATTTGTTTGGCGATTTCGTTTCCGGCATCGTCACAGTAATAGTAATTAAGCAACTCTATCTCCTTGATGTGGATCTCTTGCCACCTTTCGATGACTGTCTGATCTCCCACCTCGGAGCTACATTCGCAGCTTTCGTATTCATAAGCGATCCGAAAAGTTCCGACCAGGAGTTCATCGTCACCTAGTCCAATCTCCACCTCACGCTCAACCTCTTCATTTAGATCTGTGATCATTGGCTTACCTTTCTAAGTGTGCAGAACTCTACTGCCTTGCCTTTGGCCACTTTGACTTCACGCCATTTGATATAGCCACAGTTCAAACGAATCCATTCATTCATTTGC
>FUFK010038950.1_pt1 | contig 36545 bp, 51 predicted proteins | sample 1021851 | NCBI WGS metagenome assembly FUFK01 (sample SAMEA51879418, study PRJEB19060) | metagenome | reverse complement strand
GAAGTGCTTCCCATATGTACCTTTGGGCATCCGCAATACTTCGCTCCTCCGATACATGCAATGAACGAATCTCAGCTTCAGGTATAGTCTGTGCTAAATGCACAAGAAGACGGGAAGCAAAAGTTGTTTTGCTCGAACGATTACCGCCGAGGACCACATGAATCTTCGTATCCTTCCAATTATCCATCACCCTGCGCCATCCAGGTAATGTCCATCCCCATTGGATGGGATCTTCCTTTTCCGACTCCGGTTGGTCCAATATCAAACGGGACAATGTTTCTGCGCGCTCCTGCGGTAAGGCATCTATCTCTTCACTTGATAATGCACACGCAAGCTCGCCCTTCTCATACTTCAGATCAGGTATCCACGGAATACCAAAGTGGGCATCTACCTCATCGGCGTAGGTTATCTTAGGCATAACTGCATTTGATCCTCCTTTGGTTTAGATCGCATAGATGAATCATATTTTTCCCAAGGCACAAATTGGTAATATCTGCGGTTAACCCATCTCTGAAATTTTTTTAACTCAGGCTTATCACGATCATAAACCATTGGGTAAGGCAGTACTCCTGCGTCATTTAACTTATTAAATCTCCAAAGAATATCATCCATTGTTTCTCCAGGCCAATAACCTATTAGCATATAAACCATAATCTCTCTTGGCTTTATGCCTGCATCTAAAAGAATATCTAAACCATTAAAGAATCTTTTCTCGTCCTTCGGATTATCCCATGCAGTATGCAATCTTCTATATTTAAATTTAGCTTCAAAAAACTGCATATCTTTAAGAGCTTTTGCACCTTCTTTGTGTATAAGCCTAGCGTTCATCCCTTGATTTATATTTATTTTAAAGCCACCCTCTAGTATCTCGTCTGCTTTCTGTTGCCAATCAGGTTGCCCGAAAAAGTCGTTGTCTAATAAAATGATTTCTTTGGGGTGAGGATCTCCTCGCCATATTTGATGTATAGGTCCGTTATCTCGATTTTTACCTTCCTTTCCCGGTACAACACAAAATTTACACGCTAGGCGGCAACCTCTCTGACTAAAGCCTATACTATGTTTGAACTTAGGATATATCGAGTAATCAAAGTATTCATAAGGTCCACCTGTTATATCCTCAATAGTCATTGTCGATTTAGTGCCTGTACCTCCAACAATAGCTTGTGGAAATTCCTGTAAAAATCTCTCTAGTTTAGGCTTAGTCCATTGGAATATGGCAGAACCATAAACAATATCATATTCAGGTTCAAACAACTCACGCTCCCATGATTTACTAAAAAACACATCATCGCCTTGTGCTTTATGCCAATGAGACAACTTCATCAAAGCAATATTAGGAAGCGATCCGTCTAGTTGTGTTATTCTTATCTTAGGCATAACTCCCAACGAATTTTATCACTTGTAGACTGATCTTTGTTTCTTTTCCGGGTCTTACATGTCCATGCATGACCTCTACTTTTGTTAACACTTGCCCATCCGCTTGCTTTGTAGATCGTCCCCTCATGGACATCTGTATCTTGATATGAAATAAGCAAGGTTATGTGCTGTAGGTTTTTAACAATATGCCTACGCATCCAACCTAACATTCGGCTTGCAGTATTCTTAGGGGCATCATCTGAGATTGCCAATCTCCTCAATTCCAATGTAGCGTTTGAGTTTTTAAACATTCTAGCAATTGGACTAGACCAAATTGCACTTGCGTATGCTATGTCATCATACTCTGCGACAAAACATATATAGTCCTTATTACGCACAACATTACTCCAATTAATTTTAGGAAACCTACTATGCCATAGTTGATTCAACTCACATGCTCTATGTACATCAGTCTTATGAAATAAAAGTTGGTGCGCAGAGGTAGGAATTTCACCTCCACTTCCATTGCGGAACAATGGTATGCTATCTCTTACATTATCTGCGCTTAAATTCATGCATAACCCTCCACTATCGTGCAATCCTTTGGATCTATGCGGAAGATTGGTTCTATATCCTCCGGNTCGCGGGTTGCTCGCGTCCTGCCTCCTAGTTCAAACTTATAATCCTTACTAAAATCCCATGTATGAAAACATAACGCATCCTTGCATCTGAAAATCAGAGTAAATTTCTTACCGCTTGTCTCGAATAACTGCTTTGCCGCCTCGATCTTTTTGTACGAAATCATGAACGGATACTGCCCATAGTTAATGTTTAAACACTTTAACTCCGCCCATCCGTAGTGATCACCCTTCTCAATGAGGAAATCCACCTTGTACTTCACAGGATTGAGCTTATGGAACACGCAATTCCACACCTTGCTCAAAAATCCGCATACCTCCTTCTCATTATCGAGGTCTTGCTGTGTCTCGTACCTGGGCCTCATTCCCTCGCCTGTATCTCCATTCCCACCACTATCGCTTCCTTGAGCGTTTGGACCGGGATTTGCGCTTCTCCAACGCTCCACCCTTCCGTATCCGCTCCAATGTCTCTTGGTCGAATTTCGATGGTGGCGGCCCCAACTTTTTCAAGTCGCACCGTGGTAATTCTTGTACGGATAGTGGTATTGCTCGCCCATACTTTTTCCAAAAAATCGGATTCCAACCCGGTGGTACTTTCACTTGGCATTGCGCGCTCCCGCTTCAATCACATCCGTGAATAACTCAGAGCATCTTCTCTTTAACTCAAAATTCTCCTTCTCCAACTGCTCCACCCTCTCCTTCAGTTCGAGATTCTCCTCGGATAAGCGAGTAACCCATTGGGGCCAACTCTCCACCTTCTTGCCCGTTGGTTCGTACACATTCATTCAGGCTCAAATTTTATTATGTCCTCGTCCAACCACTCCTCAATTGCCTCGACAAAAGCGGCAGACAAATCCTCCACATCCAAATCCGATTCCTCGAACCATCGATTCAATAATGCCTTAACCTCAACCTTAACCTGTTTTTTTGCTTTTATGCTCATTTTTAAATATCAAATCGGATTTTACCTTGGGCATCTTGCGCTGAATATCCGTCCTCCAGGTATTCGGGGGACAATCGGGATCTCGCTCACCCTCGCGGTAGCGCAACTCGCAATTGGACCAAAAGTGTTGCCATCCACGATTGATCTCCTCGCAAGTGAGCAATGTGCCATAGCAACTGACAAAATCATCCATCACATCCAAAGGGGCATGGTCCATGCCTAGGTTCAGGAGCGTTAGGACAACAGCGCTTACTCACTGCACAGCCCGCCATCAACATTATCACCATCATTATCATTATCATCACATTCCTCATGATTATCCTCCTCCTCGTAAAATTCATCGCAATGCCTGCAATACCTAAGCAGATCATAACTCTCCCATCCCATAAATTGTCCCATCAGTCGTTTAAGTATTTACGCAAATCCGAAAACGAATCATGCGTAGTTAATTTCAAATCACCACTCCCTCCCCATCGGGAAAAGATGCGATCCATCATGCCCGAGAGCTTGACCTTTTCCCACCAATCTTCGGGATACGCTTGCCCCCTTGCGTCTTTGATTTTTCTTGTGGCTTCGCTCCAATCATTCGCAGATTGGCAAGCTTCGAGCATTGCTAATTCTTTTTTAGTTATCATCGTTCATTCATCTCCTTCCATAAAGTTCTCCACGCTAATTCTGCGGTTTGGGGGACGACTCCGTTGCCCAGGAGCCTAAGTCTGTCCACCCGATGGGTAAGCCCATCAACTGCTCCACCCAATTCGGATTGAGCTTCATCGTTGGATTGGGTTTCCGTTGATCTTCGGGCAGACTCTCCGTCCTTAGATAACTCCTCCCCACATCGTGCGGAATGTTCGGATTGTACTGATCGCTTGTGTTTGGAGTCGGCCACGACCCGTGGTTCTTCCCACTCGTACTGCTCTTCTCCGGGGCGGGCGGGCCATTGTGTGTGGGCCAATTCTGCTCCGCTATCTGTCGAGGTAACTGATCGTTCCTCTTTTTCCCGTCCTTGCGATCTTTTGCGAGCTTTGTCACCGAATCCTTCCAATCCCGTGAATTTGGTGTCACCCAATTGCTTCTCACTTCCTTGACTAAGGATGTTCTTCTTTTCGCGCTTGGATTCACATTGCTCGAGTCGTCCTCCAGGGGAGTAGGCCAGGATGAAGCATCGGATGCGTTGGTGAGGCGCGCCTGTTTCCTCCGCCGAGAACAATCCCCACTCCGTTCGGTAACCATCTTCTTCCAAATCGGACAGGACTCGCCATAGCCCCATCGAGGTGTGACCTCTGACATTTTCGAAAAAGCACCAAAGAGGTCTAANTGCCCGGACATGCTCTCGGATNTANGGCCANANGTGTCTTGGGTCTTTCTCTCCTTTTCGCTTTCCNGCGCTACTGAACGGCTGACAGGGNTANCCNCCANNNATNCCNTGNATTTTTCCTCGAAAGATTCNNGCAGGGAAGGTTTTAAGATCCGTGTAGATAGGCGCGTCATCCATGCGTCCTTCTTCAATCTTCGCAACCAGGTTTGCTTGGACGAAGGCTTCGATCTCCACATTGCAGACTGTTCTAACATCCACGCCCGCTCGTCTAAGTCCAAGCTCAATCCCTCCGTATCCTGTACAAAATGAGATAATGTTTTGGGTATTATCCACATTTCACCACTTCCCACATATCACCCTTCAGAGGCGTTACCCTAACCTCTTCCCCCAACTTCAAATACTTACCGGGCTTGCATCGAAACTTCCCATGACTCCCATCAGCAAACTCTATCAACCGTAAAAACCTATTCTTGGGCACAGCATATATCCTAGCCACCTTCTCCAATGGAATATCCATGGTCTGCCTGACAACCCCCTCAATCACGCTCAGACGCTTATTCTCATCCCTCTCCTCCTTCTGCTCCTCCTGCTTCAACTCACTCTCCAATTCAAGCAACTTCGCAACCATCCTCTTGCTAAACCTCTTCAGACTNAACGCCATNCNCGCCGTACTNGNCTTAANNCCNATCATATCNGCAAATGCCTTCTTNGTAAGNCCATGNNCCTCCAANATCTTTCCCGCCCTTTCCGTATCCATGTGTCACCTATTGTAGTTTAATCATTGACCTGTCAATACTTTTGTGCAAAAAAATAAACTATGAGTAACAGAGCTACCGCAAAGGCACTACGCAAAGAACTCAAAAACGATGTTATCGATTCGGCCGCAAAGATAGCCATGAAGAAGGCAAATGCCACTGCCGAAACACGAAAGCTCCAGGAAAAGGCAAACAATCCCACAAAGAAACAAAAGGAGATCCAAGACTACACACGCCACTTCCTACGATACAAACTCGAAATGACAGAGCAGGAATACCTAAACGCAGTGTCCAACAAATTATCCTCCATCGTCGCGGATAACCTAAACCTAATCCACGAAAAACTAGATAAGATACCCCCGCAAAACCTAGCATACACACTCTCCGTACTCTTTGACAAACTAATGACCATAAACGGCAGACCCACAAACATTACCGCATCCGCCAATGTGAAACTAGGCGCATCGGATATGACTCCGGATAAGGTACGCTCAATACTAAAGGGCGCAAAACATGCCACGCAATCCCTACCCAAGGAAGCTTCGCAGGATAAGGTCATAGAGGTGACCGATGAAGCGTAAGGGCTCACTCTACGAACAAACATTCTTCACGGAAGCACTATCCCGTAACCTCGAAGTATTTACCCCCCTGGGCGATTACCTACCACAGGACTGCCTAGTTATGAACCAAGCGGGCAAAGTATTCAAAGTCCAAATAAAAGGCACCAAGGATAAAGTAATTGATAAATCCAACGGCGGATTAGGTCGCTATATGATCACCACCGGATCAGGTACTTCCAAGAAAAAGTCGATAGATTGCACAAAGGTCGACATACTTGCCGCATATGTCGAAGCTATACCCACTTGGTACATAATACCATGCCTAGAAGTAAACCAGGCAATACGCATATCACTCTACGCTCATAACCCACTCTCCAAGGCAAAGCACGAAAAGTTCCGCGAGGCGTGGGATCTCTTTAAATCCCCGTAGAACCACCTGTACGGCATTCCGTACATACCGCATGATCGGGAACCGATCCGCGTATAGGGGCGAGGACTACCGCTTGAGTTGCGGGGAAAACGCAAATGGACAGGGTTGCAGGGAAAACCGTATGGCGAAAAAATTATGCGGGGTGGTGATGATAATATAGAAAAACGCGCGGACGCGCACGCACCCCCGCCCCCCCGGGCCTGCACGCCTAGCGTTGACGCGCGTTAGCTCGTAAGCAAGTGACTTCAAATCACATGCTAAGCTTTTGCGTTGATTAGCAACGATTTACGCAATTCAACGCAAGGATCGACGGAAGAAATGCTAGTATTTAAGCGGATTTGCTTGGTTGCGTGGACAACCCTTAATGCAATCTACTTGCAATTAGCTTAATGCAACTTACTTGCAATAGTAGATTTTTACCAATGGGAGATGAAATGCATTTATTTTCATTTGTTTTCGTTATCTCTCGTTGTCTTCATTTCTCATTACATTCTGTTAATTTGCGTCATTCCCTTTTCCTCGTTAATCGTTCCCCTTGCGTTAGCTCAAGTGCATCCGTTTTGGCGCTTGTTTGCGTCATTGGCGCTTGATCATTCCGATGGTGAAACCATCTCGGTGATCCGCGTATTAGCGTAAGGCGCTTGTGTAGTGTTCATGCGGTAGTTTACACAAAAAACACTTTTTGCTTGTATTTGTATTCGTGTGTAGTATGGTGTGTTGCAAGCGAGGCAATTACGCCAAGCGGTAAAAAAGATATATAATGAAAACGATTGAATTAATTGAAACCCCAAAAAACGGATGCACTTATTTATGGGACGCATCCATTAACACTAACGCATGGTTGAATGAATTATTTGGCGAACCATTGGATTTAGATATTCCAAATGAAGCTTGGGATAATGATTCAGTAGTGCGCGGACTTTGCGAAAACCACGCATCCGTAGAAGCTAATGAATCCATTCAGCTTGTAGAAGCTACAAGGGAGAATGTTTATAATGGTGAAAATGATTTTAATCAAGTTTTCACCTTTAGCATTTATACAACTTTAGACGATAAGGACGAATGGTACTATGGCAATGATGCGGTTTATATCGCGGTTTGTTTGCACTTGGGGGGCGATGTGCGCGGTAATTATGGCAATGTAAAGGTTTATCGTTGTGACGATGTGTATAAGGATGCGTTACAATATTTTTTAGATTGGACGATTGGGTGGCATGTAGTGCGCGCAAGCGATGGCGAGTCCATAGAAGAAAATGATAGGTTCCAAATTGGTTATGCACAAAATCCAACTAGCGAACTAGAATCCGCATTGGATGGCGATCATAACGAAAAAGGCGAATGGATAGACGGCGCTTTTCACGCCAAAATAGATGGCGAGAAAGTCATTTGCTACCCCTCCACTAATGCTAGTTATTAATTAGCAACACTACAGAAAGGCACAGACGATGCAAGACCACTACATCATTTCACTAATCATCCTTGCGCCTTGGTTCATGGTAGGCGCTTGGGAAATCTTACAAGCAATAAAGGAAAGGAATTAAGACAAATGAAACTAGATATAAACAAACCTCACTATCTTTGCTCATGGGAAGAAGTTGCAGAAATTCACACAAGAGAAACTCTNTTNGAGCAATANAAGGATACGAACTTATTNAATGATGATGCNNNNAACGATTGGGGCTTTGATAATGATGATAATTATGATCTATCTTTTGAGCAAATACTAGATAAATTCGATGCTCTTTTTGATGTAGGCGAGTGGCATCTCCATAAGGACAACGCCAAGCGCGTCATAAATGACAATATGATCATTCAAAGAATTTGGTAATGAGCTATAAAGAAGAACATCCCGATTGGATCGCACCAAGTGATTTTCGCTTGGATGAATTAGAGAAACTAGGATTTGAGGATATTTCTTGGCACAATGACGGTTGTCCATTCTTTGAGAATGAGAAACACGGATTGAATCTGCATGTTGATTATCAAGAAGAATTGAGCGATGCGCCAAGTGATCCATTTATGAGGTATCACTTGTTGCGATATGATTACGACATTGAAACCAAGGAGTTTGATCAAAGCGGATCGAACGCGGATTTGCTCATCTCATCCAATACCTTTGCGGACATCATCAAAGCAATAAAGGAGAAACTAGCATGAAGCACGCGGAAAACCTATTCGCTCAGGCGGTCAATCAATTGATCGAGATTGGCGAGAAAGCACGCAAGGAAAGAGAAACGAGGGAACGCAAGGCGGCTGATCGTGAAACGATCCGCGTAAAGCGTAAAGAGAAACGCGTGAGACAAGCGCTTATACAATTCAACTAATACAACAAAATAGAAAGATATATATTATGAAAGACGACATTGAACAAATAATCGGAGATAGCGATGGACTAAGCCATATGAGCGATGGCGAAATGATAGAAACATGCGAAACACTCGCGGAAGTTTTTTCAAACGCTAGTTTTCGAGAAATTGAGAACCTTATCGCATTACTTAATCAAGCAAAAGAGAAAGCGGAGTTTTGAGCATGAACGATACAAAAGAGAAACGCGCCACACACACGCCAGGACCTTGGGAGGTAGTACAGGAAAGGGATTACTTGAATATACAGGAAACCAAAACAAATTTGATAGTTGCGCAGTTTTGCAGTGTAAGCGAGGCCAACGCGCGTTTGATCGCGGCGGCTCCAAAGCTTCTAGCGCAATGCAAGTTCTTGGAGAGAATGCTTGTGGCATACGGTCATGATTCTTCCAATAAACTTGCAAAGGTCCGCGAGGTTCTCGCCAAGGTAGACGGGGGTGAGGGATGACTAAGCCAAACGAGTCCGACACAATAGCGCGCCTTTGCTTGGGCCTTGTCATCTTTTTGCTGATGAGGTTCGCGCCCAGGGCGGTTGAAGCTTGGCAAAAGAAAAAAGATATGAAAGGAGAAATGCGATGAGTGAAGAAGAAAAAGAAGTTTTATGGATGCTAGAAGAATACAAAAAAGAATTTCAGGAGGGCGTTGAGATTTGATACAATTACAGAATCATGAATCCTGAGAATAGGGATTTACCAAAAGTGGGTATTGCTTACGCAAAGATTCGAGGCATAGATGGCAATAAGTTAGATTTGAATAACGGACATGAGGCCAAGTGGAATGGATTGCGATATGAAATTGAAGACCTCGGAGCATTCGTGGAATTACGATCCAAAGAAACTCTTGAAAAAGTTTTTGATCCTGAATCGTTTTTGGAAAGACAGTGCCTGATTCTTAAAGAAAAGGGACCTAGGCATATATAATAAGGAGAAATAACTCTTTAACCCCGTACCCCCTCAAAAAAGCGTTTTGTTTCGAAACATGAGTCTTTACCCTCGTGAGCGATCAAAACGCTTTTTAGCGTATCCCAGGGTACCTTAAACGGCAAATCTGTTACTTTTGTCGTCATCTGTAGTTTAAAAGGGCGGATCAGATGGTTTTTCCTCATTATGCAATCGCGCTTCCGGAGAGAAAGTGCCAATGCTCTTCTCGAATACCAAGTTGCAACTTATGTCCGTCTCTCCGCCTCGGTTCTTCGCCACATGGCAGAATACCTTATCCCTCGTATCATCAAGCTTCTTGTCCACACTGAGGAGAAACGCGACATCGCAATCCTGCTCGATGGACCCACTCTCACGCAAATCCGATAGCATTGGCTTGCGGTTGGCGGTTTCGAGTTGCCTGTTCAATTGAGAAAGGGCGAGGATCGGAATCTGTAGTTCCATGCTGATTTGCTTCAATGAGCGCGACAAATGAGATACTTCCTGCACTCTGCTATCAAATCCTGGAGCGGATAGGAGTTGCAGGTAATCAATCACCGCGAGCCCCACATCTCCCTTCGCTCGCTCCTGGGCGAGAAAGGCGCGGAATGAATCAAGCGTAGCCTTGTTGTCATCTTTGAAGGTAATGGGCCATCCCTGCATCCTCTTTGTGGCATCCTCCAATCTTTTGCGGTGGGCGGGAAGAAGATCCCCCGCTTTGCGCGGACGGGCAACCCCGCTTTCGCGGGAGAGTAGCCTACCGCAACATTCACTCGCTGACATTTCAAGAGATGCATAAGCCACGCGGTATCCCCTCTTCGCAATCTCATGCGAGAAATGTATCGCAAGTGCTGACTTCCCTACTCCGGGTCTTGCCCCTATGCAGTACAAACGCCCAGGTGTGAATCCTCCGCCAAGCGCGAAGTCCAACTTCGGGAAGCTTGTGGGGATGGCGGAGGAGTCTCCGGCATCTATCGAGAGAAACTCCGAGTATGCTTCCTTTGCCGCCTTTCCCGCCTGCACCTGGCCCTTGCCCTGTGACAGGGCTTTTGCCACTTGCATATTGAACTGTCCCGCAATCTCCTCCGTTGGTTTTCCTTCCTTGAGAAGATCCATCGATTGCAGGAGGGCCCGTTCCGCGAGTCTCCTGTTCCGGGAATCAACCAATTGGTCCACATACCTATCCACCTGTCCACCGCCATACTTCTCCGCAAGCTCGATTGCTTCAGAGGCATACTCGGGTAACTCAATTGCCACATCCACCTCATTCAACTCGGATCGGGAACCGATCAGTCGGAATATAGCGCTATGGGCAGGCGAGGAGAAGTCTTCCTCCGTTAAGCGCTCGAGGGCAATGGCAGAGGAGAGATTACTTTCGTCACGCAGACATGCGGAAAGAACCGCCTGCTCGGATGTGAAGTAATCCATCAGTCTAAGGTTATCTCCTTGATGGTATGTCCAGGTTGCGTCTGTGGCATCTTCTCCTTAATCCATGTACGACATGCATTCCGGTAAGTTGAGATCCAATTCGCCTGAACATGTCCCTTACCCTTCGCCCAATCTATGAAATATGAAACCGCCTTCTCATGATCAAGTTTATTCTTCTCCGCAATCTCTCTTGGAGGATCAAAGTCATCGGGAATTTGCGTACCCTTTTTCTTCTTAGGCTCAGAAGATTGTTTTCCACACTTTGTGGAAGCACGACTATATATATTAGAAAAATGTAATTTTTCGTAATTGACACGCGTGCGCGCGAGGGCTTGCCACAAATCCTCCACAATGTATCCACAAATTGTGGAAGATGGGGTTGTCCCAAAAACTCTACAATACTCTTCTAAAATTTCACGATGCCCATCAGGAATCCTCATGCGCAGTTCTGTGTTTTTCTGTTTTTTATCCGCCATTATAATCCTAATATTGTGCAAATTAATCCTATTATTATTGTTAGTATTATCACTCCACACGCCAAGAAAAGTATTCCATCAAACAAGAATTTGATGACCCTTCTTATGTATCTCAACATGCTACTGCCTCCTTCAATGCTTCATCAAATGATGCCTCAGAATAAGGATCGCATCTGCTGTTTTCAGTGTGAGTCCCTTCGTTGACGGAAAGAACTGCTTGGCATGATTCATCAGCGCTTTCTTGCGCTTGTTTGAGGTTAGTCCACCTAGCCCGCTCAGTCCCTTCTGCCACTCCTGTGGACGCACCAGGACGAACGGAATTTCTCCCATCCTGAGTACGCCTTCNANNAANCCNCATGATTTACCAAGCTTNAATGNNGTGNANTCNATGGTATCGCCTTCCCCACAAANGGAGGAACATGCTCAACCACAGCCTCCATGCTCGTCACATCGGGATGGTCCTTCAAGTCCTGCATATGNTCCACAAACTCGAAGTCCTCATCGAGAGTATGCAGAGCAATCTTATGCTGTCCACCCCATGCAATTGCGTATCCACCGCTCTTGCCGGGATCTATGCCAATCGTTAGCTTCATTCCTCATCCTCCTCTCCGCAATCTTGCTCGAATGTAATCGTAAGATCAGGATCGGGATGATCATTCAGATCCACCTTCTGCAAATGCGCCACAATCTGTTCGAGGGCGGCGTGCATTACGGAGATGGCTCCAAAGGTATCCGCTTTTGAGAGCTTCTCACTCGCCAAATCCAATGCTTTCCTAGTGTTGCCTAAGTAATTCATGCCGCTTTTCCCTCCTCATCTCTTCTCACCGCATTGGCGAAATCGGTAATATCAATCGTCCGCCTGTTGCCGATATTCTTAGTCTCCAGGTTGTGCTCGCGGATAATCCGATAGACATATGTTCGGCTAACGCCAAACTTGTCTGCCATTTGCATTACATTGAGACGATTGTTTCCATGCATGNTACTACCAAGATCAAGCGTGGTAACATCATCGGTATAGCTAGGCCATACGCCACTGCTTTGGCATGTTGCCCATAGCTTGCACGCTCTCTCCATGTTTGCCATCTGCTTATCCACATCGCTCGCAGATAAAGTGTAGGCCGCAGTCAGGTGAGGTTTCGCTTTCTCCACAGCTAGGAAGATGAATTGCTTAGGCTTCGCACCTAGCAAACGCAAGGCGTGCATGTACCAACATGCTTGGAAGGTGTATCCAAATTGACGCACACTCTTGGCGAATCCTTTCTCACTCGCATCCTGTGTGCTTTTCAAATCGAGCACCACACCCGCGCCGGGAACATACAAATCAGGTCTGACCTTGCATTTCGCTCCTTCCATCTCAAAAAAACCGGTGCCTTCAATAACTGCGTCACGCTCCGACAAGTGTGACTTGAGGATCGGATGATCCAATGCGGCTCCCGCCATATCCATCACCAGGTCATAGTCGCTTGGATTAAGCCACATCTTATTTGGCTCATTCTTCTGCATAATCTCAAACGACTCCTTGTAGTGCTTGGTGCGTGGGCCCTGCCCATCAATCTCACTAGGCTTTACCGCCACTTCGTCATCCAACTTGCCAGGTTCTAGCGTGGCAGTATGGAATGCGCTTCCTATAACTAGCGCAGGACTGCTCTCCTTGGGATGAGTCAGATCATGCCTTACCTTTGCAGGGCATGTCGTTAATAGACTCCACGCAGTCGAGCGAGATAACTCGCCCGACCCGTGGTATGCGTGATTTTCAATACCTTCCTTTAGCATGATGCCATCTCCCTCTTTAGGATTTCACGCACCCATGCCGCTATGCTCTTCTTCTCGCTATGCGCTTGCTTCACAATCTCACGCTTGAGCGACAATGGCATACAGACGGAGAGCGTCTGACCAGGTATTGCGGGATTCATCTTCTCTCCCTCGCAATATGATTTGCTTTTATATCTAGGCATTTTCGTTTTCCTTTTTTTTGTTAATTGCTTCAGACTTCCATAACCGCACCATTCCCCAAATGGCGAAGATGCAGGAAGAAAGTTGTAGCAAAGCCATGACCCCGCCTTCATGTGGCCTACCCACTGATGCGCAGTAGAATCCCCAACAGAATGCGAGTCCGATTATTGTAAACCAAGTTTTAGCTATTTGCTTGTTTGTCATCAGAATGGGTCCTCCTCTTTTTCGGTTAATTCTCCAATAAAAGGATCTTCGCCACGATACAAAGCACTCATGTCCACCACTGTGCTTTTCACCGCCTCATTGATCTCATCACTGCGTTTCTTGTGCGGGGATGGAGTCATTGCATATGAAGTCTCAAGCCCTTCTCCATTGCGTACAATTTTTAGGTCGTACTTCCTTGGGTCGCCCCAATCCTCATCCTTTGCAAGCGTAAGCAACTCCTGGCGCAACTTTGCTTGGGTAAGCTCCAATATTTGCAGACACTCCTCACCGTAATTCCATACAAGCATGGCATAGAACTGCTTTGGGTTCTCCGCGAACTTGCGTGGAGCATCCTCGTCAACCTTCCAACGGAAAGGTTTGCGTTTACCTTCCTCATCCTCGCCCCATCCAAGCATTCCCTGAATGTTGGTGCCGTCCTCAAAAGAACCGACTATGCGAAACTGATTCGCACCTTGCGTTAATTTCATATACTTACCGCCTCCACTACCCGAGCTTTGCGGAACATCCTTAAGATTATCTAAGAATCCCATATTATATTTTTTGTAGGTTTTTTATGTTTTTTATTATTATTGTTTGACAGAAGTGTTTTTTGTGTATTTGTGTAGTCCACTATGGGAAGACCAAATTTATCAAAGCCAATATCACTGCGCGTATCCCCTAAGGTACGCGAAAAAGTAAAAAAGATTTCTGATGACACGGGTCTACTACAGGCGCAAGTGTTCGACACTATCCTGCAAGCCGGTTGCGAAGCCTTGGATGAGATCGCAAAAGAGGATGTAACTTTTCCTCTGCCTCTTCGCTTTCAGCTAAAAAAGAAGTAAGTTCTCTTAGTAGTGTTTCTATCGGAAGCGTCACAGGAGCGCCTCCTGACACCGTCACAGTGCCGTCTCCATGAGGTTGGAGTATTAAATTATTGTTATCAAATCCCGATCCTTTTGTAGTCATGTGTAGTATGTTTTATATAATTTTTGTTACGATTTTTCGGGCAAGAAAAAATTGGGGTTAGAAGCTTGGATTCAACTGCGGCATTCCAACATAAATTTTCGCAGTCATCTCAACACTCGAATGTCCGAGCGCTCTTTGCGCTATGAACGCATTATTTCCATTGTCTCGCATCACGCGATGTCCGCAATACTTGCGTAACCTGTGAACGGGACGATCATCCGTTATCCCGCACCTTCTGCGCAGGAATCCAGGGAACTCGCGGGTGATGCGATCCTCTTGGCAAGGAACAATTAAAGCATCATCCGATTTCTTAAATCGCATAACCTCGTCCCACCACGCCGGATCGCAAGGACGATCCTGAAAGTCGCCACCACTTTTTGGGGCGTGGATGCGGATAAGCTTATTTCCATCAAAATCCTCATGCATATCCATAAACTTAGCGCGTTGGATTTCACTACTGCGAAGACCAATACCAAATGCCAAGCAGTACATAAGGTACATTTCTTCATCAAAAGTCTTTAGCTCATTGCAATATTGCTTAATCCTACGCAACTCATTGCGGTCAGGGTTGAATGGCGTAATCTCCACACCTGTTAATGAAAGTGCTATCCAATTTGCAAATGGAGCGGTGTTAATTCCTAACTGCCGATACCTAGCAATCCATCCTTTCGCGAAGATGGACCTCGCTTGGCGCATCTCATTAGATCCGCGCTTAGTTACCCAATCCTCGCAAATCGGAATACCCTGTTCCGTGATTTTCTGAAAATATCGAATATCATCTTTTTCGATATCGATATCATAATGACTCAATATCTGAGTCATTCGAAGCACATTATTTCGCTTCGTCTTCAAATTAGCCTGCCGCTTTGCGACAAGCTTTTGCGTTAAGTAGATATTAAGGAAGGATTGTATGGGCAAGGAATCACGGACCTCAATGGGGGTGAATCCATTATTTTTCATAGGGTATCCCTCAATTGGTATCGTGCAATTTGTTGATTGTAAAGCATACATTTTTGAAACGAAATTTTTTAAGTTTGAAGTTAATAAAAATAACGCTTCACTAGAACCAACGCTACTTGGTACCGGGCCGGGGACTCGAACCCCGAACCAATTGATTAAGAGTAAAGGGACGGAAAACTTTCAGTCACTTGCTCCAATCGCTCGGTAAGCGTTCCTAGTACCAAACAGATAAAACATTATCGTGCAAGCTTTTTGTTCAAAAAAAACAAACTTTTGTAGAATTGCTTAGTAAATTAGTGCAAAAAAAAGAGGCACTGCTCCGTAAAACAATGCCTCTAAAAGATATATATATGCAGTTAGGTTAGTCGCTGTTTAGGATTTTGTCAAGCCCTCCAAGGTATTTCCAATATACCATATCAAGCGGAGTCCCCTGGAGCATTGCTCCCTTATATTCCTTATCGCCCACTATAGCGCTGATGTCCTGCCATCCTCTATCGAAGATTGCAGTAGGTGGTAGTAGCATTTCGAGAGTAGCTTTCGCCGGCCCCTCGCGTCTTGCTTTGTTTATGATGTAGCGGTTGATACCCGCTAGTCTCCAAAGGTTATCCTCGAATAACTCATCACGCTTTATGGGCCTGCCGTACAGCGTATCCTTAATCATATCGGTACTCGCATTGGCGGCACCAAACACTAAACCAAGTCCCATAATTTTAGATATGGCATCAGCGGCGGCTTTTGCGGCCTGTTTTTTATTACCTTCCTTGTAAAATTGATTTGCTCGATCAATGTCCTTTTGTGCGGCTTCGCGGAATACATCGAATTGTTTTACGGTAAAACTTTTAAGCATGTACATGATACGGGCATTACCGCTCTGATTGTAGAACTTAGGCATCTCTCCAAGTGTGGCAGGATTAAGGTCTAAGAACTTGTACCAAATCAATTCTTCAACGCCCTTGGGTAGTTCGCCTGATGCGGGATTACTCTCACGCAATTCCTTCACCATCCGCCCTGCCCTTTCTTTTCCAAACACAGGAGTAAGATCATCCTGCAATGCCTGCGAGTTCTTCATCGCTTGGGCTTTATACTTTTTCCATGAGGCATTCATGGTGGTATTCTTTGCAAGCTGATCTAACTTCTTGAGTCCGGTGACCGTAAACACTTTATCTAACGCACTTGATAATCCACCCGTGCTTGTTGCGGCATCAATATGATGGTCCTTCAAATTAAAGTATTTAACAAAATCAAAGTTTTCTTTCTGATTAAATAAAGATTTGAAGGTATTATCGAACCCATTGAAGTAAATGCTGTACGCTAGGTCGCCAAGCTGAGTGATTGCAGAACCAAAGTTACCCATCACTTGGATATAGTTTAGATTCTTCACTCCTTGAATAAATGGATCTACTGTCTTTCCGCTAAAGCGAGCTTGTATAATCTCTTTGAGTTTTTCTATATCCTCGTTGCTAAAATTATCACTATCCTTGAGAAGCCTTTGTGCAACTTGTCCGGCAAGCGAATCATCTACCTCCATGTCAATTCCGAGATCCGCACCTTGCCTATCCTTGCTACCATCGAATCCTACCTCTTCGCCTTTGGCATTAGGATTACGGTAGAGGAATTTACGCCTCTCTACTGCCTGCACAGTACGCTCGACATAATTCTTTAACGCATCTGCGGGGTCTGCGTATCCATCGATCATACGCTCATCTTTAATCTCTACAATCTTACGACCTTTTAGATTGCCGGGTAATGAAGCTCCAGGTTGAACAGGGAATCCACGCAATGTTCTGCTTGTTATCTCTGCGGCTACTCCTTCAGGTATAGATTCTATACTATCTAAACCCTCTTTCTGCGCATACTCCTCTAGTGCTTTTGTCACTGCATTTGAATCGTCACCCTGAAGTGCTGAACGAAAAGACTTATAGTCCTTGATAAGGCGTGGAAAGTAACCCTCTTGATATCCTACATCAATGCCACCCTCCTGCCTGGCGTAATTACGGATATCGTTAAATGCCTTTTGCATTTCGGTAAACTCCTTGCCCACTTGATCGGATACTTTAAGGTCATCAAGCATGATGCGGATTTTAGCCATGTCGCCATTCAGAAGATACAGTTTAAACTCTCTTTGCTTTTTCTCATTACCTTTTAGACGCTTTGTCATTGAGGTAATAAAAGGAGCGGTACGATCCAAGTATTCGCGAGTCGTTTTATTAATTGTGCCTTCGTGCTGTCTAAAAATAGCGTTTATCTGAGGACTTATGTTTTTAAGCTTGCGAGACAGTGGGACCAACGCATCGCTCACAAACTGCTTTGCATACCTCATTGCCTGACTTGCACGACTTGGAGGAATGAATGGATTGTCAGTAGTCCCCTCGTTTACCTTTTGAGCCTTTACACTATCAGGTGCAGTTTTTACCGGGTCTGCTTTGACCTGTGCCTCGGTCTTTTTATACAAAGGAGTCTTTTTAAAATTACGAAAACCTTTTACTCCTAGTCCTGCGGCTATAAGTACAAAAATTAATTCAGGGCTAAACCCTGCCTTTTTCATTTCGTTTTCTTCATCCTCAGTAAACATAGATACAGCGGCGGCACCTCCTGCTCCTGTAGTAAGAAGTCCTGTAAAATACTTCTCATAACCCTTACCAAGTTTCTTTTCCGCCATCTCCTCGTACTTATTCATGGGGTCGGCTTGCTTCATCGGGCGGTCACGCATTCCTACAGCAGGATCAGTCGGACTCATTTGTGCTCTACGCATATCGTCTTGTAGGTCCAGGAGATTCATGCCGTTACGCTTGTAGATTCTTCTTAGATCTGCGTTTAATTGAGCACGCTGTTTTTTTGCACCCTTACCTTTTCCAAGCTTATGATCCAGGGCGAGTATACCTTGCTTGATTCTGTTTATCTCTTCCGTATCACCAAGGCGTTGTATCGCAAGATCGCTCATCTTGTTAATACCACGGAAAACTCTTTGATCTGCTAAATCCTTGCCCTCAAATATTTCCTGTATTGCCGCCATTTGCTCGGTCACCTCTTCACCTTTTGCGCGTGCGGCCTTATTTACAGTGCTTTCTGCTTCAAGTAGCAATTGGTTCTCTATTCCTCCAAGCAATAATTCTCCAGGTGTCTCAGTGGCTTCGGGGCCTTCTAATCCTTTTGGATTCCATACGCGCAATCTGCGTGGTCCGAGAGCAGTGACCACAGGTCTTCCTACTGCAAAATTATCTATCCCGCCGGCATCATCTATTTTATTTTCTAAGAGCTTAACAACTTCAGGACGAGTCGCACCTTCAGATACACCCATGTCTAGGGTGTCATTGAGGTATTTTGCTTCTACTGCACCAAGTGTACCACCAAATAAACCACCAAATAATAGTGTACTAGCAATCTCCTCTTGCGTTGGTGCGCGATCCTCGTCAATAAAGGTACGAGCAGTCAGTTCTGCTGTTGCCAATCCTGCACCTTGTCCTGCACGAATTGCTGTTTTGCCTGCCATTCCTACATTGGTAAACTTACCAACGGGTATAGAACCTAGTGCCGTTGAAGCTCCAAGTTCCCCAAGTCCAACCTCTTCCTGTAATCCGCGAGCAATTCTATACTTTTGTGACAAATAATTACCTATCCCTGCACCTCCTGCACCTCCTGGCAGGCCACCAAAATAACCTCCAATTAACGCAGGGATAACCTCAAGTCCTATACTGATCGCAGTTTCACCAAAGGTAGCTTCTTCCCGTTGTGCTTGCTGTGCGCCAATTATAAAATCACCGTAGCCCTTATCTAAGGCTTCGCCAATCGTCATCGTTTGAATTGCCATTAGTATAAGTAAATATTGGAGTTTGGATCGTCGAAAATTTCCCTTCGCTCTTTTTGAAGCTTAGCCTCGGGTGACAGTATACCTTGGTCTTGATTATTGTCCGGGACATTCACTTGTACAGTTTGACTTCTAAGCACTTCTTGCTGTGATTTTTCTAATGACTTTAATTGTGCATTCAATTGACCAGGTAATCCGTTGAGTGGATATTTATTTGCATCATCTTCATGTAACTCAAGATACTCCTTAAATGGTACACGCTTGTTGCTACCAGGCACTTTCACATTGGTAGTTAAAATCTTACCACTTAGTTCTACAAGTGGACTAAAGCTTTCCTTGAAAGATGGACTTGATTTGCTTGCCGCAGTAAATAAATCAGCTAGTCCTTTATTTTTAAGATAATCTGCATATGCTTTTGTATGTTCAAGTTTTGCTTTAGCTGTTTCTGATAGCGTTTTTATGTCATCCGCTTTCATTTTAGCATAACCTTTAATACCAACTATATCCAAAAGTTCGTTCTCAACATCTATCTGCCTTGATGTAAGTTCTTGCTTTTTAATATCAAGACTTGTTTCCCCAGGTATGCGTTCTTGCATTGCTTCATTTCGCATTATGGAAGTACCAAGTTCAGTTTTTGTTGCTTCTGTCTCGAGGGGTAACATTTCTCTTTTAGATTCTCTTAAATCCTTATTTAGATTATACGCATCGATAGCATCGCGAATCTTTGGATCTTTGAGGTACTCAGCTACATCAAGATTTAATTTATTTAGACTATTCTTAATTTGTGCGTTTTCCTCCTGTAACCTTCTAGCTTTACCGGCAACAATAGGTGCGGAAGATGCATTGATAAGTTGAAAATCTTTCGGTGATGCTTTTTCCGATAGCGCATTTTCAATAGCTTTACCTAACTGTGGATTACTGCTACTAATTTGCGTAATCTCCTGCGGACTGAATCCTGCAAGGTTCCCCATTGCAGTGCGTTCTTCCGCTTCCCGCTTCTCCTTATTAAGCCCGTACTGCTGTATCATACCGCCTATCTGTTGGCCCATATTCGCATACATGCGACCTTGGGCCTCGCCTGCCCTAGCGATAAGGTTGGCGGCATTAGCGGTAGAACCTAGTGCCGATCCGTAATTTCCTGAAAAGAATGGTCTTCTTGCCATGATTATTTGTCTCCTTTGCTTTTAGCTAAATAATGAAGCGTTTCCTAGTAACCCTCCACCCAATGCGCCTAGCCCTCCAAATATGCCTGCACTTCTGCTCGCATCTGCGGCAACATTAGCGGCATACATATTAGCATCATTAGCCGCCATTTGTGAGATATATCCCAATCCTGCTTCGGGGTTGAGATATTGTGGTCCGCTCTGTAATCCATATCCTGCTTGTCCAAATACTGACTGCCCTTGTTGCAGGGCGGTTCCTCCTCCCCTACCAAGCAATGCCTGAAATGGATCAAGTCCCGTTTCACGCTCAATCTGTGCAAGGTTGCCAACTGCTGAAATATAGTTACCCAAACCCTGTTGGCGTAGTTGCTCATTCAAGCGCTGTGCGTCCATTGTGGCACCAACCCCAAACTGATTAGCCTGTTGCTGTTGTGCTTGATTGGCAAGTTGTGCTCTCTGCGCGGAATCCAATTCCGTTAGCCTTTGCTGTTGGGTAAGTTGCGCTTGTGCAAGGTCTGCTCTTTGCTGTAATCCTGCTTGCTCGCTCTCCTGTGCCATGCCACGGGTAATATCACCCTGCTGTAGTCCCGCTTCCTGCCCGAGTGCTGATTGTGCAAATGCACGGTTCTGCATACGGCGAGCATTGTCTTCGGCTACGCGAGCTTCTGCTTCTGCGATAGCACCACTTTGATCAAAGGTTCTGCCCATGAGGGTTTGTCTTGCTCGGGCGGCATTGGCTATTTGTGCCTCTTCGCGCTCCGTCAAACCCTGACCTAGTGCTTGCTTCGCATCACCGAGAAGAGCGGAACGGAGTGAGTCCTGTCCGCGTCCAACCTCTTGATCAAATTGCGTATTGGCTTGCAGTTGGAGCGGATCTGCAACGGTAGTCTCTAATGCGTTCAAGCCTGATACTCTTCCACCAAAAGTAGATTCTGTTGGGACATCTATCGTGCCTCCACCTGTGGTCATTGCTTCCTTCTGCTCTTCTAGCAACTCTCTTGCACCCTCCAAACCGGAAGTAGTACCAGGTTTAAAATCCTCCATAACATCCGAATATCTTCCTGCTAGACGCTCAACATCTGCCAAGTCTGCTTCGCGTTGGCGTGATAGATTTCCTCGCTGTATATCTTCGGCAAGTGCTGACAATCCAAGAAAGTTGCCTTGCTCGTCAAATCCCACTTGACGATCTGAAGGCAATCCTGTGGCAGGGTCAATTGCATTGCGACTGTCACCAAGCAGATCAATCATACCGTCTCCGCTAAACGAAGCAGGAATTGTTTCCGTCTGACCTATTTTTGACTTATCTACGATTATGTTTCCGTTTGGATCTTTGCCATAAACAGGGACCGCATCAGTAGGTGCTATAGATATTTTTGATTCTACCTTATCAGCGTTAAAAGTAGAAGCACCCTGCTTTCGCGCGGCATCCTCGACTGAACCGTATAACTGTATTTCGCCTGTAGTATTTACAGGGTTTTTAAATTCCGGACCTTGCCCTATAGAAAAACCTTCACGCAAAACCTGACCTGTGTTTGGGTCTTTAAATGTAAGTCTGTAAATATGAGGTGATGTGCTTCGCGGGTGTGATGGTTTAGATACCAACTCAGTAGAAACTTCAGGCTTTACCTCTCTAGTCTCAATTCTTGCTTCCTTGCCCTCTTCGTACCCAACAACCAACCGTCCCTCTTCATCGTATGACCCTGTGGTTTCCTCTTGGCGACTACCCAACAATGTCTGACGCAGAACATCTGTGTCAACTTGTGCAGTTTGCTGTCTAATTGGTCCTTCTACGCCCCTGATTATGTCACCAAGGTTGCCACCCTCAAATCCTGCATCAGAATACATTTGTGCATACTCGCCTTGTCCGAGCAACTGCTCCATTTGTGCCTTCATAGCATCAGCCATGCCTTCGCCATAGCTTGGTTGTTGTGGATAATTGATGTCAGGTCCGCCGCCCATTTTTATTTCCTCCGATTGATTCGATTAAATTCGTACCACTTAATTGGTTTTTGTTTAAGTTCACGCATCCATCCAACAAAAGGCAGTGGATGTGGTATGCGTGAGATAAATTCTTTTATACTATCCTCCCCTATCGCGGTACGCACATACCATGCATCCGCTCCAGGTGGGTTCCATTGATTGTCAGGGTGTGTGTCTAAATCGGTTCTTACCGCTTTACCAAGAAGTAGCGTAGTAGGAGTAATAAATACATATCCATTGGCAGAGTATGCTGATATATCCGCAAACATATTACCACCTGCCTTGTCATAGAACCTCTTTGTCTGCTCAAGTATATTCATTCTGCCATTAGGTATTCGTCTGCATCCGTTGCGGAAACGGCACTTCCAAGGTTCACGCGCAACCAATTCGTGCCGTTATCCACGGCAAGGCATGGATCGCCACCATCGCCATCACTTACATAAATCATTCTGCCCGTGGTGCCGTTACTCGGCAGAGTGGCAACGGTCTTATTCTCCAGGGTTACGGAAGTTGCGGAGATTGAGTCTACTGTGACGGTTGGTTCGCCTAGTAAGTTAAGAGACGCGGCATCCGTCTCCACGCCTGTGGCGAAGGTAAAACCTCGGGTAACTGTTGCAGTTACTGCCATTATGCAATTTCCCTCCTCGCATTCGCACCGCCCGCTATCGCTTCGAGCGATACATGGCGAAAGCTAGGCCGCCCTGCCGTCACATCGATCTCGACATTTGCGGCGTAACCTCTTGCGCGTCCACTGCCAAAGCGAATCAGCTTCTCTTCCGCTGATCCCGAGTAGTTCTCCGTGTGTACCGTTGTGCTCCGATCCGGGTCTGTTGTATTGACCTTGATCGTGAACTGATCCCCGTTGTTCACTTCGCATCCTAGTTGCCCCCTCTTCCAACTTTTCACATCGATGCTTCCTAATGTGAATGAGCGGGTCTTNAGNTTNGCACTTATCGCGGTTGATGTGGTGCTTGCGCTCCCGATTGTTCCCGTGATGTCGGTGGTGGCTTCGTCTACGAGGTGCCATCCCTTATCGTTGACTGCGAAGAGTCTTCGCTTCTGAGGGTCACTGCCATGTAATACTGTGACGAAGTCATCAATTACAAATCCTGCGGGGAATGAATCTATGGATGTCCATGCTGTGTTTAATATATCGTAAACGAATATTTTGTTATTATCCGTGGAGGAACCTGTGGGGCAGGCTAAGAAATACTTATTGTCAAAAACGATACCACATGCTTTGTCTGCGGCGGCATAATTAACTTCTTTAAACTGATCCTGTATTGGACGGGATAGCGGGATTGCCTCTCCGCTTACCTTCGATATTGCGACTCCTAATCCTTTGGCAGGATCAAGCCCTTGCTGAAGCGTGAATACGCCATCATCGGATAGGAANTATATCTGTGGTCCACTCGCGGCTACGCTCTTGCGTGCCACGCATCCCCTTTGTCGGGTAATCTCGAATACTGCGGCGGCAGAGGTGGTGGCCACATTATTGACCAGGTGAATACTGTTACGGAAAAATACTAGCAACTGATTCTCCAGGTATGGAGTAAATCCTACCAAGCGATCTGCTGTTCCACGATTGATTCTGAACTGCGACTCTGCGGCATAGAAATTATCCGTATCCAAAAGATCAGACATGATTATCGTATAAGCAGAATCGCTTGGCTGTGGCACGATAAGCCTGTTTGCGAAAAATACCCCAAAGTCCGTGCGTGGACATTCTATTCTGCCCGCAGTTGGAGATCCGTTGTTCTTTAGATTAAAAGTGCTGTCAACCGTGCCATCGCCATTGGTGTCGGTAAATACGCCATCCCATTCCAATGGATCTTTACCGGTCCCTCTGAATAAAATTAGCTTTTCCAAGGACTGACAAAAGGATGCGCCATCTGCGGCGGCAACCACTTCTGATCCTGTATAATCAACATAGATGCCCGTGTTGTTGCTGTCGTTCCACAGTATTACCTTATCCTTTGTTGCACATGCAATGTACTCGTTGCCCGTTGCAGGGTCCGAGAAGAGTGTTGATGCAAATACCTCTTCCGTGCCTGCCGAATAGGTTAAGGTAACTGCACCCGCCTTGAACTCAATACCTTTGCGTACAGATGCTAGGTCACCATCCAAGCGCATATTCTGTGATGCCTCGACAAGACCACCTTCGAGCGTTGTAGGCTCCAGGTAACTGTCAATACCACGAAATCCGCGATCTCCTTCTGCAAGAACAGGATCATCCATTCTTCCCATCTGTTTATACCTAGGCATTACTTCTTCTTAATCTCCTGATAAAGTTTTATGCTCATGTACACTAGCGTGACTGCTCCTACTGCTATCCCCAAAAATGTATCTATCGTGGATAATCCAAAGGTTGCGGCAGTTCCGCTCATGCCCAACACTGAAGCTCGATCAAACATCATCTGCGACCTCCGGGTGTGAAGTAAAACCCCACGATCATCGGCAACACGACTGATGTTTGGAAGAGGCAGAGGTGTCCTGTGGTGACCACCAAATTGGCCTGCTCTGATGGAAAACTGAGGAGTCCGAAAAGAATCTCTGTTTTTCCTTCTCCCGTAATGTTTGTTGTACTGAGTAGTGGGACTGATGGGTAAATTGCTGTGATGCATGTGACGAATGAGATTGTACCCATCCCAATGAGCGCGAGCATCCTACGAGTTGCGCGAGTAAAAGCACCGCCATCACCACTGTTGAGGCTCTCCTGGAACTTGATCGCAAACTCATTGTTGCGAGCCTCTCTTGCCATCTCGATCTCATACTTCTGTTGCCTCGAATCTGTGAGCATTCCGAAGAATCCCTTTAGGATACTTCCCATTGCGGCTGAACCCCCACCCGTCAAAAATAGTGTAAGTAATTCGAACATTATTTTGCATCTAACTTTTTGAAAATATTCTTAACATCCTCGCGCCGATCCTCGGCAAGCTTGGTCAGGTGTTCGACATCCTTGGTTTGACCCGCATCGCTAATCTCGATTTGGCGAAGGCGCTCCTTCATGTCATCAAGCTCCACCTTGATACGCTTGATGAAGAATGCAAGTATTGAGACGGCAACGCCAACTCCTGCAAACATGTAGTGTGAAATCTCCATCTCATTCTACCTTATCTCGGAGCCTGTCCAACTCCTTTTCTATATACTTGAGCCTCTCAAATTGCTGATAGTCGGAGGTAATTGGCGCATCCTGCATCTCCACCAAATGATCGAGGTCCGCTTTTGCCTGCTCCGCGAATTTCTCAAGGTGCATCATGCGAGCAGATAGATCGCCAAGCAGAGTGCCTTCGTGTTGGACTCTCCCCAAGCTATTGTCGAGTTCGTTAATCTTATTCCAAATGACGGAGTAGCCCCACACAGCAGTGCCGACAATGGCGATGACTTTCGCCATAAACGCAAGGTTTGCCTTAACCTGTACATTCTCTCCGACTTCAGTTGCCATCAGGGTCCGTCAGGGCTTGACCACTCCTCACCCGCAAGTATCGCAAGCATCTCTGAGTGCGTGTTGGCAGTCTTACCTTCCAAAAAGCTAGGAGTGTCTCCTTCGTATTTAACAAAAGTCTGCGTACCTGCTAGGTTGTATCGGAGAGTGTCAGCACTCGTCTCTAGCACTTGGTTAAAATCTACGGAACTAACTTCCGATGCATCGATAATTACATAGTTTCTCATAGTTTATTATGGTACTGTTGTCGAAAATGTTGGTCCGTTAGTCAGAGTACCGTTATTGCCTCCACTACCTTGGTCTGTTACGGTAGTACCCGTGCCCCCATCGTTATCACCCATACGCCACCATCCTACGGGATTAAGTGAGGATATATCAGCGGGCACTCCTGAGTTGTAGATTGCGGTTACATCTGACGCTGATAAGGCTGAATTAAAAATAGAAAACTCATCGACCAATCCATCAATGTAATATGTTAAATGTCGCCCAATGAATAACGGTTGACCCGAAGCAGACAGAGATGCACTCGCACTCATAGAAGTTTCATAAGGCGTACCAGCGTCCAAATAACCTTTGATTTTATTTTCAGAGCGATCACCGACAATCGCTAGATGATGCCAAGCGTTTAATAAAGAGGAACTGTGTCGCACCACATATGGTCTAAAACTTCCAATTTCCATCTTTATGTCTTGGTCGTTTCCTTGGAATTTAATTCTATAACCTGAACTGCGATAGATGAGTCCACCATACTGATTTTCATCAGTAATATAAAACCACATACTGAAAGTAAAAGCACCCGTACCAAAATCAAAATCGGTACTTGATGGGACACTGATGTAGTCATTAGTACCGTCTAAGTCTACGGAGTAGGCGTTACTGAACGCAGGAGCAGTAGGACTAGCNATTATTCCACCACCTATACTTGGAAGGATAAAGCTCATCTTAGGATGCTGTGTCTCCTGCTAGGACGAATGTGTCAGCAACATATGCGACAAGAGTTGCCACTCCGTACTGCCCTGCTATTTTTGTGTGAGACTGTCTGTTGTTAATTGTGGTAGAAGATGCAACAAAGGTGACTTGCCCTGCCCCCTTTTGTATTACTGAACAATTGAACCCAACGCCAAGTCCACTTGGTACTGTTAAGTTCAAAGCAGAACCGTTGTTTAAGACAATCACTTTACCGTTATCGCCTGCTACAAGTTGATAGGAAGCAGTTTGGTCATTGATGGATGCGTCAAAATCCTCAAGCTTATTACCGCCCAGGTCAACGGCACCACTTGCAACGGCAATCACATTGGTGTCTGCTGTGCCTACTGTCTTGGTAGCGGCATCACCTAAGCCAAGATTGGTTCGTGATGTTCCTGCATTTGCCACATCGCTGAGATTATTGCTCGCAACCAAATCACCCTGCGGGGCGGCGGCTACAAGATTAGCCACGGTTACCTTCTTGGTGGTGCCTGATGCAGATCCCGTGGTATCCGAAACATCCGTAATGGGTAAAATATCACCAACAGCGGGTGTCGCCCCTAGTGATGTTAATGATGAAATTTTCTTATTTGCCATTTTGTTTTCCTTTAAGTTGGTACATCCGTAGAAAATGTTGGTGAATTGTAAAGAGTAGCATCTGCTGTCCCTTGCTCATCATAAACAGTTGATCCACTTGCCGCCTCAGTTCCATCTCCCATTCTCCACCAATGCAGTAAATTGGATGTGCGATCAGTGTCATATGAACTTGCTGACTGTAAGTTATTAGGCACTCCGCTATTATAGATGGATGTTACATCTGCGGCAGAAAGTTGTGTGTCCCAAAGTGCAATCTCATCAATTTTACCTGGGTAAGTTGCTGTTTGAGATGACACATAAGGCGTATCATGTACGGCAATATCAAAGTTTTGATTACGCGCAGATATAGTACCTATTGTACTTCCTGTCTGACTTTGACTTACGCCATTTACATAAAGCTCTGCCTTACCTGATGCTAAATTAACTGCTAAAGCCAAATGATACCATTGACCATTATTCAGCGTGTAGGACCAAGTACCATTTCCTGCATAAATTGCTCCTGAATAGTATAAAAATAACAAACGGTTTGATACCCCTGAACCACATCCTATAAATCTTCTATAAGTTCCTGTTCCCAGGTTGACCCACATGCTTAACATGTTCCATGTGTCAACGGACCCAACTTTAGCGTATTGGTCAGTCCCATCAAACTCTACGCTGTATGTTGACCCACCTCCTCCACCTCCTCTTTCAAAACCTAAATATTGTCCTGCTTCTGATTGCAGGAGATCGCCTGCCTCAGTAGTAAGGACACCGTCAGGCCCGGAAGGTACTCCGCTACCCGTAAACGGACGAGGTACGCCAACATTTAAGTCGAGTGCAAGCATCTTACATCTTGTACGCAATTACGGCACCACTCGTCAGTTGGACACCGGTTATTCTGCCGTAGATTGCACTATTTGCGGCTAATGTCGTTGCGTCCTGCCCTGTGCAAATATCTGCAATGTTGTCGATATTGCTCGTCAAACTTGCCAAGACGGTGTCTTCGGTTGCCACGATACAGAAGAAGTCTCCTGTGTGTGAAGCAGTATCATTGATATATTGGCCTCCATTAAGGCCGAGTCCTCTGTATTCGTTAGCCATGATTAAATTGGTGTTTGAATTGTTGTTCCGTAGGTTATGAATTGTATAAAGTTTTGCTGACCTTGCTGACGCTCCAACTTGTCATGCTCGACCAAGATTAGTGCCTCGGCCTGATTGTATGCGACTTGTGCCTTGTCAGTCTGCCCATCTGCATTAAGGAAGTCCCCATATGCCCCCATGACGGAATACTCGCTGAAGATATAAGGGAAATCAGAACTGCCTGATGAGTAATCTGTATATGGTGTGCGATACAGCACGAACACAGGCTTAGTGCTTGAGCGATCCACTAGCGTAACCTGTCCGAAATCGGAAGATCCCGTGGAGGAAAACTCAACGCGAAATGCCACTTCATCCGCATGTCCCACATCATATGGGTCATTATTGGTAATACGCAGAACTTCGCCTATAGTATTACCAAACTCCAGGACATTCATGGTAGATGCGGTTGCAGTTGCTCCGCTTCCCCCGCCACCACTAAACGCCACGGTTGGCGCAGATGTGTATCCCGTGCCTTGGTTGGTTACTGCAACTCCGTTTACCTTGCCATCCGAGTCGATGGTTGCAGTTGCGGCGGCACCTGATCCTCCTCCGCCCGAGAAGGCGACTGTTGGCGCACTACTGTATGATGAACCGCCATTGCCCACGGTCACATTGCGTACCTGTAGATCAGGAGTCTTCTGCTCCAGGCGAATAGTATCGGGCCACCTAGTGCGCTCCCATGCCAATCTGCCAAAGCGGTTAAAGCTCCGTATGGCCGCATTCTGCTCTGTTGTAAGTAGCGAGTCCACGCCAACCAAGTGCTGAAGGTTGGTGAGCATTGTGCTTATCGCTACCTGTCTCATGCGGGCTTAAAGCTTGGTGCTGAAAATGATTGCTTGCCTAATGACTTTGCCTTGAAAGATGGATTATCACGAAGGAACTCTTTTACGAAGCTCTTGTCTGACCAACATCCACGATGGGATTGATGCCAACGGAAATATTCCCTGGCGGGTATTGTGGCTTTTAACTGACCAAGTCCTTCGGTCTTTGCCACGCCCATCGCTTCGTTTTCCTTGCGTGCCATTTGTTCACGCATCGATGCTTCGTGCTTTTCGAGGTCCACCTCGTAACGCAAATAACGATCCAAGTTTTTCATAAACTGTGAACCGTTTCCGCTCTTCCACTTAGGTAAAAGTATGTTTGGCATAGTCGTTTAGTTGTAGGTTAGGGAGAGGCCCGCGTTGCGAACCTCTCCCACCCTAAATGCGCTATTTACGCAAATTGTCCGAGGTCTACGATACGCAGACCAACGACGATCTTTCCTGCTGTAGCTGATGCGATTGCGGCATCCGTAACTTCGAGAAGTATGGATGTTGCGCTGTTCGTTCCGCCAGCAGGCTGTGATTGATTACCTGTGAAGGCATCACCCGTGTTGAAGACAGGAGCGGACATTGCGTCCACATCAAGAGCATCGATGAACTCATCGGGATCTCCGGATGAAGTTCCTACATCGATAACAAGAGATGTTGTTCCTGCAAACGCTTCGGATTCGTAAACTCCTACCATTTCAACGGCACCACCCGCAGGGATGGTTGCGATGGTAGCTTGGCCACCATTACCGATAGTTTGTAGGTCCTCGTAGGTTGCGGTGTAGATGTGTGTAAACCCGCGTCCTGCTTCGTTATTGCTTAATTCGTTTCCCATTTCTTTGGTTCTCCTAATTTAGATTAGTTAAAGTAACCGTGAGCTTTCGGGCTGTGGCAGGCGAGTCCGGCGATAACATCGCAGAATCCGCGTCTTCCGCCGCCTTGATTCTCAAGCTCAGAATTAGACTCAGCTTTCAAGGTGTGGATTGCCACATACTCAGGATCGATAAGAAGTCCGGCATCACCATCGATAGTGGAACTTCCGGAGGTTCGGTTTAAATATACCGATGGGATTATGCTGACAGTACCAAAATCACCTTCGTAAAAATTTACAGACAAGGTGATCTTCTTGCTCTCAGCAGGCTGAGTAACTTGGAAGGATAATGCAGTTGTTGAACCTTCTTGACGGGCAAAGTCGCTAATCTCTTTTTTAAGAGTTGGACCTGCGATCAAGGTGAGTTGTCCACCAGGCATTCCGTTGGCTTCGTAGAGTTCCTGAAGAACGCTGTTGAAGGTTGTCTCGGTTTGCGTTCCGGTTGTGTCGTTAGCAACATTTTGGAAAGCGGCAGGAACATCGGATGGTTGACCACCAACACCTAACCACTTAAACATTCCACGGGTTTTGTATGGTGCGCCTGCTCCGGAGTCTGCTTGACGATCCTGTGCTGAACATACTGCTCCTTCAAGATCTCTCTTAATTTCTCGTACGGCCTTTGCCTCCGAAAAAGAAAATTCGCTTGCGACACCCGCGGTGTCCACAAGTTCTTGAATATCAGAGACTTGATAGGTGCGTCTAAACTTCTGCACATAGTTTCCAATGCGAGCGCGGTTAGCGGCTTTGTTGTCAAAGCTAGTAACATCTTCGCCTTCATTGACACCATCAAATGAAGCAACAGCCAAGTCATCGACTTGTACTTCAAAGAATGTGCCTGATGCGGCGGCTTTTTTTGCCATACTTACGAATGGCGTAGATTCGGGCTCCAAAATTGTGAGGACATCCGTTAAGTCCTCGCGGTTCCCGGCGGTGTTATAAGAAGCGGCTTTAGCCATTTTTATTTTCCTCCTAAGATTTTCTAAGTTTTAAATATTGTTGATAGTCTGCCATTGACCCGGAAGCTTCGTATTTCTTCTTCGCCGCTTCCACAGCCTTCAGCCTATTTGATTGAGGAGTCTTCGCCCTTGCCGTACCTGCTTCCGTGGATGCCACGGGTGCTTTGGGTTTGGGTGGCGGTTTTGCCGCCTGCTCCTGTCTCGCCTTTACCGCATTCAATCCCTCCACCATGAGTGCCAGGGCGAAGTTAGAGTTTGGTAAATGATCGACCAATGGTTGGTACAACTTGTTACTCTTTACTTGCATGAATAACTTGTAGTCATCGCTCTCCGGTTCTCCCAAGAATTGGAAGGTTTGGATCGCTTGCTGATCAGATGCCTGACGCTCCTTAATCCATGCCTGTCTTGCAGGAGCATCCTTGCGAATTATCTTTTTCGCATTGGATCGTATTCTCCGCAGATCGGCTTTGGTGTAAGTTTTGTCACCATCCTTTAGAACATACTCATTTCCGTCATCGTCAAATTGGGATTCGTTTTCCATCCCATCCTCTGCCCACTCGATTAGAGTGTTTAGATTCTCGACTTCCTTCATGAGTGCCTGCTCATCAGCAACATTGTGTAAAGCATTGTCTTTGAGGAACTCAGGAGTTTCGCTAGTTTGCGTTTGCTGTGCCTGCTCCGCTTGGGCTTGCAGTTCAGCGTTTTCCGCAAGTAATGCTTTCTTCTGAGCGGTAAGTCTGCCAAACCGTTTAACCGCAGATGCGTTCAGCGATTTCGCTAGTTCGCGACTTTCCTCTTCGGACAAACTGTCCAGGTCGATATTATATTTCTGTAAAAGAACATTTTCTGAAGGTTGTGGGGGCGGCGATGAATCATCCTCCGTTTCCACATCTTCAGCAGACTGTGTTTCCTCAGCGACTTCCGTAGGCTCCGCAGTTTCTTCAGCGGGTTCGTCCGTCTCTTCGGTGCTTGCTTCAGGTTCCGCATCTTCGGCCTGTTTGTTTCTCAATAATTGATCAGCAAACTCTGCCATTGATACATTGCCATCCACGGGCGTTTGTGTGTTCACGGAATTTTCAGAGGACTCCGAGATAACCTCTTCGGTTAATGTTTCCATAATATTCAAGGCTGTAGCCTAGTGTAGCAAAATGTAGTATATTGTCTTGACAAACGCAATAAAAAAGCCCTTCGCGTTACCCCAAACGCGAAGGGCGCTAACCCAATAAGGACAAGCTAAAGCTTATAGAAATTGTCTAACTCCTCATCAATCGCTTCGAGTTTTCCCGTGATGTAAAAGTGTCTGTTTGTGTCTGCGATGATCTCAGGAGTCTGCAACGCCCGGATAGTTTCTTCACGCATACTTTCACGCAATTCAATATATCGCTTGAAGTTAGGGTCGTTCTTGAGAGCGGACAGCGCTCTAATCGTATCCTCATGGTCAATTTCGTGGTTTGTTTTACTCATTTGCGTCTGACAGGTTTTACGCGCCTACCCATCCCTACCCTTCTTTTCTCAGCTTTCTTTCGTCTAAGCTGACTTTTGGACATTTCGCTTTTTGTTTTTGGGGTTTTCTTTGAAACTCTTTTAGTAGGTCGGCAGTATTCATTCTTACCGCCCTGCCCGCATGGTTTCCCTGTGCGGGTATCTTTCCACTTCTCATTCTTCCATCTTTTTAAGGATGCGCCTTTTGCGGACTTTTTTACCTGTCCTTTAGCCTTTCGGCACTTGGCGATTTGTTGGGACGCTCTAGCAGACGGAAATACTTTTACCCGTGCTTTTACTTTCTTATAACATGCGTCCTTTGGCATCTAGCAGTTCCACATTTTCCGTGACCAATAATTAGCACTTAATTTAGTACTTTTCCCTTTGATGCCACCACTCCTTGCACAATAACTCTTTTTACGAGCAGGGTTATTTTTCTTAATACTNAGATTAGCATCTCCNAAACGNATNGTTTTCTTCTTACCNCCCTCAGATGCTAAGACTACAAACTTCTTCTTNCCGTACCCTGGCTCGCCTTTGCGGATTCGTCTTGGCGAATTTACTTTAGTTGGTCTACCGCTTGCCACGCTTTTTGACCATCTTCTTTCCGGTCTTCTTTGCGTAGGCTTTAGCCGCCGCTTTGCCTTTTGTGCCGTAACCGAATTTTTTCTTACCTACCATTGGCATAATATATGTCCCTTTCTATGCCGCNTCNGTCTGAGCGGTNTGNCCGAATTGCGTNGGNGCCGCACCNAGTCTGCCNATNTNAGCATTNTGCTTNTGTGCTGANNNGCGANNTNACGCTGTTGCATGTAGTTCTGAATACGCTCCTGCAATGCCGGATCTTGNTGTGCCTTCTGTTGAATATCAGGCTGTGATAACCATTGTTGAAATACTTGCATCTTCANTTCATGGGCATCCTGTGGACGGACATTCGGAGGTACTCCTGCNACNAACTCCGCNATTGTCTGCCTTTCCTCATCAACCGCTTTCTGAGATGCAGTCTCNTTTGGTATGATGATTTTCTCGGATGCACCAGGCATGATCTGTCCNACTGCAAGTTGTAAAAGTTTCTCAGTATCAAGCGTGCCTGANCTNTCGAGTGCGGGNGCAAGCTCGGCAATNGCNTTNACNCGCTCAAGCATTTGCTNTGGATCTTGTGTCGCNACATCAAACTGNAAGTAAAANTCAAATCTNTCNCCAGGTCTTCCCTTGTTNAACTTCTGTACATCCTGCATTCCGGTAACGCGGAAAAACTCGGCATCGGGACCATACTGCTGATAAAGCGTCCATACTTGCTCAAGNACATATTTNANATGCGTNAANACNTTATTGATTACCGCCTGCTGTTTNTTCTGCGATTCCACTTGGTCAACGCCTGGGGCGAAGTTNCCAAAGTATTTATCAAACATCTCNTGAATGTATCTNCGGACTTCCACATTACCGCCATCAAAGCGTGGTGTGTCTGCCCAACGAATCTCGCCAGGTGTNCGATACGGAACACGAACNCCNGGNCCCCACTTNGTNGGNGGNCNNCCNAGAGGATGTTCCAAAGGTGGTAAAGTTGCCAATGACTGACGNTCAATCATCGAGTCAGTCTCAATCTTCATTACCTGCTGTAACGGTTCACCGAGNTCAGGTATTGAGCGGGAAGAGTAAAGTCTTTTGCTAGTNTGTTCGTACTTGGTAATTACGAACGGATACTTGCCATGAGCATAATCTAGCAACTCATGCTTGGCATAAAGGTCAGGCACATCAGGATGCATAATTGTGCAATAGATGCCCGGCACATCATCCTCATCGAGCAATCTTTGATAACAGTACACTATTCTAATAGTCTCATCATCATCACGGATTACTTCGTCCATTTGGCGGACATTATACAAGGTATCATCTCTTTGCGTATGCTGAGATAACTCCATTGCTTTTTCCACAAACTCCTCATCCCAACCTTCGGATGCAATCTTTGCACGCAATTGTTCGGGGGTCATATGTAANACATGNAATACATATGGTGCCTCCTGCGGATCAATTGTGTAGTTTGGCCAAAACACATCCTCATCAGGGGCAAGGGCTTTGAGGCGTGGCCTGTTGATCACTTGGCGGGTAACGGGTATGGTGGTGCTCCCCTCTTTGCGCAACTCTCTTAGCATCCCTTTGGCTTTGGCTTTGGATACTTTGAATTGATCCTTTATTGCCGATGATAATTCCTCATCCATGCTTCCGTCCTGGATAGCTTGTGCAATCTGCGGAAGTGCCTGTGCCAATTCATCCAAACGAATGGTCTGCTGTTGTTTGAGTTCTTGTGAGTCGTACCACACATAATGGCACATCAGACCCTTCTCAAAAAAGTGGTTCAATCCTAGTTCCAACTGATCGTAGAACTCCTCCATCTTCGTATTGATCAACCAACGGAGGAACATCGATATTACATTAGCACGCTCAATGTCTTCGGACTCAACAGGAGTGGCGACTATGTGTGCCTGTCTTGCCGCATTCATAACCATTGCAACACACTTGTTGATCTGATTATCCACCATACGGATCTCCTGATCAGAGGCTCCATCCCACGGAAATACTTCTCCTGTAGAGCTAAGATTGGAATGCTTTTTAAAATCGTCAGATTTACCTGACCACATGCAGTTCCTTACATCATAATCCCGCTGTCTGCGGTCCAACCACTCGCCTAAGTCTGCTTGTGTACGGCGATAAGTTTCCGCAAGATAATTTATGTCAGGCTCTTTGCTGACATATAAAAGTTCGGGATCGGACGCAGACTGCATATGCGTAGCATAATGTATCCTTTTGTAGTTGACAAGGCAAGACTAATAACCTCCACCACCTGTACACATTAGGCTATTGTGACCAATGTGATCTGCACCGCTAACCATTAAGTATCGCAAGCAGTCAATCTGATCCTTCCAATGTTCCTGTCTCGAACTCCCTGTGTATTCTAGCATCGAGCATATCAGATTNTCACACCTGTCGGACACAAAGAGTTTAGGTCTGTTCTTATCCGTCATTGGCTCAGTATCATCCCATGCTAGTGCATCATTGATCTTTGCAATACCCGCTTCCACTTCCACGCCTGGAGCGGGTCGCATGACAAAGTCAAGATTCGCCATCGTGTTAATTATATTACTCTCGCCCTCCTTCTCCCTGACCGTGGCCGCTCCCATGCGGGGGTCAACGATTCGCTCGAATATGTCCTCGCCTTCCTCCAATGCCTCGAAGTGATCGCGATAATCAATGTACCCGAAACCAAGGGGCCTTTGGGCAGGGCCGGGCTTTCCCACGCTCTTACCTACGGCATTAACATGCGGCAATGCCCATTGGCCCATCGATGAATCGGGGAACTCACGATAAATATAGATTGATCCGTCCTGCATCACACCCGCCCATATCGCCACCCAGGGTTTGCTTCCGCCAGGATCGCATACGAAGTAGCGGGTGGCACGCACCGTAGGGTCGGCGATGAAGGGGATTCGTTCATGGGGGATGACATTAGTCTCGCGGTTGAACTTAGGGAATCTCCCCTCCATCGCCTTGCTAGGGATGCCATATAGGCGAGCGAGTTTTACCTCTTGTGGTTGCTTGGAGTAGGTGCGGATGAGTTCATTGTAATCAACGAACGGGGACATCTCGGACCAAAAATAATAAATTCTACAATCAGGCCAATTGGTACTTATCTGCTCAATCGGTAACTCACGCCCCATCAATTCGCTGTATCTCGACTCCACCGTCTCAGCGCCTTTCAACAGACTATTAATCAATGGGGTCCACCCTTGCAAGGTAGTGAAGGTCAAAAGCACCCGTCCGTGGTAATCAACTGTTCTACCTCCTACCAATGTCTCAAATATCTGCTCAGGTGCCTCCTCATCCATATGAATGCAATGCGCTGACCATCCCTCGAATATCTGAGGGTCTGCCTGATATTGCCTGTAATTGTTAAAAGATATTGTACTCCCCCGTTCCGCACCTGGCGTGGTTGGCGGTAGAATAGCCTTGGCGGAATTGAATCCATTCTTCTGTGTGTACTGCAAGGAATGATTCTCGCTCTTCTTCTTTGCCCGCTTGTACCT